>ERZ773150.2068-NODE-2068-length-15896-cov-2.852850_pt1 | contig 15896 bp, 16 predicted proteins | sample MGYA00580845_ERZ773150 | MGnify/ENA primary metagenome ERZ773150 (study PRJEB29015, sample SAMEA2737848) | human gut metagenome | biome: human gut; feature: human-associated habitat; material: faeces | place: China | collected 2012 ...
CCATTTTTAAAATTCGGATATTCAATAAAAAAAGGATTCAAACATATAGCATTATGGGGAGTAGCATTATTATATAAAATGAAATTACCTATGATATATATTAATACATATCGTTTCTTAGTAGATAAACTAAAAATAGATATCAAATTTTAACAAGATACAAGCCGTAGGAAGGAAAATACTAAAAATGGAAAAAGAAAATGTACAATTTAGAAAAAACTTTATATGGAATGTTTTAGGAACAGGATTAAATGCATTTAATTCATTATTTTTCATGATAATAGTTACAAGATTAAATGGAGTAGATCAAGCTGGAATATTTACAATTGCTTTTTCAACAGCATGTATAATATATTTTGTTGGAGTATATGCTGGAAGAATTTATCAAGTAACAGAATTAAATAAAGAAATAACAGATAAGGAATTTATAGTAAATAGATCAATAAGTACAATATTGATGTTAATACTTGTTATATTATTTTCAGTAATAAGAGGATATAATTTATATAAATCAACAATGTTTTTATTACTTACTTTATATAAAGCATTAGAAGCATTTAGTGATGTTTTATATGGAATATTGCAAAAAAATGATAGACTAGAAATTGTAGGAAAATCATTTTTTATGAAAGCATTATTTTCAGTAATATTATTTTTTATAATAGACTATATTACAAAAAATATGATTACATCTACAATATCAATAATACTTGTTAATATAATCATATTAATAGTTTTTGATTTTAAAAATGTATTAAAATTTGTGGATTTAAAGACAAAAGTAAAAAAAGAAAATATTTTAAAAATATTCAAATCAGGATTTTTTACATTTGCAATATCATTTTTAGGAGTATATATATTAAATGCACCAAAATATGCAATTGATAGTTTTTTAGCAGAAAATTATCAAACAATATTTGGAATTATAGTAATGCCTGCAACAGTTATAGGATTAGTTGCACAATTTTTGATACATCCTTATTTGAATAAAATAGTGGAATTGTATAAAAATAGAGATTTGAAAAATTTAAATAAACTTATTCTAAAATTAATATTTATGATAGTAGCATTTGGAATTATATCATCATTATTAGCATATTTCTTAGGGCCAGAAGTTTTGGGATTAGTGTATGGAATTGATTTAAAAGTATATAGAATAGGTTTGTTGATTATTATAATATCAGCAACATTATATACAATAGGAGTAATATATTCATCAGTATTAACAGCTGTAAGAGAAACATTTTCACAATTTATAGCATATATAATTATATCTCTATTTGCAATTGTATGCTCAAATATATTAACAAAACAAAAAGAAATGAATGGGGCTGTAATAGCATATTTTGCAATAATGGCATTACAATTTATAATTTACACAACATATACAAATATAAAATTAAGAAAAATCTTTAATAAAGAGGAAGAAAATGAGTAAAGTAACAATAATTATACCTGTTTATAATTCAGCAGAATACATAGGAAAATGTATAGAAAGTATTTTAAATCAAACATATCATGATTATGATATTTTAATTGTAAATGATGGTTCAAAAGATAATTCTCAACAAATTATAAATGAATATAAAGAAAAATATCCTAATAAAATTACTGCAATTGAACAAGAGAACAAAGGTGTTGCAAGAACTAGAAATGAAAGTATTAAAAGAGCTACAGGAAAGTATATTATGTTTATGGATAATGATGATTATTTAGATAAAGATTATATAGAAACATTTGTAAAAGAGATTGAAAAAGATGATTGTGATGCAGTTATTGGTGGATATAGGAGAATAACAGAAACAGGTAAAATTTTAAAAACATTGAAATTGAATGATGGAGAATGGTCAAAATATATGATAATGGCTCCTTGGGCTAAAATATATAGAACACAATATTTAATACAAAATGATATTACTTTTCTGGAAAATAATTTAGGAGAAGACATGTATTTTAACTTAAAAGCTTTATTATTAGGAAATGTAAAATCAATTGATTATGTTGGATATAATTGGTTTTTTAATACTAAAAGTGTCTCAAATACTATTCAAAAAAATATAACACAATTACAAGTTTTTGAATTAATAGATTCTTGTTATAATATGTTAAAAGAAAATGGAATATTAGAAAAGAATTATGAGATGATTGAAGCTCATTTTATAAAATATATAATTTGGCTTATATTATTTTCAACAAAAAAATTAGATTACAAAACAATTAGCAAAGAATATGATAAATTGTTTAACTGGTTAAAGCAAAAGTTTCCTAATTATAAAAAGAATAAAGTTGTAAGATTGTGGAAACCAAAAGGAGAATTATTTAGTATTAGATTAATTGTTATAACAATGTCAATTGCTAATAAAGTAGGATTAGGAAAAGTTTTAGTATATGTATATAGCATATTATAAAGAAAGGAAAAATTAAAAATGAAGAAAATAATAAAAGTATTTTTTTGTATTCTAACATGTTTAATTATTAGTATTCCTCAAATATATGCAGAAGAAAGTAAAACAAAAGAATTGAGTGAAGCTGTTGAAGAAAAGAAAGATGAAAATGTTGAAGAATCATTGGATAAAGGAAAAAAAGAAGTTACAGAAGAACCTGTAGAACAATCTGGACTTGAAACTATAGAAAAACAAGCAGAAGTAACCTCAAATGAAACTACAGAATTGCCAAAAACAGAATCTACAAGTGAAACAGAAGAAAAGCCAGATGAAGAACCAGAAAAAGAACCAAGTATTTCTTATACAACACATATACAAGATATAGGTTGGCAAAATCAGGTTAAAGATGGAGAAATGGCAGGGACAGAAGGACAAGCCAAAAGACTTGAAGCAATAAAAATTACTTTAAAAGATTTAAGTGGTGTAAAAATAAAATATCAAACACATATCCAAGACATAGGTTGGCAAGACTGGAAATATGATGGGACATTAGCTGGAACAGAGGGACAATCTAAAAGATTAGAAGCAATAAGAATTGAATTAGAAGAAAATGATAAATATTCAATAATGTATAGAGTACATATACAAGATATAGGTTGGCAAGATTGGAGATATGATGGAGAAAAAGCAGGAACAGAAGGACAATCAAAAAGGCTTGAAGCAATTCAAATAAAAATAGTTGAGAAACAAACAAGTATATCAGTAAATTATAGTGTACATGTGCAAGATATAGGATGGCAAAATTGGAAAGCAGAAGAAAAAATAGCAGGAACAGAAGGTCAGTCAAAAAGATTAGAAGCAATTCAAATAAGAATTATTTCAAAAGAAAATGATTCAGATTCACAAGAAGAGCCTAAATTTGAACGACAAGAAGGAACATATGGAAAAACAGGTCTAAATGTGGCTGATAAAGGTGGAAGTGAATTAAAATATTTAAAATATGGCACAGGAAAAAATGTTTTTTTTGCAACATTTGCAATACATGGATATGAAGACAAATGGGATAAAGATGGATATGAACTTATTGAAATAGCAAACAATTTTTATAATAAGCTTTTAGAAGACAAAGATTATGATTTAGCTAAAAAATGGACAATATATATTTTTCCAGGAGTAAATCAAGATGGATTACAAGAAGGAAGCACAAATAATGGACCTGGAAGAACAACATTATATAGTCAAGCACCACAAAATAAAGGAATAGACCTAAATAGATGCTGGCAGATTGGAAGTACATATGAAAAATTTACATCTGATAGAAATTATAATGGAGATATAGGTTTCCAAGCTTATGAAGCACAAGCATTAAGAGATTTTATGTTAAAAAATAAATCTAAAGATGGACAAACAATATTAGTTGATTTACATGGTTGGACACAACAATTAATAGGTGATGAAAATATTTGTTCTTATTATGAACAACAATTTCCTGAAAATAATAAAAGATCTGTTGGAAGATATGGTTCTGGATATATGATTAGTTGGGGAAGAACTTATTTAGGTTCACAAGGAAGACCAGCTAAAACAGCATTAATAGAACTTCCAAGAGATGGTGTGAAAAATCATCAATCAGTAATAGATAAAGATTTTTCAAATAGATATATATATGCAACAATGAAAATGTTAGAAAAAATTATTTAAGAAAGGAAAGGGTTAGTAAAATAGCCCTTTTAATTGTAAAATGAAGATAAATAGAAAAAAAGTAATTATATGTATAACAATTTGTATATTAACAATTAGTGTTATTGTAATATGTACTGTAAGAAAAGAAAATAATCCAAAAGAAAATGATAATAATAATTCTAGTGAAAATATAAAACAAGAAGAAAAAAGTGATGATAATAAAGAAAATACAGAAAATACAGAAAATGTAGAAAAAGAGATACAAATTACTACATCAACACAAGAAGAAAGCCCAATATCAGATGAAGAGAAAACAGAAATAATTGAAGAAACAGGAAAGCAAGGAGATTATGCTTTGTATGAAATTCAAGAAGGAGAAGACAGTGTAAAAATTGCAACAATAAAATCAAGTGTAAAATACAAAGTAGCATTTGCAGGAATGATAAAAAATAAAGTACCAGAAAAAGAAGAATTAGATGATTTATTAGAAAAAAATCATCCTAAATATGCTGGTATATGGATAAAAAGTGAAAGTCAGTCTGAGTTTTTGAAATATATTTCTTCAGTAACAAAATCTAAATATGAAATAAATGAAAATGGATATTTAAAAATCAAAAATAAGAAAAATCAAAATGAGTATGATAAAAAAATAGAAGAAATAATAAATGGCAATAAATTATATATTATTGATATATCAAGCACATGTTATATTGTAGATGAAATAACAGGAGAAATATTAGATTATAATTTTGAAGATATGGACGAATATCAAACATATCAATATTTTGAAGATGGTGACAAAAAGATTATTTTTATAACTGAAAACCAAAACAATCAATTAACAGTTAAAGAGATTATCGAAAGTGTAATTGAATTGTTTTAAGAGTGCCAAGATTTTACATTGAATGCACAAAAAGACTATTATATAATAAAAACAGGAGGTGAAAGATGACAAAAAGAAAAAAAATAATAGTAATTTGTGCATTTTTATTGATTAGTTTTATAATTCCAAATAAAGTAAAAGCAAAAGAAAGTGCTAGTGTAAAATATCAGACACATGTACAAGATATAGGCTGGCAGACACAAGTTAAAGACGGAGAAATAGCAGGAACAGAGGGACAATCAAAAAGATTAGAAGCAATAAAAATAGAACTAAAAAATTTAGAAAATATAAAAATAAAATATCAAACACATATAGAAGATATAGGTTGGCAAAACTGGAAATATAATGGGGAATTAACTGGGACAGAAAGTCAATCTAAGAGGTTGGAAGCAATAAAAATAGAACTCGAATATAGTGAAGAATATTCAATAATGTATAGAGTACATATCCAAGACATAGGATGGCAAGAATGGAAATATGATGGAGAAGTAGCAGGAACAGAAGGGCAATCCAAAAGAGTAGAAGCAATTGAAATAAAATTAGTTGATAAATCAGTATTTAAAGTAGCATATATATCACATGTAGAAGATGTAGGGTGGCAAAATTGGAGATATGATGGAGAAACTGCAGGAACAGAGGGACAATCTAAAAGAATGGAAGCAATTCAGATAGGCTTTTCAAATGCTCCAGATGGTGCTAAAATGAGATATAAAGTACATATTCAGGACATAGGTTGGCAAGATTGGAAAAGTGATGGACAAGTAGCAGGAACAGAAGGACAATCTAAAAGAATAGAGGCAATACAAATAGAATTAGAAAATTTAGAAAATTATGCCATAGAATATAAAGTACATATACAAGATATTGGCTGGACAAATTGGTATAGAGATGGAGAAACAGCAGGAACAGTGGGAAAAGGATTAAGAATAGAAGGAATAAAAATAAGAATTGTAAGTAAATATAAAAAACATTATATAGGAATAGATGTATCACATTGGCAAGGTGATATTAATTATGAAAAATTAGTAGCAAGTAAAAAAATAGATTTTATGATTGCAAAAATTGGGTGGTATAGTGAAAATAATAAAAGATTTATAGTTGACTCAAAATTTGAAAAAAATTATAAATTAGCAAAGCAAAATAAAATTCCTTTAGGAATTTATTTATATTCTTATGCTAAAAATGTAGAAGATGCAAAATTAGAAGCAAATGAATTAATTAAATATTTAAAATCAAGTGGAAATTCTAGTTTTGAATTACCAATTTTTTATGATATAGAAGAAGACAGCCAAATTAGTTATGGAAAAAAAGCAATAACAGATATTACCATTGCATTTTGTGAGACAATGAAAAATGCAGGATATGAAGTTGGCGTTTATTCATATTCATATTGGTTAAATAATTATATGGAAATATCAAGACTACCAGCTGATTATTCTTTATGGGGAGCAGACTATGGAACAAATAATAATGGACAGATTCCAAGTGATTTGGATAAATATTCAGAAACTTATGATATATGGCAATTTACAGATAAAGCACAAATAGATGGAATAAATGGATATGTTGATATGAATGTATGTTACAAAAAGTATTTTTAAATATTAAAAATTTTTTAATAATACTGTGTTTAGCATTGAAACCAGTTAAAAATAATGATATAATACAAATGCAAAAAATAAATAGAATCTTATGTAGAGAAGGGAAGGATTAGTATGTCAATATTAGTAACAGGTGGAGCAGGATTTATAGGAAGTCATACAGCAGTTGAATTATTAAATGCAGGAAGAGACATAGTTATAATAGATAATTTTTCAAACAGTAAACCAGAAGTATTAGATAAAATAAGAGAAATAACAGGAAAAGACTTTAAATTTTATGAAGTTGATTATTTAAATAGAAAAGAATTAGAAAAAGTTTTTGAAGAAAATAAAATAGAAGCAGTTTTAAATTTCGCAGGATATAAAGCAGTTGGAGAATCAGTAAAAAAACCATTAGAATATTATGAAAATAATATTTCAGGAGCATTAGTATTATTAGAAACAATGAGAAAATATAATGTAAAGAAATTTATATTTAGTTCATCTGCAACAGTATATGGAGAACCAGAAAGAATACCATTAACAGAAGACTGTAAAATAGGTGGAACAACAAATCCATATGGAACAACAAAATTATTTATAGAACAAATATTACAAGATTTATATAAATCAGATAATACTTGGGATATAGCAATACTAAGATATTTTAATCCAGTTGGAGCACATGAAAGCGGATTAATAGGAGAAGAACCACAAGGAATACCAAACAATTTAATGCCATATATAGTAAGAGTTGCATCAGGAGAATTAGAACAATTATCAATATTTGGAAATGATTATAATACACCAGATGGAACAGGTGTAAGAGATTATATACATGTAGTAGACTTAGCAAAAGGACATATAAAAGCACTAGAAAAATTAGAAAAAGAAAATTCAGGAATATATATATATAATTTAGGAACTGGTGTTGGATATAGTGTTTTAGACATGGTAAAAGCATTTGAAGAATCAACAGGAAAAAAAGTAAATTATAAAATTGTAGAAAGAAGAGCAGGAGACATAGCAACATGTTATTCAGATCCTCAAAAGGCAAAAAATGAATTACATTGGGAAGCAACAAAAACATTGAATGATATGTGCAAAGATTCTTGGAAATATATTCAAAATAGAAAAAAATAATGGAAGGAATAAAAAATGGAAAAAATATCTGTAGTAGTATCTTGTTACAATGAAGAAAAAGCTTTACCATTATTTTACGAAGAAATGGAAAGAGTAAGAAAAAAAGATTTTGAAGGAATTGTTGAATTTGAATATATATTTGTAAATGATGGTTCAAAAGATAATACATTAAAAATAATAAAAGAATTAAATCAAAAAGATCCAAAAGTTAGATATATATCTTTTTCAAGAAATTTTGGAAAAGAAGCAGCAATGTATGCAGGACTAGAAGCGGCAGAAGGAGATTATGTAACATTAATGGATGCTGACTTACAAGATCCACCAGCATTATTAAAACAAATGTATGATGCCATAAAAAATGAAGGATATGATTCTGTAGGAACACGTAGAGTTACAAGAAAAGGTGAACCACCTATTAGAAGTTTCTTTGCTAGAATGTTTTATAAAATAATAAATAAAATGTCTAATATTGAAATGGTAGATGGAGCAAGAGATTATAGATTAATGAAAAGACAAGTAGTAGACAGCATAATTTCATTAAAAGAATATAATAGATATTCAAAAGGATTATTTAGTTTTGTAGGATTTGATACAAAATGGATTGAATATGAAAATGTTGAAAGAGTTGCTGGAGAAACCAAATGGTCATTTTGGAAATTATTCAAATATGCATTAGAAGGGATAACGGCATTTTCAACAACACCATTAATATTTTCATCAATAGTTGGATTAATATTCTGTTTAGTAGCATTTATAGCAATAATTTTTATAATAGTAAAAACATTAGTATATGGAGATCCAACGGCTGGATGGCCATCAATGGCATGTATAATAGTATTTGTTAGTGGAATACAATTATTTACAATAGGCATTATTGGACAATATTTATCAAAAACATATTTAGAAGTTAAAAAAAGACCAATATATATTATAAAAGAAACAGAAAAAGATTATACCAAAAAATAAAATTATGAATATAATTTGGAAAAAATGTACATAAAATAATAGGGAATACATAAGGAAAAAATAAAAAACAAAAGTTGGAAAATTGAGTGAGTGGAAGGAAATTGATTATTTATGTTGGGATTTGGGCAAGATATAGGAATAGATTTAGGAACGGCAACAATAATTGCATATGTAAAAGGGAAAGGTGTTGTTTTAAGAGAGCCATCAGTAGTGGCTGTTGACAATAACACAAAAGAAGTGTTAGCCGTAGGTCAAGAGGCAAGAAGAATGTTAGGAAGAACACCAGGAAATATAGTTGCAACAAGACCACTAAGAGAAGGTGTAATATCAGATTATACAGTTACTGAAAAAATGCTGAAATATTTTATAAATAAAGTAAAAGGAAAAACGATATTTGCACCAAGAACTATGATTTGTATACCATCAAGAGTAACAGAAGTAGAAAAGAAAGCAGTTATAGATGCTGCAATGCAAGCTGGTGCACGAAAAGTATTTTTAATAGAAGAACCAATAGCAGCTGCAATTGGTGCAGGATTAGACATTGCAAAACCTTGTGGAAATATGATTGTGGATATTGGAGGAGGAACAACAGATATAGCTGTAATTTCTCTTGGAGGATCTGTTGAGAGTACATCATTAAAAGTTGCAGGTGATAAATTTGATGAATCAATAGTAAAATATATAAAGAAAAAACATAATGTAATGATAGGTGAAAGAACAGCAGAAGATTTAAAAATAAATATAGGTTGTGTTTATCCTAAGATTCAAGACTCACAAATGGAAATAAGAGGTAGAGACTTAACAACAGGTTTACCTAAAAATATTATAGTACATTCAAGTGAAATGTTAGAAGCATTAATAGAACCAGCAATGCAAATTGTAGAAGCAGTTCATTCTGTTTTAGAAAAAACACCACCAGAATTATCAGCAGATATAAGTGATAGAGGAATATATATGACTGGCGGAGGCTGTTTAATTGATGGATTAGATAGATTATTACAAGAAAAAACAGGAATAAATGTAATGATTGCAGATGATGCTGTATCATGTGTAGCTTTAGGAACAGGAAAAGCACTAGATAATTTAGATAACTTAGAAAGAAAATAAAAAAGAGAGGTTTGTTAAGAAAACGAGCCTCTTTTTATGTATAAAAAAATATAAGATAAAATCTTTTCATTTTATCTTATATTTTAACTATGCCATAGCATTTAATTTTTTTGACATACTAGATTTTTTTCTAGCAGCTGTGTTTTTTACGATAACACCTTTTGTACAAGCTTGATCAACTTTCTTTGTAGCTTCAGCCATTAAAGTTGTAGCTTCTGCTTTATTTCCAGCAGCAACAGCTTGCTCAAATTTCTTAACAGCTGATTTATATGCACTCTTAATCATATTATTTGTTAATGTTTTCTTTTCAATAATCTTAACTCTCTTTTTTGCTGATTTAATATTTGGCATTTAAAATGCACCTCCTCTTAGTAAAATAACTATAACGCATACAATTATAACATACAAAATTTAATTTGACAATAGCAAAAAAGGATTTTTTTGAAAATTGTTGCACTTTATACGAGAATATGATATATTAATAAAGAATTTATCAAATCATAAATAAAGAAAGGTGAGGGTTTATGATAGCAATTGGTAGTGACCATGGAGGTTATAAATTAAAAGAAGAAATAAAAAGATATTTAGAAGAAAAAGAAATAGAATATGAAGATTGTGGAACATTTTCAAAAGATAGAGCAGATTATCCTGAAATAGCAAAAACAGTAGCATTAGAGATACAAAATAAACAATGTGATAAAGGAATATTAATATGTCGTTCTGGAATAGGAATGAGTATTGTTGCAAACAAATTTAAAGGGATAAGATGTGCAAAATGTGACAATGAAGAAGAAGCAAAATATTCAAAAATGCATAATAATAGTAACATTTTAGCATTAGGAGCAGATTACATAGAAACAGACCAAGCCATAAGAATAGTAAGAATGTGGTTAGCAACAGAATTTGAAGGCGGAAGACATCAAGAAAGAATACAAATGATAGATGAAATAGAAACAGAAAATATGAAATAATGGGGGAATACTAAATGTGGGGAAATATAGCAATTGCCTTTTTATTAGCATTTATAGTATCATTTGTAGCGACACCATATACCATAAAAATAGCTAATAAAATTGGAGCAGTAGATGTACCAAAAGACAAAAGAAGAATGCATACAAAAGCAATGCCAAAATTTGGAGGACCTGCTGTGATTTTAGGTGTATTAGTATCAATGATATATTTAATTGCAGTAATGTCAATAGAAGGAAGTTTAGATTTATTTTCAACGCAACAATATGGAAAAAAACTACTTGGAGTATTATTAGGAGTAATAGTAATTGCAATTACAGGAACATTAGATGATATAAAAACATTAAAACCATGGCAAGAATTATTAGGACAAACAATTGCAGCAATAATTGTTGTAGCATTTGGAACTAAAATAGAACATTTAGATATACCATTTCTATATAAAATAGGATTTAATGAAACATTTTCAATAATTGTAACTATTATATGGATTGTTGGAGTAACAAATGCAATTAATTTGATAGATGGATTAGATGGATTATCATCAGGGATATCATTAATATCATGTATATCATTATTAATAATATTTGTATTAAATGATTCACCAATGATAGCAACTGTAATAGTAACAGCAATGTCAGGAGCATTAGTAGGATTTTTGCCATATAATTTTTCACCAGCAAAAACATTTATAGGTGATACAGGTTCAAACTTCTTAGGATTTATGTTAGCAATAGTATCAATTTTGGGAATAGCCAAAACATATACATTAGCAGTAATTGTATTACCAGTAATTGTATTAGGATTACCAATATTTGATGTATTATTTGCTATAGTAAGAAGAATTGTAAAAGGAAAATCAATAAAAGCTGTATTTAAACCAGATAAAGGACATCTACATCATAGATTGGTTGAAAAAGGATTTACACCAAAACAAGCAGTACTTATATTATATGGTTTAAGTGCATCTCTTGGAATGTTTGCGATAATATTATTTGATAGTGGAATATGGAAAGCATTATCATTTCTACTATTAATAATAGCAGCAATAGCAATGGGATATAGAAACTTTATTCAAGAGCAAGAAGCAAGACCTAAGATTGAAGGAAAGGTAGAAAAAAATCAGGAGGAAAAATGAAAGACCAAATTATAAAATTTTTAGCATATAATGGAAAAATATCAGTAGTTTGTTGTTCAACAACAAATTTAGTAGAAGAAGCAAGAAAATTACATGATTTAAGCCCATTATCAACAGCTGCAATGGGAAGAGTGTTAACAATAACAGCATTAATTGGCTCAGAAATGAAAAATAAAACAGATAAATTAACAATACAAATAAAAGGAAATGGACCAATAGGAAAGATTGTAGCAGTATCTGATAATATACCAAATGTAAAAGCATGTATAACAAATCCACATGCAGATTTACCATTAAATGAATTTGGAAAACTTGATGTTGGTGGAGCTGTTGGAAATCAAGGATTTATTAATGTAATAAAAGATATTGGATTAAAAGAACCATATATAGGAATAAGCCCACTTACATCAGGAGAAATAGCAGAAGATTTTGCAAATTATTTTGAAACATCAGAGCAAAAACAAACAGCAGTTGCATTAGGAGTTTTAGTTGATAAAAATGGAGTTAGAGCAAGTGGAGGATATATAATATCACCAATGCCAGATGCAACAGATGAAGAAATTTCAAAAATAGAAAAATCAATTTTTGAAGCAGGTGCAATGTCAAAAATGTTAGATCAAAATTTAACCTTAAAAGAAATTGCACAAAAAATAACAGGTGATAAAGATGTAAAAGTAATAGATGCATCTATAGAGCCAAAATATAATTGTGGATGTAGCAAAGAAAAGTTTGCAGGAAGTTTAGTAACATTAGGAGAAAAACAATTAAAAGAATTAATTGAAGAAGACGAAAAAGCAGAAATAAAATGTCAATTCTGTAATAAAACATATCAATTTAATAAAGAAGAATTAGAAAAAATTTTAAAAAGAGCTCAAAATAAATAATAGAAAGGAAGAATAAAAATGGAAAAAATATTAGTATTTGGACACAAAAATCCAGACACAGATGCAATATGCTCAAGCCTAGTAATGGCAGATTTACAAACTAAAATAAGAGGAGAAGAAGTAATTTCTTGTAGATTAGGAAATTTAAATGAAGAAACAAAATATGCACTAAACTATTTTAAAGTAGAAGAACCAAAATTAATTGAAAAAGTAGAAGAAGGACAAAAAGTAATATTAGTAGATCATAATGAATTTACACAATCAGTAGAAGGAATAGAAAAAGCAAAAATAGAAGCAGTTGTAGATCATCATAGAATAAACAATTTTAAAACTTCAGAACCATTATTCTATTATGCTCAACCAGTAGGATGTACTTCAACAGTATTATTTGAATTATATAATACAAACAATATAAAAATAGAACCACAAATTGCTGGGCTAATGTTAAGTGCAATAATCTGATACATTATTATTAAAATCACCTACAACAACAGATAAAGACAAAAAAGCTGTTGCAGAACTTGTAAATATTGCTGGTGTAGATTTAAGCAAATATGGTTTAGATATGTTAAAAGCAGGAACAAATCTTGATAAATATACAGAAAAAGAATTAATAAATTTAGATGCAAAAACAATGGAAAAGGAAGATGTAAAATACATAATTGCACAAGTAAATACAGTTAGTATTCCAGATGTATTAAAAAGAAAAGAAAAAATTGAAGCTGAAATTAATAAAGAAATTGAAGAAAAAGGACTATGTTTATTTGTATTTGTTATTACAGATATAGTAAACAGTAATTCAACAGCAATAGTGCTAGGAAATAGAACAGATGCTGTTTCAAAAACTTATGAAATAAAAGACAACTTAGCTGAAATGCCAGGTGTTGTTTCAAGAAAGAAACAAGTATTACCTTTAGTTGAAAAAAATATGTAAAAAAATTTCAAAAAAGTGAAACAAAATAGGCGCATAAATTGTCTAATATAATAGAGACAATAATGTATCTTTTTCGTTTTGGTAAAATTTTGTCGAAAAAAGTCTAAATTAAGCAAATATTAAGAAAAGTATAGAGTTTGCAGTTTGACAAAGAATGTAAAAAATGGTATAATTACAAAGACGTTTAATAAACGTCATGAAAGGAATGTGAGGTAATGGAAAAAGTAAGATTTACAGTTGCTATTAGTGCTTATAATATAGAAAACTATGTAAAAAGAGCAATAGATAGTGTGTTAAATCAAACATTTAAAAATTATGAATTGCTAGTAATAGATGATTGCTCTACAGATTCAACTGTGGAAGTAATCAAACAAGTAGTAGGACAAAATGCAAAAATATTACAAACAAAGAAAAATTCAGGAACAGCAGCTGCATCAAGAAACATTGCTATAGAAAATGCACAAGGAGAGTATTTATTATTTTTAGATGGTGATGATGAATTATATAGTAATGAAACATTAAAAGAAATTGATGAACATATAAAAGAGAATAAATATGACATTATTTATTTTGGGTATGAAAATGTAGGACATACAGAAAATTATTATAGAATTTCAACTAAAGAAAATTCAACAAGAGAAGCAAGACTAATTTGTGACGAAAGCTTTTCAGTTTCAAGTAAGGTTTGGAATGTAGAATTTTTAAGAAATAATAATATTAGATTTAAAGAAGGAATGTATTATGAAGATGAGCTATTTTCAATAAAAAGTAATATTTTATCAAAAGTAACTACATATGGTGAATTTGCAATATTCAAATATCACAGAAATCGTGAAGGAAGTGTTATGACAAAGCCAACAGTAAAAAAATGTTCAGATTGGTATAGAATGGTAGCAGAAGTAACAGACTTATATGAAATAACACCAGAAGAAGATAGAAAATATTTATTAAGTTTCTTGAAAAATGAAAGTGACAGTATTCCATTAAGAGTTGAAAACATAATAGAAGCTTTAAGAGAAAATAGAAAAACAAAAGTACTACCAAAAAGAAATTATAAATTTATAGATGTATTAAATGAAGAAGAATAGCAAGAGAGATTCTTATATTATAAAATTTAATTTTATAATATAAGAATTTTTTTGAAAAATAGGTTAATATATGATTGGTTGACAAAAAATTTACGATACAATTGAAATTATGTAAATTCTATGATATACTAGATAAAGTGAATTGAAGAAAAATGTCGAAAATAGGAGAAAAAATATGAAAAAAGCAGTATTAATGGGAGTACCACACCACAATAATTTAGGAGATCATGCAATAGTATTAGCAGAAAGAGAATATATAGAAGATAATTTCAAAGAATACCAATATTATGAAGTATCAGAAGAAACAGCAGAAAAATGTTTAGAAAAAGTAGAAAAACACATTCATCCAGAAGATATATTATTTTTACACGGAGGAGGAAATTTAGGAGACGAATATTTATATGTAGAAGAAGCAAGAAGAAAAGTAGTACAACTATTTCCAAATAATATAATAATATTTTTCCCACAAACAATGCATTTTAGTAATACTGAAAAAGGAAGAAAAGAACTTGAAAAAAGTAGAAAAATATATGCAAATCATAAGAAATTAGTTATGGTAGCAAGAGAAGAAGTATCATATCAAACGATGAAAAAAGAATTTTCAGAAAATAATGTAATAAAAACACCTGATATTGTAACATATTTAAATAGAAATGAAATTGATGAAAAAAGAGATGGAGCATTACTAATTTTAAGAAGTGACATAGAAGCAAATTTAGATGATGAAAAAATAAAACAAATAGAACAAACAACAATGAAATATTTTAAAGATGTGGTATATGATGATACTGCTAAAGGACCAGGAATATTATCAAAATATAGAGAAGAGAAAATAGAAGAAATGCTAAAAAAATATAGAAAATGTCAATTAGTAATTACAGATAGATTACATGGAATGATATTTGCAGCAATAACAAGTACACCATGTATAGCACTAGGAAATTATAATCATAAAATTAAATCATGTAGTGAAACACTAGAACATTTAGAATATATAAAATATGTAGACAATGTTGAAGAGATAGAAGAAAATATAAAGTATTTGATGTCAAATAAATTTGAAAAATATGATAACAAATTTGCATTAGAACAATTTGAACAAATTAAAGAAGAAATACTAAAATTATTAAAATAAAG
>ERZ773150.2095-NODE-2095-length-15766-cov-3.533575_pt1 | contig 15766 bp, 14 predicted proteins | sample MGYA00580845_ERZ773150 | MGnify/ENA primary metagenome ERZ773150 (study PRJEB29015, sample SAMEA2737848) | human gut metagenome | biome: human gut; feature: human-associated habitat; material: faeces | place: China | collected 2012 ...
CTTGTTGCTCTGCTGAAACAATGATTATGATTTCTCATGCTGCTACACTCTTAAAACGCCTATGAACACAAGCTCTTATTTCTGTTGGTATTGCATGAGAGAAAAATTGCCTGTCATCAGAGAAGGCAGTGAGCAGGTTGTAGATACTTCATTTCTATTCCGTTGTTCCAGTTTTCTGAAAATGCGGTTGTGTAACTGAGAAAATTATGATATAATAATTGTATACAAGAGTTTGCAAGTTAGGAGTGAACAGCAAGATATGACAACAAAAGAAATCGATGGAAAGAGCTTAGAAAATGCAAAACGATTATTTTCAAGCGGTGAAATTGATAAAATAGAAGTCAGCACCGTAAAAGGCTTGCAGGCAATTCATAAAGCACTTTTTGATGGCTTATATGACTTTGCTGGAAAAATCAGAACGATGAATATTGCAAAGGGCAATTTCCGTTTTGCAAATAGCCTGTATTTAGATGCGGTTCTTTCGGCAGTCGAGAAGATGCCGGAAAATACATTTGAGGAAATCATTGCAAAGTATGTTGAAATGAATGTGGCTCACCCGTTCATGGAAGGTAATGGAAGAAGCACAAGAATCTGGCTGGATATGATTCTGAAAAAACGTCTGGGGAAAATAACAGATTGGGCAAAAATTGACAAGGTGCAATATCTACAGGCAATGGAAAGAAGCACGATCAATGACCTGGAATTACGGTTTCTGATACAGCCGAATTTGACAGATAAGGTGGATGACAGAGAGGTAATTTTCAAGGGAATTGAACAGTCGTATTATTACGAAGGGTACGAAAAATAAGACATTCCAAAAATGACTGGATGGAATCGGATTATTTTGACTTTCATTTTCCGAGCAATCCAGTCATTTTTTCTTTTTGTGGGAAACTGAAATAACCTATAGAAATCCGATTAAACTTGAAACTGCATACAGCATTTCATGGAAAGGCTGGTATACTCAAACAAGAAATATAAAAAATCACCAAATGCTCCGAAAAAATACAAACATAATTGTAATAGTAAAAGGAGGTGAAATTTATGAAAAGCATTCCATATACTGAAATGAAGTACATGCTGACTGTTCGTGAGACAGCAAAAATACTCGGTACCAGCATTCATACGGTTTACAGATTGATAGAATCAGGTGAATTGAAATGTAAGAAAATGAGTGTCAGAAAAACAATGATACCTGCGGAAGAAATAGAACGATATATCAGCGAACATTAAAAGGAGATTGCATATGCTTACAAACAAAGAAATCCTTACCCGTGAGGAAGTCATGGAGTTCCTGAAAATTGGAATTATCGCCTGCTCCAGACGGGAGAGCTGAAAGGCTTTAAAGAGGGAAACCGATATAAAGTACCTGTCGAATCAATGGAAAAATATGTAGAGATGAGAATGAGAGCATAGAAAAATGGCATGGTTCTTTTTGAAAGAAAAACAGCAAAAGGAATAGATAAAAATCTATTCCTTTTGCATAATATTTCTATCAATCATTTTTAACTATATCAATCTTTTGCATCAATAGCATCATTTTTTAAGTCTGGAATATAGACACTTGCCTCGACACCAGTCCCAATCTCCGGTGTTTCCTGTGGTGTATGTATCAATTGTACACTTTTTAAATCTGGAACAGTAGTAGCTGCTGTGGTAGTTGTTGTGGTTGGAGCGGTAGATGAAGTTGTTGTTGTAGTTACTGTTGTTGTTGCAGTAGTAGAATAATGTGATGCATGATTACTATGCTGTGTAACAGCAGAAGCATGTGAACTATGGGAATTACTATGAATTCCATCACCTGAAACATGAGAAGAATGTGAGACATGAGATTCATGAGAACCTTGTCCAGAAGAATGAGAACGATGTGAAGAATGCGATCGATGCTTTGCATATGCATCCATCGGAGTTAATAAGCTCATAATCAACAAAATAGATCCAATTGCTACGACTTTTTTTCTAGTCATACTTCCATCTTCTTCAGAAAGAAAATCACAAATGGTTTTTTTGATTTTTGGGAAATTAAATTCTTCCATAATAACCTTCCTTTATTCATAAGATATTTTCGTACAAACTCCATCTGACCATATTGTTGTATATTTGTGGTTTTCACAAAAGTAAGTTGCTTTTCCATATGGCTTATTATCCCGAAAAGTACCTGATAAATATTCCGTTTGATCAGCATCATAAAAATAAGTTCCGTTTCCATTCATTTGGTTTTCTTTCCAACTTCCAGTATAATATGCTTGATCTTTCCAGCAGTATGTACCATTTCCATTCATTTTTCCATTTTTAAAGTCGCCTTCATAGGAATCTCCATTTTTAAATGTTAGCGTACCTTTTCCAGATATGCCATCTTCCCATTGTCCTTTATAATTTTCTCCATCTTCAAAAGAAACAGAAACATGATCAAAATCTATTTCCTCATCTTTCACAGAAAATGTAACCGTGGAATCGGTATAATATAAAATAAGCACACCGTCTATCAGTTTATCATTTAAAAAGGTTCCATTCATTTCAAAGTGATCGTCTTTATAAGATCCTTTCCCATCGGAAACATTTGTAATAGCGGTAAGTGCTGTTTCTACAGAAATATCTGATAAGTCTGTTGTTACGGATTGCGTCTGATGAATATCGTTAGGTTCCTGCGAAGAACATGCAGTCAACAGTGATACTACAAAAAGACATGCAAGACTTCCCCATTTTTTTGATATCATTTTGATCACTCCTCTATCCATGATAAAAATATTTTTCTATTTTCTTCACTCTGAATCAATTCAAATAAAACATCCAATATTCCTTTATATACCGCACAACGATAATGATTGGGGTATTTCTCTGTTACATCATGAAAGGCTGCATAGCTAATCACCGGACAAACTCCGCAATAAGGTTGATACACACATTGATGACAAGAGGGTAAACTTTCTAAAATAGAATACTTGCAAACAACACTGCAAGCATTGCTGGAAATCAAATTTTGGTAGGTTGCAGTTGCAACATTCCCCATTTTAAATGCATGATTTCCCATTTCTGCCAACATGCGTGCCTCATCACAAGTATAAATATCTCCATTAGGATAATAGGCCATCTGCCCTAATCCTGCTCCGCAAGGAGATCGCAACTCCATATAATTTTCTGCACACTGCAATAGAATCTTCTTTAAAAATATACGAGCATGCCCTTCCACTAAAAAATAACCATTTTTATTGTATGCTAAAATTTTAAGCATGCATTGTTGATAAAAATCTTTAAATTGTTCTGCATCATATCCAATCTGATTCCATTGTTCATATGCCATTCCTAATGGCGTTAATGGTCGAATAAAAATGCTGTTTAAATGAAGAGAAACATACTGATCTACAATTTCATCCGCCTTTGTAAGGCTGTATGCGGTTGTTGTTTGAATTGCTCCAATTGGGACATGATGTGCTTGTATTTTTTGAATACCAGAAATAGTTCCGGGATACATGGCAACTTGCCGATTTTTCATAGGACGATTATAATTTTGAATATCCGCATTTCCATCCAAAGAAGTAGAAATACTAATTTGATGTTCTTGAAAAAACGTAATCATTTCTTCTGTGATTTTCGTTAAATTGGATACAATACTAAAATTAATTTTTTTATGGGTCTGTTTTTGTTCCACTGTTTCTACAACAAATCGGATAAGATCGAAATTCAATAATGGCTCTCCACCTTGAAATTCAATTGTAATATAAGGAGATGGAGATGATAACACCAAATCAATTGCCTTTTCAGCCGTTTCTTTTTCCATCATCAATCCTGTACCAGTATGATGAGACTGTGCCTGACAATATACACAATCCCCATTACAAGCGGTTGTCACAACAAAAATATGAAGAGATGGAGCATGAAAAAGATACGATTTCATATCGATCAATTTGTTTGCGTGTTGTGTTAAAAATTGTTCTTGTCCATGTATTCCTATAAAACCTTTTTCTATCAATTCCGTTTTTTTCTCGTCATCATCTGATGGATCCATCTGATCTTTTAAAAGATTATAAAATTGTTTATTTGTCAAAAAGCTATAATTTCCAAAATCATTTGTAATCAGAAAGCGATTGTCCATCTGCTTAAAATTGAAGTAATTTATCATTTCTATAATTCCTCATAAAATGGTTTAAAATTCTGGGCGGCAAGAGAAAGAGCAGATTGGAAAACACCACCACAAAGATTTTTCATTCTGCAAGTTTCACAAATTGGAGCATAACGAATTTTATATTCAGAAATACTCTTTTTATAAAGTCCCCAATATGCTTTTGGAACACTACAAAGCGGAAAATTATATAGTCCAACATTAATCCCATTTGCAATTAACATCTCAATTCCTGGAATACAACTTTGAAAAGCAGTCTGATAGTCTATCCAAACATCTTTTCTATGAATTGCTGCATTCCCACACATTTCCGTTGCCATTAGATTTACTACTGAAATAGATGGTAAAGTATGCGTAAGAAATCTTGCTAAATCTGTTATTTCAGAAAGATTCAATTTAGAAACCACTACCCGAATTTCTATTGGAAATTGCAATTCCAATAGATGTTGAATTCCATTTACTGCCTGTTTTAAACTACCTTGTGCCTGTGTAATGGTATCATGAATATTGGAATGTGCAGAATAAATTGGAATGGCTGGAAGTGTATCTGCTGGAAACGTCTGCTTTGCAAGTTGTGCCATTTTTTTAATTGCAAATGTTCGTCCATTGGTAAGCAACAGACATTGTATATCCGGAAATCGGTTTTTTATATCTAACATCATAGAAAAAAATCCCGGTTGAGCAAGTGTCGGTTCTCCCCCAGTAACAACAAGATGTTTGGTATGAGCGGGTAAATATCGCACAAATTCTAATAAATATTCTGTATTTGGAATTTTTGATTTCTTTCGAACAGACTCTGCATATGGACACATGATACAGTTAGAATTGCACTGATTGGTAGTGACAATTGTTTGAGATGCTATAGAAGCTGAAAATTCCTTTTGAATCCTCCCATTTTTTAAAATGAGAACAACATCCCCATTCTGCAAGGTACAATTTTCATTTGAGATTAGATATTTGGAAACTTCTAATTTCTGGAACAGATATAAAGTTGTACCTTTTAAAAAAATTACATTTTTATTCTGTGAAAGATGCATTTCAACTTCTGATTGTTCCGTGACAAATACAGCAAGCTGCTCTACACCCTGATAATTGATTATTCTCATCATTTTCTTATAATTCCTTCTGCGATAAATAAAATCGTTCCAATTGCCAGAAACAATCCAAAGGGCAACTTTTTTACAATTACAAGTTCGGATTTCCCATTTTCCGTTTTACTCCATTGTCGAATGGCAGAAATTTCTTCTATAGAGAGCTTAGATCTCAGATCTTCTGTAGAAATAGATGGTAATCCTTCTATAGAAGATTCTTGAAAAAGAGCAGAAGAAGGTGTATCTAAAACCATACCATCTCGCAATTTTTCCACTGGTACAATTTTGTAATTGAATCGATCAATATATAGCTTAAAAATCAAAATCAGCAAAAAAATGATCGGCATTTTTCCATCTATGCTTGTAAATCGCTCCTTGTAAGAAGTAAGGACTGTAACAATAACCTCTATTATACCCATTACAAAAATCCAAATTTCTTTTCCCTTCCATTGTAATTCCGATAATTTCATAACAACAAAAAAATTGAGAAGCATTATACAATACCAATTTTTCTCATAAAAATTAGGAAGGCAAAAAAATAAAATTTGATTTATGGCAGTAATGCCAATTAATCCTTGCAAATAAGAAAAAATGAATGATTTCCAGTTCCACTTTAATTTATATGGATTTTTCTCTTTTTTAAAAAATAGAATAATGATGCTTTCGCTTGCAACATAAAAAAGTGCAACTAAAAATATGGAAATTAAAATTGAAATAGACGGGAATATTCCCATTAAACGATTATAATAGAAGGTTGGTGGAACACTGGCTACAATAAAAAATAAAAATTTACTATCCCCTGCTCCCCAAAAATGAAAAACGTACAGAATGAAAGATACAATGCTCATCATAAGAACATTTATGAGAAATATAAATGTCAATCCCTGATAAATGCTCAAGATTAAATTTAGCGAAAATGCAATTAGTATAGATGGGAAAATTACAATATTTTTTATTTTTCCGTATTTTACATCAGTAATTGCACAGATAAAACAGATAATAAAGCAGATGGATATTAAAACAAAATTAAGTATTTGCATAGATCTTCTCCGAATTTATATAGTCAATGATGTAATTTTCAAACTCCATCATTGTAATATCGAGTGGATAATTATTACACATTCTAAAATGACATATCCAAATCTCTTCTGTTTGTTCCATCGTAATATGGGCAATCTGTTGAAAAGCATTTTTGGTATTTAAAATAGCCCCATAGGGGTATAATTCTTTTGGTAAATATAAATCACTCATTTAATTCAAACCAATCCTTTAAAATTTGATCTTGCGTAAATTCTTCTTCTATACTCTCATTTTTCTTATCTAACTGAAAATCATCTTGCTCAATCATAGAAGAAGAAAAAGCACGTGCCATCAAAAGTGTTCGCAATTCTTTTGTTTGATCCGAAACATAAGAACGAACCATTTGTGCCAATAATTCATTTTTAAACTCTTCTTCAGAAATAGTTCCAGAATGTTTCGGCAATAGCGATACAATATAGTTATCGCCTTGTATAGACAAATGAATATAAAACATATCTGTGAAACGATAAGCAGCTTTCATCAGTGCTTCCTTTGAATATACTCTTTTATCAAAGCAAAAATTAGTGGGCTTCACTTCCATAATTAAAAACTCCTTTTCTAATTGCATATTAATTTGCTTCAATGATAATAATTTGCGTAGAAATTTTAATTTCATAGCATATAATTAGTATAACACACTTTGTTCAATTTGTCAATACAAATCCATCTTAGTATACCAAGAATAACCATACAATCTAAATCAAAAGCCACTTCCCTGCGTATCTACAAGATACAGGGAAGCGGCTTTTTTCATACAGAAAGAAATTTCGTTGCTTTTCCATTATTTTTATGATATAATAACGATAATGAAATGATGACACAGCAAGGAGGGGCATAGAATGGGAATTTACTTCAATCCGAATCATACAGACTTTTATAATGCTGTTAGGCCTTGTTTGAAAAATAAAACTTGCACAAAGAACCGAAAAATGATAAAATAGAAGAATGAAACGATATGAAATAAGCAATTGCGAATGGGAAAGAATCAAAGACAAGCTGCCAGCAGAGCGAACAGGCAAAAGAGGACGACCGGCAAAAAATAACCGCATCATGTTGAATGGAATGCTGTGGATTGCAAGAACGGGAGCTCAATGGAGAGAAATGACAGAATGCTATGGACCATGGCAGAGTGTCTATGCAAGATTCAGAAAATGGCAGAAAGATGGTGTATGGGAAAAAATTTTTCATACGCTTTCCAGTGATGCAGATATGGAAAATTTGAGCATAGATTCTACAATGGCAAAAGCACACCAAAGCACAAACGGTGGCTTTAAAAAGGGGCAGAAAAATCCATCGGAAGAACCCGTGGAGGATTGAACACAAAGCTCCATGCAATTGTAGACGGTCTTGGAAATCCTGTAGAATTTCTGATCAGTGCTGGGAATGATGCAGACAGCAAGCATGCGATTGATTGATTGAAAAAAGTAGATATCACGAAAAGCAATATCCTTGGAGATAAAGCGTATGGTTCAAAAGAAATTCGGTCATATATTACAGAAAACGGCGAATCCTATACAATCCCTCCAAAATCAAATACAAAAGAACCCTGGGCATGTGATTATTATCTTTATAAAGAACGTCATCTTGTAGAATGTTTTTTTCAAAAATTAAAATGGTTTCGCAGAATTGCTACTCGTTATGATACGTTGGATTCTTCTTTTCTTTTCTTTGTTTACCTTGCTTCTATTATGATTTTGTTGAAATGATACAATTATCTTGATTTTTCAAACAAGGTCTAACAGACAATTGCTTTGGCAATTATTATATGTAAGTATTTCAGTTTAAAAAATCAAACCTCCTATGATTTATATATGTTCATAGGAGGTTTTTCATTATCTATTTTTAATTAAATAGCTTTTTATTTTCGAAGTACAAAACTTATTCCGAACGCAATGCCACAACCGGATCTTTCTTTGCTGCACTCTTAGATGGAATAAATCCGGCAATGAGTGTCAGCAGAACACTAATGGCAATCAGAATAATTGCTGCTGGAATCGGAAGAATCGCACGCAAATTGTTGATGTTGGTGAGATGATGCACCAATAGATTGATTGGAATACAAAGCAAATAGGTAACAAGAACCCCTAACAAACCAGAAGTAAACCCAATAATAATGGTTTCCGCATTAAACATACTGGAAACATCTCGTTTTGATGCACCAATTGCACGGAGAATCCCAATTTCTTTGGTGCGTTCCTGTACAGAAATCAATGTAATTACACCAATCATAATCGAAGAAACAATCAACGAAATGGCTACAAATGCAATCAGTACATAAGTAATGGTATTGATAATCTTCGTAACCGAAGACATCATCAATCCAACATAGTCCGTATACTGAATCTGTGACATCTCATCTTTGCCCTCGTTATAATCTGCAATTGCATCTTCAATGACATCCTTATCTTCAAAGGTTGCCGCATAGAGATTGATTGATGCAGGATCGTCCAAATCAATATCCCCCAATGCTTTCAAGTTGTCCTCATAAGTGGAATCTGAAAACTGCATCAGTTCGTCATAATAGTTCGCACATTGTTCTGCGGTCAACGTGGGAAGCAGCTGATTCAAGGCTTTCAGAAATTCTTCTGGCTGCATCGCTGCCATTTTCTGTTGGACTTGCTGGGCATATTGTGCCTTCACTTGCTGCTGCATCATTTGCGTAAATGTGTCTGTAATTTCGTCATCACTCATGGATTCCAGATAAGATTGCACATCACTTTCACTCATGCTCATTTGCTGCGTCATTCCCTGCAACATTGCCGCTTCCATATCGCTGCGACTCATGCCTTGCATAGACTGCTGCACGGATTCATTCAGCTGTTCTTCTGTAGGAATGCTCATCATCTGAATATACATCTGTGCTTTTCCGCTGTCATCTAATCCATTTACATATTCTAAAAACGCCATCTGTTTCTCTGCATCGGTTGTGCTTCCAGAGCTATCCTTGAATGGCAACCCAGTGAAAATATCCGTATCTTTGCTTTCCTTCTGGGCAGCAATTGCATCAGAATCTTTACTGTGGTCAATCAAATACTTGGTCAAATCGCTGGTATAAACAATCGAACCGGACAGCATCGGAGCGGTGGTATCTTCATTTGGTCGAATAATACCCGTAACTTTTAATTTTAATCCATTGTCATAGAGGTACTGTAATCCAGCATCCGTATCTCGCAAATCGGTATAAAGTCTTGTATTTTCATCATAGCGATAACAATCTGCATTCAAGATTGTGCGGAAATCCATGTCGCAGATGTCAGCATATGACCAGTTCTTATTGTTCTTTTGCAGCTCCTTGCCATTGACTGCCGCTTCCATGATGTTATCCACATCTTCTTTCGGTTCTAAGCCGAGTGCATACAATGTCATGTCATCCAGTTCATTGTTTTCATCTAATACCAACATAATTTCATCGTAGCTGTTCGGCCACGAACCATAAACCACATCGTATTGCTTTTTCAACAAGTCGTTGATGGGGTTTCCATTCTCTCCGGGAAGCAGTTCCTGCCACAAATTCATAGAAGAACCGCCCATGCCCATCATAGCAGTTGCTTGTTCCCCAAACATGGAGTTGCTGGCATTGGTCATTGCCTGCATATCAATTCCCATATGCTCCAATACCATTTCTTGCATCAATTCTTCAGTGTCTGAATGGATAATTGTTCCATCTACATTCTTAGTATAGATGAGCAAATCCAAATCATATGTATATTGAACCCCGTTGACTGCCTTGTGTAAATCGCTGTCACTGTCTTCCCGTTCGGATTCAATATAGGACTTGAAACTTTTCAAATCATTTTCCGAAGTTTCCATATTGTTCAAAGCGTCCATCATGTCATAAATTGCCGACTTCTTATATACTGCATCTTTGTCGTGTGTACTGTCCGAAGTTGCAGAGCCCATAAAAGTTTGCATCAAGGCACTGAGGTCTGTGTTCGTTTTCTGAATTGTCAGCGGATAAGAGGACAATGTTTCTTCTTGAATCACATTAATATAAGTATTGAAGCCCTGTGAGATGGAGAGTACCAATGCAATTCCAATAATACCAATGCTTCCGGCAAAAGAGGTCAGCATTGTTCTTCCCTTTTTGGTGAACAGATTTTTCAGGGACAACGAAAATGAAGTGCCAAAAGACATTGAAGGTTTTTTCAGCTTCTTTCCGCTTTCATTTTCGGCTTTATCTGCTTGTAATTCCTGTTGGTATTCCTCTTCTGTTATTGGCTTGGAATCATCTGTCAGTTTGCCGTCCAATACACGAATGATACGGGAGGAATACTGTTCCGCCAATTCCGGATTGTGTGTAACCATGATAATTAAGCGGTCTTTTGAAATTTCCTTGAGAATTTCCATGACTTGAATGCTGGTTTCTGTATCCAATGCACCGGTCGGCTCATCCGCTAAAATAATATCTGGATTATTGACCAATGCCCGTGCGATTGCCACACGCTGCATTTGTCCGCCAGACATTTCACTTGGTTTCTTGGAAAGCTGATTGCCCAATCCCACATCTTCGAGTGCTTTTTTCGCACGTTTTCGACGTTCTGCTTTGGATACGCCCGATAATGTCAATGCCAGTTCTACATTTTGCAGAACCGTCTGATGAGGAATCAAGTTATAGCTTTGGAATACAAACCCGATGGAATGATTGCGGTAGGTGTCCCAATCTCGATCTTTGAAGTCCTTGGTAGAACGCCCATTGATGATTAAATCTCCCTCTGTGTACTGATCCAATCCGCCAATGATGTTCAGCATGGTGGTCTTTCCACAACCGGATGGCCCTAGAATGGAAACGAATTCGTTTCGCCGGAATCGCAAGTCAATGCCTTTTAGTGCATGAACCGTGTTTTCTCCAGTCAGATAGTCTTTTTTGATACCTTTTAACTCCAACATAAAGGTGCTCTTTCCTCCTTTTTGGTATCGGGAAAATTGCGGTTGCCTGCCGGAAAAAAGCCGACAGTTTCACGTGTTATTGTATCACATCGCTAAAAAAATGTCAAGGAAACACCACTGCAACCAGCACCAATCAAAAGAGCCATTTCAAGCGTTTAAATATAATATTCCGGCTCATTTTCGGTAGAAATATATTGCCGGACACTCTGACGAATGATTAAGGTACTCTGTAATTCTGTTTTTACAATTGCCTTATGCCCTCCATTCATGCGGTCTGTCAAGATTTGAATCGCCAGATGTGCCATTTCTGCCTTTGGCAAGGAAACCGTTGTCAGCATTGGCGTTGTATATTGTGATTCTACAATGTTATCACTAGAGATAATGGACGGATGATAATACCACTTCTTGCTTTGTGCCAGATATTTTAGTATACCGATTGCCAGAATATCATTTGCACAATAAAAGGCAGTTGGTGGCGTTTCTAGCTTAGAAAAATACGCTATCGCATGATATCATAAACATTATCAATATCTGGTGCAATTCCGTGGTGAATCAGTACTTCCTGATAACCAATATATCTTGTTTCATTGTGGCAGTCCCCTACATAGCCGATTTTTTGATGTCCGCAGGACATCAGATAATTGACTGCTGTCAGTGCAATCTTTCTGCCATCACATAAAACCTCATCCACTTCATAAGTCGTAGAATTCCGGTTGATGGAGATGAGATTTTTTTCATAACGCTTTAGCGTTTTTAAACCCTTCTGAGAACATTTTCCAATGAGAATCAATCCATCATGCTTCTGCTCTAATGTATGGAACATCTGCCCTGCTAACTTCTCAATCTCTGAAAAATCTGCTTTCTTCTCGCTGGAAAAAACAGCGTGCCGCCAGATGTTTTCAATCAATCCCCCTCTTTTTCGCACTTCAATTTCTACCAGCCGAAGCATTTCGCTATAAAATGGATCTGTTTCATCCGAATTGACACGAGTCAATAAAATGTTGATGTGAAAAATTTTTCTCGGTGTATCCCCGTTTTTCAGTGCTCGTGCTGCTTCATTTGGCACATAACCGATTTCCCGTGCAGTCTGTAAAATCTTTTCTTTCAACTCCATCGAATGGTATTTGTGCTCTGGGTCTCGCAAAACCCGTGCGACTGTTGAAACCGATGCCCCTGTTATAGCAGCAATTTTTGTAATTGACATATTTTTCACCCCATATCCGATAAAATCTATCTGTATGATATGTTTTATTATAATGACCGCAATCCGAATTGTCAAGAGAAATGACATCGTTGTCAAATAAAAATCACAATAAATCCCATTGAAATAGTCGGATAAATCAAAAAATACTGAAAGTCCTGCTCCTACACAATATAGAAATAAAGCATCCCGAATCATTGCAGCAAATTCAGAATGTGATTTGTTTTAAAAAATGTATTAAAATCTCCTTGATATGCGGGAAAACTTTGTATATAATGAGCATACAGACAATATTTTTGCTTCATCATCAAAAGAAAGGGATTATATTATGAGAATGGCTTCAAAATGGATGGCTGCCACACTTGCAGGCTTGCTCACAGTGGTATCTATACCAATTAACGCATTACAGCAAACACAAGCTGCTGATTTTTCTGTATGGATCAACGAAATCTGTACGCAAAATAAATCCTGCCTAACAGACAGTTATGGCGTATATTCCGACTGGATCGAACTTTATAATTCCAGCGATTCTGCTATCGACTTATCGGGTTATGGCTTATCGGATGACCCAACCAAACCGCTACAGTTTACATTTCCGGAAGGAACGGTGATTGCTGCCGGAGAACACCGCATCCTTTTTGCCTCAAAACAAGCGTCTACCGCTTCTGAATTGCACACTGGCTTCGCCCTGAGTAAGAACGGGGAAACAGTAACACTCGCAAGCCCAAGTGGTGCGATTTTGCAGAAAATCGCCGTGCCGGCACTCGGTAAAGATGTCACCTATGGACGTTCTCCAGATGGCAGCGATACCTTTGAAATCATGACAGCAACCCCGGGCACTGCAAATGAAATTGTCATTGATACCCCTGTATTTTCTGCTTCCTCTGGCTTTTATGGGACAGATTTCTCTTTAATACTCACCTCTTCCAAAAAAGATACCATTTATTATACTTTAGATGGCAGTGATCCGACCACTTCTGAAACGGCTCAGATTTATACTGATGCAATTCTAGTACAAGACCGCACCGATCAAGCAAATCTTTGGAGTGCGTTGGCAGAGGATAACAATTCTGCGACCTCTATCTCCAGAGGAACTGGATACAAAGCACCGAATTTCAATGTTGACAAGGCAACGGTCGTTCGTGCTGCCGTTCAAAATGCAGATGGCGTGTTCAGTGATGTGGTGAGCCAGACTTATTTTGTTACCACAAGCAATCTTGCACAGTATCAGGATTTGACAGTGGTTTCCCTTGTCACCAATCCAGAAAATTTATTTGATCCGGATACTGGTATTTATGTAACGGGTAACCAGTATTTAGACTGGAAAAATAGTGATGCCTATAACCCAGATAAGAGCGTTTGGGATACAGACAATCTGACAAATTATTTTTCCAAGGGAAAAGAATGGGAACGGGAAGCAGCTCTCACGGTTTTCCAAGATGGAAAGGCAGTGGTTGACCAGAATATCGGCATTCGAATCAAGGGGGCTTCCAGCCGAAACAGTGCACAGAAAAACTTTAACCTCTATGCAAGAAGTACATATGGGACTTCTAAAATCTCCTATCCGCTAATTCCTGATAATTACACAGCAGATGGAACATTGATTGATCAGTATGATTCCGTATCCCTGCGAGCAGTCAGCGAAGAAGGTCGTTTACGAGATGGCTTCTCTCAAAAGCTGCTCACCGACCGCACCAACCTTACCAAACAGGATATGCAATCTTGTGTGGTGTTTCTCAATGGCGAATATTGGGGCTTATACGAGATGACGGAAAAGTTATCCGATGACTTCATCAAATCCAATTATGATATTCCAAAAGAAAACGTTGCCATGATTAAAAATGGTGCACTGGAAGAAGGCAGCCAAACAGAACTGAATAACTTCTATCAGTTTTTCAAAAAATATGCAGCAGCAGACCTGACCAATGAAGACAATTATCAGGCGGTCTGTGATTTCGTGGATATTGATAGCATGATTGAACACTATGCAGCTGGTATCTATCTGGGAACGTATGACTGGCCAAACTATAACTATGGCGTATGGCGAAATACTGGGGATACAATCGCAGGAAATCCTTATAGTAATGGAAAATGGCGGTTTATCTCTTTTGACTACGATTATACTATGGGCAAAACCTATAAAGATTTTGGCGGTGTAGAGGGTTACGCTTATGACAACTTCCAGCACGTTGCAAATGCAAATGGATTCCCAACTAACTTATTTCTCAACCTATTGCACAACGAAGATTTCCGAAACAAATTTGTCAATGTATACTGTGACTATGCCAACGAAGTCCTCACACCAGAAAAAGCGAATGCAATGATTGAAACTTACAAGCAAGATTATACCGAACAGCTTGCAAATACGACGGTTCGTTGGTGGGGATTCTTTGGCGGTACAAAGGAAAACAACTTACGCTATCAAAAAAACACATATCTGAATACGACCCTTCCGCAAATACAAACGTTCTTCCAGAAACGTGCAGACTATACAATAGAAGATATGTGCAGTTACTTGAACCTCTCCCCTTCGATGCAAACGATTACACTCAAAACCAATGGAAACGGTAGCATTCAAATCAATAGCATTGTGCCAGATGCTGCAACCGGTTGGAGCGGACAATATTCTCCGGATTGTCCCATTACCTTGACAGCAATTCCTGCGGAGGGTGCAGAATTTTTGGGCTGGGGCGGTGATCTGTCCAGCACAGAAACAACTGTAACACTGACGCTGAAAGAAGCCATGTCCATTACAGCAAATTTCAGCGGTGCACAAGCTGTTCTGGGAGATGTCAACGCAGATGGTGTGTGCTCTGTTGCAGATGCGGTTCTGCTGCAAAAATGGCTGCTGCGTGCTGGAGAAATTACAGATTGGCAAGCTGGTGATTTTGATGAAAATCAAGTTTTGGATATTGTTGACCTTGCACTGCTGAAACGGAAATTATTGAACAAATAAGAAAATGCCACAAAATCAACAGCAACATTGTTATTGAAAAAGCGATAGAGCGGTGATCCACTCTATCGCTTTTTCTAATTCAGCAGTAATCATAATCTCGACTTCTGTTGAAATTTTCATCTTGTTTCTTCCTCAAAAGAATCATCTGACTCTATTTCAACTCGACTTTTTCTCCTGTCTTCATCTACATATTTTTTGAATTCTCGAAAGATTTTCTTTTGTTCCTCGGTTACATCACCAATTAGATAAACAAATCCATTATGAATTCTGATATTCTTTATGATTTCCTTTGGCGGCATCAGTGTTGACATGGTTCATTCTCCATTTCTTTTATATAAATATATTAATCGTCAATGTATTTCCAATCTTCTCATATTCATCTGGAAAGTTTTTTATCTAGAAGATATCTTGCAAGCGAAGTTAAATCTTCT
>ERZ773150.2101-NODE-2101-length-15740-cov-3.356519_pt1 | contig 15740 bp, 10 predicted proteins | sample MGYA00580845_ERZ773150 | MGnify/ENA primary metagenome ERZ773150 (study PRJEB29015, sample SAMEA2737848) | human gut metagenome | biome: human gut; feature: human-associated habitat; material: faeces | place: China | collected 2012 ...
TACCGAAATAAACAATAGCAAAAGGGGCTATCCGACTTTTTGGACAGCCCCTTTTTTATTACCGTGGATTGGATTTTTAATATTGTCTTTCCAGAATCCATGCATCCTGGAAGTTTGGAGCGTATTTTGCTTTGATTGCATCGCGGCTGTCCGCAGCATCGGCTTTGTCATTGAAACTGGCGACGATCACACGAAGCATACCTTGTTCGTTTTCTCCCAAAACAGCGTTATATCCGTCGTTCTGCATACGTTCTTTCAAAGCGTAAGCATTTGTTTTGTTCTTGAAACTGCCGATAACGACACTGTAACGTTTCAGTCTGCTTGCATCTTCACCTTGTGCAGCATTAATTCTTTCTGCGCGTGTACTGACGTTGGAAGTTCTCGGTTTAGAAACCGGAGTTACCTCTTCAACTACTTCCTCTTCTTCGACCACCTCGACCGGAGCTGTCGATTCTTTTTCTTTTGCTTGTTCGTAAGCAGCCTTATACGCACTCTGTTTAGGTTTACAAGAACCTAATGCTAAAACCATATGGAGGCTCCAAATAACCAAATCTTATTCATACTGTTCAGTTCTTAAATTAATGGGACAAAGATATAAATTATATTTTGTACTTTCGTGCCCAAAACACAATATATTATAAACTACATGAATAAATCTATCGGAACAATGGTTATGGCAACATCCTTATTATTTGGAGCTAGTAGTGGGGATGGAAAAACGTGCGATCGTGCGACCCAACAGAAAGGAAACACGGAAAATGTGATCGGGCGTTCGGATATTAAAGTCAAAGACGGACGGATGACGCCGGAAGTGCTTTGGGCAATGGGACGTATCGGGGGGATGAATGTATCTCCGGACGGACAGAAAGTAGTGTATACTGTAGCCTACTACAGCGTACCGGAAAACAGAAGTAATCGCGAAGTGTTTGTTATGAATGCAGACGGGACGGACAATAAGCAGATTACAAAAACGTCTTATTCCGAAAATGAAGCTGTTTGGATTAAAGGTGGAAAAAAAATCGCTTTCCTTTGCAATGAAAGCGGCAGCAGCCAGCTTTGGGAAATGAATCCGGATGGAAGCGGCCGCAGACAGCTCTCTGAATATGAAGGTGATATCGAAGGTTTCGCCTTCTCTCCCGATGAGAAGAAAGTCCTGTTTATTTCACAGGTAAAGACAGTCAAAAGTACGGCAGATAAATATCCCGACCTGGATAAGGCTACTGGTATTATTGTCACAGACCTGATGTATAAACATTGGGATGAATGGGTAACAACAGCCCCGCATCCTTTTGTTGCTGATTTTGATGGTAAGGCAATCAGTAACCCTGTCGATATTATGGAAGGCGAACCGTTTGAAAGCCCGATGAAACCATTCGGAGGAATTGAGCAGTTGGCATGGAATACTACATCGGACAAGATTGCTTACACGAGTCGTAAAAAGACCGGAAAGGAATATGCGTTGTCCACCAATTCGGATATTTATGTGTATGACCTGAATACGAAAAAGACGGCCAATATCAGTGAAGGTATTATGGGGTATGACACGAATCCCCAATACTCTCCCGATGGCAAGTTCATCGCATGGCAGAGCATGGAGCGTGACGGTTATGAGTCAGACCAGAACCGCTTGATGGTCATGAACTTGGAAACAGGTGAAAAGATATTCGCCAGCAAGGATTTTGATTCCAACGTAGACGGGTTCGTTTGGAGTGCAGATGCAAAGGCTCTTTACTTTACGGGGGTATGGCATGGTGAGTCCCAAGTATATAAGATCGATCTGACGGATAGCAATAAAATCACGCCGCTTACTTCCGGAATGTACGATTATGCCGGTGTGGCTTTGTTGGGTGAACATAAGCTGATCGTGCAGCGCCATTCTTTGAGCATGGGAGATGAAATCTATTCGATCGATTTGGCTGATAATAATAAAATAGCCCAGTTGACAACAGAGAACAAGCATATCTATGATCAGTTGACAATCGGTAAGGTGGAAGGTCGTTGGATGAAAACGACAGATGGTAAACAGATGCTTACCTGGGTGATTTATCCTCCTCATTTCGATCCGAATAAGAAATATCCTACCTTGTTATTCTGCGAAGGTGGTCCTCAAAGCCCGGTAAGCCAATTCTGGTCTTACCGTTGGAATATGCAGATTATGGCTGCTAACGACTATATCGTGGTTGCCCCGAACCGCCGTGGCCTTCCCGGTTTCGGTATGGAGTGGAACGAACAGGTCAGCGGCGACTATGGAGGCCAGTGCATGAAAGACTATTTTACGGCTATTGACGAGATGGCGAAAGAGTCGTTTGTCGATAAGGATCGTCTGGGTTGTGTGGGAGCGAGCTTCGGAGGCTTCTCCGTTTATTGGCTGGCTGGTCACCACAACAAACGTTTCAAAGCCTTTATTGCACATGACGGTATTTTCAATATGGAAATGCAGTATCTGGAAACAGAAGAAATGTGGTTTGCTAATTGGGATATGGGGGGTGCTTACTGGGAAAAACAGAATGCGACGGCACAACGTACATTTGCCAATTCCCCGCACTTGTTTGTCGATAAATGGGATACACCGATTCTCTGCATCCACGGTGAAAAGGATTATCGAATTTTGGCTAACCAGGGTATGGCGGCGTTTAATGCAGCTGTCCTTCGAGGTGTTCCGGCCGAGTTGTTGATCTATCCCGACGAAAACCATTGGGTGCTGAAACCTCAGAATGGCGTGCTTTGGCAGCGTACATTCTTCGAATGGCTGGATATGTGGTTGAAGAAATAAGGATTTATTCATAAAAGAGAAAACGCCGTTCCGAATAGTCTGGGACGTCGTTTCTTTATTTATACTAAGCAATTGTGATTCCCGGGTCCAGATATACATCCTGTATGGTGTGCAGCAGCTCTACACCGTCTTTCATCGAACGTTGGAACGCTTTTCGCCCGCTGATCAGTCCCATACCGCCTGCCCGCTTATTGACGACAGCCGTGTAGACCGCATCTTTCAAGTCGGAAGCTCCGTGAGATTCACCACCAGAGTTGATGAGGCCGACACGTCCCATGTAGTTGTTGGCAACCTGGTAGCGACAGAGGTCAATCGGGTGTTCTGTAGCTAGTTCGGTGTACATCTTTTGGTCGATTTTGCCAAATTTGACAGCTGTGAATCCTCCGTTGTTTTCCGGTAGCTTCTGCTTTATGATATCTGCTTTGATCGTAACACCCAAATGGTTGGCTTGGCCTGTCAGGTCGGCTGCGGCATGATAGTCAACACCGTCTTTTTTGAATTCACTGTTGCGCAAGTAACACCATAAGATGGTGGCCATTCCTAGCTCGTGCGCATATTCAAAAGCCTCCGAAACTTCGACCAACTGTCTTCTACTTTCTTCCGAACCGAAGTAGATGGTAGCGCCTACGGCTGCAGCTCCCATGTCCCAGGCTTCTTTTACGGAGCCGAACATGATCTGGTTGTATGAATTGGGATAAGTCAGTAATTCGTTATGATTCAGTTTGACCACAAACGGTATCTTATGCGCATATTTACGTGCTATGGAACCTAAGATTCCGAACGTAGAGGCTACTCCGTTACATCCTCCTTCAATAGCCAACCTGACGATGTTTTCCGGATCGAAATAGATCGGGTTCGGAGCGAAGGAAGCTCCCGCCGTATGTTCGATATCTTGGTCCACAGGCAGTATTGAGACGTATCCCGTATTTGCCAACCGTCCGCTTCCTAACAGGCGTTGCAGGTTGTTTAATGTTTGGATATTTCTATCCGAGCCGATCCATATACTGTCGATGACAGACGGTGAAGGAATGTGTATAAGTGATTTATCGATCGTTTTACAAGTGTGTCCCAACAGGAATTCGCTTTGTTCGCCCAGTAGGCTGATAATCTTTGAAGTGTCCATATTTATGAAAGTTTTTTAATATAACATGGGCCGTAAAGGATAGGTTTCATAGTTTTTATCAATTAACAGATAGAATAAATTTATGAGTTTTTGTAGGGCTTGTTTTAGAATGTTTCCCTACATTTGCAAAGAACAAATAACGAGTGTTACAACTATTTTAGATTATACAACCAATAAAAATTTACAAAGATGAAAAAGAAATGGATTTGCACAGTATGCGGTTATGTACACGAAGGTGATGAAGCTCCTGAATTCTGTCCTCAATGCAAGCAGCCGAAGAGTAAATTTAAAGAAATGGTAGAAACTACCGGTGCATTGACTTTTGCCGATGAACATGTGATCGGTGTTGCTAAAGGTTGTGATGAAGAAATGATTAAAGATTTGAACGCGCATTTCATGGGTGAATGTACTGAAGTCGGTATGTATCTGGCTATGAGTCGCCAAGCTGACCGTGAAGGTTATCCTGAAGTAGCAGAAGCATTCAAACGCTATGCTTGGGAAGAAGCTGAACACGCTGCTAAGTTTGCCGAACTGCTGGGTGATGTTGTTTGGGACACAAAAACAAACTTGGAGAAACGTAAAGACGCTGAATGCGGTGCTTGCGAAGATAAGAAACGTATTGCCACTCGTGCAAAACAATTAAACTTGGATGCTATCCACGACACAGTTCACGAAATGTGTAAGGACGAAGCTCGCCACGGTAAAGGATTTGAAGGTTTATACAACCGTTATTTCAAATAATTCGCAAATTCGTTAACAAAGGAAGGGCATTCTTTTAGGAGAGTGCCCTTTTTATTGGAAAAAAATGCTTTTGAGGGGACAACGAATTTAAATTTTCCCTACATTTGTACTCGCAAACGACGACCTAAGGAAAGCTGCCAGAGTGGTCGAATGGGCCGCACTCGAAATGCGGTGTACGGGTAACTGTACCGGGGGTTCGAATCCCTCGCTTTCCGCAGAAAAGAGGATGTGTCCACCAAATATCATGACACACCCTCTTTTTCTATGTCGTCACTGATTTAGTGCCGATATGGAACTGACAACTTCACACATACAGTTTATCAAAGAACATGCAACAGACGATTTAACCCGCCTGTTGCTTTCCGCTGCCAAGTATCCCGGAATGGATATTCCCTTTTTAGTCGATCAGATTGCTGTCCGAAGGCAGATCCGGGAGAAGTTGCCGTCGTGGTTTGAGAACGGACAATTGGTTTTTCCGGCTAAGATTGCGGCGGAACAGTGTTCATCTGAACAGACAGCAGCTTATAAACAGGAACTGATTGGTGAAAGTTGGACTATTTGCGACCTGACGGGAGGACTGGGAATCGATAGCTATTTTCTTTCCCGCAAGGCGAAACATTTGACTTATATAGAACGTTTTCCTGTTTATTGTGAAGCCGCGAAACATAATTTTTCTGTCTTGGAGGCCAACAATATAACGATCATAAATGCTGATGCCGCCCAAGTTGTTGATACCCTTCCGGAGGTCGATGCTTTCTATATCGATCCTGCACGCCGAGGAGAATCTAACAAGCGGGTTTTTGCTTTGCAGGATTGTGAACCTAACCTGCCCGGACTGTTGCCGGCGCTTCTGAAACGTTCCCCGCATGTCATTGCAAAGCTTTCGCCGATGGCAGATATACAAATGACTTTGGAGCTGTTGCCGGGGACGACATCCGTGCATGTCCTTTCGGTTAGGAACGAATGCAAGGAACTGCTTTTTGTGGTGGAACGAGAGGCGGATGGCAGAGAACCGTTAGTCCGGTGCATCAATTTCGGACTGGATGGAATGCAATCTTTCTCTTTTACATTAGAAGAGGAACGTAGCGCCGTATTGGTTCCTGCCGGTCAGGTAGGTACATATTTGTATGAACCGAATGCCTCGGTTTTAAAAGCCGGCGCATTTAAGCAGATTGCCGTCCGGACGGGAGTGAAGAAGTTGCAGGTGAACAGCCATCTATATACAGCGGACCATTTAGTTTCCGACTTTCCCGGTCGCAGATTCCGAGTGGATGAAGTGCTGTCTTTTACCGGAAAACTCTGTAAAGGACTATCAAAGACAATCCCCCAAGCAAATATAACCGTGCGTAATTTTCCTCTCTCCGTAGAAGAACTGCGTAAGCGGACGAAGATCACCGACGGAGGCCACGTCTATCTCTTTGCAACCACCTTGGTGGATGGAGAAAAGGTGCTGGTTAAGTGTTCCAAAGCCTGATCGATCAGGTGAATAACATCAGCACCAATTGTGCTGAAATCACGCGGATAAACATTGAAAGCGGATAGACGGTGGCATAAGAAACGGAGGGTTCGTCGCCATCGACAGTCGTGTTGGCATAGCTCAGTGCCATCGGGTTTGCCATGCTCCCGCAGAGCATACCCACGTTGTGCGCATAATCGAGTTTGAAAAATTGCGAAGCTATGAAACCGACGATCAGCACCGGCACGATCGTCAGCAGAAATCCAAGCCCGATCCAAAGCAATCCTTCTGCCCGAAAAACCGTTTCGAAGAAATGTACACCCGAATCGATCCCCAATCCCGCTAAATAAATAATGATCCCCAGTTGACGAAGCATCAGGTTGGCACTCATTGTCGTGTAGGTTGTCAGGTGGAAACGAGGGCCGAATGCGCCCATCAGGATTCCGACGATGATCGGGCCTCCGGCGATCCCTAATTTGACTGGCGTACTCATCCCTGGTAACGTGATCGGCAATGCTCCTAACAGCATCCCCAGCGATATACCAATGAAGACAGCCAAGAGGTTCGGATTGTTTAACCGCTTGATCTCATCCCCTAAAATCTTTCCGACTGTGTTTACCGAATTCGCTTCTCCCACGATAGTCAACCGGTCACCGATTTGCAGGCGCAGGTCGGGAGAGGCCAGCAGGTCTATACCGGCACGGTTCACACGCGTAATATTGATACCGTAGAGGTTGCGAAGGCGGAGAGAGCCTAATTTCACACCGTTCACCCGGTTGCGTGTCACCGCGATGCGGCGCGAGATCAGTTGGCTGTCAATGGCATTCCAGTCGATATCCGCCTTGTTCCAATCTACATTCTCCTGCTCGCCGAAAAGGACTTTAATATTTTCGACATCCGATTTAACGGAGATGATCAAAAGGTGGTCATGCTCGTGAAGTAAGGTGTCCGAAGTCGGAATGCTTACTTTACCGTTTCTCCATACACGTGAAATAACGAAATGCTTGTCCGTCAGCTTCATTACGTCCTTGATGCTCTTTTCGTAGATAGCCGGATTGCTTACATGAAATTCGGCGACATAGGTAGTCGTGTCGCGTTGTTCCTTTAAGTCTTTCTGTTTCTTGTCGGCAAACAAGGCTCTCAGGATAATAATCGCCAAGATCACGCCCACTACGCCGAGCGGATAAGCGACGGCACACGCCAAAGCCATGTCCGTCACCCCTTTGGTATTGGCCGGATCTATCTGCAACAAAGCCTGTTGGGCGGCTCCCAAAGCAGGCGTGTTGGTAACGGCCCCGCAAAGCAAACCGACCATATTGGAAAGGGAAACTCCTGTTACCCAGTGCAGACTGACTGTCATAATGAGTCCGAGCAGGATAACGCCTAACCCCATCATGTTCATAGCTACCCCTCCCTTCTTCAGCGAAGAGAAGAAACCGGGACCAACCTGCAACCCTAATGCATAGACGAAAAGGATCAAGCCGAAACTTTGAGCAAAATACAGCATATCCTTATTCACGACGATCCCTAAATGCCCGGCCAAGATACCGGCAAAGAATACGAATGTGATACCCAGTGAGATCCCGAATATCTTGATCCGTCCTAAATACAATCCAAGTGCAGAGACCAGTGAAATAATGATGACTGCCTGCACCATCGTAGGCTCTAAAAAGGCCTCTTGTAACCAATTCATAAAGTTCCCCTGTTTATTGACGGCACAAAGATAGGACAATAATTTGATTCGTCATCTATTTCTCTCGTTCCCGCGCTTGACACAGGCTCCCCTTATTGTCTTTGTTCGTTTGTTTCATTACCTTTATCCCCAAAATAAGATCAGATTCATATTTATTAAATCTGGAAAAACATGTCATTGAAAATAATCCATACTGCCGACTGGCATCTTGGGCAAACCTTTTTCGGGTATGACCGTGATGAGGAACATGAGGCATTTCTTTCGTGGTTGATCGATATATTGACGCTACGGCAGACTGATGTCTTGCTGATAGCAGGCGATGTTTTCGATGTTGCCAATCCGTCGGCAGCCGCCCAACGCCGTTTTTTCCGTTTTTTGCGGGAAGCGAACCGGCATAACCCACAATTGCAGATCGTGATTATCGCAGGTAATCATGATTCGGCAGCCCGTCTGGAGGCGCCGATACCCCTGTTGGAAGAACTGAATACGTCAATTGTAGGGGTTGTCCCGCGAACCGACCTGTGCAAGATCGATTTCGATTCGCTTCTGATTCCTTTATATAATAAGGAAGGAAAACGGGAAGCGATCTGTCTGGCTGTTCCCTATCTTCGTCAGGGAGATTATCCCGCTTCGAAAGAAGGGAAAGATACCTATGTGGAGGGCGTTACCCGAATGTATCGCCAGCTCTATGACTATGCCGACAGCCAAAGGCAACCGGGCGAGGCCCTGTTTGCGATGGGACACTTGCATGCGACTGGTGCTGAACTGTCGGAAGATGACCGGAGCGAACGGACCATCATGGGAGGACTTGAATCTATATCGGTAGAAGCCTTTAATGAGGACTTGGCCTATACGGCCCTCGGTCACATCCACAAGGCGCAACGGGTAGGGGGACGCGAGTCTGTACGCTATGCCGGCAGCCCGCTTCCGATGTCTTTCTCCGAACAGCATTATCACCATCAGGTTGTTGCCTTTACCCTCGAAAACGGATGCCTGTCGGATCTCGAAGCAGTGCCCATCCCACTCCGAACCGCCCTGCATCGGATTCCGGCGGAACCGGCGTCGCCTGCCGAAGTCCTTTTGTCGCTTTCCAACCTACCGTTGGCGGAAGAGGGAGCCGATCGCAGCCTATGGCCTTATCTGGAGGTGCAGGTACTGCTGACGGAGCCAGATCCGGGGTTTCGGCATCGGGTGGAGGAGGCACTTGCGGATAAGGCTGTACGCCTGACTTCCATCATCCCTTCTTATCCGAAAAAGGAGGGAGAGGAAGATTCTCGTCCTTTCTCTTATACGGATTTACAAAAGATCGCTCCGCTGGATATGCTTCGCCATACCTTTACGAACCGTTTCGGGGGAGATTTGCCGGAAGAGTTGGAAAAGATGTTTAACGATGTAATGCGGGAGGTTTCCCTATGAAGATATTAGCGATACGAGGTCGTAACCTGGCCTCGTTGGAAGGTGATTTTGAAATAGATTTTACGGTGGAGCCATTACTTTCAGCCGGGATATTTGCTATTTCCGGGCCTACGGGAGCAGGTAAGTCCACCCTTTTGGATACGATGTGCTTAGCTCTGTTCGCCCGTACGCCTCGTACCGACCAGGCGAAAGAAAATAATGTCAAGCTTCAGGATGTCAGTAATGAACAATTGTCGCAGAGCGATCCTCGTTTCTTGCTGCGGCGGGGAACATCCTCCGGTTTTGCAGAAGTGGATTTCATGGCCTTGAACGGACACCGCTATCGGACACGCTGGTCGGTGGCGCGGGCACGCGACAAGGAAAACGGACGGTTGCAGAATCCGCGTTTGGCTCTGTATAACCTCGACAAGGAGGAGGAAGAGCAAGGGACGCGTTCCGATTTGCAAGCCCGTATTATCGATTTGATTGGCTTGACTTTCGAACAGTTTACGCGTTCCGTATTGCTGGCGCAGAACGATTTTTCCACTTTCCTGAAAGCCGAGCAGGGAGAAAAAGCTTCCTTGTTGGAGAAGTTGACCGGAACCGAACTCTATTCCGCCATTTCTCGCCAGATATTTGAAAGGAATGCGCGGGCGAAAGAAGCCTTCGACTTGATCCAAACGCGAATACAGGGTATCGAGCTATTGACGGATGAGGAAGAAAACGACTTGCGCACTCGCCTTGCCGGAACGGAAAAGGAGCTGCAGCGAGTCGAGAAAGCGAAAGCGGAGCAACAGGCCCTTCAAGAGGCCGTCCGTTCTATCGAACAGCAGATAACCATCCGCCAAAGACAACAAAAAGAGGCGGCCGATAAGTTGGTGCACGCAACGGAATTGTTGACGGTCGCTCGCCATGAATACGAAAAGGGAGTGGAGGAACAGCAACAGTCTGAGGCTCGTTTCAAATCCCTTCAACAGGAGATCTTGCAGGCGCGTAAACTGGATATCCAGTTGGATACAGCCATCCGTGACCTGTCACATTCGGAGCAGCAGTTGAAAAATGTAATGCTTCGGAAAGAAGAGGCCGAAAAGAAATATCAAGCTGCCGTCCTCCGCCGGAGACAGGGAGCGGAGGAGATTGCCCGTCTGACCGCTTGGCGCGAGCGTTATAAAAAGAAGGAACGTATTGCGGAGCAACTTTCAGCTTTGTTGTTGCACTTGGATGCAGCATCGGCCACCCGTTCAGGGATGGAGGCGGCTGTCCGTTCGATCGAAACGCTCCGGCAGGAGATGGCGGCGTTGAATAAACAACTTTCCGACCTGCAACAGACCAGTGCAAACAAACAGCAGGCGTTGAAGCGGGCTGAAGCGGATTACCGGAATCTGGAAGAGGAACTGAAAGCTGTCGATGCACCGGCTTTGGACAAACAGATCGAGAAACTTCGCCAGGAACGGGAACAATTGCTTATCGAACAGGCACGCTTGGAGGCTTCCGGTAACATAAAGGATTTACGCGGCAGGTTGCAGGATGGACAACCTTGTCCGGTTTGCGGGAGCACGCATCATCCTTTTGCAAATCAGGTTCCTGTCGCTCCTGTTTCTGCTCTAACCCTTCAATTGCAGGATTTATCGAATAAAAAAGAAACCTACGTCGCTCATACCCGCCATCTTACCCGTTTGCAACAGCAGTTGCTCCAACTCCATAAAGAACTTGCAGATAGCGAGGCCGCCTGTAAGGAAATGGCTGGTAAGCAACAACTCGCTGCCAGTCGGCAAGAGAGGGAAGAAGCTATTGTAAAAGAGCAATCCACCCTGTTGACCCAGTCCCTTTCGGCTGCCGACCTGCTGTTCGGCAATAGTGAGTGGCAGAAAGCCTGGTTGCAGAATCCGGAAACTTTCCGTAAAACATTGACAGACTTCGCCCGTCAGTGGCATGAGAATATCGAGAAACTCCATCAACTGGAACGGCAGGAAAGCGCCCAAAAAGCCGAATGCGAATCTCTCGCCTCCTTCCTTCCTTCTCTCGAAAAGCAAGCCGAAGAATCCGGACAGCTCCACGAAAAGAACCGTGCCGCTTTTTCCTCTTTGCAGGCAGAACGAAAGAAACTTTTGAATGGCCGATCTGCAGATAGCGTAGAACAGGAGTACATCCGACGAATGGAAGAACTGAAAGAGCGTTTGAAAAAACTGTCGGCCACCCAGACTGAGCAATCCGGCATCGCCGACCAGATACGCGGCATTGCCGACCAGATTGCAAAAGACCTGACCGAGGCCTCTGCCGACCTACTCCGGAGAAAGGCGGCTTTAGACAAATGGACAGCTGATTATTTGGATTCTTCGGGTGGAGAGCCACTCGAAGTTATCTTGTCCCGGTACACACAGGAAAAGACGGAACTTGCTTTCCGGCTTCGTACTCAGACGGAGAACAAGGCGAAAGTTTCCGGTCTGCAGGAAGAATTGAATGTCCGGCGTACGGAAAGCGAACGTTGGGCGAAGCTGAACGAACTGGCCGGTTCTGCCGACGGCGCCAAGTTCCGTCGTATAGCGCAAGGATATACGCTCGATATACTGTTGAACTATGCCAATGTGCAACTGCGTGAATTGACAAGGCGCTATCGGCTGGAACGGGTTCCCGAAACGCTTGCCTTGCAGGTGATCGACCGGGATATGTGCGATGAGGTGCGTACCGTCCATAGCCTTTCAGGGGGCGAATCGTTCCTTGTTTCGTTGGCACTGGCGCTAGGCCTGTCTTCCCTCTCATCCAACCGGATGCGGGTTGAAAGCCTTTTCATTGACGAAGGTTTCGGTTCTTTGGATGCCGAGACGCTTCGTGTGGCGATGGATGCTTTGGAAAGTTTGCGGACGCAGGGACGCAAGATCGGCGTCATCTCGCATGTGCAGGAAATGACAGAGCGCATCCCTGTCCGCGTACAAGTAAGTCGGGTAGGCAATGGAAAAAGCGTTGTAAGAATTGAGAATTGACAATTAAATGTGTCGAAAGCTAATTGTCAATTCTCAATTGTTAATTGGCTTTAGAATCGTGGTCAAGAACCACAATTCTAAAGCCGACGTTCATCGGCCGCTGCCAAGGCAGGTAGGCTTTACGGACGGTCGATGTGGAGTATTTAGGACGTTCACGCCAGGAGCCGCCTCGTACAACTTTCTTCTCAGCAGTCTTTTTGTTTGCCTTTTCTTTTAAAGGATAAGGAATGTAATCGGAGGCTGTCCATTCCGCCACATTCCCGTTCATGTCGTACAATCCCCAGGGATTGGGCTGGTAAGAGGCAACAGGGCAACTGATCAGTTGGTGGTCGTTTACGTTCAGGATTTTCGGTAGGAAATCCCAGAACTTGCGCATGGGATCGTTTGCCCGCATCGGTTTCGGATCTACGCCTGTTACCGCCAGATCGACAGTCGTACTGTCTGCCAAGTTTTCGAAAGCACCGAAGTCGCTCTCCGTCGATCCGAACCAGAAATCATCTGCGCTTCCCGAGCGTGCTGCCCATTCCCATTGTGTTTCGGTAGGCAGAGAAACTGTATTGCCTGATATTTCGCTGATCTTTTGGCAGAAAGCATTCGCTTCGTCCCAGCTGACGCGCACGACAGGCTGTTTTGGCCGGTTGGCTGCATAGCCGGGGGTCGTATGATCTTTCCAAGTCTGTCCGATGTACCGGCTGTCGAGTTCCGGGAAAAGTGCGCGGAACTGCTCGTTCGTGATTTCGGTCATGCTCATCCAGAAGCCTTCCTTCACGTTTGCCTTGAATGCTGGCGAAGCGGAGGGAGTTCGGTTGTTACCCATCACAAAGCTGCCGGCGGGAATCCATACCAGGTCGATATGTACATCCGGAGTGATGGTGAGGCGGCGGGTCGTTTCGTCTTTGGCAGCTTGCCGGGCAGTCGCCGTCTGCGTGTCGAACGGGAATCCCTTTACCTTGACCGGGCGGACCGGTTTGGTCGGCTTCTTTATTTCGACTGTTTCGCCGGTCGTTGCTCCGGTAATGCCGTCTGCCTTTTTGTTTTCTTTCAGCCAGTCGGCGTAGTCGGCAATCTCTTTTTGCCAGTCAACCTGTACACCGCTGTATTTCTCGGCCAGCTCCATACGGCGTTCCACCTGACCTTTGGGAGATTGAGGCTTCAGGTCTATTTGGGTGAAAGCCCCATAATAAGGCGCGTTGAGATCGATCCAGGCATAGAGCGTCCGCATGTCCTCTTCCGGAACCTCTACGCCGTGGTGTCCGGCTTGCAGGATGCGGATCAGTTCGCTGTTGCTCGCGTGAAACTCGGCCGGCTTGAGGACATAGATGTCTGATTCCGGTCCCTGGCGGTACACGTATGGGTGCAGGTTCAGATAGCTTTGGTCGTACTGCTTGTTGATTTTCGTCAAGATACCTCTCTTATATGTGACCATCTGATCCTTGCGGAAGTCCGGTTCGGCATTTTTCCCGTTGTGGCAAGAGACGCAGTTACGATCCAGTACCGGTTGCACTTCCAGACGGAACGTGAACGGGCGGACACCTCCTTCCGGTGTTTCCAGCCGGCGTGCCTGCTTGGCCGAAGCAATCGTGCGTTTGGGAATGGGTATGCTGTTCTGATCTTCATGGCAACCGACGCAGGAGACGATCTCGCCCGGCATCCCAGTCAGCCAGCTGCGCATCCATTGGATGGCTGCCCCGTCTTTATCCAATGGCTGAATGGAAATCGGCGTGTTGGCGGGAATGGTGAATAGCGCAGAACCGTCTTCCTCGACCGGGACTGTTCCGAGTATACGTTTGATATCCCATCCACTCTGTATTCCCTGTGCATCGTGATCGGAAGGAGCTAAGATATAGGCATACTCATAAGCGAAGATACGGAGTGCCTTGATCGTGCCCCGGGGAACGCCCTGCGTACCTTCTCCTTCGTAGATATCCTGGATAAAGACCGTAGCCTCTTTGCTGTCCGGCTTGATCTTCGAAGGGATGACAGGAGGTGTTTCGCGTTTTACCAGCGGGATGGGAGCGGTCAGACCTTCTCCTTCCTGCTCGGCAATGAGTGTCAGGTTATCGAAAACGTCGACCAGGTAAATTCCCCAAAGTGCCTCCTTCGCCGGTTTGCAGGCGACCAGGAAATACTTTTCGCTAAGCGGGAACGGCTTCATGAACTGAGGCCAGACGCCTTCCACCAATTCGTCCTTGATGATCGGGACGATCGGGCGGTCTTTGAACGGCAGTTCCTGTATCATCCCCTTTTCCTCTTTCCGGCTTTTGGCAGGGTCGAAGATGACGAGCCGCCCTGAACGTGCCGTCCCGTGATGGCCGGAGATGATGCCGATGAAGCGGCTGCTGTGCTTGGAGAGCGGTTTCATGTCGAACGTACTGTTCGGGAAATAGGAGCCGCTGCCGTAGAGCGCTTTGTTTTCTGTCCCGTCGGGGTTCATGTGCATCACGATACGGGAGAAATAGTGTGTCAGGTCCGTATATTCCCAACGGGTGTACATGATGCGTCCGTTTGGGATCACGATAGGCGACCAGTTCCCGTCCTGGTCGAAGGTGAGGCGGCGCAAGGCACGCGTCTCGGGGTCAAAGGAGACAAGGTTGGCTACCACATCGTCGCCATGCACGCAAGGAACGCCGTTGTAACCGATGTTGGTCGTCGCCACCACTTTCCCGTCCGGCAGGTAATTGGCGTCGCAGAATTCCAGATCCGGCTCATCAACGGTGATCTTTTGGTGAAGGTTGCTTCCGTCGATGTTCATTTCGTATATCTGCCACTTCCGGTTCTTGTCGAGCGAGGAGAAGAGGAGGCGGTCGGCATCCCAGTGGAGCTGTATGTCCGAAACGGGAACATCGGCTTCGGGCTTGTATATCCGGCTGCTTTCGATTTGTCCGCGCAAGCCCGTGAGCAGGTCGATCTCGGCATCGTAGCCTTTACGCGAGTTGGAAAATAGCGAGTTGTAGTTGGCTGTCGAAGTTCCCATCGACGGGCCCATCGCCTTACGGGCCTTGTTTCCCAAACGGTAACGGGCCACTATGATCTTGTCCATGTCCAGCAGCGGGTTGGCCAGGATGATCTCACGCTTCAAGGCAAGTATTTCTTGAGCTTGGCCAATTACTTCGTCGACCGTGTTGCTGGAAACCTTATCGGAGAAGGCCTGCCGCACGCCGGGCAGAAGTGTTTCCAGACGGGATAGTTTTTCGTAAAGCGCGGGAGCTTTTCCTCCCAATGCTGTTTTTGTGTCGTCCAGATAGGCACGTATGGCAGTAGGATTTACCCATCGGATTTGCACTTCCAGATCGCTTAGCTGAATTTGGCGTATTGAATCTTGTCCGTTCGTTGCGGAAATACCGGATACGGAAAGAGAGAGGAACGTGAAGAGTAAACAAACTTTATGCTTCATATCATTATTATTTTTTCAAAATCTCTATCACTCTATCACACTTCGTATATAAACTATTCATATACAACTGTTTGTTGTGTGATATATGTCACTTTTATCTATCACTCTACTATCACTCCATCTTTTTCCTGTCTCGTCCTGATTTTGGTTGACTGTGTATTAAAAAAATCCTGTTATAGGTTGT
>ERZ773150.2114-NODE-2114-length-15671-cov-2.779137_pt1 | contig 15671 bp, 9 predicted proteins | sample MGYA00580845_ERZ773150 | MGnify/ENA primary metagenome ERZ773150 (study PRJEB29015, sample SAMEA2737848) | human gut metagenome | biome: human gut; feature: human-associated habitat; material: faeces | place: China | collected 2012 ...
GGAGGTGTTCACCCGTGAGCTGGTGATGCCCGCCATGACGGAGCAGCAGCTGCTGTATAACCTGCCCTATGAGTTCCACGACTTTCTGACCGAGGAAAAGAGTAAGTATTTCTTCGACTATTCCGTGCGCCGCGTCCTGAAGGACGAGGAGGGCTATCCCAAGGAGATGGAGCTGCTCGCCTGCGCCATTCTGAAAAGCCGCGTGGAGGAATACCGCGCGATGCTGCACCGCGCGGGCTTCAAGCTCAAGGTCCTCACGCCCGCCGAGTGCGCGTATGCCGCGGTTCTCGCCTTTGCCGAGGAACGGGACGACACGCTGCGCGAGAGCTGCATCGTCGCCCTGGGCCACAGCAGCTCGCACCTGTATATCTACCACGGCCGCGAGTTCGACAGCCACCGCGAGATCGATATCGGCTCCGCCGCGCTCGACGCGCTGATCGCCGAGGACCAGAGCGTGGATATCCACGTGGCGCGCGGCTACCGGCAGAAGAACTACAACGGCGTGCTGGAGGCGGACTACGCGCGCGATATCTACGCGCGCCTTGCCGTCGAGGTCGTCAAGGCCGTGAACTTTTACAACTACAACAACCGCGACCGCGAGCTGACGGACGTCTACTTCTGCGGCGGCGACAACATCGGCGCGCTCGTGCACGCGATGGAGGAAAACACGAAGCTGCGCGTCTGCCCCGCGGCGGAGCTGCTGGCGCAGGAAATGCGCCCGGCGGACGAGCCGTGGATGTATCTCGGCGCGATCGGCGCCGTGGGCGAAGGAATGCGAGGTGAGGCAAAATGACCCTGACCGAAGAGAAGAAGATCACGGCGGCGGACAACGCGCCGCGGCAGGAGGGGGACAAGCCCGTCCGCAAGGCGGTCAAGTGCCCGCAGAAGGTCGGCATCAACCTCAATATGCGCGAAAAGCGCACCCGCACGGTGCTTTCGCTCGCCGGCGGCATCGCGGCGGTGGTCGTGGTGGTCGCTTTGATCGGCAAATTCGGTGTTTACGACCAGTATGCCCGCCTTGCGAAGGCGGAAAAGGCCTATGGCGAGGTGCATCAGCAGTATGAGACCGTTTTGCAGGAGCTCACGGGCTATGACGAGGTCCTTACCGAGTACCGCACGTATTCCATGGACTGGATGGCCGGCTCCGAGGACGGGCAGGGCTATCAGTTCGTCGCCGTCGACCGGCGCGACGTGCTCGATCTCGTCGAGAGCGAGATGATGACGCGCGGCACGGTGAGCTCCGTTTCCATGCGCGACGACCGCGTGGTCGTCGGAATGTCGGGCATGAGCCTTGAAGAGATCTCCGTGATGTTCTCGAGCATCGAGCAGCACGATATCGTCAAGAGCGTCGAGCTCGACGTGGCGGAGACCGAGCGCGACAAGCCCGCGTCGGTCCTGAGCTTCACGGTGAATATCGTGCTCAACACCGAGCAGGATGACACGGCGGCAGCAGAGGAGGCGGCAGAATGAATCGCGAACTGACGACAAGAGAAAAGACGCTGCTGCTCGTGCTGGCCGTGCTGGTCATCGCCCTCGGGTATTGGAAGCTCGTTTTCGAGCCCATCAACGAGCAGGTCGCGTCCTACAACGACATGGCCGAGCAGGAGCAGGCGGAGATCGACAGCAGCGTCGTCCAGCTTGCGCAGATGCGCAAAATGCAGAAGGCGGTCGAGGCGCAGAAGGAGGCGGGCGAGGTGCGCGCCATCCCGAGCTACGACAACAGCGGCATTCTGATGCGCGAGCTGTATCAGATTCTGGCAAATACGAACGAATACACGGTGGACTTTTCCGCCGCGACGAGCCGCGAGGGGTATATCGTCCTGCGCCCGGTGTCCCTCACGTTCCAGACGGGGACCTATGAGCAGGCGCGCGCGATCATCAACGCGATCGGCAGCAGCGACAACCTGAATCAGATCTCGGATGTGAACATCCGCGCGGGACAGGGCGCGAGCCGCAGCGCGGTGCAGACCTCGCTGACCATCACCTACTTTGAAGTTGCGCCGTAAGGCGAAGCAAGCATACACTGACACTGGCAAAAGGGGAGTATCGACATGAAACAGGCAAGACGGCACAACGACCACGGCTTTACGCTGACGGAAATGCTGGTCACGGTGACGATCGTGATCGTGCTGTTCGCGCTTGCGATGATCCCCATCAGCAAAATGCGGCGCGAGGTGCGTCAGACCGAGCTCGACAGCCGCGCGGAGCTCATCTTCATGGCCGCGCAGAATCAGCTGACGCAGCTTCAGGCCGCGGGGCGCACGAGCGCCTATCAGGGGGGCCTGGCGCTGGGCTATGTCCCAGAGGACGCCGAAAATGAAAATGAAAAATATGACCCCGATACGCTCTCTTACGTGACGAGCGACGGCGGCATGGAGAGCACGACGTCTCCCGCCGCGAACATCCTGCCCGAGGGCAAGGTGGACGCGGAGCTGCGGAACGCGCATTGGGTCATCGAGTATGACGCGTCGAGCGCGAGCGTTTACGCCGTTTTCTACAGCGAGCAGGAATCGAATTTTTACACGGCCGATGCCGATAAGATGAACCCGCTGCGCGCGCGGAATTACCGCCTGCAGCAGGGGGCAAAGATCGGCTATTACGGCGGCGACTCGGTCCTTTCCTACGATACGAGTGAGCTCGACGCCAAGGCGGAGATCGTCAACGGCGATCAGCTTCTGCTGAAGATCACCTGCAACAGGCTGCTTGGAGAAAGCGGCTTTCTTGATCCGACGTTTACCGTAACGCTGCGGGATGAGAGCGGGCACACGGCTGAGGTGAAGCTTGCGAACAATGAGATCGTTAAGAATGCACGGTCCATCGAGGCGACGCTGGTGCTGGACAACCTGGCCGAGGGCGAGCAGATGCGCTTTGCCGAGCAGGAGCGCTTCAAGAGCCTTGTTCCCGGCGAAAATCTGACCATTTCCGTCAATGTCAGCGTCGATAACGATCTGGTCGAGCCCGCGGTGATCGAAAACATCACGACCAACAGTCTGTTCGCGGACGCGAGAGACGGGAGCAATGGGCGCACGGCGGTCATCACGTGCGGCCGCCACCTGCAGAATCTGGACCAGGACTCCGGGCTGAACAGCCAAACGGTGCAGAACAGAGTGATCACTGCCGCCGTGCAGGAGCAGGACGTTGAGTTCAAGACCGAGGCGGAGGACGGCTGGAAGGTCCTCTACGATGACATGACCTTCAAGCCCATCGAGAATGAAAACCTCACGAGCTACGACAGCACCTATCAGAGCATGAGCAACGCTGCGGCGTACCATCCCGTGATCTATGATCTGACCGCGGCGGTCGAGAGTGGCGACGCGGGATTGTTTGCGGCGTTCAAGGGGGATTTGAAAAATATCCGTCTTGCGGGTGCGACGATCACCGGAAGCGGCAGCGTGGGCGGACTGGTCGGCAAACTGAGCGGTCAGACGACGATCGAAGGCTGCTGGGTCTACCTGAGCTCGGCCAGAAACCATGCCGCCGACAAGACGGAAAAGGATCTGTGGCTCGACGGCGCGGTGACCGGCGGTCTGGTCGGCAATGCCGGGAGCGGCACGCTTACGATCAAAAACAGCTTTGCCGCGACGGTGCTGAACGGCAAAGAGGCCGCCGGCGGACTCATCGGCAAGAGCGGCAGCGTAACGATCGAGCATTCCTATGCGGATTGCTATGTCTACGCTGTGACAAAGGGTGAAGACGGCAGTCTTACTGCTACCACTGGTAAGGCAGGAGGCCTGATCGGTGACTGTATCGATACAAGCAAGATTGTGCTGCGGGATTGCTACGCGGCGGGCTTCCTGAAGGGCGGAACGACGGCCGGGCTTGTCGCGGGCGAATTCAGCGGCGATGGCGACAAGGCAACCAATGTTTATACCGCCTGTGCGCCTTTGGACGGCACGAGCCTGAGTTATATTATCGGGAAAAAAGAGGGCGTGGATGCGCCCGGCGTCCAAAATGTATTCTATTTGAGCGATGTAGAAAGCAATAGTGCTTACAGTGGCCTGCAGCAGGTCAGCTATGCGGATTGGAGCGGCAGCAAGATCCCGGATGCGAGCAAAATGCTTTCCGACGGAACTGCGACGGCCTTCACGACCGCGACGAGCACCACGCCCTATAACCTGATGGAGGGCCTCGGCCTGACGCGCTATTCCTATCCCGCGCTGACAGATCTGCCGCACTACGGCGACTGGCAGGCGCAGTTTGAGAACGAGTCGCTGGCCTATTATGAAAAGTACGCCGAAAAGAGCTACGGCTTCAGCGGCGGCAATATCTCCACGCTCAAAACCGACGGCACCGTCGCCGTGGGTGACGGCTACGGCCTGCTCTACGAAACCAAGCCGACAGCGGATGTGACGGTGACGGTCGGCGGCAAGACCTATACGCTGGAGGCTAAGAGTCAAATCGAAGTGACCGCCGTGAGCAAGGGCGAAAATAAGACCTATTACTTGCTTCCTCTGCCTGCCGATCTGGTGCAGGAGATGGGAGTTGGCGACAGCTTCTACACCAAGCTGACCGTGGCGGAGGGCGACAAGACCTTCTACTATAATCCGCACTTTGCGAACACGGCCGCTCCCGGCACGGATAGCGACGTACCCGACACGCCGGAGCGGGTCGAGGTGCGCACTGCGCGCCAGCTGAACGCACTGAGCGAATATTACGACAAATACGCCGAAGATAGACTGTTTGCCGGGAACACGGCCTTCGTGCAGGGCACGAACATTGATTACAGTCGCTATGACTGGCGAAACTTCGGCAAGGACGGCAAGGACGGCAAGTCCGTCAGCGAGCAGACGCCGATCGGCGCAAGTGCGGCGCAGCCCTTCCGCTACAGCTACAACGGCAGCAGCTATCAGATCACCGGCGTTTCCTTCGCGGGGAAGACCTGCGTCGGTCTCTTCGGCTACAACACCGGCACGCTGAGCAATATCATCATCACGACGGACGTACCGATGAACAACGCGGATGGCTCGGTCAACAGCAAGGCCCCCACCGCGAAAGTGACCTCTACGGTCCAGCTCAACACGGTGTATGTCGGCGTGCTCGCGGGCTGGAATCAGACGGGCGGCGTCATCTCCAACTGCGCCGTTTCCGGCTATAACCTCACGGGCTATGCCTACAGTGGCTCGACGTCCTACATCGGCGGGCTCGTGGGCTTCAACGCGGGCGCGATCCGCGCCGGCAGCGCGGTCACGCCGCTCATCAAGGGCACGGGCAACCTCGTGCAGTCGCTAAGCATCGGCGGACTTGTCGGCGGCAACGGCGGCCAGATCCGCCGGAGCTACGCGCTGGCGGCCATCAACGTCATGGAGGTCAGCGGCAACGTGACCATCGCGGGCTTTGCGGGCAGCAATGTCGGCACCATCCGCGACAGCTACTGCGCGACGGCGATGACCTCCGCGGGCGCGGCTACCTATGGCTTTGCCCCCGCAAGCGGCAGCCTGAATAACTGCTATTTCCTCACCGGCGGCACCTATACCTTCGCGGGGAAGGTCTACCTCTACGACTACGACGCCGACGTCACGGTTTCCGGCGCGGCGGGCCTGTCGAGCAAGGAGCTTGCGAAGCTGAGTCTTGACGGCTCCGGCGCGATCGCTGATGCGGCGCACTCCGTCAACCACCCGAACACCGCGATCGACGAGACCGAGAAGGCAGTCTATCCCTATCCCGGCAGCGTGACCGGGCGCGACGGCGCGCGCACGCACTACGGCGACTGGGTCACGGACGCGGACCTCGGTACCCTCGGCGTGATCTACTGGGAGAAGGAAGAGGGCGGCTCGAACGACGGCTACCATTTCTCCTTCATCGGCTTTGAGGACGGTGCGCAGCAGAAGGCGGACAGCAGCCTGTGCGAGGCGCACGACGACGGCGGCAAGATCACCGACTACGGCTACGGCTACTACTGGAAGGACACGGGAAAACCGCCGGAGCTGGAAGCGGCCCTGTCTCCGCTCAGCGGCGTGAGTGATTCCGGCACCTTCGAGTTGGGGACTGCCTCGACCGGCAAGACGGCGGGCAGCGCGGCGGCAGAACTCGAAAAGCAGGTGCCGGGCTACAACTTCGTCACCTATCAGACCGGCGAGGGCGCAGATCGGATGCGCCTGCTCTCGAGCAAGACGGCCAACGGCCAGTGGACGCTGACGCAGGAGGACCAAAGCGGCGCGAAGCTGACGTTCCGGTTCCTGCTCAACCCCTTCTTCGCCAACAGCTACAGCTATGTCGATGAGAAGGACGTGAAGACCCCCGGCACGGAAGAACTCGCCTATCAGGTGCGCTCCGTGGAGCAGCTGCAGTTCATCAACTGGAGCTATAGTAACGGCAAGGGCAGTACCTCGGCGGACGTGACGAAAGAGAATTACAAGACCTTCCCGTATTTGCAGTACGCGACAAGGTTAGGACAGAATAGCCAAACGAAGGCAGATTCACTCACAGGTGACAGGGATGGCGGTCCGCGCACGGTCCAGACGTGGAAGCAGACGCACGACGTCAACGGTACGGACCTGTCTGCTCCGACAGACGGCACGAAAAATGCTAAGCTCCACCCCATCGCGGGCGCGGTCTACTATTCTGAGAAGGATACGGGCGGAGACAACTACGAGCTCATCCTTTACAACTGGTTTGGCGGGAATTACGACGGCCGAAACTATTACATCAAGAATATCCGGATCGAGTCCTACTGCTATAATGTCGGACTGTTCGGTACGACAGTGGGCGCTGAGATCGGCAACATCGTGCTCTACAGCGACAATGATTCGATCATTCAGCGCAGCTCCAAGCCCACGCCGTACTCGTATTCGAACGGCAGGTCTGACCCGGCAACCTATCAGACCTCCTACGCATTGGGGGGATTGGTCGGTATTGCCTATGACTATGCGTCGAACAATACATCGGCAGAAAAGAGTACGATCAATAACTGCGCGATCGCGGGCTACAGCATTCAGGACAACAGCAAGAACAAGCTGCGTCTGGGCGAGGCTGTGGTGGGCGGACTGATCGGCGTTTCCAATGTCGATTTGAGGAACTGCTCCGCGGTGGCGGATATTCAGATCAACTGCACTCACCGCTGGGGAGATGTCAGCAAGGGCGGTACGTCACGTGTGAAGGGCGGCCTGAATGCGGCGAGATGGGGAAACTTCGTCCGTGTCGGCGGACTTGTGGGCGGCTTGCGTGATACAGCGACAAGCTGCTATACCGGCGGCAGCATCTCTGTCGGTGAAGAGACGCTGAAAGAACGGATCGCTGTAGGAGATGCTACGAACACTGAGTTCTGCGACGGCAGCGTTGCAAAGCAGGTCAAGTGGTCGAATTCCAAAGGAAAAGGAAATGTGGACGACGATATCCCTGGGACCTATGTTTATGTCGGCGGTGTGGGTGGCAGCGGATTTTCGGCCAACTTTACGAATTTTACAGGCCAAGCGACGGACTCCTCGGATGGCAAGCCTAAATTTGTGAACTGCTACACCTATGTCAAGTTCCCCACCATGGAAGGCACGATCATGGCCGTTTCCATTATCGGCGGCGCGGCAGACCGCCAGAATTACGTGCAGGCAACGATCACAAATTGCTACTATCTCAGCAGCATCACCGAGGGAGTCGTAGATACCAGTAAGGTGTCCAAATGCTACAATTCCAATCGGAGGAGTGATCATTATTCATTGGCCTCTATCATGGGGAGAAATGGCTATGCTGAAGCGATGCTCAAGGGTGATATGCGATATTTGAAGGAGTTTTTCACCAATGCGAACGATGCAAAAAGCAGTAGTCTCAACGGTCTCACCGGTCTGACCTATGCGCAGATGTCCGATCAAACCGGCAGCACAGGATTGATCACGACGCAGAACACTAGTAACAATCGGCCACGGTCTTACAAAACCTTCAAGGACGCACTGAATCAGAACGTGCAGAACGGTCCCTTCGACTGGGTCTCTGTCGAGGAAAACAACGCCTCGATCCACGGCAAGTACAGCTTCCCCGGCAGCGATAGCGAGCTGCGGGGCCAGGATTACCCCTTCCCGACGGTGCTGACGCAGACGGATATCTTCGGCGCTACCGTCCACCTGCACTATGGCCGCTGGCCCAAGGTCGGTATGTTCTGGAAGGACGGCATCACCACGCTCGACCTCATCGCGGACTACGATAAGGCGGCGGGCAAGTCGCAGATCGAAACGCAGCTCGTGCTGAATAACACGGGCCTGACGCTTGATGATGGCGACATAAAAAACGTGACCTTTACCTACGGCAACGGCGCGACGGAAAGCGACGTTGCGTCGGCCCACGTGGAGAGCGTCGTGAGCGAGACAACGCCCGCATTCAACGTTGTGCTCGAGGGCAAGGCCCCCGGCGCGGTCGAGGTCACGGCGTCCTTTACGAAGAACGACAAGACCTATACCGCGCGCCTGACGCTCACCGTCACGGCAGAGCTGAACGTGACGCTTACCCCCGCCATCGTCGACGAATATGTGGGCGATGAGACCAAGGTCACGCTGCGGGCGCTGAACAGCAGGAACGAACCGGTCACGAGCAATATCGTATGGGCGCTCGTCAGCGATGACGAGAAGATCGCCGCGGCGAGCAGCGTCGTCGCCGACTCCACGACCAAGATCAAGGGCGTGAGCGAGGGCGAGACCAGCATTCATGTCACGGCGACGGTCACGCTGGGCGGCAAGACCTACACCGGCACAAACGTGCTGGGCGTGACGGTCTCCCAGCAGGGCGTTCTCGGTATCGCAAACACGGCGAACGCGGGGAATCCGCAGTACGTCGAGGGCAAGCTCGCCAGGGATCTGAAGGGCTGGTACAAGGAAAACGCGACGTCCGCCGGCGGACCCGCGAACAAGATCTACCCCGATAACGGCACCGCTGCGCCCGTGTGCGAGAGCACGCTCTTCCTCTACGGCCGCGGCCAGAAGGCAAAGCTGAGCAGCTTCGACGTGGCGGGCATTACCGTGACGGCGAAGGAAACAGTGGGCACCGGAACAAAAGATGTGACCTACGATGTTCTTGATCAGAGCAATCAGAGCAAGTACACCGTCACCGTCGGCACAGTGAGCGAGATCGGCAAGGACACTGTCCTGCCCCTGACCGTCCGCGGCTGGCAGCAGGGAGAGATCACCCTCACCGTCACGCTGACCGACCGCCGCGCGGAGGCAGCAGTTGCAAAGTATGAGCTGAGCATCCCCTACACGCTGACGGAGGCGGATACGCAGGTGACGGCAACGTTTGCGGGACCGAACGGAGAACCGGTCGGTACGCAGACGGTTAAGTACGGTGAATGGGCGGCGATTTCGGAAGAGCTGCTGGCAGAGTTGGAAAAGGCCCTGCCGGAGGGCAGCAGCTTTGGCGATCTGAGCGCTGCCGATAGCTGGGAACCCAGCCTGACGAGTCCGCTGTACATCGACACCGTCTTCAGGCCGAAATATGAGGCGGGCACCGCTTTGGCGGACGATGAATGAAACAGATGCAGATGAAAGGAGGCCATTGGGATGAAAAAACTGAAAAACGAGCGCGGTGAATCCATCCTGATGGCCCTCCTGCTGCTGCTGTTGGCGTCGGTCATCAGCGCGCTCATCCTGACGGCGGCGACCAACGCCGCCCACCACCTGCGCAACGACCGCAAGGCCCAGCAGAACTACCTGACCGTCAGCTCCGCTGCCGAGCTCATCCGCGACAGCATTTTGCAGGAGAGCTATACGCGGGTGTGGGAAAAAGTAACGACCTATGAAAAAGATGAGAAGGGCCAGGTTATCGGACAAAAAGAAGAAATAGCGCTGACCCAGGGACAATTCACCGGCATTATGAAAGCGTGGCTGGCAGTAGGCATTGCAGACAATGAGAATGCGCGCGCACAGTATGCGTCGGTCACGGGCTATCAGGACACGATCAAGGTCGACGTTCCTATTAAAGGCGAAGATGGGCTCCAAACCGTACAGGCGGAGTTCACCATGGACGAGAATACCGCCAATATTACGGTCAAGCTGTCGCTCCTTCCGCCGGACGGACAGGAGAGCACCGAGACGGAGAGCAGCGCGGCAGAGGACTGCCGGATGACGCTCAAGATCACTGGAAAAGTGACGACAAATGAAGTTTCTAACGCGAATGATGAAAAGACGATAGAGAAGTACACCACCACCATCAACTGGAGCGGGGCCAAGATCACCAAGGGCATCAAGGAGGCAAACAGTGAACAAGCTGAAGGATAAGCGCGGCGAAACGCTGATCGAGTCGCTCGTGTCCGTGCTGATCGCGGCGCTGGCCTTTGCCTTCTTAGCCACCGCCGCTGTTTCGGCGGAGAAGATCAACGCAAAGACCCGCAATACGGATATTTCGTTTCGGTATACGACCGTCGGCACGGCGGGAGCGGCAGACGAGAAGACGACGAGCGAAGCCGATGCGACCGTCAAACTGACCGGCAGCGGAACGATGATGTCGAGCGGCAGCGTGAAGCTCTATACCTATAACGACTATCATTATTACACGGCCGGGACCGCCGGGGCGGAGGTGAGCGCACCATGAAAAAGCTGCGCAGCCAAAGCGGTATGACGCTCACGGAAATGCTCTGCGCGCTGGTGGTGCTGATGCTCATCAGCTCGCTGCTCGCAGTGGGCGGCCGCTTCGCGGTGCAGACCTACCGCACGTCGATGGCCGATTCGCAGGCGCAGATGCTCTGCTCCACGGTCACGACCGCCATCGCGGACAAGCTGCGCTATTGCAGCGGCGTGACGAGTAAGGACGGAAAGGTCTTTATCAAGGATATCGGCAGCGTGGAAAGCAACGAGCAGGGGAGCTTTTTTCAGGTGGATGAGGACACCGGACAGATCGTGATGCAGTCAGGCAGCGAGAAAAAGCAGCTGCTTGGCGCAAAGTCCTACCCGCGCGGACTGAAGATCCGGGAGCTCAAAGTGGCGTTTTCCGATACGGACCGGCGCTTTGCCGTCAGCTTTGATGTGACGGACACGGCGGGGACGGTGCTGGCGTCGTCGTGCTTTGACGTCAGGTGCATCAACGATGTGACGAACAGCGGCACGCCGGGCGGCGGGAGCGGCACAGATGTGCCGGCGACCGGAAGATGAGCACCACGAAAGCGGTTTGACAACAGAACAACGGAAGACAGGCGAAGAGGTGAGGACCGGATGAATCAAAGAAAAATATTGATCGCAGATGATTCGGAACTGGATCGCGCGCTTCTGGTGGATATGCTTGAGCATGATTTCAGCATCCTTGAGGTGTCGGACGGAAAAGAGGCTGTCGCGGCTCTGCAGGCGCACCGGGGAGAGATCGAGGTGCTGCTGCTGGACGTCGTGATGCCGCAGATGGACGGCTTTGAGGTGCTGGCCTACATGAACGAGACGGGCTTTATCAAAGAGGTGCCGGTCATCATGATCTCGGCGGAGAAGGGCAGCGCCTATATCGACAAGGCCTTCAAGCTCGGCGCGGCGGACTACGTGAGCCGCCCCTTCGTTCCGAGCGTGGTGCGGCGGCGCATCATCAACACCACCCTGCTGCATACGAAAAAACAGCAGTTGATGAGCATCGTGACCGAGCGTTTCTACCAGAAGGAGAAAAACAACGAGCTGCTCGTGGCCATCCTGGGCCATGCGGTGGAATCCCACGGCGCGGAGGACGGCACGCATATGGCGCACGTCGGCCTTGCGACGGGGCTGCTTTTGCAGCGGCTTGCCGAGAAGACCGACCGCTATCATCTGGAGCAGGCGGACGTTGAGGCGATCCGCATGGCCTCGGAGCTGCACGACATCGGCAAGCTCCAGATCCCATCGGAGATACTGACCAAGCCCGGCCCCCTGACGGCCGAGGAGTATGAGATCGTCAAGCGCCATACGATGCTGGGCGCGAAGATCATCACCGAGCTGCCCATCTACCAGAACGAGCGCCTGGTGAAGTATGCCATCGAAATTTGCCACTGGCACCACGAGCGCTGGAACGGCGACGGCTATCCCGACGGGCTCAGGGGCGACGAGATCCCCATTGCGGCGCAGGTCGTTTCGCTCGCGGACGCCTACGACGCGCTGACGAGCAAGCGGTGCTACAAGGAGGCCTATTCCAACGAAAAGGCCATGTCCATGCTCGATGCGGGCGACTGCGGCAGCTTCAACCCGCTGCTGCTTGAATGCCTGCATGAGATCGAGCACCGGCTGGTGCAGGAGCTGAAGGTCGACTTCATCGCCGATCCGCATCAGAGCGCCGCGCGCCGCGTGGTGGAGGAGCTCTATAACGGCACTGGAGACTCCGACACGCGCGTTGCCGCGCAGTTGGAGGAGGAGCACAGCAAGCGCAAGTTCTTCAGCGAGCTGACAGAGGAGATATGGTTTGAGTATACGACACAGCCGTCTGCGCTGGCGCTGTCGGCAGGAGCGGTCAGGCTGACGGGCCTGCCGCGCCTGATGGTCGATCCGCTGGACTGCGCGGAGCTTAAAACTGTTATTTCGCCCGATCTGATCGCTTCTGTGCGCGAGCGCATACAGGGCATGACGGCGGATGAGACGTATTTTGAGATCGAAGCGGAGATCGTCCTCGAGGGGAAAAAGCGCTGGTGCCAGCTTGCGGTGATGCTTGTGTGGTCCGTATCCGAGCCCGGACGCTGCAGCTCACTGATGGGACAGGTGCGCAGCATCGACTTCAACTACCGCCGCCTGACGGAACTGAGCGAGCGCCTTGCGCATGAGCGCCCCGCGCAGAAGATGACGCCGGTCATGGCGGAGGACGACGGCGTGCTGCGCATCACGCGCACGCAGGTCGACGGCGTTCTGCGCGGTTACCGGCAAATGTTCGACGTTGCCCGCCTTGTAGACCCGAGCATCTGTATGGAGCTCAGGGAGGGAGACGGCGCGATCGGCAAGAAGGAGCACTGCTACGCGGTTTGGAACAAGCCGTTTCGCTGTGAGCGCTGCATTTCGCAGGAGATCGTGCGCACGAAGAAGTCGCTTGCGAAGATCGAAACGCGCGGAAACGATGTTTTTTACATGGTCGCCTCCTACATTGAGGTGGATGGCTTGCCGTATTCGCTCGAGCTGGCCAATCATCTGCACGGCGATGATATTCTTGACGAGGGCGCGCAGGAGAGCGTGCTCAGTCAACTGCTGATGCGCAACCGACAGGTCTACATGGATTCGGTCACAAAGGTCTATAACCGCCGCTATTACGACGAGCGGCTGAAGAATCTGAACGGCGAATTTGCCTTTGCCATGATCGATATGGACAACTTCAAGACGATCAACGATCGCTTCGGCCACCTTGCCGGCGACGCGGCGCTCTACCGCGCGGCGCAGGCTATCAAGTCGCAGATCCGCGATGACGATAAGCTCGTGCGCTACGGCGGCGACGAGTTCTTCCTGCTGTTTCGCGATCTGCCGCGCCACATCCTGGAAAAGAAGCTGCAGGCCATTCGCGTGGCGATGGACAGCATCGACATCCCGGAGTTTCCGCAGCTGCACATCAGCGCGAGCATCGGCGGCGCGTTTGTCAAGGGCCGCATTTCACAGACCATTCGCAAGGCGGACCTTGTCATGTATAAAGCGAAAGCAAAAAAAGACTGCGTAGCAATTTACAGAGAGAAAAATGACGATGAAGCTGAATGAATTTTACAGCACGGTTGGCGGCGACTACACGGAGGCGAAGGCCCGTTTCCAGAGCGATGAGCGCATTGCCCGCTTCCTGAAAATGTTCCCAGGCGACGACAGTATGCAGAACCTGAGCGCTGCCGTTGCCGCGAACGACGCGCCGACCGCCTTCCGCGCGGTGCACACGCTCAAGGGTGTGGCGCTGAATCTCGGTTTTGGCGCGCTGGCGGCGGTCAGCTCTGAGATGACCGAGGCCCTGCGCGGCAGCGACACGCTACCCACTGACCCGGAGCTCTACGCCGCGGTCCGCCGCGAGTGCGGCAAGGTGCGCGACGCGCTCGAGCAGCTTGAGGTCTAAAGCACAGAAGAAACGCCCTGCGGCCTTTTGGTCGCAGGGCGTGGGCATTTTGCCTGTTACAGCAGCGGTGCGATGACGCGCATACAGGCGCCCGTCAGCTTGCGCAGCAGCGGGTCGGATTTGAGAAGGGCGCGGTCCGCGCGCACACATTGCCGGAGCGTCTGCTCAAAATCACGCTCGATGTCGGCGATCTCCGGCTTATCGTAGAGATAAGCCGCGCATTCGAAGTGATGGTACAGGCTGCGGTAGTCCAGGTTGATGGTGCCGACAACGGCCTTGCGGTCGTCGCTGACAAAGACCTTTGCGTGGACGAAGCCGGGCTCGTACTCGTAGATCTGCACGCCGCTGTCGATCAGTCTTCGGTAATAGGTGTGCGCCAGCGAAAACGCGACCTCCTTGTCCGGCACGTGGGGCAGGATGAGCCGGACTTCCACACCGCGCTGCGCGGCATATGTGAGCGCGGTGATCATCTCGTTGTCGATGATGAGATACGGCGTCATGATATGGACATAGCGGTTGGCGCGGTTGATGATATCCATATAGACCATCTCGCCGACAAGGTCGCGGTCGAGGGGGCTGTCGCCGTAGGGGATGACGTAGCCCTTCGATGTGCGCGGCGGCTGAGGAATGTCGAGATAGCGGGAATAGGCGCCCGGGTCGAAGTGCGGCTCGTTGTTGTCCCACATCTGAAGGAACATCAGCGTCAGGCTTCGCACGGCGTCGCCGCGCAGGGCGATGGCCGTGTCCTTCCAGTGGCCGTGGCGCTTGACGCGGTTGATGTACTCATCCGCGAGGTTGATGCCGCCCGTGAAGCCGACCTTGCCGTCGATGACCAGGATCTTGCGGTGGTCGCGGTAATTGTAATGCGTGGAGACGAACGGCCGCAGGGGAGCGAACATCTTGCAGGAGATGCCGAGCTTGCGGAGCTTTTCCGGATAGGAGTAGGGCAGCAGGGCGACGGCGCAGGTGCCGTCGTACATGAAGCGCACCTCTACGCCCTGCTTGACCTTTTCGGTGAGGATCTCGAGGATGCGGCCCCACATATAGCCCTCGCTCACGATGAAATATTCAAGGAAGATGAAGTGCTCGGCCTTCTTCAGCTCGTCGAGCATCACGCCGAACGCGTCGTCGCCGAGCGGAAAGTATTCGGCATCCGTATTCCGGTAGGCGGGAAAGCCGCAGCGCTCCAGATACGCGGCAAGCCCCTGCGTTTCGGGCGGCAGGTCCGCTGTCTGACAGGCGGCGGGGGAGGGGATGAGGTCCTTCGTCTGCGCCTGAATGTCGTTGTAGCGCCGGATCATCAGCCGGTGGCCGAGGTCGGTGCGGATGTAGAGATACAAAATGAGTCCGAAGACCGGCAGGACCGAGAGGATGAAAAACCACGTGAGCTTGATGGTCGGGTTGTCGTCGTTGCCGAAGAGCGACAGCACGATGGCTGCCGAGAGCAGCGTATTGCCGCCCCAAAAGTAGGGCATTGCCCCTTCGAGCTTATAGAAAGCGAGGAAGAGGAACAGGATCTGCACGATGAGCGAGACGATGATGATACCGGTGCGGCCGAAGATGATCTGCAGCAGACCGCGCTTGCCCTTTTCCAGAAGCAGAATGCTGTTGTCGTCGTCTTTCATAAAAACCTTCTTTCTGAGCGGGAGAATTGCTGTTTTCTCTATCATATCATGCTCCGGCGGAAAAAGAAAGTGGGTGTCTGCGGCGGAATGTAAGGAAAACGGCGGACGGCGCTGGCACCC
>ERZ773150.2122-NODE-2122-length-15645-cov-3.104811_pt1 | contig 15645 bp, 14 predicted proteins | sample MGYA00580845_ERZ773150 | MGnify/ENA primary metagenome ERZ773150 (study PRJEB29015, sample SAMEA2737848) | human gut metagenome | biome: human gut; feature: human-associated habitat; material: faeces | place: China | collected 2012 ...
GGAAACTGCTTTTATCTTCTTTTACGCAAAAACCGCTCTGGGTAACCAGAGCGGTTTTAACTGTTTTCAAGAGGGATCAATAGAACTTTCTCTTGTTCTTACGGGCAGCTTCGGACTTCTGCTTCCGCTTCAGGCTGGGGCTGACGTAATGCTCACGCTTCTTGACCTCAGCAATCACGCCTTCTTTGGCACAGCTGCGCTTAAAACGACGCAGAGCACTCTCCAGAGACTCGTTCTCCTTGACGCGAATTTCAGACATTGTTTTCCCTCCCTCCGATGGCATCCGGCTCGATCCAGGATGCTTTCAGGGCCATACCGGCTTGATACATTATAATTGTTCTTTCCCGAATTGTCAAGGAATAATTCTAAAAATTCACAAATTATACCGAACTCCAAAGAAAATCTGAAACCATTCCGGAAATCGGATCACTTGACGATCAGGTTGACCAGCTTGTTCTTTACCACAATGGTCTTCACGATCTGGCCGCCCTGCTTCTGCAGGAACTTGGCAATTTTTTCGTCCGCCACGGCGTTTGCCACCACTTCCTCGTTGGAAAGATCGGCGTCCATCAGCACGGTGCCGCGCATCTTGCCGTTGACCTGCACCGCGATGTTCACCTCGGCATCCTTGCACTTTTCCTCGGAATAGGTCGGCCAGCTTTCGTAGGCAATGGTATCGTCATGCCCCAGCAGCTGCCAGATCTCCTCGCCCACGTGAGGCGTGATGCAGGAAAGCATCTTGATGAAGCCCTCGGCATAGGCCTTGGGGCAGCTGCCGTTCTTATAGACCTCGTTGACGAACACCATCATTTGGGCAATGGCCGTGTTGAAGCCCAGCGCCTCAAAGTCGGAGGTGACCTTCTTCACCGTCTGGTGATAGATTTTGGTGAGCTTGCCGTCGTCGGTATCGGTGATGTTCTTCTCCTCGGTGAAGAAGTTCCAGACGCGGTTGATGAACTTCTTTGCGCCCACCACGCCGGTGGTGCTCCAAGGCTTGGACACCTCCAGCGGTCCCATGAACATCTCGTACAGCCGCAGGGTATCCGCGCCGTACTCCCGCACCACGTCGCTGGGATTCACCACGAATTCCGGGAAGCGCTTGCCCATCTTGATGCCATTCTCACCCAAGATCATGCCCTGATGCACCAGCTTCTTGAACGGCTCCTTCACGGGAGACAGCCCCTGATCGTACAGGAAGCGGTTCCAGATCCTCGAATACATCAGGTGACCCACGGCGTGCTCCGGGCCGCCAACGTACAGGTCAACGGGCATCCAGTGCTTCGCAAGCTCGGGGTCGCAGAACACCTTGTCGTTCTTGGGGTCGATATAGCGGAAATAATACCAGGAGGAACCGGCGCTGCCGGGCATGGTGGAGGTCTCCCGGACGCCGTGAATGCCGTTACGGTCATACTTCTTCCACTCGGTGGCGTTTTCCAGCGGTGCCTGACCGTTGCGTCCCTTGTAATCCTCCAGCTCCGGCAGGATCAGGGGCAGCTCGTCGTCGGGCAGGAAGTAGGTCTTTCCGTCGTCGGTGTACACGCAGGGAACCGGCTCGCCCCAGTATCTCTGACGGGCGAAAATCCACTCCCGGAAATGGTAGTTGACCTTTCTTCTGGCCACGCCGGCCTTTTCCAGCTTGCAGGTGATGGCCTCCTTGGCCTCCTCCACCGTCAGGCCGGTGAACTCTTCGGAGTTGATGAGCCTGCAGCCCTTGCCCAGATAATCCTGCTTCTCAAAGGCGTGCTCGGACACGTCCGCGCCGTCAATGACCTGAATCATGGGGATGTTATGCACCTGGGCGTACTCAAAGTCACGCTGGTCGTGGCTGGGCACGGCCATGACCGCGCCGGTGCCGTAGCTCGCCAGGACGAAGTCGCCGATGAACACTGGCACCTGCTTGCCGTTGACGGGGTTGATGGCGTAGACGCCCTCCAGACGGCAGCCGGACTTGGTTTTGTTCAGCTCGGTACGATCCATGTCGCTCTTCTTCACGGATTCGTCGATGTACGCCTGAACCGCTTCCTTGTTCTGCACCCGGTCCATCAGACTCTGCACGATCTTGCCGTCGGGGGCAAGCACCATGAAGGTAATGCCGTAGATCGTCTCGATGCAGGTGGTGTAGATGGAGAATTCGCCGCCGCCCACCAACTGGAAGTCCACCTCCACACCGGTGGATTTGCCGATCCAGTTGCGCTGGATCTCCTTGGTGGATTCCGGCCAGTCGATCTCGTTGAGACCTTCCAGCAGCTTCTCCGCGAAGGCGGGCTGGTCGATGACCCACTGCATCATGTTCTTCTTGACCACGGGATAGCCTCCCCGCTCGGACTTGCCGTCGATGACCTCGTCGTTGCTGAGCACAGTGCCCAGCTCCTCGCACCAGTTCACGGGCATCTCGATGCGCTTGGCGTAGCCCGCCTCGTAGAGCTTCTTGAAGATCCACTGCGTCCACTTATAGAAGGACGGGTCGGACGTGGCGATCATCTTCGACCAGTCGTAATCGAAGCCAAGCTCCTTCAGCTGAGCGGAGAAGGTCTCGATGTTTTTCTGGGTGAAGCCGTTGGGATGATGGCCGGTATTCACGGCGTACTGCTCCGCCGGCAGGCCGAAGGAGTCATAGCCCATGGGGTGCAGCACGTTGTAGCCCTGCATCCGCTTCATGCGGGAGACGATATCCGTCGCCGTGTAGCCCTCGGGATGGCCCGCGTGCAGGCCGACGCCGGAGGGATACGGGAACATATCCAGCACATAGTATTTGGGCTTGGAGAAATCCCACACGTCGGTGTAGAAGGTATTATGCTCCTGCCAGTACTTGTGCCACTTGGCCTCAATTTTTGCGTAATCGTAATTCATGCCGAACACACCTCTCAAACCGGCTGCATTTCGGTCAGCCGGATATATACTAATTCTCTTCGATGACGATATCCCGGATATCCACGGTCTCCGCGTCCGCCCACAGGCGTTCCAGATCGTAGAACTTCCGGGCTTCCTCAGTAAAAACGTGGACGACAATGCTGCCGTAATCCAGCAGCTCCCAGGAATTGCCCCGGTGGCCTTCCCGGCTGAGCATCTGCTCGCCCAGCTGCTCCAGCGTGTACTCGGCATAGTCGCAGAGCGTCTTGACGTGGGTGCTGGAAGTACCGGTGCAGATCAGGAAATAATCCGCCAGCGAGCTGACCCGGTCAATTTTCAGCAGCTTGATGTTCTGTCCTTTTTTGGCGTCCAGCGCCTTGGTAACCTCGTAAGCGATTTCTTTTGGGGTTAACATAACTTCTTCCTTTCTACAGGGCTTCTGCTTCCTGACGGTTGAGCCAGTCCAGAGCTTCTCTGGACTCCGGCGAAACCTCGTTCCCCTGCTCCTTCAGATGTTCCAGCGTCATTTCCAGCCCCAGCTTCAGCGCTGCACGGAGGTCGGAAAACGCCAGCTCCCGAAGCTGTTCCACGCCGGGAAAGCTCCGGTTCGGCTCCATATAGTCTGCCACATAAATGATGGTTTCCAGCAGATTCATGTCCGCTTTTCCCGTGGTGTGGCTGCGGATGGCGGAGACCACCGCTTCATTTTCCCCGAAAATCCGCTCCGCCACCATGGAACCGGTGAGTGCGTGGAGGGTTCTGGGGTATTTTCTTGAAAATTCGCCTAATATTTTACCATATTCGGCACAGACTGTCAACTGCAGCGGCCCGTCCAGCGCTTTGGTAATATCGTGGAGAATGCCCGCCCGGGCAGCGTCGGTCACGTCCGCACCCCAGCGTTTGGCCAGCGCCACCGCCGTATCCCGGCAGCCTAAGACGTGCGCCACCCGGTTGGGATTCAGCAGCCGGATGACCACCTGCTCCAACTCCGCCATGGGGAGATTTTTCCACTGGACGTTCACATCGTACAGCCCATGTTCCCGAATGTACGCCGCCACGCCGGGGGACAGAAACGGCCCCGCGCAGTGGAACGCCAGCATCCGCCGCAGCTGGGTGGAGGAAATATCGACAATGTCGTTTTCCACCAGACAAATCTTCGCCCCCCGCTGTTCCAGCTTCGCCTTATTTTCGGCAACGGCGGTTTTTTCTCCCTTGCTGCCCCGGTAGAAAACGCCCAGCTCCACATTTTTCAGGATGTCGTCTGGCTGCTTCCACTGATCGAAGCACAGGAACATATCGCTGCCCATGAGCAGAATCAGCTCCGCGTCAGGATAGCGCTCCTTCAGCTCCGATACGGTCTGGAAGGTGTAGCTGATGCCGCCCCGGTTCAGCTCGATGTCCGAAACCTCGGCCTTCGGGCAGTCCGCCGCGGCAATGCGCAGCATTTCGAGCCTTTGCCGCGGGGTGGGCGAGTGCTCCGGTATCTCCTTGTGGGGCGCAATACTCGTGGGGACGATCACGAGCTTATCGAGTTTCAGCGCCGTGACCGCCTGCTTCGCCGCCTGAATGTGGCCGGCGTGTGGGGGATTGAAGGTTCCACCGTAAATGCCGATTCGTTCCATTTGCACCGCTCCTGTACCTGTTTATCCCGCAAAATGCGGAAGAAAAATTCCGCTGCTGTTCCTTTGTGGCACCGTTCGGGTTATTTCTGCTTTCTCTGCTGCCGTTCCCGGCTTTGCTCAATGGACTTTTCGATGGCCTGTTCCCGGAAATACTGGTTGCGCTGCTCCCGCGCCTGACGGGCTGCCTGACGGCGGGCGCGAACGCCCTTGCCTACCGGGTCAGCCTTGGACTTGGGGGTCTCCTTGTGTTTGGCACGGCCGGTCTGGTTGCGCTCGGCCTGACATTTTTCGCTGAACCGCCAGATGACGAACTTGGAACCGACGCAGGAAATGCCGTCGGCGCCGGTGGCCTCGCAGATGGCGTCGGACACCTCGCGCGCACTCATCAGGGCAGTTTCCAGCACCTTGCCCTTCACCAGCTCCCGTGCGGTGAGCAGCTTGTCCGCTTCCGCGACCACCGCCTCCGTCACGCCGTCCTTGCCCACCATCAGGGTGGTTTCCAAGCTGTTCGCCTGCGCCCGGAACTCGGCGCGCTGTTTACTTGTCAGCATAGCCTTCCTCCTTGAGTTTGTCGTAAAATGCCCGCAAAGCAACCGCCCGGTGGGACACCTGATTCTTTTCCTCCGGCGTCACCTCCGCCAGCGTCTTGCCGAAGGGCGGATAGTAGAAAATGGGATCATAGCCGAAGCCGCCCGTCCCGGCGGGGGCGCGCAGCAACTCGCCGTGCACCTCGCCCCGGGCCTGGATCACCTTGCCCTCGGGGGTGACCATGGTGATAACGCAGACGAACTGCGCCTGACGCTGGCCGTCCGGAACATTTTCCGTGTTTTTCAGCAGCAGCTGCAATCTGCCCCAGTCGTCCAGCGTATCGTCGAAGCCGTACCGGGCGGAGTAGATGCCGGGTTCCCCGTTCAGGGCGTCCACGGCAATGCCGGAATCGTCCGCCAGCGCCGGAAGCCCGGTGGCCCGCATGACTGCGTTGGCTTTCAGAAAGGAATTTTCCTCAAAGGTGGTTCCCGTTTCCTCCACGTCAATGTCCACGCCCAGGTCGGACTCCATCACCAGCTCCATATCAAATTTCTCGGTGATTTTCCGGATTTCTTCCCATTTATGTCTGTTTTTGCTTGCCAAAACTACTTTCATGATACTTCCTCAGATCAATGCTTCCACGAATTCCTTCGCGCTGAAGGGCATCAGGTCGTCCGCCTGCTCGCCCACGCCCACAAACTTCACGGGGATTTGCAGCGCGTCCGCTACGGCGATGACAATGCCGCCCTTGGCGGTGCCGTCCAGCTTGGTCAGGGCAATGGCCGTGACCCCCGCAATTTCCTTGAACTGTTTTGCCTGAATCAGGCCGTTCTGGCCGGTGGTGCCGTCCAGAACCAGCAGAACCTCCTTGGCGGCGTCGGGCAGCTCCCGCGCCACAATGCGGCTGATCTTGTTCAGCTCGTTCATCAGGTTCGTCTTGTTGTGCAGCCGTCCGGCGGTGTCGATGAGGATGACGTCCACATCCCTGGCCTTGGCGGACTGAATGCCGTCAAACACCACGGAGGCCGGGTCTGCCCCCTCGTGCTGGCGGACAATGGACGCACCGCTCCTGCCCGCCCAAATTTCCAGCTGGTCTGCGGCAGCCGCCCGGAAGGTATCTCCCGCCACCAGCATGACCTTCTTTCCCTGAGAGGTCAGCTGCTTCGCGATCTTGCCGATGGTGGTAGTCTTGCCCACGCCGTTGACGCCGATGACCAGAATCACGCTGGGGTGGGTGGACAGATTCAGCTCCGTGTCCCCCACGGAAAGCATGTCCACCAGAATTTCCTTCAGCGCTTCCCGGGCTTCCTCCGTGGTTTTCAGGTGCTGCTCCCGGACGGCCTTGCGCAGCCGCCCCACAGCCTTGACGGAGGTGTCCACACCCAGATCCGCCAGGATCAGGCTCTCCTCCAATTCATCGTAAAAATCGTCGTCAATTTCGGAAAAGCCGGAAAACACACTGCCCAGCGTGCCACTGAGCGCCTCCCTGGTCTTGGTCAGTCCGGCCTTGATTTTGTCAAAAAAGCCCATAAAAATCTCCTTTTTATTCCACGATTCCCAGATATTCTTCCATCTGGTTCAAGTCCAGCCGCAGCAGCTTGCTCACGCCCTGCTCCTGCATGGTCACGCCGTAAAGCACGTCGGAGGCTTCCATGGTGCCCCGGCGGTGGGTAATGACAATAAACTGGGTCTTCTTCGCCAGATTGTGAAGATAGCTGGCAAACCGCTCCACGTTCCGGTCGTCCAGTGCCGCGTCGATCTCGTCCAGCAGACAGAAGGGCGTCGGCCGCACCTTCAGAATGGCAAAGTACAGCGCCGTAGCCACGAATGCTTTCTCGCCGCCGGAGAGCAGCGTGATGGTCTTGACCTGCTTTCCGGGGGGCTGGACGCGGATCTCAATGCCGCAGGTCAGGGGATTTTCCGGGTCTTCCAGAACCAGCTGTCCCTTGCCGCCGCCGAACATTTCTTCAAAAGTCTGCCCAAAATAGTGGTCGATTTTCCCGAATTCCGAAACAAAAATGGTGGTCATCTCTTTGGTGATGTCCCGGATGACGCTTTCCAGCTCCCGCTTGGAGGTCAGCACGTCGTCCCGCTGGGAAGCAAGGTACGTGTAGCGCTCGTTGACCCGGGCGTATTCCTCGATGGCGCCCAGATTGGGCGTACCCAGCGCGGCAATTTTCCGTTTCAGCTCTGCCGCACGACGGTTTCCGGCGGTGACGTTTTCGATCTCCCCCCGATGCTCCGGGGCGGTGCCGGGGGTCAGGCCGTAGGAATCCCACAGCTTGTCCACGATCTGCTTTTCCTCCATGGAGGAAGTGACCTTCTTCTGCTCCAGCAGGGCGCAGGCGCGCTCCATGTTGAGAATGTCCTTGTTCTTTTCCTGTGCGTCCCGCTCGGCGCGGGTCTTGGAGGCTTCCGCTTCCGCCCGGTCTTCCAGCGTCTTTTGCATCAGGGCGTTCATCCGGTCGGACTCCGCGTCGTTTTCCTCCTGCTTGATTTTCAGCTGGGCGATCTCTCCTTCCAGACGGTGGGTGTCCTCCCGGATGGCATCCGCCAGCGCTTCCTTCTTCTCCCGGTCGCCCTCCATGGCTGTCCGGAGATTCTGCAGGTCCGCAATGTGGGTCAGCGCCGTACCCCGCTCGGCTTCCAGCGCCGCTTCCGCAGTTTTCAGCTCCGTCATCTGTCCGGTGATGGCGGCGTTCGCTTCCGCCGCTTCCGTCTGACTGCCTTCCAGCTGTGCCAGCGTCTGCCGGGTCTCGGCAAGCTGCTGGGTGTAAACCTGAATTTTCGCCTGCTGGGCGGCATAGCGCTCCCGGTCGGAGGTCTGCCGCGCGTTCAGCGCGTCCCGCTCCCGCTGGGCGGAGGTCTCCGCTTCCGTGATGGCGTTCAGCAAGATCTCAAACTGCTTCTCCTGTCCCTGCAGGCGCAGCACCTGATCCTCCGCGCCGCGGAGCTGATCCTGCGCCGCCTTCATCTGGAATTCCACCTGATCGCACTGCCGCTGGGCTTCCTGCATATCCGCCTGCGCAACCAGCAGCTCCTGTTCCAGCTTCTTTTCCTGCACCGTCAGCTTTTCCAGCTCGTTGGCACGGGACAGAATGCCCGCTTCCTTATTCACGGAGCCGCCGGTCATAGAGCCGCCGGGGTTCATGACCTGACCGTCCAGGGTGACGATCTTGAACCGCCCCCGGTACTTCTGAGACATGGCGATGGCTGCATCCATATCGGACACGATGACCGTCCTGCCCAGCAGATTTTCCACAATGCCCCGGTAGGTTTCCTCGCACGCAGTCAGATTAGAGGCAACGCCCACAAAACCCCGACAGTTTTCCAGCCCGGTCTCCTGTAAGCTCCTGCCCTGAATATTGGACATAGGCAGGAACGTCGCACGACCGCCGCCGGTGCGTTTCAGGTAGCCGATGGCCGCCTTGCCGTCCTGCTCCGTCCCAACCACGATCTGCTGCATGGCCGCGCCCAGCGCGATCTCAATGGCGACCGTGTAGCTGTCCTCGGTGCGGATCAAACGGGACACGGGACCGTGGATATTCCGCAGCGCGCCGCGCTGGGCTTCCTGCATTACCATGCGGACAGCCTTGTTATAACTTTCAAAATCCCGTTCCATTGCCCGGAACACTCTGGCCTTGGCCGTCACGGAATCCCGCCGGGAGGTCATGTCCCGGATTTTTTCCTGCAATTCGTCCCGGCGTTTGACCCGGGTATTTTGCCTAAGGGTGTAGCCCGCGATGGTGTTGTTGGCCGCGGTCACTTCCTCCTGGGCTTTTTTCAGTTCCCTGCGGCAGCCATCCAGATTGGTCTGGGCTTCCTGCTGTCTGGCCGCGCCGGCGGACAGGTCGGCATTCAGTTGCTCCAACCGCTCCTTGGTCTGCGCCATGCTTTCTTCCAAACCGCGCACGTCTGCCTGACGTCCCGCAACGTCCGCCGCCAGAGAGGATTCCTTCCCCCGCAGCTCCAGAAACTGCTTGGTCAGTCCCTGCGCGCTGGCCGTCATGGCGGTGAGCTTGTGCTGCAAATCGTCCAGCTCCCGGCGCTTTTCTGTGAGTGCCGCTTCGATTTCCCCAATTCTGGCCTTCGTCTGGTCGATCTGGGACACGATGCCGCCGGAGCGGTCTTCCTGCCCTTTCAGCTCTTCCTCGATGCGGGAAATGTTGGCGTTGTTGTTCTCCACATTGCCCCGCAGCACGGCCATCTGCCCGTCCAGCTGCTGGTGGGTAGCGGAGAGCATATTCACTTTCAATCGGACGGTTTCCAGTTCGCCGTCCCGGGTGCGCAGGGCTTCGCCCAGCTGGTCTGCCTGACGGTACAGGGCGTCCAGATCGTCATGGGCCTGCTGCAAAACGAAGGACGCGGACGCATAGTCCTCCTCCGCCTTCTTGGCGGCGGCGGAAAGTCTGTCCAGCGTATCCAGCCACACGGCCACCTCCACGCCCTTTAATTCGTCCTTCAGTTCCAGATATTTCTTTGCCTTTTCCGACTGCTGCTTCAGCGGTTCCAGCTGCAATTCCAGCTCGGAGACCTTGTCGCCGATGCGCAGCAGATTGTCCTCGGTGGCGGCCAGCTTCCGCTCCGTCTCTTCCTTGCGGTGGCGGTATTTGGAGATGCCGGCGGCTTCCTCGAAGATCTCGCGGCGGTCGGTCGATTTGAGGGCAAGGATCTCGTCGATGCGGCCCTGGCCGATGTTGGAATAGCCCTCGCTGTAGCCCTGCCGCCCAAGGCCGGTGTCCATGAACATCTCGTTGATGTCCCGCAGGCGGGCGGACTGCTTGTTGATGTAGTATTCACTGTCCCCGGAGCGGTAGTAGCGCCGGGTGACCATCACCTCGTCGGCGTCGTAGGCCAGCGCCCGGTCGGAGTTGTCCAGCGTCAGGGTCGCCTCGGCGAAGCCAACGGCGGTACGCTTCTGGGTTCCGCCGAAGATCACGTCTTCCATTTTGGCGCCCCGGAGGGTTTTGGAGCTTTGTTCGCCCATGACCCACAAAATGGCGTCGGAAATATTCGATTTTCCGGAGCCGTTGGGGCCGACGATGGCGGTAATGTCGTCGCCGAACCGGATCAGCGTCTTGTCCGGGAAGGACTTAAAGCCTTGCAGTTCCAATGATTTCAGATACACAGCATAACCTCATGTAAAAGAGAGTAAAAGATAATAATTCAGTTTATTATATCTGACAAAGAGCGCAAATGCAAGAGTTTCTTTCAGGCAATGCGGAAAAGCCGCTCCCATCACAGAATAGGAGCGGCTTTACGCCTTATGAAGCATCAGTTGTATTCTGGAATTTGATGACCACCGTGTCCCCGATGACCTTGATAGAGCCTTCGTCCGGCCAGCAGGGCATCGCCTTTCCCTCCTGCATCTGCGCAAGCTGCTGCGTTTTTTCCTCGCTTGCCTGAGGGATGCTGTAGCCGAACGAGTAGCGAAGCCACCAATTCCGGCTGTACTTGTTTATCAGATCAACGGCAGCGTTGTTCCCGCCGTATATGGCTTCCTCCTGCCACGAATTATACATCAGCGGGTCGTCAATGCTTCCGATGAACGCCCATTCCTTTTCCGTATCGAACCCTTCCGTCATACGAACCTGCACGACCATTGCGTTCAGGTAGTTTTCCGTCTGACGGTTGGCGTAGTACAGCGCCGTATAATTCACATTTGCACCGTTGGCATATCCAGTAGCTTCATTCCTCAGTTCCCCATTTTATCCGCAAATCCTTTACCGGAACAGCCCGGCTGTGTCCACCGGCTTCCGGTTCTTTTCACTGCGCCGCAGAATTGTCTTCGTCCCGGTCAGATGCACCCGCAGAATTCCCCGCAGAAGATACCTCGGCGGGAACGTATTTCCCCTTTGCAGGAAATACCGTCTTGCGTAATATTTCAGCAGCCGGATGCTCTCCTCCGTGTTGTCCGGGTAATCCGCCAGATAGGAAAGGGCGTCCACAAAGCTGATGTCGAACTCCCGCCGCAGTTCCGGGAAGCGTTCCAGCACCTTTTCCCGGCGCTTCACCATAAAATCGATCCGGTCGATGGCGATCTGTGCTCTGGCCGCCGGGGACTGCATCACGCTGGACGCACGCTGGCGGTAATTATACACAACGCGCGGGTCGCAGACAACTTTCGCGGCGTTCATGACACCCTGATAGGTGAAATATTCGTCGTCGATCTTGTGTCCCTCTTCAAAGAAAATGCCGTCGAAAAGCGCCCGTTTATACAGCTTGTTCCACAGAAGCCCGCAGGTCCAGTCCGTGGTGAAACGCGCCAGAAAGTCTTTTCCCTCCATCACGCACCGGTCTTCGCCCGCGAGCCACTGCTCCGTGCGGGTGCGAAACCGGTTCTGAAACGCGCACCGGACAATATCCGCGCTGTTTTCTCTCAGAAGCGACATCATATAGGCGTATGCCCCCGGCTCCAGAAAATCGTCGCTGTCCGCAAAGCTCAGGTATTCCCCCGCGGCCGCCCGCAGTCCCGCGTTTTTCGCCGCCGCCGCGCCGCCGTTTTTCTGGTGGATGACCCGAATGCGGTTGTCCCGCTGGGCATATGCGTCACAGATGGCACCGGAATCGTCAGTGGAGCCGTCATCGATAAGGATGACCTCCAGCTTTTCGTAGTCCTGAGACAGAATGCTGTCCAGACACTCCGGCAGGTAGGCCGACACGTTATACACCGGCACAATGACCGAAATCACGTCCTTCATTCCTGACGCTCCTCTCTCCTGCCCAGCTTGCCGTACAGCCACCAGAACGGCTTCATGGGATAGGCTTCCTCATACACCCAGAAAAGCTCCCGGCAGAGCGGGAACAGATCAAATTTCTTTCCCTGCCGCAGGCCCTCCCGGAGTTTTTTCCGCAGGGTTTTCAGGAGCCGCCCCCTGCCCGGATTGTCCCATTGCTTTGCAAAGCCGATCTGTTCGTATGTACTATAAATATATTGCCTGACCGCCTTTTTCAGCAGTCTCTGGTTGCCGTTTTCCCGTGCGAAAGCGATCTGGTTTTCCGTCGCTTCCAGAATGTGCAGCTTTCTCGGCGTCCACTTGGACAACATAATACCCACGGGATTCTGGTAGTAAGCGTACAAAGGCTCCCTTTCCCGCGCGGTACACAGCGAGATAGGTGGTGAACTCGTCCTCGTGCAGCTTTCCTACGGGATAGCGCAGGGTGTCAAACAGGCTCTTATGGTACAGCTTGTTCCATGCGATCGCCGGTACATCTTCCCCGGCCTCGTCGGGGCAGTAATAGTCGTCCGCCGACAAAACGCGGTAGTTAGGCGAACCCATAGCCGGGAAATCCCCGCCCCCGGTGCGGAAATAGCCGCAGGCACTGAGCAGGCACCCCGTTTCCTGAACCATCGTGTACAGCCGCAGCAGGAAATCCGGATGCACCCAGTCGTCGCTGTCCACAAAGACCAGCCACTGGCTGCCGCTGTTGGCCTGCGCCCAATCAATGCCCGTATTCCGGGCGGCGGAAAGGCCGCCGTTTTTCTGATGAATGACATGGATTCGACCGTCTTTCCGGGCGTATTCCTCGCAGATATCGCCGCAGCTGTCCGGGCTGCCGTCGTCCACCAGCACAAGGTCAAAATCCGCAAACGTCTGGGCAAGGATGCTGTCCACGCACCGGTGCAGGAACGCCTCCACCTTGTAGATCGGGACAATTACGCTGATTGCGGCCATAGACTTCTCCCCTTTGTATCGTTCAGCGCTTCAGAAAAAGCGCTTTCAGCTTGTGATAGGTCTTCTCTCCCAGCAGTTTTGTAAAGAACGCATACCGGGCGGCGGACACCTTTTCGTAGTGCAGCCGTGCCCGCTCCGCTTCCAGCTCCCTGCGCTCCTCCTCCGTCTTCCAGCTGCTGGCAAACCAGTGAATGGCAACGGTTTTCCTCGTTCTGTGCAGCTGCTCCGTGTCAAAGTCCACCGGGCAGAACACTTCCTTGGGGTAGACCGCAAAGCCGTCCACGACCTGAAATTTTCCATTCGGCACCAGCCCATGTTCCCGGCACAGGGACGTCAGGACGGAGACATTGGTAGTCACGTCGTGGGTGCCGTCGGGTTTTACAAAGCTCGCGCTGTCGTAATGCTGCAAAAATTCCTGAAACAGCGGAAAGCCCGGACAGCAGGCAAGCAGCCCCGTCTGCACGCTGGCGTCCGTTTCAAATCCGGCGAAGGCGTCGTGGGCGAGGAAGGGCGTCAGGGGCTTCACCAGCTCCACGTCCGTGTCCATATAAATGCCGCCCATTTCCGTCATAGCCTTCAAGCGAACATAGTCCGTGACAAACGCCCAGCGCTTAGCCGCGTAAGCCTGACACACGTACTCCGGCGCGGCGGAAACGTCAAAATTCTCCTCGTTCCACTCGATTATCTGGTAGTCCGGGCAGAATTTCTTCCAGCTTTTGATGCACTTTTCCGCCAGCTTCGGCTTGGGATTTCCGCCAAACCAGCAGTAATGAATGATTTTTGGAACGCTCATTCATGTTCTCCTTTCCGCAGATGCTTCCCGATTTTTCGCGTCAGGCCGGACACGCCGTCTTCCCGCAGTGTCCGCGCCGCCCCTTCCAGCGGCCAGTAAAGCCGCACAAGTTTGGGGTGCATGGCGCTGAACATGGTCTCAAACTGCGCTTTCGTGAACGGGATCTCCCGTCTGAGCCGCCGGGCTGCTTTTTCGATATTCCGGGCGGCCTTGGTGTCGTTCAGCTCATGCTTGACCCGATAATAGCACCCCGCCGCTTCTTCGGCATACAGAGTACCGAAGCGCTCCCGGAGGGTCGTGTACCCCACCGAGGAATAAAAGCGGATGATCCCTTCCAGCGCCCACAGATAGTCCAGCTTCTTCATGGAGAATCGGCTCTGGGTGGTACTGCCGGGATTGGTGCGGTAAAAATACAGGCTGTGAGGAATGCTCGCAATGGTTTTCGCCCCGTAAATCCAGTGACACACGGCCTCGTTGTCCTCGTATACCCGCCCGGGGCAGAACAGATAGGACTGAACCAGTTCCCGACGAACCAGCTTGGCACATGCCACCCATCCGGGGTATTTTCCCGCATCAAACAGCGCCGTCAAGGGTTCTTCCTCCATGGAAAGCAGCTCCCAGCTGATCTCCACCGGCGCGGAAAAGTCTCCCGGAATCTCCGGCGCTTCCAGCATCCGGCACATGCTCATAGCCGCGCCGCTCCCGGCGGCGGCCTGCCGCAGACGCTCCAGCATCTGCGGATGCACAGCGTCGTCGCTGTCCACGAAGCAGACCCAGTCCCCCTTTGCAGCGGCAAGGGCGTGATTTCTCGCGGCGGCCTGTCCCTGATTTTCCTGATGGATGACCCGCACCCGGCTGTCCCGCGCCGCGTAATTGTCGCAGATGGCGCCGCAGTTGTCCGGGCTGCCGTCGTCCACCAGAATCAGCTCAAAACCAGAAAACGTCTGGGAAAGGATGCTGTCGATGCAGGCATGAAGATAGGCTTCCGCCCTGTAAACCGGCACGATCATACTCACCTTTGGCATGGCTGACCCCTCCTTAAATTTTTGTATCCGTAAACTGGAGAGGTCAATATCTCGATTTCCATGCGCCCAGCTTTCGTGCCAGCTTAAACGGAAGCGTATTCACCGCATTATGGTATTCTTCCAAATATACCTCATGCCAGTAAGAGCGATAATACCGCGGGCGGCGGTAGGCCTGCTCCTTTTCCTGGTCGAAAATATGAAACAGGAACTCCTCCAGTCCCTTGAACTTTTTCTCCTCATAATCCACCGCGTTGTAGCGGCTTTCGCAAAGCATGGAGACATACAGATCGTCATTCTGGTCGATCTGCGCGACCTTGTCCACCAGCTCCTCAATGCTGCCAAAGGCGTTGTAATTGAGGAAAGCTTTTTCATTGAAAACCCTGTTCACGTCCGGATCTCCGAAGTAAATGGGAATGGTATGCGCCTGAAAGGCGTGGCCGATCTTTTCGGAGGTGTAGCCCGGATAGCAAACGCTTTCGGCGCAGATCGTGAACTTGCACTTCTCCATGAACGGCAGCTTCTCCATCATGGAATAGCGCATGCCTCCGGGCATATTGTTTCGGTGGGTTCCGGCGCATTCCACCCGCTTATAAGCAGACAGCCCCTCCAGTATTTTCTCCCGGATGCCCAGCTGCGTGTCATGGCCAAAGATGTAATTGCAGAAGTATTCCTTCTGCTCCAGCATTTTACGGGCTTCCGCTTCCGTGGGCGAGCCTTTGTAATGGTCAAAGCAGTCGTAAAGGAAGTAAGGAAACCGGTACGCCCGGTCGCCAAAGGAAATATCGTCATAGCCGATAAAATAGTCGATGGCAGTAAAGTCCGCACTGATAAATTCGGCGGTATACATGATTCTGGGGCAGTCATAGCGCATGTAGTCGAACGGCTTCCCCAGAGGCGAGCAGATCACAAAATCCGGATTGACCGGATCCAGCACGATCTCATAGCGTTTTTTCAGAATTTTGGAAAAGAAATTGTCCTCCACATTGAAGTTTTCCCAAAATCCCGCGTAGTACAGCTTAAGCGTTTTCATCCTTTTTCCCCCATTTTCTGCCGTGGCATATTCCCCGGAACAAAAGCAAAAACATTGTTTTTTCCTATGTTAAACGGCACAATCCCGCGATTTCAGGCATTTTTCTTTTTCAATCGCGCCC
>ERZ773150.2131-NODE-2131-length-15625-cov-24.760886_pt1 | contig 15625 bp, 12 predicted proteins | sample MGYA00580845_ERZ773150 | MGnify/ENA primary metagenome ERZ773150 (study PRJEB29015, sample SAMEA2737848) | human gut metagenome | biome: human gut; feature: human-associated habitat; material: faeces | place: China | collected 2012 ...
CAGCTGGTGGTGCTGGGCGAAGTGCTGCTGCTGTTCCTCGTGGGCTTTCTGCCGCCCGCGCTGGACCTGCTGGCCAACGCCATCGTCTCTTTCTCCTGTGCCATGCAGGTGCAGGCCTTCCGCAAGGTGGACGGCTACGCCTTTGCCAGCACCATGTGCATCGGCGACCTGCGCAGCGGCATGGAAGCGTTGTGCATCTGGCGCAAGACCCGGGACGCCAAAGCCCGGGACCGGATGCTGCGCTATTTCGGCATCATCCTGCTGTTCGCCGTTGGTGCCGGCATCGGCAGCAAGAGTGCTGCAGCCTTTGGAAGCAAAGCCATCTGGCTCTCCTGCGGGCTGCTGCTGGTGAGCTTTGCGCTGATGTTCATCCGCGAAGACCTGGAGGAAAACCCGGTCATCGAAAAAGACCTTGCCGAGATCCGGCAGGAGACCAGAGAGATCGACCACGCTTTAAAGCAGGAGCTGGAAGAAGAACACCGCGAATTGAAGGAAAGCACGCACCCGGAAAAATAAGGGCCGGGGTGCGCAAAGGGGCCGCTGCAGTGTGCAGCGGCCCCTTTTGTATTCACGCATGCTTTGGCAGCGTTTTGGTCAGCATCTGCTGGAACTTGCGCGCCGCCGTGTTCAGCGGGCGGTGATGGTCGTAGACAAGGCAGACCGAGCGCTGCGGGATGATCTCCTGCAAATGCAGCTGCACGATCTCGCCCCGGGCCAGCGGTTCTCCGGCCATGGGCTGGGGCAGGAAGGCAAGGCCCAGCTCGCTTTTCACCAGCGTGAGCATCTGGTCGGTGGTGGCGGCCTCGGTATCGGGCTTGAGCACCGCGCCGTGGTCCAGGAAGAACTGCCGGTAAAAGCTGCGGGTCATGCTCTCCTCGCTCAGGCTGATGAGGGGGTAGCTGCCCAACTCCTTCAGGGTCAGGCTCTGGCTGGCCAGCGCCGTGAAGTTCCGGCCGCCCACCAGCACCTCATAAAAGGGCATCAGCTCCACCATTTTCAGGCCGACATCCACCTCGGCGGGGGTGGTCACGATGGCAAAATCCACCTCGCCGTTCTTCACGGCCTGCACCGCCTGCGGGGTGGAGTGGTTGGAGATGCGCAGCCGGATGCCGGGGTACTCGGTGTGGAAGGTCCGCAGTTTTTCCGAAAGATAGATGTTCAGCGCGGTCTCGGTGGCACTGATGCTGATGGCACCGTGTTCCAGCGTGGCGCTGGCGCTCAGTTCTTCCTCCGCATCCTGGATCTGTACCGCCGCCGACGCGATGCGGGAATAGAGCATCGCACCCTCGGGCGTCAGGGTCACGCCCCGGTTGGAGCGGATGAACAGCACGCAGTTCAGCTGGCTTTCCAGCCGGTTCATGGCGTGGGTGATGTTGGGCTGGTTGTTGCCCAGCACCCGGGCGGCTTTGGTAAAATTCTGATACTTCGCAACATAATAGAAGATTTTGTAGTATTCCCAGTCCACATACATGGCAGCAGGCCCTCTTTCATATCAAAATCATATTGTGACCATGTGCAGGATACTTTTTACACATTCTCTTGCTGCTCGTATAATAGCAACTGCAATCGAGAATTGCAAGAAGGAAATTCAAAAAGAGTATATCAAGTGGTTTGAACGGAGGACGTTATCATGTCTGAGATCAAAAAAGTCGTGCTGGCTTATTCCGGTGGTCTGGATACGTCCATCATCATCCCGTGGCTGAAAGAGCATTACAACAACTGCGAGGTCATTGCAGTCTGCGGCAATGTGGGCCAGAAGGGTGAGCTGGAAGGCCTGGAGGAGCGCGCCAAGGCAAGCGGCGCTTCCAAGCTGTATGTGGAAGATCTGACCGATGAATTCGTGGAGGATTACGTCATCCCCACCATGCAGGCCGGTGCCGACTACGAGGGCTACCTGCTGGGCACCAGCTTTGCACGCCCCATTCTGGCAAAGCGCGTGGTGGAGATCGCCCGCGCCGAGGGTGCCGACGCCGTCTGCCACGGCAGCACCGGCAAGGGCAACGACCAGGTGCGTTTCGAGCTGGCCATCATGCACTTTGCCCCGGACCTGAAGATCATCACCCCGTGGCGCGAGTGGGATATCCAGAGCCGCGATGAGGAGATCGACTACGCCGAGGCCCACCACATCCCGCTGAAGATCAGCCGAGAGACCAACTACTCCAAGGACAAGAACCTGTGGCACCTGAGCCACGAGGGCCTGGACCTCGAGGACCCGGGCAACGAGCCCCAGTACGACAAGCCGGGCTTCCTCGAACTGGGCGTCAGCCCCAAGACCGCGCCAGACAAGTCCGAGTTCGTGGAGCTGGAATTCGAGCAGGGCGTGCCTGTTTCCCTGAACGGCGAGAAGATGAAGCCCGCCGCCATCATTGCGGGCCTGAACGAGATCGGCGGACGCAACGGCATCGGCCTGTACGATGTGGTGGAGAACCGCCTTGTGGGCATGAAAAGCCGCGGCGTGTACGAGACGCCGGGCGGCACCATCCTGTATAAAGCCCACGAAGTGCTGGAGACCCTGACGCTGGACAAGCTCACTGCCCACAAGAAGCGTGAACTTGCCATCACCTTTGGCGAGCTGGTCTACGACGGCCAGTGGTTCAGCCCGCTGCGCAAGGCCCTGAGCGCCTTCGTCACCTCCACGCAGGAGCACGTCACCGGCAAGGTGCGTCTGGAGCTGTACAAGGGCAACCTGATCAATGCAGGCGTCTGGTCGCCCTACTCCCTGTACCGCGAGGACATCGCCACCTTTGCCGCAGGCGGCGACTACAAGCAGAGCGATGCCACCGGCTTCATCAGCATCTACGGTCTGCCCACCAAGGTGCAGGCCATCGTAAACAGCGAAAAAGAAGGGTTATAAGAAGTTATGCTTACCGCAGTTACTGGTATCAATTGGGGCGATGAAGGCAAGGGCCGCGTCATCGACCTGCTGGCGGAAAACGCCGATGTGGTGGCCCGCTATCAGGGTGGCAACAACGCCGGGCACACCGTCGTCACCGCGCAGGGCAAGTTCATCCTGAACCTGCTGCCCTCCGGCATCCTGCACCCGGACGTTGTCTGTGTGCTGGGCGCGGGCATGGTCATCGACCTGGACCATCTGGCGGGCGAGATGGACGCCATCGAGCAGCGCGGCGTGAAAGTGGGCCCCGAGAACCTCAAGCTCTCAGATAAGGCCACCATCTCCATGCCGTGGCACAAGGTGCAGGACGAGCTGGAAGAAGACCGCCTTGCCAAAAAGGGCACCGCCTTCGGCTCCACCCGCCGCGGCATCGCCTATGCCTACAGCGACAAATACCGCAAGAAGACCCTGCGTCTGGGCGATCTGCTGCATCTGGATGAAAAGCGGGTGCAGGACCGTCTGCACATGATCCTGGACTCCAAGAACATGGAGCTGGCGGGCTGCTACCACCAGGAGCCCATGAGCTATGACGCCCTGCTGGAATGGTGCCGGATGCAAGCCGGGCAGTTTGCCCCCTACATCTGCGATGCAGGCGCGTTTTTGCAGCAGGCCCACGATGCCGGCAAGCGCATCGTGCTGGAAGCCCAGCTGGGTGCCATGCGCGACATCGACTACGGCATCTTCCCCTTCACGTCCAGCTCCAACACGCTGGCAGCCTATGCGCCGCTGGGTGCAGGCATCCCCAACTGCAGGCTCGACCATGTGGTGGGCGTGCTGAAAGCCTACTCCACCTGCGTGGGTGCAGGCCCCTTTGCCGCCGAGAATGCCATGGGCGAAGCGTGGAACGAGCAGCTGCGCCGGGCGGGCGGTGAATACGGTGCCGCCACCGGCCGTCCCCGCCGGGTGGGCCCCTTTGACTGCGTGGCCAGCCGCTACGGTCTGGCCTGTCAGGGTGCGGACAAGATCGCCCTGACCAAGCTGGATGTGCTGAGCAGCATGAAGGAGATCCCGGTCATCACCGGTTATACGCTGAACGGCAAGGAAGTCCCCAACTTCGACCCGCTGTCCGATCTGGACCGTGTGCAGCCGGTGGTCACCATGCTGCCCGGCTGGAACAAGGATATCTCCGGCTGCGCCAGCTGGGACGCGCTGCCCAAAGAGGCAAAGGCCTATGTGGCGTTCCTCGAGAAGCAGCTGGGCCACGAAATTCAGTTCGTCTCCACCGGGGCCGAGCGCGAGAAGTTTGTGCTGAAGGGAGAATGGCTGTGAGACATTTCATTGAGCCGAACAGCTTTTCTCTGGACGAGCAGCTGCGCCTGCTGGACCTTGCTGACCGCATGGAAGCAGACCCCGCCCCCTACGCCCACCTGTGCGACGGCCGCATTCTGGCAACGCTGTTCTACGAGCCCAGCACCCGCACCCGCCTTTCGTTCGAGTCCGCCATGCTGCGGCTGGGCGGCAAGACACTGGGCTTTGCAGGGGCCCAGCTGTCCTCGGCCAGCAAGGGCGAGACCGTGGAGGACACCGCCCGCGTCGTGAGCAACTACGCCGACGTCATCGCCATGCGCCACCCCAAAGAGGGCGCGCCGCTGCGGGCGTCGCTGTCCGCCCGGGTGCCCGTCATCAATGCAGGCGACGGCGGCCACGCTCACCCCAGCCAGACCATGATCGACCTGATGACCATCCGCCAGCGCAAAGGGCGGCTGGATCATCTGACCATCGGCTTCTGCGGCGACCTGAAATTCGGCCGCACGGTCCACTCCCTGACCGCAGCGCTGAGCCAGTTTGAGGGCAACCGGTTCGTGTTCATCTCGCCGGAAGACCTGCGCCTGCCGCAGTATGTAAAGGCGGAATCGCTGGCCCCGACCCATCAGGTGTACAAGGAGACGGCCGACCTCGAAGCCGAGCTGCCGCACCTCGACGTGTTGTACATGACCCGCATCCAGCAGGAACGCTTTTTCAACGAGGAAGAATATCTGCGGCTGAAAGGCTGCTACCAGCTGGACGAAGCGCTGCTGCAGAAGGCCCCGGCCGACATGCCGGTGCTGCACCCGCTGCCCCGCATCGACGAGATTAAAAAGGACGTGGACGACGACCCCCGTGCAGCCTATTTTGATCAGGTGCACAACGGCGTGTATATCCGCATGGCCATCATCCTGGCTGTGCTGGGCATCCCGGACCCCGTGACCGGCAAAAAGGTGCTGGACCACTGAACAAAGCAAAGAAACAAACCCGGCAGGGCCTTTCGAAAAGGGCTCTGCCGGGTTTTGTTTGTGATGGAAAATGAACGCGGGAACTTACCTGCCCAGAAGCACCGTGATGCCGCCGCAGACAGCCGACAAAAGCAGGCGGGAAACAAGCCCGATGAAGAACCACTTCCAGTGGAAGGCATAGTCGTGGTAAGCTTCGGTCATGTCCTCGGTGCCGGGGATGACCCACCACCTGGAGTGGCAGAACCATTGGTTGGAACTTCGGGTTAAGTATAACATACTCAGGCACCAAATTCCACCTCTGTGCAAAAATCCCATGCCGGGCATATTGCGATGCGGCATGGGATCTTTTGCTGTTTTCGGGGAGAGCGATACAGACAAAACAAAAAAGACAGCTTACAAAAAGCTGTCTTTCCTGGTGCAGCAAAGCAATCCAAATCCGAACCATTTCCCTCGGATGCGACTTCTGTCGCTTCTCCAAAGGTCACGGTCTGTGTTCCTTCTTTATAATTGAAGGTAATGAGAACCTTATCATCATACAGGTAAATCGCATTGATGAAGGTATCCACCAGTGCCTGCCGCTGGTTTTTCAGGCTCATATCCAGCTTGCGGAACCGCAGCAGCCAGAACCGGATGAGCTCTTCGGTTACTTTCGGCTTCGCCAGCTTCTCTTCCGCAATGCGGGCTTCAAGCTCGCGCTTGGTTTCTTCCAGCTGCTCCAGCCGCTCTTTGGTGGAACTGGTCAGGATACCGGCCTGAATCGCATTGAGCATATTCTGGATACCGGATTCTGCATCCCGGAGCTGCTTTTCATAAAGGGGAATGTTGGTATTCTCCTTGTTTTGCAGTTCCATCACCTTGGCGATGATGGACTCCATAGCGGCATTGTCCCGGACAAGCTGCATCGTCTGATTGACCACCAGATCTTCCAGCCACTGTTTGCGGACGGTTTTCTTTTTGCAACCCTTCTTCTTTTTGGCAGTAGCACATTTATAGTAGCGGTGAACTTCTCCCGTCCGGCTCGTACCGCTTTCGCCAAACATCAACGCCCCGCAGTAGCCGCAGAACAGCTTGGTGGTGAGCAGGTAGTCGTCCTCTGCCTTTCTCCGGGCAGGGGCTTTCTTGTTTTTCAACATCTTCTCCTGTACATCGTTGAAAAGCTCCGTGGTCACAATGGAGGAAATCGCATCGGGAATCAGGATATCGCGGTATTTCAGCTCACCAATATAGCGGCGGTTGCTCAGCATATGTTGGATGGTGTTGAAGGTCATCGGGCCACCACGCTGGTTCTTGATGCCTTTCTCGTTCAGCCAGTCCCGGATTTCCCGCATGGTCTGACCATCGTTGTACCGCTGAAAGGTTTCCGCTACGAACGGCGCAGTCAGCGGGTCGATTTCAAAACTGCGGTCGGCATTGATGGTGTATCCAAAAGGATTGCACCGCCGGTGAACTTGCCCTTGAGAACATTTTCTGTCATGCCACGAATCACTTTCTCTGACAGGTCGGCAGAGTAGTATTCCGCATAGCCCTCCAGCACCGATTCTAGAATGATGCCCTCCGGCCCTTCAGAGATGATTTCCGTTGCCGAAACGAGCTTGACGCCGTTCTTCTTCAGCTGGGTCTTATATCGGGCACTGTCGTAGCGGTTCCGAGCAAAGCGGTCGAGTTTCCAGCCCAGAACAATGTCAAACAGCTTCTTGTCGCTGTCCTTAATCATCTGCTGGAACTCTGGACGGTTGTCCGTTTTGGCAGAGATGGCACGGTCGATGTAGTGCTTGACGATGGTGATGTCGTTCTTTTCGGCATAGGCCGTGCATTCACGAATCTGACCCTCAATGGATTCTTCGCGCTGATTGTCACTGGAATAGCGAGCATAGATCACGGCAGTCATGGCGGACACCTCACTTTATACATTATTGAACCGTAGAGCGTTCATTCAAGCAACTTTCGTATAATGTATATACCATAATTCTGGAATAATTGCAAGGTTTCGAGAAAAATCGTCTAAAGTTCAAATGCCTTGGATTTCTGGGATAAGAGACTTGTAATATTCTCACCTTCTTAGTAAAATAGAAATGTCAGTGATCGTTTGTTTTTAAGTAAGGCAGGTGCGGCATCATGACTCCGGAAGCAAAAGCACGGGAACAAATTGACAAAAAGTTGCAGGAAAGCGGTTGGGTCATTCAGGATATAAAAACACTGAACCTGACGGCTGCACTTGGGGTGGCAGTGCGCGAAGTTCCGACCAGTACCGGACCTGTGGATTACGCACTGTTCGTTGATGGAATGCCGGTTGGCGTTGTAGAAGCGAAAAAAGATGAAAAAGGCGAGGTGCTGACCGGCGTTGAGGGGCAGTCTGGTCGGTATGCAAACAGCCGTTTCAAATGGGTCAATCAGGAATACCGGATTCGGTTTGTCTATGAAGCGACCGGAAAATTGGTGCGTTTTACCGACTATGCGGATATAAAATGCCGCTCCAGAGAAATCTTCTCGTTTCATCGTCCAGAAACGCTAAAACGGTGGTTGAATGAATCCGATACCGTTCGCAACAACCTGAAACAGCTTCCGCCACTGGATGAGACCGGGTTCCGCAAATGCCAAATCAAAGCGATTCGCGGACTGGATGATTCTTTTGCAAATAACCGGCCGCATGCACTGGTGCAGATGGCGACCGGCGCAGGCAAAACCTTTACGGCAATTACGGCGGCGTACCGGCTGCTGAAATACGGCAGAATGAATCACATCCTCTTTCTTGTGGACACGCGCAGCCTTGGAGAGCAGGCAGAACGTGAATTTCTGGCATACAAGCCCAATGACGACCCACGGAATTTCTCGGAGTTGTATAATGTCCAGCGGCTGAAAAGCTCTTATATCTCTTCGGATGCGCAAATCTGCATCAGTACGATCCAGCGGATGTATTCTATCCTCAAAGGTGAAGAACTGGACGAAAAGGCAGAAGAAACACCGTTTGCAGAGTATGTCACGGCAGAAAGCAAAGCCCCCAAAGAAGTTGTGTACAATGCCAAAATTCCACCAGAATTTTTTGATTGCATCATCGTAGACGAGTGCCACCGCTCCATTTATAACGTCTGGAGTCAGGTGCTGTCCTATTTTGATGCGTTTATCATTGGGCTGACTGCCACGCCGGATGCCCGGACGATTGGCTACTTCAACCAGAACTTTGTCAGCGAGTACACGCGGGAACAAGCCGTGCTGGATGGCGTTAATGTCGGCGAGGACATCTATCTGATCGAAACCAGTGTCACGAAAAACGGTGCATTCATCATGAAGCAGATGATCGAGCACCGCGATCGCCTGACCCGCGAAAAGCGGTGGGCACAGATGGACGAGGATGTATTTTATACCCAGTCTCAGCTGGATAAAAATATCGTGAATCCAAGTCAGATTCGGGCAGTGATTCGCACGTTCAAAGAAAAACTTTATACCGAGCTGTTCCCGCACCGCAAGGAAGTGCCCAAGACCTTGATTTTTGCCAAGACAGACAGCCATGCAGACGATATCGTGCAGATCGTCCGGGAAGAGTTTGACGAAGGCAACGACTTCTGCCGGAAAATCACATACAGTGTGCAGAATGCAGAGGCTGTCCTCAGCTCGTTCCGTAACGATTATTACCCTCGCATTGCTGTCACGGTCGATATGATTGCCACCGGAACAGATGTGAAGCCCATTGAATGTCTGCTTTTTATGCGGGATGTGCGTAGCCGGAATTACTTTGAGCAGATGAAAGGCCGAGGCACGCGTGTTCTGAGCAAAGACGACCTGCAAAAAGTAACGCCTTCCGCCACGGAAAACAAAGATCATTTTGTAATCGTGGATGCAGTGGGTGTAACAGAATCCAAAAAGACCGAGACCCGCACACTGGAACGGAAGCCCGCCGTTTCCATGAAAGAACTGATGATGAACATCGCACTTGGTGCACGGGATGAGGACACGCTGACCTCGCTTGCAAACCGTGTGATTCGTCTCAGCTGCAAAATGGAGCGGAGCGAACACAAGCAATTCCGAGAGACGGTTGGAACGTCTGCCCAGCAGGTGGCTGAAAATCTGCTGAACGCCTTTGATGAGGATATCATCCATGCCAAAGCCTGCGCTGAAAACTGGACATCTGCTCCCACACCGGAGCAAAGCACCAAGGCGCAGAAAGCGCTCATCAAGCAGGCGGTTGAGCCGTTCCAGAAGCCGGAGGTGCGTGACTTTATTGAGAATGTCCGCCGCAACCACGACCAGATCATCGACAGCGTCAATCTGGATAAAGTTCTGTTTGCCGGATACTCTGCGAACCGTGAGGAAAATGCCGACCGGGTGATTTCGACCTTCAAGGATTTTATTGAGGAGAACAAGGACGAAATTCTGGCCCTGCGCATCATCTACAACAAGCAATATAAAAATCGTCCGATGGTTCTGAAAAGCCTGACGGAACTGTACCAAAAGCTCTGCGCCAAAGGCGTCACGGTGGAGCGTCTATGGGATTGCTATGCCATCAAACAGCCGGATAAGGTGAAAAAGGGCACGCTGGCGCAGATCACTGACCTGATCTCGCTCATCCGCTTCCAGATGGGATATGCGGACACGCTGGCACCTTTTTCCGATCGGGTGAATTACAACTTCAAGCAATGGACTTTCCGCCGCAATACCGGTGCGGTTCACTTTACCGCTGAACAGATGGAATGGCTGCGGCTGATCAAGGAGCATATCATCACATCACTGAGCATTCTGCCGGAGGACTTGGAGTATACGCCGTTTGACAGCAAAGGCGGCTTGGGTGGGTTCTATCGGGTGTTCGGGGAAAAGTATCAGGAGATTTTGGATGAAATGAATGAGGAATTGGTAGCGTAAGGAGAACCATATGAACCCATTTGAACTATTTAGCTTCGCAAAATTGTTTTCAACTGTGATGAATGGGCAAATGTCTGTGTCCTCAGCAGAACTGGAAGCTGCTTGTAAATTACTTAAGGAAATGGCAGACAGCAATCAGTGCATGACATCTGAACAAAAAGAAGCCTACAAACTCATGGTGGATTGTGCTAAGGAAGCAACGAAAGGGAAACAGTAAACGTGCAATATACGGAATATGAACTGGGTGAATTATTGCCATTTGAGCAACCAACAGCATATATCGTGAAGTCCACTGACTATAGCGATGCCTATACTACGCCTGTTTTAACAGCAGGGAAATCTTTCATTTTGGGAAAAACAAATGAAACAGATGGTATTTTTGACCAGTTGCCCGTTATTATCTTTGATGACTTTACTACTGCAACTCAATTTGTGAATTTCAAATTCAAGGTCAAATCTTCGGCAATGAAGATTCTGCATATTAACACCGATTTGGTAATTCCGAAATATATCTTTTATCGTTTGCAGACCATTCAGTTTGACCACAGCACTCACAAAAGATATTGGATTCAGTCTTACTCAAAAATCAAGGTTTCCATTCCTTCATTAGATGAACAATCCCGAATCGTTTCCAGAATCGACGAGCTTTTCTCAGAGCTTGAAAAGGCGGTTGATACGCTCAAGACCACAAAGGAGCAGTTGGCAGTGTACCGGCAGGCGGTGTTGAAGGACGCGTTTTCAAACATACCAAGAGAAATGTATAAGCCGCTGAAATTGGTTATGGAAGAAATGCCACAGAATGGTCTCTACAAATCTAAATCCTTCTATGGTGAGGGAAACCCTATTCTTCGAATAGACGGTTTCTATGATGGAGAAGTTGTACCCAATTATGAATATAAAAGGGTTCGCTTAGAAGCAGAAGAAATAAAAAAGTATGCCCTTCATATCGGAGACATAGTTGTTAATCGTGTCAACTCAATGTCCTACTTGGGAAAATGTGCATTGATAAGAAATTTAGAAGAACCTACTATATTCGAAAGTAACGTTATGCGTTTTAGACTGGACAAACAGCAAATCGACTTGGAATATGCCATGTATTATCTATCTACATCTTTTGGTCGCCACGAGTTAATAAAAAATGCAAAACAGGCCGTTAATCAAGCAAGTATAAATCAAACGGATGTTGGCAATGCACTAATACCGATCCCGAAAGATTTAGAAGCGCAAAGAAATATTGCCCAAAAAATTTCTGCCCATATCGCAGTTTGTAATAATATCGAGCAAGGCATAGACACCGCCTTCGCACAAGCGGATGCAATGCGGCAGAGCATTTTGAAGCAGGCGTTTGAAGCCTAAAGAAGGGAAAAATGAATTTAGATTTCGTTCAGAACCCATGGTTTACTCTTTCGGGCTGGATTATAGGTGCTATTAGTTTAGCAGCAGCATTTTACTATGGAGTCAAAGGAAAAGCCAAGAAAGAGTTATCCTATCTTTTCGTAAAATCAGAAAGACTTATAAGTAATGGCGAAAAGAAAGTTCCAAAATTACATTTACTTTTTGGAGATAAAGAAATCAATGATATAACGATAACAACCTGTACTGTTTGGAATACAGGAAATCAAACTATCAATAGTACAGATTTAGTTGATGGTTATGGGTTGACGATTTTTCCGGAAGAAAATTGCCGTATTTTGGATGCACAAATCCTTGCAGAAAACAATCCTTGCAATCGTATAGATTTTGAAAACATATCGGAAGAGAATGTTGAAATAGAATTCGATTATATGGATCCAAAACAGGGAGCTACACTTCAAATCATACATGAAGGGGACTTTATTTATATTGATTGCCAGATAAAAGGTGGAAAACTCAGAAGCAAAGAGCATTCGGGCGTTTTCATGAGGGAAAATCCATTTTCGCGTATTACAATTGGGCGAATCATGAGAATATATTGTCTTTTCCTCACTATTGTCGTTGTTTTTCCGATATTGGAAAGACTTATAGTAAAGTTGGTACAGGGCGACAATCTTGCAGATGTATTTGCTTTATTTTCAAATTTAACTATTTCGGATATAGGAGTAATCGCTTTAATGTTTCTTTTATATGGAAGTTTTCTGTTTTTAACCGTGACTACTACATATTCGGAAAAGATGTTGACTGTACCGCGAGAACTACGCTATCCTTTTAAAAGTAATAAAAATATTCTTAATTCTAATGATACTACTTCCAAAGTAAAACATTAGAATTAAATTAGCAGGAGTTTTTCATGTCAGAACAATCTTCTAATATCGTCTCCAAAGTCTGGGGACTTTGCAATCCGCTGCGGGATGACGGCGTATCCTACGGCGATTACCTTGAGCAGCTTACCTACCTGATCTTCCTGAAAATGTCCGATGAATACTCCCGCCCTCCGTATAAGCGGGAAACCGGTATCCCCAAAGGTTACACTTGGTCAGATATGAACACGCTCAAGGGCGCAGAACTGGAAAATCAGTACCGCGCTATACTGGAACGGCTGGGCGATGAGGGCGGCATTTTAGGGCAGATCTTCAAAGGGGCTGTCAACAAAATCAGCAATGTCTCCATCCTGTACCGTGTGGTGCAGATGATCGACAAGGAAAACTGGGTGTCCATGTCCTCCGATGTGAAGGGCGAGATCTACGAAGGGTTGCTGCAAAAGAACGCCGAGGACGTAAAAAGTGGTGCAGGGCAGTATTTTACACCCCGCCCGCTCATCAAAGCAATGGTGGCCTGTCTTCGCCCGAAACCGAAAAAAACGATCGCTGACCCCTGTTGTGGAAGCGGCGGCTTTTTCCTTGCTGCACAGGCGTTCTTGGCTGACCCAAAGAACTATGCACTCGACCGTACAGAGAAAGAATTCCTGAAAAACGAAACGTTCTATGGAACTGAACTTGTGGTCGCAACCTTCAAACTCTGTCTGATGAATCTGTATCTGCACAACATCGGTGACCTGTACGGCAAAGTCCCTGTCATGCGTGGGGATGCGCTGTTGTCTGACCCGGGTTATCGTGTAGACTATGTACTGACGAACCCGCCGTTCGGTAAAAAATCCTCCATCACCTTCACCAATGAAGAAGAGGAGCAGGAAGAAGAGGATCTGGTCTACAACCGGCAGGATTTCTGGACGACCAGCTCAAATAAGCAGCTCAACTTTATCCAGCATATCAATACGATTCTCAAACCCACCGGAAAGGCTGCAGTTGTTGTGCCGGACAACGTACTGTTTGAGGGCGGTGCGGGAGAGATCATCCGAAAAAAGCTGCTGGAAACGACCGACTTGCACACGATCCTGCGCCTGCCGACCGGCATCTTCTATAAACCGGGCGTCAAGGCAAACGTGATCTTCTTTGATAAGCGTCCCGCCAGTCCGGAACGCCAGACGAAAGAAGTCTGGATCTACGATTTTCGCACAAATGTTCATTTCACTCTGCGTCAGCATCCGATGACGGACACCGATTTGCAAGATTTTATCAAGTGCTACCACCCGGAAAACCGCCATGAGCGTACAGAAACATGGTCGCCTGAAAACCCGGAGGGCCGTTGGCGCAAATTCTCCGTAGAGGAGATTTTGGAACGGGATAAAACCAGTCTTGATATTTTCTGGCTGAAAGATAAGTCTCTTGCCGATTTGGATAATCTTCCCGAACCGGATGAGCTTGCGGCAGATATTATTGAAAATCTGCAAAGCGCGTTGGAGAGTTTTCAGGAATTGATGAGTCAGCTGAAAAAGAACGATTGATGGGATGTGAGCAAGATCGAAAATTTCAGGAATAAGCCAAAGAAAACAGCGGTAGAACTGGTGCAGATGCTCCGGGACGAAAAGGGAATCCAGTTTAATATCATGTCAGAAGAACAGGCCGTTGAATATTTTTCACAGCGAAACAATTATTTGCGGACAGCTTCCTATCGCAAAAACTATCCGAAGCACATTGCCGGTCCGAATGAGGGTAAGTACATCAATCTCGAATTTGCATATTTAACGGAACTTTCTACGTTGGATTTCTACCTGCGCGAAATCCTGCTGGAAATGTGTATTGATGTAGAGCACGATTTGAAAGTCTCGCTTTTGCGCGAACTGGAGGCTGATTCAGACGAGGACGGCTATGCGCTTGTCCGGGATTTTCTTGCGCAAAATCCAGAAATCTTATCTTCTATCGAACGAAAAACCGATGCATCTTTTACGGGAGAACTGATTGAAAAGTACTTCGGAGTCTGTTCAGTATTCTCCTCTCAGGGAACACAGTCGTATCTCACAACGCGAATCTATTCCGTTGATTGCCCGATATGGGTTCTGGAAGAGCTGATCGGTTTTGGAGAATTTCTGCGATTGTACCGCTTTTATGCCGAGCGGAACCCGCAGTTCAAGCCGCTGATGAATCAACGTGTTCTGAACCCAGTCAAAAGTCTGCGCAACGCTTGTGCACATAATAACTGCCTTCTGAATGTACTCTCTCGGACAAGCACGACAAAACCATCGCCTGAAGTTTCGGCGTTTGTTGCCTCCTTTGACAACATTTCAGCAGGTGAACGCCGTAGCAAGCTGACAAGCCGCCCGATGTTTGAAATCGTCTGTTTACTGTACGCTTATACAAAAATTGTAAGCCCTTCTGTCAAAAAGCGGCGGATGGCGCAACTATCAGAGCTGATTCATGGCCGTTTGCAAAAGCATATGGACTACTTTGACGGTCCAACAGGAAATAAATTGGTCGCAACATCTTTTGATTTTTTGAAAAAAGTTGTTGACAATCTGATTTGATACGCATATAATATATTTGATATTAAAAAGATTTATCTTTTGTGCAGGGGCCGTCACTGACGTCGCCTGCATTTTCTTTTGTACAGGATGTTGGAAAGAGCGCAGTCGATAAATGTCTGCGCTCTTTTGGTTTTATGCTTACTGTTCCAAGACCAAATCAGCAGTGTAAGTCTTACTTCTACCGCTTTACCGCAATAAATTTTGCAAAACCATATTGACGCACCTACACTTCCATGATACCCTTTATTCCAAATCCTGCCGAAAAGTGGTGGTTCTCACCGTGATAACCACCACTTTCAGCGGATGACTGCCCAGAAAGAACGTACCGCCCCGCAACACACCCGATTCATTTTGCCGCCGATTCACCCGACAAAATTCTTCGCCTGTACTGCGTGGCGGTATTTTTCTTTTCTGGAAACTTGTCAGGGCAACGCCCCTCCATCTGCTGTCGCAGACCGCGCTGCCGCTTAAAAGCCCCACTGGGGCTTTCATTGCTGCGCTGCGCTTCGCAAACGCGGTCCCACCCCAAACCCTGCTCATAGTTCGCGCCTGACGGTGCGAACAGCAACGGCGTGTCGTGCTTACATAGCTTCACCGAGGAGTTATCGAACAGACAGGAGGTACAATGACCAAAACAAATGTTCAACCGATTCTTAGCAATTCTCAGCACCACGACACGCCGAACAACAAAACAAATAGAGAGCAGACCGCTCTTCTTTCACACACCCATTAAATAATTTTCCTGAATCTGCTTGACGAATGTTACGGTTAGTGATATATTTATTACAGTAACCGTAATAAGGAGGCAAACCATGCGCGATAATGCAAAAGGTGGTGCGCTTACAGAAGTCACCTTTTATATTTTGCTTTCTCTTTATACGCCAAAAC
>ERZ773150.2139-NODE-2139-length-15603-cov-5.965783_pt1 | contig 15603 bp, 13 predicted proteins | sample MGYA00580845_ERZ773150 | MGnify/ENA primary metagenome ERZ773150 (study PRJEB29015, sample SAMEA2737848) | human gut metagenome | biome: human gut; feature: human-associated habitat; material: faeces | place: China | collected 2012 ...
AGCTGCGGCTGACGGAGCGGAGCGTCTGCTGGGACATCGGCGCCGGTACCGGCTCGGTGTCGGTGGAGATGGCCTTACAGGCAAAGCGGGGACAGGTCTGTGCCGTGGAGCGGCGGGAGGACGCCGCGGCGCTGCTGGGGCAGAACCGGGAGCGGTTTTCGTTGGAGAACCTACAGGTGGTCTGCGGCAGTGCGCCGGAGGCCTGCGCCGGTTTGCCCGCGCCTACCCACGCATTCATCGGCGGCAGCGCCGGGAATATGCGGGAGATCGTGGCGCTGCTGCTGGCAAGAAACCCCCGTGTCCGCATCGTGGCCACGGCCGTTTCACTGGAGTCCGTGGCTGAGCTGACGGAGTGCCTGACGGCGTTTCCCTTTACGGAGACGGAGGTGGTGTCGCTGCAGGCGGCGCGGGACAGAAGGGCCGGAGGCTATCACCTGATGAGCGGGCAGAATCCCATTTATATTTTTACGATGCAGGGCGGAGGAGAAACGGCATGATGTGGTCGCTTGCGGCACTTGTTATCGGCTTTTGCATAGACCTTCTGGTGGGCGACCCCCACAGTTTTCCCCATCCGGTAGTTCTGATTGGAAAATGTATCAGCGTGTTGGAACGGGTGCTGCGGTGCGTATGCCCCAAAACGCCCGCCGGCGAGCGGGCGGCGGGTGCCATTCTGTGGGGCGCGGTGGTCATCATATCCACCGCCGTCCCGGCTCTGCTGCTGTGGCTGTGCGGTCTGGTCAGCCCGTGGCTGCGTCTGGCGCTGGAGAGTGTGATGTGCTGGCAGATCTTGGCGGTCAAGTCCCTGCGGGACGAGACCATGGAGGTCTATGACGCGCTGGAGAGCGGCGATCTGGCCGCCTCCCGCCGTGCCGTCTCCATGATCGTGGGGCGAGACACCGACCGGCTGGACGACGCCGCCGTGACCCGCGCCGCCGTGGAGACGGTGGCGGAGAACACCTCCGACGGCGTGGTGGCGCCGCTGCTGTTTCTGGCCATCGGCGGCGCGCCGCTGGGCTTTTTCTACAAGGCGGTGAACACCATGGACTCCATGCTGGGGTATGTGGAGCCGCCCTATAAGAACATTGGTCTGGTACCCGCCAAGGCCGACGATGTGGTGAATTACATCCCGGCGCGGCTGTCAGCACTTCTGATGCTGGCGGCGGGCGGCCTGATGGGGCTGGATACGGCGGCAGGCTGGCGGATCTTCCGCCGCGACCGCCGGAAGCACGCCAGTCCCAACTCAGCCCAGACGGAATCCGTCTGCGCGGGGCTGCTGGGCGTGCGTCTGGCGGGGGATGCATGGTACCACGGCGTGCTGCACAAAAAGGAGTATATCGGCGACGCAGCGCGGGAGATCACCCACGAGGACATCCCCCGTGTGTGTCGCCTGATGACCGTCACAGCCATCCTCACCCTGCTTTTAAGCTGCGGGGTCAAGCTGCCCTTTGCACTGTAAAGGAGACACAGATGCTGTATCAAACGGAAAATCAACATGGCGGTGACGTGTACGGCGGCGGTATCACACTGGATTTCTCCGCCAACACCAACCCGCTTGGCACGCCCCCCGGCGTTTTGGAGGCGGTACGCCGCGGGCTGCCACAGCTGCACCGCTACCCCGACCCCTACTGCCGCCGGCTGGTGCAGGCCATCGCAACCCATGAGCAGGTGCCGGCGTCCTATATTCTCTGCGGAAACGGCGCGGCAGACCTGATCTACACATACTGCGCCGCTCTGCGGCCCCGGACAGCCGTGGAGCCTGTGCCTACCTTTGCCGAGTACGGGCTGGGTCTGGCGCAGGTGGGCTGCCGCGTGACGCCGTATTTTCTGCATCAGGCGGAGAATTTCGATGTGGATGAGGGCTTTCTGCCCTTTTTGGAAGAGAAAAAGCCGGAGGCGGTATTCCTCTGCACCCCCAACAACCCCACCGGACGGCTGCTGCCGCTGCCGCTGCTGGAGTGGATCCTGCAAGGCTGTGCGGCGTGGGGTGCGCGGGTGTTTCTGGATGAGTGCTTCCTCGACCTTACGGAGGACGGTGTCAGCGCCAAAGCCCTTTTGGCGGCGCACCCGGAGCTGCTGATCCTGAAGGCCTTTACCAAGAGCTACGGCATGGCGGGCATCCGGCTGGGGTACTGCCTGTGCGCCGACAGCGCGCTGCTGCACCGCATGGCGAGTGCATCCCAGCCGTGGAACGTATCCTCGCTGGCGCAGAGCGCCGGTGTGGCGGCGCTGACGGAGCAGGATTTCCTGCAAAGAACACGATCCCTCGTCCATACGGAGCGGCGCTGGCTCACGGATAACCTGACGGCGCTGGGCTTCTGGGTGTGTCCGTCCCAAGCCAACTACCTGCTGTTCCGCGGGCCGCGGGGCTTGCGGGAGGGGCTTCTGCGGCAGGGCATCGCCATCCGGGGCTGCGAGAATTACAGCGGGCTGGACGACGGGTGGTATCGCATCGCCGTGCGGCCCCATGAGGAAAACGAAGCGTTGATAACGGCCATCCGGCAATTCTGCAAGGAGAAATCGCTATGGCTATGAATATTATGATACAGGGAACCATGTCCAACGCCGGAAAGAGCCTGCTGGCGGCGGGACTCTGCCGCGTTCTGAAGCAGGACGGCTACCGCGTGGCACCGTTCAAGAGCCAGAATATGGCGCTAAACTCCTTCATCACCAGGGACGGCGGTGAGATGGGCCGGGCGCAGGTGGTGCAGGCAGAGGCCGCCGGGATCGAGCCGGATACCCGCATGAATCCCATCCTGCTCAAGCCCACCACCGACGTGGGCAGTCAGGTCATCGTAAACGGCCAAGTGCGAGGCAATATGCAGGCCATGGAGTATTTCCGCCGCAAGAGGGACTACATCCCCGCCGTGCTGGAGGCCTACAACAGTCTGGCCTCAGAGTATGACGTGATCGTCATTGAGGGGGCGGGCAGCCCCGCGGAGATCAATCTCAAGCAGGATGACATTGTGAACATGGGTCTTGCCAAGCTGGTGGACGCGCCGGTGCTGCTGGTAGGCGACATCGACCGGGGCGGCGTATTCGCCCAGCTCTATGGCACGGTGGCGCTGCTGGAGGAGGACGAGCGCCGCCGCATCAAGGGCGTGGTGGTCAACAAGTTCCGGGGCGACCGGGCCATTCTGGAGCCGGGACTGAAGACGCTGGAGCAGCTGTGCGGCATCCCGGTGGCGGGGGTCATCCCCTACACCCATGTAGACATCGACGACGAAGACAGCCTGACCGAGCGGTTTGGCCGCTCCAAAGAGCGAAAACTCTTGGATATCGCGGTAATCCGTGTGCCGCGCATCTCCAATTTCACGGATTTTGGCCCCTTCGAGCATTACGAAAACGTGTCGCTGCGCTATGTGGATCAGGTGAGCGACCTGCACCAGCCGGACATGATCCTGCTGCCGGGTACCAAGAGCACCATTGCCGACCTGCGGTGGCTGCGGCAGTCCGGTCTGGAGGCGGCCATTTTGAAGGCGGCTGACGCCGGCACGCTGGTTTTCGGCATCTGCGGCGGCTATCAGATGCTGGGGCGCACCGTGTCCGACCCGGAGCAGGTGGAGGCCGCCGGTGTCACGGAGATCAACGGTTTGGGCCTGCTGGAGATGGACACCGAATTCCGGGGTGAAAAGGTGCAGACCCAGACGCAAGGCATCTTTCACGGTGTGGAGGGAATGCTCTCCGGCCTGAACGGACTCGCCTACGAGGGGTACGAGATCCACATGGGCCGCAGTCAGCAGCAGATGCCCGCCCTCACCGGCAGCAGAAACGTATACGGCAGCTATGTCCACGGCATTTTTGACGCGCCGGGCATCACGGATACGATCCTGAAAGCACTGTGCGCCAGAAAGGGCGTGTCCTTTGACGCACTGGCAACCTTTGACGCCTGCGGCTACAAGGAACGGCAGTACGACCTGCTGGCGGACGTGGTACGCGGCGGACTGGATATGTCCTTTGTCTACCGGGTGCTGCGCCGGGAAGTATAACGAAACAAGTTCCAATGGAAAAAGGGGGAGAGACTGAGCAGGATATTATGCGTGATTGACGGCATGACGGATCCCCACTTTCAGGTGGAGCGATATGGCCATCTGGCGTCCATGGGTTCGGTGCGGTATGTGGATACCTGCGGCGGCTTCCCACCGGAAACACTGCACTGCGTACTGCGCCTGTTGGGGGTAACGGATCTGCCGGTACATCTCCGAGGCTATGTAGAGGCGCTGGGGGCCGGAATCCCCGTCCGGCCCGATGACCTGCTACTGCGGGGCAGTTGCTACACGCTGGATGGAGAGGGCTGCTGTACCATGCCTTGCTGTGCCCCGGCAAAGGTAGAGGATCCTGCATTTACCTATTACCGGCTGGGCGGCTATCAGGCACTGCTGGTATTTCCCCACATGGCGCATACTGTGAATAACATTGTAACGCAGATTCCTTCCGGCGGGCAGCGGGCACTGTGCCCGCAGGGAAGCTTGGTACTGCGCCATGCCTTTGAAAGACTGCTGACGAAAGAACGATGTATGCTTCTGTGGGGACAGTCTGTTCCGGTAGCACTGCCGCCATTTCCCCAGAAGAGCGCCGTGATCTGCGGCAAGGAGTTGGTAAAGGGGATTGCCCGGCTGCTGCACATGGAGCTTTTCCCGGTAAAGGGGGCTACTGGCGATGTGGATACGGATCTGGACGCCAAGACAGAGGCAGCCCTGCGAGCGGCGGAACGCTACCCCTTTGTGCTGCTGCATATCAACGGGGCGGATGAAGCGGCCCATCGCCACGATTCGGCGGAAAAGGAGACTTTCCTGCGCCGGGTCGATGATAGGGTGCTCTCCCGGCTGTTGGCGTCTGAGCATGAGATTGTGGTGGCCTCCGACCACGGAGCTGATCCAGAAAGCGGAGCCCATCTGGGTGGCCCACAGCCTTTTTTTACCAGCCGTTAAATGGTAATAGTCAAAATATGAAGACTGCATAACGGCGGCAAGGCTTAAAATCAAAACCTCTGGCTTATCCGTAATCTCATTAAGATAAGCAATAATCCAGACCGCCGATAGGGCGGTCTGGATTATTTTTGCAAAAAAATCAAAAAAACACTTGACAATTTGATAAAAATCGGAAGCTTCGCCTTGAGAGGAATTTCAAGGAGACCACGCCGATGAGAAACTACCCGAACACCCTGAAAAGAAAGCTTCTGGATACCATATAAGAAACGTCACACAAAGAACGGCAAAAGAGCATAGAGAAAACGCAAGCCGTTCACGGGTGGTTGTCCACCTATGAACGGCTTGTAAATTCTCAAAATTTTTTTAGTCCCTACTTGACACAAGAAGATATGTCCCGTCTGGGCCGTGACTATCTGCAAGTGGGCTACTACACGGATAGCTATTTTCCAGACCACAGCATCCGTTTTATCGCCATCAACGACTGTGTGGATAGCGACGACGGAGAAAATGAGCTGGCACCCTTCCGCAATGTCATGAATGAAATGTACGCCCGTGACATCAGCCGCAAGGTCAGAAGCTCCCACCGTCTGCGGGGCAACGCCGGAGAACCTCTGGCTCAGCCGCCCTATGGGTACAAGAAATCCCCGGAGAATAAAAAATGGTGGATCATCGACCCGGAAGCGGCGGCTGTGGTGCGGGACATTTTCGCCATGGCGATGGAGGGCAAGGGAAACGAAACCATTGCCGGTATCCTACAGGCGAGAAAAGTCTTGATTCCCATGGCCTATTGGCGGGAGAAGGGGCTTCCCAGAGGCGGCAAGGTGTCCCAGCCTGATCCCTACAAATGGTGCAAGTCCACCGTTGAAAAGATTCTGCGGCAGCAGGAGTATTGTGGGGATATTGTGAATTTCAAAACCTATTCCAAGTCCTTCAAGAATAAGGTCCGCATTCCGAATCCGGAGGAAAACTGGGCCGTGTTCAAGAATGTCCATGAGCCGATTATCGAGCAGGAGGTCTGGGAGCAGGTGCAGCAGCATATGCAGAGGATGCCTGCCCACATGCAGATGTGGCTGCCGCCGCCGGCCTTCGGCGACGGCAGTCCGCCGGTGCCAGTGGCGGGGATCTCCGCCGCCTCAGTGTGATCGCAGGCCTCACAGGTGCGGGCCTTCTCTCCGGCCTACCTGAACGTCGTTTTTTTTGCGATGACCCAGTCGCCGAAGGTGTAGGATTCCTTGGCAGCAACGACATCGCTGCAGCACGACCATTTCTGCTCGTAACTGGTGCCGGGGATCGTCCGTTCCTTTGTGCCGGTGTGGTTTGCGGCATCCTTTTGCCATATTTGTCGCCGCGGTCCTTACAGTTCGCCTGCTCCACACAAGTTGTGGTGCCGCCGGAGCAGTTGACCGTCTCCTTGCGGGTGTGAGTGCCGTCGCCGTTGGACACCCACTTGCTCCAGTCGTGGCCGAGTGCCTTGGTTCAAAGACCGCTTCCTCAGATATATCTTTGGGACTCAAGCCACAGGTAACGCAGGACTCGCAGTAAGATAAATATAGACACCATCAGACGAAATGGAATCCTTTGCCGCTGAGAGACTTGAAGACGCAGTCCACGCCCTTGAATGGTAATTGAACGTACAGCTTTCAAAGCTTTTCGTGCGCACATTCTTCTGCCTCAAATGCTGCTTACTTTCTTACGCCTCTCGACTTGGACTCCGCCCGCTTGACGACGCCATTGCGGACATGCGTTTCCTCAAAACTCTTGAAGAAAACAAATAATCCGAACCCATCTCCCACTGGGAAGACCTGGTTCGGATTATATTGGTTTGGTGCCGCTGACCGGGCTCGAACCGGTACTCTGGAAACCAGAACGAGATTTTAAGTCTCGGGTGTCTACCTATTCCACCACAGCGGCATGTCCCCCCATGACGGGGGATATAAAATTACATAACAAATGTCAGCACATCAACACAGCCTATGGTAGCATATTTTCCGCCAACCGTCAAGTGCTACAGCTGGTCGAGATTCAGCGTGAAGGCTTGCAGACAGTTGTTTAGAAACCATTCCAGCTCAGGGCTGTTCATGGCTTTCAGCGCGTCCAGAGTCTGCTGCGCCGCAGAGTCGAATTCTGTGTTGCCCGCCTTCTGCTCCTCCAGACACTTGATGTGGGCGGACAGCTTGTCCGCGGCCTTGACGAAGGGTTCCAGCTCCGCGTCGTCCTCCAGCACATAATGGGTGTAGCTGGAACGCAGCTCGGGGGGGAGCATATCCAGCAGACGGTTGCCCGCAATGCGCTCCACCTCTTTGTAGGCGGTTTTGATGTCCGGATTGTAGTATTTGATGGGCGTGGGCAGGTCGCCGGTCAGGATCTCCGAAGCGTCGTGGTATAGCGCCGCCACGGCGCAGCGGTCAGGGTCGGGGGCGGGGAGGTTCAGAATGTCCCGGCGGATCAGCGCCAGAGCATGGGCCAGCACCGCGGTCATGTGGCTGTGCTCGGAAATGTTTTCGGAAAAGGTGTTGCGCATCAGACCCCAGCGGGTTATGTAGCGCATACGGCCCATGAGAGCGTAAAATTCATTTGCCATGGATGATCTCCTCTATGTCCGCGACCAGCTGGGCGGGCGTCTCGCAGAAATGCTTCGCACCCACCGATTCCATGCAGGCTCTGTCCCGGAAGCCCCAGAGAACGCTGAGGCAGGGGACACCGGCGTTGTTCGCCGTCAGGACGTCCACGTCGCTGTCGCCGACGTAGATGCACGTATCGGCACCGATGGATGCCATGGCCTTGTAAACCATGTCCGCGGCGGGCTTGCGGGGGCAGTCGGGGCTTTCCCCACGGGCGTAAATGCCGGGGAAAATGTCGGCGCAGAGGGTTTTGACCGCCGCGTCCGGCTTGTTGGAAACAATGGCGAGGGGGTGGCGCGCCCCAAGGACGGCCAGCGCTTCCGGAATGCCCTCGTAGGGCTTAGTCTTGATCTGGCAGTGGGCGCTGTAATAGGGCTGGAACGCCGCAAGCACCGGGGCGGGGTTCGCACCCTCCGGGACGGCCTGAGCAATCAGACGGGCAGCGCCGTTGCCCACGAACTGCCGGACTTCCTCCACCGTGCGCGGAGGATAGCCGAAGGATGCAAGAACGTGGTTGACGCTGTCGGCCAGGTCTGCCAGCGTATCCAGAAGCGTGCCGTCCAAATCGAATAAAATACCTGTTTTCATCATAAACCTCTGTTTTTCAGTACCCGAATGTCGTTTCCCACGAAGGTCAGACGCTGGAAGTCGCCGTGGAGCCGGGACGCGATCTGGGGGGAATAGCGGCGGCTCAGCTCGTCCACATTCAGGTTGGTGGAGATGACCATGGGCTTGACGGCCATCATTCTGTCGTTGAGTAAGCTGTACAGCGCGGCTGTGACGAACTGCCCGGGCATCTCTGTGCCGAGATCGTCCAGAATCAGAAGATCGCTGTTCGTCAGTTTGGCCGCTTCCCGGCGGGTGTCTTCGCTGGGATTGAATTTCGCCTGCTCCAGCTTGGAGAACAGGTGGCTGGAAGTTTCGTAAACAACGCTGTAGCCCCGGTCGGTCACCGTCCGGGCGATGCACGCCGACAGGAAGGTCTTTCCCAGCCCCGTCCCGCCGATGAACAGCAGATTTCCTGCGTTGGGGGTGAAGGTCGCAGCGTACCGACGGCAGATGTTCAGCGTCCGCTCCATAATGGTGCGGGGGCTGGCGCCGTATTTGGGGTCAACGGCGTCGGGGTAGTAGTCCAGCCGGAACTGGCTGAAGGTTTCCCGGCTGTTGGACAGCACGGAAATTTCCTTTTTCTGCTCCTGACGGCAAAGCTCGCTCAGGCACTCGCACATGGTAGTGCCCACATAGCCGCTGCCGCCGCATTTGTCACAGATGGGGCTTCCGTCCAAGAAGCCATCCTCAAAGTTCGCCGCGGCCAGCGCTGCCCGTTCCTGCTGTAAGCTGAGGTTTTCCCGCCGCGCCTGTTCCAGCAGCGCCTGACCGTCAGAACCCTGCAAAAAGGCCGCCTGAGCGGCCTGCGCCATGGTGCGGCGCAGAAGCATGTCGATTTCCCGGATGCGGGGGACTTTGGCGTAGGCCTCTGCCAAGTGCTGCCTGTTTTCCGACTCCCGGTCTTCCTTTGCCTGCGCCAGACGCGCCCGGGCGCGCTGGACCACTTCCGCACTGTATCCCACGAATTATCCCTCCTGCAATACTTTCTGAATGGCTTCCAGCTCTGCTTCGCCCAGCTGGCCGGAGGCTCCCTTCGGGACGCCCGTCTTCCGGTCGCCGGTGCGGACGTCCTCGGCGCTGTGGAAGCCCTGCTGCTGCCAGCGCTGGAGAATTTTGTTCATGTACGCCCAGTTCAGTCCGCCGGTGTTCAGGCAGGTGCGTTCGTAGGCCATGGAGATCAGCTCGTCGTCCATGCCCATGTCCAGCCAGCTCTGGGCATAGCGCTCCTCGGCGGCGGTGAGACTGCGCCCCCGAATCTGGATCAGGTTCATCAGCCGGGACAGCCGGGAATTGCGCACGTTCTGCGCCTGAATGAAAGCGGCGGCTTCCTCTACGGTGTCGATGCCCCGTTCCGCCCAGTTGTAGGCTTCTTTCTCGATGGTGCGCAGAGACGGGTTGCGCAGACTTCCCCTTTGTCGAGCGCGTTCTTTACAGTAGCACACCAGCAGGGAGATCACGTCCGCGGTCAGTCCCAAGTAGCGCACAAAGCCCAGAAGGATTTTCAGTTCTTCCGTGTTCAGGCTCCGACCCAGCAGACGCTGCACTTCGCCGTAAAGGCTTCGGAAGGTGTTGTCCGAGTCCATGGCGTCCAGCACGTCCTTTTCGCAGTAGCTGGGACGCTCGCCGGGGGCAATGTGGCTGGGGCGGTCTTCCGGCCACAGACCCAGCTGCCGCAGGGTAGCGGCGGCGCAGCCATAGCGCGGGGCGCTGAAATGCAGATCGGTTTCCGCGCCTTCGGGGCGGTTGCCGCTGTTTATGTAAAGGTAAAGCAGCGCTGCATCCGGATTGGCGGCGGAAAGCAGCCTGCGAATGTCGCTCTGGGAAATTTTGACAGGTTCGGTTATCATTTCGGTGCCTCGCAGAAAACGTCATTTTCCGTCATTATACCACAGCTTCCCAACGGGGACAACGGCGGGGCAGCAGAGAATTTCGCAGAAAAACGAAGATTTTTTTTGGCAGGACACAGGATGTTGTGGGCAGGGGAGAGGACAAGTACAAAAACCGGAGCCGACGCGCACGCGGCATGTGCATCGGTACTCCGGTTTTCGTTTATTCGCAAAAATTCTGTGGCAGAATGTACGCAGGAGAGCCGTTCCCTTCTCCCTGCGCAGGAATCGCTGAACGCAAATCTTTTTCGCCCCCTCGCTTCCGATTAAAATAAGTATTTTAATCAGAAAAGGGTATCAAAGAGAAAATACATTCTGTCTGATGCCGCGAGAAAGCAGAAGAAGCTTGTTTTCAGAGTTCCTAATTCGCGTCATACCGCTGCGCATTCGGCGACACACTTGACAGTAAATGAAATGGGCGAAAGCAACCGTCGTCACGTTTGGTTCCCGTTCCTTTGCTGTCCGCAGGTAGCTTAACCGGAACAAGCCTGATTATTCGGAGGTGCCTATGGAAAAATTTGTAACGTTGCTCATTCCCGCCCTTGTCGCGCTGGTGCTGGTGCGGCTGCTGCTGATGCCCATGAAGCTGATCTTCAAGGTCGGCGTACACTCCGGGTGCGGTTTTTTGTGCCTGTGGCTGCTGAATTCCGTCGCGGGATTCACGGGGGCGTATTTCCCCATCAACGCCGTGACGGTGCTGGTGGCCGGATTTCTGGGACTGCCGGGAATCGGCGTTATGGCGCTGCTGGAAGTTTTATCTATGTGATTATCACACAGTACCGCTCTCCCCATTTGGGAGGGCGGTATGCTTTACTTATCCAGATGTACGTTCAGATGGGGATAGGTCATGGCGATGCCCTGCTCGTCGAAGACGTCCTTGACCCGCTGGGTCAGGGCAAAATACACGTCCCAGTAATCCTCGGTCTTCACCCAGACGCGAAGGGTGTAGGCAATGGCGCTGTCGCCGTAGCTGCTCACGCAGGCGCTGGGGGCGGGGGTCAGAAGCACATTGTCCATGGTTCCGGCCTGCACCAGCGCGTCGATGACCTTCTGGGTGGGGGCATCGTAGGAGGCGGAGACGGGGATATCCACCCGGCGGGTGTCGGCGGCGGAGTAGTTGACGATCTGCGCCGCGACCACGGCGCTGTTGGGAATGGAAATGAGCTTGTTGTCAAAGGTGGCGAGGCGGGGGTAGGTCATGTTGATCTCCTGCACCGTGCCGGACTGCCCGGCGATCTCCACATAGTCGCCGGAGTGGAAGGGGTGGGTGGAAAGAATGGTGAAGCCGCCGATGACGTTGGTGAGCATATTCTGCAGTGACAGGGAAACGGCCAATGTCAGGACGCTTGCCAAAGCGACGATGCCGGTGACGTCAATGTCAAGGCTGGACGCCACGCTCAGACCCAGCAGAATATACATGGCCACTTTTGCAAGGGACAGAATCAGGCTGTGGGCGGCCTTTTCCAGATGGGATTTTTCCAGTCCCCCCTGAAGCAGCTTCGTGACGACGCGAATGATCAGAAGGCCAATGACCAGCACGAGAACGGCGTGGAGCACCTTATCCAGCGCGCCGGTTCCCAGAGTGGTAAAAAAATCTTTCAGCATGGAAAACAACTCCTTCGGTGTAACAATTGAATGATGTAATTATAAAACGGGAACGGGGAAATAGCAAGAAAAAATGTGGCGCGGAAGTTGGTAAAAGACGCTTTTCCAAATGTTAATGGCATTTTAAGAAATAGACCTCTTTCATCTTAAAGAAGCCGGTGATATAATAAGAAAAAAAGATGACGAGAGGAAGGAAAACCACATGTACAACGTTCTGATTTGCGATGACCAGCCGGATATCGTCAACGCGCTGAAAATATACCTGACCCCCGAGGGGTACAATCTGTTCGAGGCGTTCACCGGCACCCAGGCGGTGGAGATCGCCAAAAACAACGACATTCACCTGATTCTGCTGGACGTGATGATGCCTGTGATGGACGGGATTACGGCGACCTCCAAGATCCGGGAATTTTCCAACGCGCCCATCATTCTGCTCACCGCCAAGTCCGAGACCGAGGACAAGGTGCTGGGGCTGAACGTGGGGGCGGACGACTATATCACCAAGCCCTTTGTGCCGGTGGAGGTACTGGCGCGGGTGCGTTCCCAGCTGCGCCGGTATGCCCAGCTGGGCAGCCGCCCGGAGGAGGGCAGCGGCAGCATCACCATCGGCGGCATCGTTCTGGACGACCGCACCAAAACCGTCACCGTGGAGGGGGAACCTGTGTCCCTCACGCCCACGGAGTATGCCATTCTGCACCTGCTGATGGCGAACCCCGGAAAGGTGTTCTCCACCAAGGTGCTGTATGAATCCGTCTGGCAGGAGGCGGCGCTGGGCAGCGAGGGCGCCGTGGCGGTGCATATCCGTCACCTGCGGGAGAAAATCGAGATCAACCCCTCTGAGCCGCGCTATCTGAAGGTCGTGTGGGGACAGGGCTATAAAATGGAAGGAGGAAAATAATTTGAAATACAATATTGTATTCAAATTCCTTGCCATCGCCCTGTGTGCCCTGATGCTTCTGGGAGCCGCCGGAAGCGCCGCCGCCATCATCGGCATGACGGAATCGGGACTGTACGATATCTCCGTGGAGGAGCTGCGGGACAGATACATCCGCTCGGACGGCGAATCCATGGCTGGCCGTATCGCCGTGGACTACGCCGAAGCGAACCTGGGCAGCGTGCCGGAGGCGATCGCGGGGCCGACCGTGTACGATCTGGGGCCGTCGGGAAAGCCCGGCTGGTTTTACGGCGTGTTCAACCCGGCGCTGGCGGGCTACGTGCTGAAGGACGCGGAAGGGAACGTGCTGGAATCCGGCGGCGCGGAAAATCTGACGGACGCCGAATTTTATTCCTTCCCCGTCAGCGGCTCGTATAAATACGTCCTGTCCGTCACGGAAAAGTCGGAGGCAACGCCTCAGGCGGACGCGAGCACCTATAACGCCATCCCGGAGGGGGGCGCGACGGTATTCAGCGTGAGCATTGACGCGGAAGACTCCAGTGAAAGCGTGGACAGCGTCGAACCGATTGGCTATATCACCGACATTGGCTATGGCATAATCCGCTTTGAAGCCAATGAACAGGGCGCGATAGACTTGCCTGATTCTCCCACTACCTGCGTGACTTTCCGGGACGGGAATGGCGATATTCTGTATCAGACCTACAATGATGTGAGTCTGACGAAGCTTAAAACCGGCGGCTTCCTGCTGCGCGACACGACCGGTGAACCGAGCCGGAGCGAAGTCCTGTTGGACGACGTTCCCACTGAGGGCGCAGATATATATAAGGTAACATTCTCCACGGAATCGGAGCTGGCAGGCGAGGGGGGACTTACCCTCAGCGGCAGCAGTCCGGTGGGCGTGCTGAAACGCAATGACGCGGGCGTCCTGTATTTTCAGTTGGATAACGCATTCTACCGGGACAATATGCCGGAGGACGCCATCCTCACCGCCGTGGAATTCCGGGACAAGGACGATTCCCTGATTTATAAGGCGGCGAACCCGTCAGGCGTGGGGGAATTCGACTGGAATGCCGACGGCAAGGCCGTCGTGTTCTGGGCAACGCCCAGCCTGACGCAGAAGGTGATGCCCGAGACCCTCCCGGAGGCCGCCGCTGAGACGGTGCCGGACACCACCGACGAAACCACCGTTACCATGGCGACCCCCGGAATTACCGCCGAGACCGTCCCGGACACGACGGAGGAGACCCTCCCCGTCGAGACGCTGTCCGCGAACCCCACCAAGCCGGCGGTAACCGGCACGGCAGACCCGGACGTGATCTTTGTGGACGACGAATCCCACACCATGGAATATTGGGACGACGACGCCCAGAAATCTATGGTGGTGGAGTTCCGCAACGCCCGGCTGCCCAACTATACCGTGGAGCTGACCCTGGCTCCCGGCGCGTACCGCTTTGACAGCGGCTACGCTCTGCTTACCCAGGTGTGGAGCTACCGCGACAGCCTGCTCTTCATTATGGGCGCGTGCCTGCTGCTGTTTGCGGTTCTGGCCGTGTATCTCTGCTGCGCGGCGGGCAGAAAGCCCGGCAGGGAGGAAGTCCACGCCGCGGGCTTCAACTGCATCCCCCTGGACATTTACCTTGCCGGGGGCGGGCTGATCGTCTTCGGCCTTTTCATGGCGATTGTGCGGTTCGCCGAAGCCGCCGACCTGTTCAGCCAGAGCATTCAAACGGTCTGCGCCGGAATGCTGATGGCGGGCTATGCCATGAGCCTGATTTTCGTGGGCTTCTGCTTTGCCTGCGCCGCCCAGTTCAAGACCCCCGGCGGCTACTGGTGGCGCAACAGCGTCTGCTGGCGCTGCATGAACCTGCTGGTGAAGTGCGTCAAGGGCTGCTTCTCCGGCTGCGGCTGGCTGCTGCGGAAACTGCCCAAGGCGGCGGCTGTATTCTGGGACTTCCTGCTGATGCTTCTTACACCCCTGAGATGGCTGTGGAAGCAGATAAAGAGGACCTGTGCAAAAATCGGAAAATCCGTCAACCGGGTGTATTCCATGATGCCGCTGACCTGGCAGTGGCTGCTGACGGGCTTCATCATGGTGATGCTCCTGTTCGCCGCCCTTGCGGGCAGATCGAATCTGATGGTGGTGCTGAGCCTGTGCGCCTGCGTGGCCGTGGTGCTGTACGGGGCGTACTGCTTCGGCATCCTGCTGGAAAGCGCCAAGCGCATGGGCAAGGGCGACCTGGACACCAAGGTAGACGACAAATATCTCATCGGCGCGTTCAAGAGCTTTGCCGGTGACCTGAATGACCTGGCCGGCGTTGCCGTAGTGGCGGCGCAGAAGCAATTAAAATCGGAGCGTATGAAAACAGAACTGATTACCAATGTTTCCCACGATATCAAAACGCCCTTGACCTCCATCATCAACTACGTGGACTTACTGCAAAAGCCCCACACGCCGGAGGAGGAGAAGACCTATCTGGAAGTCCTCAACCGGCAGTCCCAGCGCTTAAAAAAGCTGATCGAGGATCTGATGGAAATGAGCAAGGCCAGCACGGGGAACCTGACGGCGGATATTACGAAGCTGGACGCGGTGGAATCCGTGAATCAGGCATTGGGAGAATTCGCCGACAAGCTGGAAAAAGCCCAGCTGACCCCCGTATTCCGCCATCCGGAGGAGTCCGTCGCCATGATGGCGGACGGAAGACTTGCCTGGCGGGTGCTGAGCAATCTCCTGAGCAACACCGTGAAATATGCCCTGCCCGGCACGCGGGTGTATATCGACGTGATGGCGCTGGAGGGGAAGGTCATCATTTCCCTGAAGAACATCTCCCGTGACGAGCTGAACGTGGACGCCGACGAGCTGATGGAGCGCTTTGTCCGGGGCGACGACTCCCGGAACACAGAGGGAAGCGGCCTGGGGCTGAACATTGCCAAGACCCTGATGGAGCTGCAGAAGGGACAGCTGCAATTGCTGGTGGATGGCGATCTGTTCAAGGTAACGCTGATCTTCCCCGGAGCAACGGAATGAAATAGGCCAAGGGCGGCGCGGAAAATTCCGCGCC
>ERZ773150.2142-NODE-2142-length-15589-cov-6.184305_pt1 | contig 15589 bp, 7 predicted proteins | sample MGYA00580845_ERZ773150 | MGnify/ENA primary metagenome ERZ773150 (study PRJEB29015, sample SAMEA2737848) | human gut metagenome | biome: human gut; feature: human-associated habitat; material: faeces | place: China | collected 2012 ...
TTCGTGCGCCTTGCGGATTTGTTCCAGATTGGCCGTGTCGATAAAGAATTTCATGATTCAGGTAATTTTTATGACTTCTTAAAAATACGAAAATTTTGTTACGGTCGTGTCGTGCAATATCCTATTTTCAACCGTATGGCTATCCTCTGTATTGAGGTACTCTTTTTCCGCGAAAACAGCTATGGCTTTCCATCATTCGCGGAAACTGTCAGGGCTGTCCGCACTTTTCCGCTTAGGGTGCTCCGGAAACAGAAACGGCCGGAAAATCCGATGTTTGCTGGCAGCGACAGAGTCTCCGTCGTGGATAATGAAGGAGAATGACGGTACGGTGGGCGGCTACGCTTTCGGAAGTTTCCTCGAAGAACATTCGGGTATGTCCCCTTTTCTGGAACCGATGAAGATCCGTTTCGAAAACTGTGGGTCGATAGTTTCCGGATCTTCCGGGGGAAAGTCACTTCCCTACAAAAAAAACTTCGGAGAGTATCGCCTGTTATAAGTTATGTGGTAATTTCAGTGGTATGGATACAAGACAGGCTGCACCGAAATCGGGTGCAGCCTGTTTTTGCGGAGGGCGGTTCGGATGAAATTCCCCGCCGTAGCCTTTTCCCGGCCTATTTCAGGATGACGAACCTGTTTTCATAGGGTTTCAGCGCCAGCGAAGTGACGCTCCGGCCGTCCAGCGGGTGCCCTGTCGCATCGGCCGCCGTAAAGGGCAGTTCGCGTCCCGAGGCGTCGAGCAGGGTAAGGGTGCCTGCCTGCCCGTCGGTTTCCCGCAGGTTGATCAGGATGCCCTCTCCGCTGGCCGCGGGGGTGCATGACGTGATCAGCACATGGCTGCATCCGCTGCGCAGGAATGAGCGGTCGCGGGCGTTGCCGTTGGCCGCAGTGGCGGCCGGCATTACGCGGGTGCAGAGCGGGATGCGTGCACTCCAGCCGAACTGCGATGCGGCCGTGTTGGAGGTGTCCTGGGTTGAGCTGATGACGAATCCGCACTTGAATTCCCCTTCCTGCGAAGCGCGGAAATTCGTTGTCCAGTAATTGTTCATCAGCCACGGGAAGACATGCGGCTTTTCATAGGTGCGGGGCTGGCGATAAGGGTCGTCGAGCAGTTTCCCGAGCAGGTAGAGCGGCACCTCGCTGCCGCTTACGAGAATCTGGGCGTCGTCGTTGCGTGCCGCGACGAAATTCTGTACGGTGTTCCACGAGGCGCTCGTGCCGGGGATCTGGTCTTCGCCGGAACGGACTACGCCGCCCGGTACGTCGAACGTGAGTTTCGCATTTTCCAGCAGCCACGGCATGGCGACGTAGATCGCCGAAGGATCGGTTTCGGGGTTGCGGATGAAATCGTAGCCGAGCTCCACGCGTTTCACGTCGTTATACAGGCGTACTTCGACCTGCACGCTGAATTTTTCGTCGCATCCCTCGGCTTTGCCCGTGAAGCGGACGCTCTGGTAAATATCGCCCGACGTAACGCCCGGGCAGTGTACGTCGGAGAGCGAAGAGCGCCGGTAATTGTCGAATACTTTGCGTTCCATCTGGTGGCGGTCGCCGTTGAGCGATTCATAGACGAAAGCCCCCAGCTTCCATTCCGAGTCCGGGTCGACCATCTCCCGTCCCAGCTCCTTGTCGTAGAGCGAGGCGATCGTCCCCGAAGCCGGGTCGAAGACGATCCGGTAGAAATCGTTTTCGAGGCTGTTGTCCCGGAGTTCCGTGCGGCGGGGTGCCGCGGCCTTGCCGTCGCCGAGTACGATTTCGAAGGTCTTGTAACCCATGGCGGGGATTCCTTCCGCCCAGATGGCGTAATAGCGTCCTTCGCGGCGCGAGCGGATGGGCTGTACGCGCAGGGCTTTCCCGGCTGCATCGACGATCCGGAACTCGCGGTCGGCCGGGATCAGTTCGAAGTCTATGTAGACTGTCGCCAGTTCCGAGCGTTCCCAGCCGAGCGGGTTGAAGAACGTGAGCGTCGGGTGCGTCGAGCGGTAGAGGGTGCCTTGCAGGCGGCCTATGGCATCTTCATAGAGCAGTTGGGTGCTTTTGAGCGCCTCCCATACGTAGGAGCCCTTTTCAGCCCATTGCACCTGTGAATTTTCGCATCCGGGATTCCAGATGCTTTCCGCAGCCCCGAAGGTGTGCTCGTCGTAGAAGAGCAGGTTTTCGTGGATGCGGCGCAGTTCTTCGTGTGTCCCGCCGCTCTGGCCTGTCCCTTCCATTTGGGCCATCGAGAGCATCGCTTCGATGGCGACCAGGTCGGATTGCGTTTTGCGTGAGGCCGCCGTCTCGCGTGCCGCCGACCCGAACCCGTCCGTCCACCAGTCGGGGTAGGCGGCCCGGTATACGGGCAGCTTGTCGCCGTACTGGGAGTCGATGCGCCCGAGGAATTCGTGTGCCGTGGCGCTGCGTAGCTTCGGCCAGGCGTAGCGTTCGTTCCATGCGCGGATCAGGTCGCACTCGCGCATCGACGGGGGCGAGTTGTCGGTCAGGTATCCCGAGTATTGCACGGCGATGACCGGGAATGGGTAACCCGTGCGTTTGAGGTTGCGAATGTACCCGAATACGCCGTCTTCCAGGCGGGCCATATCGCCCGTGTGGATGCCCCACGAGTTCCCGGTATGGTAATGGTCGCTGCGGAACATCAGCATTCCTTTGCCCGACGGGGACTCCCAGCGGTAGAGTGTCGGACGGTCGAACGGGACGAGGGCGCGGTGGTTGTTCGACCCGATCGAAAAATATTTCACGCCCAGGTCGGGCAGGTAATCCGCCAGGCACCATGCGATGCCGTTCACGTCGTTCTGCATGGCTGTTTCGACCGGCAGCCCCAATTCCCGGAATCGGGCCACGGGCTCGAGGAACGTCTTGTAATTGTTCTCGCCCGACAGCTCGGACATGTTGAAGAACATGGCCGTCACCTCGATCTGCCCTGCCTTGACGTACCTGATGAATTTGTCCACCTGTGCCTTGGGACGTATGCGCAACCATTCGCGTACGGGCCACGAGGCTTCGCATGTCCAGCGGAACTTCGCGTCGTCCGGGTAGTCGGCCGTCAGGTCGCAGTATTCCACAGCATAGTCGATATAGCGCAGGTGCTCGGTGAGTATTTCGGTCTGCGGTTTGGTATAGCCGATGTCCGTGTGCGTGTGCTGCACCAGGTAGACGGTGTATTTGTCCGCCGGGGCGATTTCCACCGCCGCCGACAGGGCTTTCCCGCGGTTGGGATGCACTTCGAAATCCACCGTGCGGCCTTCGTACCCTTCGGGAATGTTGACCTCGACGGTGTTTATGCCGCGTGACAGTGCGACCGTCCCGCCCGGTTTGCCGTCGTAGTTCCATCCGGCACGCTGGGGCTTGCCCCAGTTGACGAGGGTCAGCGTCACCGGGTGCAGCAGCTCCTCTTCGGTGCGGCCGTAAATCAGCCCCGGCTGCGAGTGGCTTCTGATGAGCGCGATGCCGTCGCCGGGGCGTGTGCATTTCACGCTGCGGTCGGCTTCGAGGACGATGGCGTCCCAGACGAGCCAGCTGCCGCCGGCATTGCGGATCGTGAGGAGGTTTTCCCCGGCGCCGAATGTCCCGGCCGGCAATAGGGTCTCGATCGCAAGGCCGCGTGCCGAGGTGCGTTTGGTATCCGGGTAGTTGATGTCGTCCCCGGCAGGCGCCTGCACCGAGGTGCGGAACCCGCCTGCGGAGATTTCGATCGTCGGGGGTGACGAGGCCTGCGATTCGACCAGGTAGAGTGTTAGCCGCATCTCCGCCCGGGAGGCTTGCGCATCGGCTCCGAAGCGGATCAGCAGCGATCCGTTGCCGTTGCCGGCCCAGCCGTCCTGGGGCCCGGGCAGGATGTAGGGGATTTCTCCCGGTGTGCTGCGCCCTACGTCGTACGCGGCCGCCGCGCCGGGGAACCGGCCCAGAAGGTCGGAATACGCGCCGTCGTACAACGCGAACTCGGCGGCCGAGCCGTCCTTGCGGCCGATTTCCCATACGGGCCGGTAGGGGGTTGCCGACAGGCTGCCCCATAGCAGGGCCGCCAGTACGGCGAGGATGGAATGCTTGTGTCTTTTCATATCGGAATTTTTGGGTTATTCGGGGTCAGTCCACTTTATGTCGGTCATTTTTGCCACATGCCTTCCGGTCTTGTCGGTGATCTCCGAGCCGACGTTGAGCGTCAGCGGCCAGTAGGCTTTCAGCCCTTCCTCAGTCCCGGAGAAGTCGCATGCCACATCGGCTGCGGCCTCGGCCTCGGTGCGGACGTCCGCCCAGATCGAAACGTGCTGGATGTTGCCGCGCATGTAGCGGTTCGAGTAGGAGGGGGCGGTGCCCAGCTGCAGGTTGCAGGTCGGCTCCACGATGGCCTTGCCGCACGCGAAGCTCTTTACCAGCCGTCCGTCCAGATAGAAGTGCATCTTGTCGTTGGCCTTGTACGTGGCTGTGATGTGGTACCACTTGTTCAGCTCGATCGTGCAGCAGGTGCCGCCCTTCCAGCTCCCGTCGTTGACGTAGAACTGCAGGTTCGCGCCGTTGTTGCGGATCATGATGGCACCCTTGCCCTGTTCGCACGAGATGACGTTCTGGTCGCCCGTTGCGAATTCGTCGAAGCGTATTTTCATCTCCCACGTCAGCTCTTCCGTGAGATCCCAGTCGCCTGCGGGCCCGAGGTTCATCTTCGACCCGGCGTTGAAATAGGGGATTCCGGCCTTGACGATGTTCTCCCGGAAGGCTTTTATCGCTTCTTCGAGCTGTTTGCAGGCGTTCCGGTAGCCTTCGTCCCGCGAGGTGTTGTGCATGATGTAATAGGCCTGGTCGATGCGGGCCTGCAATGCCTTCTTCGATCCGGGGGCCGTGTCGCCCTCTTCGATCCCTTCCGTCGACTCTTCGACGAGCGATTCCGCCTGGCGGATCAGCGCCATGAGTGACTGGTGCGCTTCGGAATAGTCATCGTCGCTGCATGCGCACAATACCAGTGCCGCGCAGAGGAAGGTCGCGAATTTTTTCAGTATGGTTTTCATGGTCGTTTTACTGCGTTAGGTGTTTAATATCCTTCGTTTTGTCCCAGGGTTGTCCAGTCGGGCATACCGTCGAACTGCGTCTGCGGGATGGGGCGTACGACGTGGTACTCCTTGATGTTGTCCTTTGCGTCGGGGTTGTAGATCCTCACCTGGTCGATGAGCCTGCCGAAGCGTTTCAGGTCGAGCCGTCGCTGCCACTCGCCGAAGAGCTCGCGGGCGCGTTCCTCGAGGATGAAATCGAGCGTCATGTCCTCCTCGGTGACCTTCATGGCCTCTTCGTATTCGGGCTTTTCGTGGTTGACGGCGCGTTTGCGCAGCTCGGTAATATCCTCGGCGGCGCCCTTCAGATCCTGGTTCGTCGTGCTCCGGATACGCGCCTCGGCACGGATCAGGTAGAGTTCGCCCAGCCGGATCACGGGGTAGCTGCGATCCGACAGCTCCGACATGTTGCCCGGCCGGGTGTGGTCGTAGAACTTGGTCATGCCGATGAACGTCCAGCGATCCTGCGGGATGCCGTCGGCGTCGAACATGTCGTTGCGGTCGAATACCGTGAAGGTCTTTTCCATGCGCTTGTGTTCCTCGACGGGCAGTACGTCGGGACAGAGGTAGAGCGCCGTGTCGATGTATTCGCGCCACTGGTTGAGCGGGAAGGCCGAACGGTCGTCGGCCGGGTCGTTGTAATACCATACCCATTGGTGCAGGTCGCTCCAGCGTTTGTCGGCGTCGCGGTCGAACAGATCCATGAAGTAGGTCGAGGGGATCGCCTGGCAGCCGCCGTAGCCCGTCCATTTGAGCATGGTCTGCACGCCCGGGAAACGGTCGATATACATGGCATACCATGACCAGTAGCCGTTGGCCTGGCGGAAGGCGTCGTCCTCGGTGAATTCCGTCGTCCAGATGAATTCGTTGTTGGTCTTGTCGTCGGCCCACAGGTCTTTGAGCGAGGGGCAGAGCTCCAGCCCGTAGTGGCCGATCACCTGCGATGCCATGTCTGCGGCCTCGTCCCACTGTTCGTTGTAGAGGTACATGCGTGCGAGCAGCGCCTTGGCTGCGGGCATGTCGATGCGCCCCGATTCCGTGGTGCGCGTGTCGGGGAAGAGCCCGATGGCCGTCTCGAGTGCGCCGATGATCTCTTCGTAGAACTTCGCGCGGGGCGAACGGCGGGCTTCGGTGCCCTCGGTCTCGTCGGTTGTCATCGGCAGGTAGCTGTCGCCCCACGTCTCGGTGACGATCCACAGGAACAGGGCCCGCATGACATACATCTCCGCTTTGAACTGGCTCTTTTCGTCCTCGTCGGCAAAGGGCGTCTGGTCGATCGTTTCGAAGAACAGGTTGATGTTGAACAGCGCCTTGTAGCAGTGGTTCCACAGCCATGCCACATTGCCGTTGGTGGCGTCGAGCCCGTAGTAGTCGCACAGGCCCACATCGCCCTGGTTCTTGCCGCGCAGGTAGATGTCCGTCCCCAGTTCGGTCATCAGCGGCCACTGTCCGTCGCCGCCGTAGAGGTTGTTGATCTTGGTGTAGCTCTGGTATACCAGCGCCTTGATGCCGTTTTCCTCCTTGAATATCTCGGTCGTCGACCCGTAGGTTTCTTCTTCGAGGAAGCTCTGGCATCCGGTCAGCCCTATCGTAAGTGCCGCCGCAAACAGGATGAGTATCTTTTTCATGGTCTGGTTTTCGGATTTTAAGTTAGAACTGGACATTCGCGCCGAAGATATAGAACGACTCCCACCACGAGATGCCGCCCGTGTTCTGGAACTGGCTGTAACGCCACGGGGTGTTCATGGTCACATAGAAGCGCGTCTTCTTCACCACGCGCCCCATCCATGCCCGGGGCAGGGTGTAGCCGAGCGTAATGTTGCGGATGTTCACGTAGCTGTTCTTGTAGTAGCCCGTGGCGTCGAGGTATTTGATCGACTGTCCTTCGACCGGGCGTGGATGTCGGTCGGAAGGTTTTTCGGGTGTCCAGTAGTCGATCTTGTAGGTGTTCCAGCGTCCGAGCTGGTTCGCCCATTCGCTCGTGCTGCGGCCGTCGTGGGCCAGCGAGCCGAACTCGCCGTATACGTCGACCGAGAAGTCGATGTTCTTCCACTCCGCATTGATCTGCAGGCCGCCGACCCAGTCGGGGCGTGTCGTGCCGAGGATCGTGCGGTCGTTGCCGTCGATCTTGCCGTTGCCGTCCAGGTCGGCGACCTTGACCTCGCCGGGTTTCTGTCCGTAGATCGCGGCCAGGTCGGCTTCGTTTTCCTGCCAGATGCCTACCTGTTTGTAATTATAGTGTACGCCGTTGACCGGATAGCCTACGAACAAGCCGTTGTTGATGTCTTCCTTCATCTTGGGATCCTGCAGGCGTATGAGCTCCTCCTTGTTGCGGTAATACGAGAGGTTCACCCCCAGGTGGAAGTCCTTCGTTTCCACGGGGACGGTCGAGAGGCTTACTTCCCAGCCGCGGTTGCGGGTGTCGCCGATGTTCGTCCACGCCCGGTTGAAGCCCGAAGTATAGGGCAGCACCTTGAGGTAGAGCAGGTCGTAGCTCTTCGAATCGTAATAGTCGATCGTACCGTGGATACGTCCCTTGAGGAACCCGAAGTCGAGGCCGATGTCGAGCATCTTGTTGCGCTCCCACTCCAGGTCGGGCGTCGGGCGGGTTTCGGGCTCCAGCCCCGGGCGGTGCAGCTCACCGCCGTTGAAATTGGCGTATTTGCCGTGCAGCGTACCTGCCGTGGCATAGGCCGCGATCGAGTAGTTGCCCGTCATGCCGTACGAGGCGCGCAGCTTGAGGTTCGAAATCCACTCCACGTCCTTGAGGAAGGGCTCTTCCGAAATGCGCCACGCGATGGCCCCCGAAGGGAAGAATGCCCATTTATGCCCCGGCGAGAGCTGCGACGCACCGTCCTCGCGGAACGACGCGGTGACGATGTACCGGTCGTCGTAGGAGTATTGCACGCGCCCGACGACCGAAACCATCTGGCTGCGGACGAAGCCCGAGGACAGGCTTTTCGAATCGGTCAGGCGTCCCATGTTGTACCACAGGTAGGCGGGCGATTCCTGGTCTTTGCCCGACATGGATGCGTTGACCGTCTGGCGGTTCTGCATTTCATAGACGGCCGTCAGGTCGATATTGTGCCTGCCGAACTGGCGTTTGTAGCTGAGCACGTTGTTCCAGACCCAGTCGGCCTTGCGGTTGTTGTGCATGAAGGCCACGTTGCGCTCGTCGGTATACGATACCGAGCGGTTGTCGTAGTAATAGCCGCGCGACGAGAAGGCGGGGCTGTATGCGAAGTTGGTATTGAACGTGAGCCCCTTCGCCAGGTCGATCTGGGCGAAGAAGCGCAGGAAGAGTTTCCACTCCTCGGTCTTGTCCTTATATACGTCGTCGCTCTCGTTCATGTAGGGGTTCTTCACGAACGGGTCGCCGAAGGGGTAGACGTTGTAGCTGCCGTCCTCGTTGCGGGTCTGTGTGAGCGGGGACATGTGCAGGAACTGGTTGAACATGTCCGGCTTGTCGTTCTTGACGATGTAGTATGCGCGGCTCGAAAGTCCTACCTTGAGGAACGGCAACACCTTGTGCGAGAGATCTGCGGTCAGGTAAAAGTGGTCGTGCCCCGCGTTTTTGTAGCGGCTGTCTTCGTTCTTGTAGTTGAATGCGATTTTGTAGGCGCTTTTGTCCGTTGCCGCCGAAATGGTCAGCGAGTGGCTTGTCCACAGGCGTTTCTTGTTGAAATACTTTCCCATCCAGTCATTGTCGACCTTGCCCATGTTGGCCAGTTCGATCCCGAAAAACGCCTTTGCGTCGTCGGCTTCGCTGTGCCAGGTGCCTGCCGCGCGGCTCGCCTCGCGCTGGAATGCGATGTATTCGTCGGCGTCCATTACGTCGAGCGAACCCCGGTTGTTGACGCCTGCACCCACGAACCCGTCGTAGGTTACCGTCGTCTTGCCCTGTTTGGCCTGTTTGGTCGTAATCAGGATAACGCCGTTGGCGCCGCGGGCGCCGTAGATGGCCGTCGAGGACGCGTCTTTCAGCACGTCGATCGACTCGATGTCCCCGGGGTTGATCGAGGACAGCGTTTCGTCGTAGGGAATGCCGTCGAGGACGATCAGCGGGTCGTTGCTGGCATTGCGCGAGCGGGTGCCGCGTATGCGGATCGAACCCCCGTCCATCCTAATCCCGGCGATGCCGGTCAACGCCGTGGTGATGTTGTAGGCCGGAATACGCTCGATACGGTCTGCCGAGATCGAGCTGACGGAACCTGTGATGTCCTTGCGTTTCATCGTGGTATAGCCCGTCACGACGACATCTTCCAGACCAATCATATCCTCCGACAGGACTACGTCCACCGAAGTGCGTCCGGCTCCCACCTTGACGGTCTGCGGCAGCATGCCGAGGAACGATATTTCCAGCAAGTCGCCGTCTTCCACCCCCTCGAGTGCGTAGTGTCCCGCGTTGTCGGTCAGCGTGCCGCGTGACGATCCTTTTATTACGACAGAAGCGCCCGCAACGGCTGCCCCGTGCGTGTCCTCGACGATGCCCGATACCGTACGCCGGATTTCCCCCCCCCTGTATTTTGGGGGTTGACAGTTGCTGTTGCGGAACTTTCCGCGGCCGCATTTGCCGCCGCCGGCAACATCAGGGCCGACAGCACCAGGACAAAACCGCCTCTCATAATGCCCGATAGCCTGTGCCGGGGTCGCCGGCCGGCATGGATGATTGGATAGAAATGTTGCATGGTTCAGTAGTTTAGGTTAGTGTGGTTTGGGTTGGTTGATTAATAGTTGAACATTTTTAATAATGTATGAACATTAACGTCTACTGCAAATTTATACATAGATTTTTAAAATACAACTTTTTTCAGCTCTTTTTTTATGATAATTTGTGAACATCCGCTGTATTTCCCTTATTCGGAGGATTTCCGGTATCTCTGTGGATAGTACCTGTTTGCCTGCATGATTTTTGCCGGAGCCGAGTCTGCACGGTTCCGAAGCGATCTCCGATTCCCTGTGCCCGGGGCTGCCGCCGTGCCGGTGTGTGCATCGTGCGGCCGTTGCGGGCTGTTTGTATGTACATGAAATCTTCTCGATGCGCGATGCTGCCGCCTGCCCGACGGATTGCTGCCCGCCCGCCGCCCGCTTTCTGCCGTGTGCCGCCTGCCGCCTGCTGCCCGTCGCCTGCTGCCTGCTTTCTGCTTTCTGCTGTGTGACGCCCGCTGCCCGCCGCCTGTTCGGCAGGTTGCCCCCGCCTGCCGGTTCGCGTGGCGTGCGGCGTTGTCTGGCATTTCTGGCGTTGCGATACCCGCATTGTTCCGGCTCCTTCCGTTGTCCCTGCTTTCCCATTGTCTCCGACCCCTTCCCGGACGGGACGTTCGGAAAAAGTAACGGCGCATCCGGACAACGGATGCGCCGCCGATGGGGAATATGCCTGCCGCTATTCGGGGAGTTTCCCGGTTCCCCAGCGGGTGTTGGGCTCGGGCCCCAGCCATAGCTCGAGCAGGCCGCCGCGTGCGAATTCTTCGTGCGGGAACCAGAAGTTGTTGAGCACCCGGCCGTTGAGGCGTGCGCGTTGGATATAACAGTTCTTGGCCGAATTGCCGTAGGTGCGGATGACGAACCGGTCGGAACGGTCGGCCGGGTAATAACGCTTGTCGAGACGGATCGACACCTCGTCGAAGACCGGCGAGGTGATCTCGTATACGGGGCGGGCAGCGGCCGTGCCCCGCGTACTGAACAACCCGATCGACATCAGTGCGCTCACGCCGCCCATTTGTCCCTGGTCTTCGTCGTGCCCGCCATACCCCCGGTCGGGTGTGGTGCCCCCGTAAGCCTGTTCGTTCACCCGGCGAACCCAGTATTGCGTGAGCCAGGGTTTCCCGCCCCAGCTGAATACGTGTGCGTTGGAGCATCCCGGCTGGTTGGCGTAGCTGACGTAACCTTGTCCGTAGCCGAACACGAAATCCTGCGGCGCAGCCTGCTCGAATGCATAATTGAGCTTCTCGCAGAGTTTGTCATAACCGCCCATGAGCGTTGCGAGGGTCGGTAGTTCGTGCGAAACGCCCCAGGTGGCCTGCCAGGCATTGGCCTCGATCCAGCCGGTGCCCCTGAGCGGATCGTCGTGCAGCCATTGGCCCTGCTCGTCCTTGGGGAAGAGCAACTGCTGGTCGGGGCGGTATAGCTTGCGCCATCCGTGGGATCGGTTGCCGAAGTAGGCGGCTTCATCCTCCAGCCCCAGACGCACGGCCATTTGCGCGAGCGCCCAATCCTGGAAGTTCGACTCGATCGTCATCCCGGCGTTTTTCGGCTGGTAGCCGTGTTCGAGGTAAAATTCCCCGATTCCCTGCATGCCGCCCGGCATATGGTTGCGTTGCATCGTCCGGAAAGCGTGCATCGGGTCGCATTTGCGCATCAGCCCTTTGTTATAGGCCGAGACGATGAGCGGCGTGGCCGGACATCCGGACATGATGTAGGTATATCCTCCGGCGCAGGGCCCCCGGGGAATCAGCCCGCCGTTGTCGGCATAGCGGATGAGCGAGGCCGACATTTCGTCGGGCATTTCGGGCCATCCCAGCCCCCACAGGATGTTGAGGTTCCACTGCGTGAGCCAGAAGGCGTCGGAATTATACATGTGATGCACGACGCGGCCTGCCGCATCGCGCGGGAGCGTGCGGGTCTTGACCCGGATGTCGCGCGTGAAGGAGCCGGCGCGCTGGCCGTCCGTCAGGTCGGGGTATTCGCCGTTCACGTCGTCGATCTTGTGGCGGCCCAGCAGGACATGCCACAGGTCGGTGTAGAATTTTGTCCGTTGTTGCTGCGTGCCGCCTTTTACCTCGATGCGTCCCAGCCATTCGTTCCATTCGTCCTGTGCCGCGCGGCGCACGGCGTCGAAGTCCCAGGTCGTGGCGTCATGCGTGAGGTTCTCCCGTGCATTTTCCGTACTGACGTACGATACGGCCGTGCGGACATGGATGCGGTCGCCCGTACGGACGCCGTAATGTGCCGCGACGCCCGATGTGGGGGAGTCCAGGTAACTCAGCGCTTCGCGCGGGTGGCGCCTGGTGATTTCGGAGGAGCCTTCGAGCGAGTCGATCCCGGAATAACGTCGTGTGCCGACCCATCCGTCGAGCCGGTCGAACGGCCGGTCGAAACGGACGACGAAGTAAACCCTGACGTTCTCGGGGCCGCCCCAGTGGCGGCCGTAGGTGTCGAAGCTGCCCTCGATTTCGTGCTCCCCGACCCGCCGCACGCGGGCGTTGCACATGGTCGTCGACGCCAGGTAACCGCCCAGGTTCAGGAGTATGCCGGCTTCGGCGTCGCGGGTGAAGGTCAGGCGGTAGAACCCCGTGCGGTCGGTGGCCGTCTGCTCGACCCAGATGCCGTAATCCTCCAGGAAGAGGCGGTGGTAACCCGGCTGGGCGATTTCGTCCTCGTGCCGGAAGTGCGATTTCCAGTGCCCTTCGCCGAGGGTGGGATCGACGTTGCCGGTCGTCGGCATGAGCGTAAGCCCGGCCAGCACCCAGTTGTGTATCTGCGGGAAGCCGAGCACCTCGGTCGAATTGTAGTTGTAGCCCCCGCCGTACTGGTTGCGGTTGCGGGTCAGCGGTGCGGCGCCGATCATGCCGAACGGCTGGTTGCCCGTGATGAAGAAGAAATAGCGCCCCTTGGTCGTTTCGATGAACGGGTTGACCTGCGAGACGAAGTCGCCTCCGGCCCCGGCGGGCGGGAATGCCTCGATCTCGGAGAGCCCGACATGGGAACCCACGGCGTCGTTGACCTCGAATTTCACCCATCTGACCCGTTTGGGCGCGAATTCCACGACCTTGGGCTCCCCGTTGTCCGGGATCCCGACTACTCCGATACGTGTACCGTCGCTGAAAAAGAGGTCGCCGCCTGCCGTATGCGCATCGCCCGTCGGCCGGTCGTAGAGGACGATGCGCGAGAGGGTGACCTCCTCGTCCCAGTCGAGCCGGATCCAAGGGTAGGGTAATTGCTGCCAGTAGGGCATCTGCGCTGCCGATACCCATTCGCCCGCATTGTCGAGGCGGATGTAGCCGTCGTTGACTTTCGAGGCATCGCCGTCGGCATTGAGCGACGACGATGCCGTGGCGCGGGCTTTCGGGGCGATATTGTAGGTGCCGCCGAGTGCCGGGAACGAGATTCCCGCCACGCAAAACAGGGTTAACAGCTCTTTTTTCATCGCGATGTGCTTACGTTAAGGTTCGTATTGCATGAATATACGAATAATATCGTCTCGCCGGTTCCTGTTCCGGCCCGCAGCCCGGGAATATACCCGTTATTTCATAAAGGCCTTCACGACCATGATCTCGCGCCCCGAGGTGTTGACGATGCGGTAGGAGCCTGCCGCCGCCGAAATTACCAGCGTTTCGGCATAGCTCAGACGGAAGCGGCTGCCGCCCGCGGTTTCGACCTCGGCGCTTTCGCCTTCGACCAGGTTCAGGACATGGCATTTTCCCTGCGTTGCGACCTCCACCGAGGTGTTGAGCTTGTAACGGTGCACGTCGTAGGAGTGGTTGCGGTGCGTGGGCAGGTGCCACAGTTCCCAGTCCGCCCCCTTGTCGAGCAGCGCGGGGTGCGACACCAGTTCCCGTTTTACGGCCTCGCCCTTGCGGTCGAAACAGAGGTTCTCCATTGCGCGGCGGATGTTCAGCGGGCGCGGTTTCCCGTCGAGGTCGAGCGCCAGCCAGTCGTACATCTTGAATGTGAAGATGTAAGGCGTGGTGCTGATCTCCAGCACGAGGTTGTTGCGTCCCGAGCTGTGGAGCGTGCCCGGCGGTATGAGGAACAGGTCGTGCCGCGCCGACTGTTCGGCGTTGATGTAGCGCGGCACGTCGAGTTCCGTGCCTTTTTCGAAGCTTTCGGTCAGCGCCCGTTCGAACTTCGCAGGGTCGATATCCTCTTTGAACCCGAGGTATACGACCGACCCGGGTGCCGTGTCGAGGATATAGTAGGTCTCTTCCTGAGTCAGTACCTCGCCGAAATTCTTGCGGATATATTCCCGCTGCGGGTGGCACTGGATCGAAAGGTTGCCGCCGTCGAAGTTGTCGAGGTAGTCCATGCGGATCGGGAATTCGTCGCCGTATGCGTCGTAGCACGCGCTGCCGACGACCTGTTCGCCGCCCTGGAACATCACCATGTCGAACGACACTTCGAGCATCTTGCCGCCGCTGCCGAAGATCAGCCCGTTTTCCGGTACGATCAGCTCGAACGACCATGCGTAGTTGGGCACGTCGTGGGGCAGTGCGCCGATGTGTTCGCGGATCCATTGGCCTCCCCACGCCCCGGGTTCGAACCACGGCCGGACGCGGAATCCGTTTGCGGAGAGGTGCTCCAGGCCGCGGCGCAGGTCGGCGCCCTCGGCCCAGGTGATCTCCCCTTCGCGCTGCCCGTCGACGATGATGCCGATGCGGGGCAGCAGCTCCTTCTTGTGGCGGTTCAGTACGACCCAGTCGACGAAATAGAACCGCTTGTACATCTTTTTCGGGGGGGCGGGCTGCGTGGCCCCCAGGTTGGCGATGCTGCCCGCACGCGAGCGGAACTGGATCTCGTTTTTCGGGATGTCGATATAGACCAACTCTCCCTGCCAGCCGGCCAGCGCGGCGCCGGTGCCGACGAGTATGTTCATCTCCGCCTCGGGGTCGGGTGCGATCGCCCGCAGTTTTTCCCCGTCGAAGAACTCCTCCAGCCGCAGCGGGGTGCGGAAGCCGAAGATCGGGTCGTCGCCGCCCAGATAGGGGGCGACCAGGCGTTCGATCTCCTCCTGCGGCCGCAGGGCCGCGTCGACGCTCCACCACACGGGGCGGATGCCCAGCTGCGTGAGCGCACGGTTCAGCTCCTGCCGGAAGAGGTCGAAGCGTACGCCGACATAGCCGTCGACGACAACCTGCTTCTGTCCGGCCAGCCGCCGTGCCAGCGACGTGTAGTCGCAGAAAATCTTATCCGCCCCGAGGTCATGTGTCGGGTAGATGTCGTATTGGTTTTTTCCGGTTTCCGGTTTGCATACCGGAAGTGGGTTCTGTGTTGTTTTCCTTAAAAGAGACATGACTATTGTTTGGTTATATGAATAACGATGCTGCGCCGATCAGGGCGGCATGGTCGGGCCGGGCCGGGAGCCCTATCCTGATCCGGTGGCCGTCGGCTTCGAGCCGGCGTTCCATGGCGGGCCCGAACAGCGGGTAGGCCCGCGAGATATTCCCGCCGAGCACCAGCATGTCGGCGCGGAAGCGTTCCGCCACGGGGGCTGCGAATGCCGCCAGCCGCTCCCCGTATTCGTCGAACAGGCGCCGTGCCGCGGGGTCTTCCGCATGGCGTTCGGCAGCTTCGCGTGCGCCGCTTATCTCCTGCCCGGTCAGCTCCCGGTAGCGGCCGCATACCCAGCGGGTCGAGAAGGCCTCGTCGACGATGCCCCCTTCGAACGGCAGGCAGTATACCCAGCCGTTGGCGGGCACTTCGTCGCCCGAGGTCACCAGCCTGCGGCCGGCCACGAAGCCCGACCCGACGCCCGTGCCGAGCGTCAGCGCCACTACGCGTTCGGCGCCATCCGCGCCCCCGCCGAGGCATTCGCCCAGCGCGAAGGCCGCCGCGCC
>ERZ773150.2159-NODE-2159-length-15489-cov-6.473241_pt1 | contig 15489 bp, 10 predicted proteins | sample MGYA00580845_ERZ773150 | MGnify/ENA primary metagenome ERZ773150 (study PRJEB29015, sample SAMEA2737848) | human gut metagenome | biome: human gut; feature: human-associated habitat; material: faeces | place: China | collected 2012 ...
GCCAGAGGCTCCCCTCGGTAGGGGAGCTGTCGAGCGATAGCGAGACTGAGAGGTTGATACCTCCGCAAAAAATGCCCCCTGCGTCCTCTCTACGGGAAGAGGCACAGGGGGCATTCATGTTTGTCGGGATGATCCGAACGGCGGGGACTTCAGCTTAGCCCTTGACAGCACCGGCGGAGATACCTTCGACGAACTGATCCTGTGCGCAGAAGAACACGATGAGCTGCGGCAGGATAGAGATCAGGGACAGGGCCAGAATACGGTTCCAGGCAAAGCCCGTATCACCGTCCATGGACAGCTTGACGAACAGGGACATGGGGTACTTTGCAGGGGTCTGGACGTAAAGCAGGGGACCCATGAAGTCGTTGCAGCTCCACATGAACTGGAACAGTGCGCAGGACACCAGAGCGGGGCCAAGCATGGGCACGATGACCTTGTACAGGGTCTGGAAGGAGGAGCAGCCGTCGATGGCGGCAGCCTCGTCCAGGTCGCGGGGGACGTTGCGCATGAACTGCACCAGCTGGTAGACGAAGTAGGTCTCAGTTGCGAATGCGCAGTGGACCCAGATGGCCAGATAGAACGGGCTGTTGACCCAGCCGAACTTGGTGTACAGCAGGAACTGAGGCACGTTCAGGACGACCTGAGGCAGGAACAGGGTGGCCAGCATGATGCTGAACAGGATCTTCCGGCCCGGGAAGTCGAAGCGGCCAAAGCCGTAAGCTGCAATGCAGGAGGAGACCACGGTGCAGATGACCTTGGGCAGGACGTAGCTGTAAGTGTTCAGCATGGCCTGCAGGATGTTGATGGAACCGCCGAAGTTGTTCAGCGCGTTCTTGTAGCCCTCCAGAGTGGGGTTCTTGATCCACAGGCCGATGCCTGCAAAGATCTCGCTGTTGTCCTTAAAGGTGGCGCTGATCATCCACAGCAGGGGATAGATCATGATGAGGCCCACCAGGATCAGGACGAAGTACTTGAAAAACGTCGCGATGGCGTTAGAAGCTTTCATTCCCATACTGTCACACCTTACCTTTCATCCGAGTAGTAGACCCACTTCTTCTGGCTGGTGAAGGCGATGATCGTCAGGATGCAGACGATGACGAACATGATCCATGCCAGTGCGGAAGCCATGCCCATCTGGTTGGACTTGAATGCGTAGTTGTAGACCAGAATGGAGATGAGGGTGGTGGAACCGCGGGGACCGCCGTTGGTGATGATGAACGGGCCATTGAACTCCTGGAAAGCCTGGCAGATCTGAGTGACCAGGTTGTAGAAGATGATGGGGGTGATCATCGGGACGGTGATGGAGAAGAACTGACGCCACTTGCCTGCGCCGTCGATGGTGGCGGCCTCGTACAGGTCGGCCGGCACGCCCTTCAGAGCGGCGAGGAACAGCACCATGGCGGAGCCGAACTGCCAGATACGCAGGAAGCAGATGATCCACAGTGCGTAGCTGGGGTCGCTCAGCCAGGAAGGACCCTGGAAGTGGCCGAAGGTCAGCATACGAATGAGGGTGTTGACCAGACCGTCATCACGGAACACGGCCTTCCACAGCACGGCGATAGCAACAGAGCCGCCGAGGATGGAGGGGATGTAGTAGACGGTGCGGAACACGTTCACGCAGGCGATCTTGAAGTTCAGGATGTAGGCGATGAACAGTGCGAAGACCAGCTTCAGAGGCACAGTGATGAAGCTGTACTTGAAGGTGGTGATGAGCGCCTTGGTGATCTTGGGAGTGCTGAAGGCGTCCACATAGTTCATGATGCCATACTGATGGATGCCGTTGAAGAAGTCCATATCCGTAAAGCTGTAGTACAGAGACTGGCCGAACGGGATGGCCTTGAAGACGACGAAGCCGATGATCCAGGGGATCAGGTAGAACAGGCCCTGCCATTTGTCAAAAAACTTCTGGGCCGGGGTACGCCCGAGAGAGGGCGCTTTGCTTTCTTTCATCCGGGAATCCTCCTTTTATAAGGATATGTCTCGTACGCCGCACAATAGTTTGGACACATTTTTGTCAAAAAAATGTCATCACCGTCTTGCAAAAAAGGGGCATCCGTCCGTAGGTGGAAGGGATGCCCCTTGCAAGACTCCTTTATGCGGGGCGGCCTGTGTCAACACCGCGCGTGTGCAGGCCGCAAAAAGTCCGTGAGGCGGAAATTAGACGGTGTAGCCGACAGACTCCATGCCGTCCAGCAGGGTATCGACCAGGTCAGCGCCGGAAGCATTGTCGTAATCCAGAGTGTCGAACACTTCCTGATAGATGCCGGTGCCGGTAGCCTTCAGGTCGTTGGACTCGAACAGGGGGTCCAGCTGGTTGGAAACGAAGGCCATGACCTTGCCGTTTGCCTCAGCGACCAGCTCCTTGACAGCGCCGGCGCTCTGAGCAGCAGCCAGACCAGCCTTGGAGGCGGGGATGCCGCACTCAGAACCCATGATGGAAGCGCCCTTCTCCTCGTTCAGCAGGAAGTTGATGAGGGTAGCTGCCTCTGCGGGATGCTCGCAGGTCTTGGTGATGGCCAGACCCATGGAGACCTTGGAGAAGCCGCCGTTGTAATCGCCGAACTTGATCTCCTCGCCGACGGTGAAGCCAGCCTTGTTCTCCTCGTCCAGAGCGTCAGCGTACTTGGTAGCGGAGGAGTCCCACTCGAAGCAGCCGGCCAGCTTGCCGGTGATCCACTCGGTGGACTGGTGAGCGGCGTTGTCGCCGTTGGAGCCATAGTAGGTGGGCAGGCTCATGATGACGTGGCCCTCGACCAGGCTCTTGATGAAGTCGATGCCCTCAGCGATCTGGTCGGCATCGTAGTTCAGGGTGGAGGTGGTGGGGTCTGCCCAGTCCTTGCCGTACTTGCTCTCGAGGTAGAACACCATCAGGATCATACGGTCGTATGCGCCCAGGTGCAGGGGATAGTAGTCATCGCCCAGCTTCTCCTGGAAGGTCTTGCCGGCAGCCATCAGCTCGTCCAGAGTGGTGGGGAAGGAGATGCCGGCCTTGTCGAAGGTGGTCTTGTTCCAGTAGAAGATACGGCCGGTCATGGAGACAGGCACGCACTGCTGGGCGTTGGCCACGTTGCAGGCAGCCAGCTTGGCCTCGTCCCACTGGGTCAGGTCCAGATAGTCGGAGACGCTGTTCAGGTCGATGAAGGTCTGGCCGTTCTTGGAGTAGTTGTACAGCCAGTTCCAGTTGATCTGGCAGACATCCTCAGCGACGCCGCCTGCGAACTTGGTGGACATGGTGTCCTCCCAGCCGGACCATGCAGCGAAGGTGGGGTTGACGGTGATGCTGCTGTGCTCAGCAGAGAAAGCCTTGATGGCCTCCTGGTAAGCGTTGTGACGGGACTCGCCGCCCCACCAGCTCATGGTCAGGGTGACGGGGTCAGAAGACAGACCAGCCACGGAAGCTGCGGCGGAAGAAGCAGCGGTGGAAGTGGCGGTAGAACCAGCGTTGCTGGAGCCGCCGCAGGCGGCCAGCAGGCCGGCAGCACCCACAGCGCCAGAGACCTTCAGAAAGTCACGACGAGAAATTGCCTTGCTCATTTTCGTTCTCCTCCTATGTAGAAAACATCTTCTTGCACGGACGCCTCTGCAAAGCATCCGTTGTATACAAATATAATACCAAAGGGCAGAAAAAAAAGAAAGATGCAAATTGTAGTGATAGCGGCAGAAAACGTACAAATATTGCGCTTATTTTTTGCCCGCTTTTGACGTCATTGCCATAATGAATAAACTTGGACCGAAAAACTGTGCAACTTGTATACTTCAACGATTTGCATAGAAAACTGGGATGCAACAGGAGAAGATTGGCCTGAATTGCAAGAATTTTGTAGCCGAGGCAGAATTTGTTGAAAGAGCGTTGTATACATCAAAAGCGACGATAACAGAAAGTTCCGACCCTGAGCTGATATATCAATAGTGCAAAAAACGCGCGAATCAGGCCCCGACTGATATATCACGGATGCAGAAAAGATACAAAAATGCCGTCCGGCGTGCGGACGGCATAAAATCAGGAAAAAGAGTCACCGGCGGGCGGCGTAGAAGGCGCTGCGCTCCCGGAAATAGCACTGGGGACACATGCTGACGTACTGGACGTCGTTCTCAAGGTCGATGGCTACCTGTTCGCCCTCAAAGACGAAGCGGCCGTTGACCTTGCGGCAGTTGCAGGTGGCCTTGCGGCCGCAGGTGCAGATGGTCTTCATCTCCTCGATGGTGTGGGCCAGCTCCAGAAGCCGGGTGGAGCCGGGGAAGCCCTTGAGGGAGAAGTCGGAGCGCAGGCCGTAGCAGATAACGGGGATGTTCAGCTCTACCGTCACCATGAACAGCTGTTCGGCCTGCTCTGCGGTGAGGAACTGGCTCTCGTCACAGAGCACACAGGCCAGAGGCCGGCCCTCGCTGCTGGCGGCCCGGACGGCTTCCACCAGGTCCATGTCCGGCGGCACCAGCAGGTCGGCAGGGCGGCGGACGCCCAGACGGCTCACGAGGTCGCCGCTGCCCTTGGTGTCCACCTTCGGCTTGAGGATGAGCACCCGCATCCCCTGCTCCTCGTAGTTGTGGGCCACCTGCATCAGCGCGGTGCTCTTGCCGCTGTTCATTGCGCCGTAACGGAAATAAAGCTTTGCCATGTCGAAAAAGTCTCCTCATGAAAGGACTCTCTCAGCCAAAGCCTGACGGAGAGGGCCTGTATTATCGATAGTATGTGCTCAGTCCTGATTGCGCAGCCGGTAGCCCAGGCTCATCAGGCTGTCGCCGAGGTGGACGTTCTCCACCACCACGTCGGGGTAGGAGACAGACAGATCGTAGTGGGAGAAGTTCCAGAAGCCCTGAATGCCCAGAGCCACCAGACGGCCGCTGATCTCCTCTGCGCCGCTGCGGGGCAGACAGAGCACAGCCACCTCGGGGTGGTGCTCGGCGCAGAAAGCTTCCAGCTCATCAATGTGTAAAATCTGGATGCCGTTGATCTCTTTGCCCACCTCGTCGGGGGCGTTGTCGAAGGCGGCGATGAGCTTGTAGCCGTTGGTGTCGGTGGTGATGAAGCGGCTCACAGCCTTGCCCAGACGGCCGCAGCCGATGAGGATGGTGGGCAGGAGGTCGCCGTTGCCAAAGAGCAGATGCTCAAGGATGCTCAGCAGGTTTTCTACCGAGTAGCCGATGCCCTGACGGCCATTCACGTCGCCGATGCAGTTGAAGTCCTGCCGAACCTGAGAGGCAGTGGTACCCATCTGGGCGGCCAGCTCACGGGACGAGATGCTGGTGATGCCGTCGTTCTTCAGGGTGCGCAGGTAGCGATAGTATTTGGGCAGGCGCTTGATGACGGGCAGAGAAGCTTTGCCGGGAGTGTTCATAGGGGGGTCTCCTTTCTTTTTATCCGCAGCATTGCCGGGGAGAAGTGCGCAGCGGCAGGGTGCTCCGGCAAAAGATTTGTACTTTCTTGTACAATAATGATACATATTTGACAATCTTATCTCTAGTATAAAGTATACAGCGCGAAGACAGAATGTCAAACCATTTGGCACATTTTTTTGAGAAAGAAAAGAAATCTTTGCCGAAGTATAACCGGCAGGAATGCCGGACAAGCTGAAATGAAGCAAAAAGGAGGATACGCAGAATGTCACAGGAAGAGAAGAACATCCCCGTGGAGCAGCAGCGGCTGGAAAAAGAGCAGATCGAGGATATGGGCAGCGTTTACCGTACCCGGGGAGCTCACGCCATCCACTGCCTGACGGTCATCGGGCAGGTGGAGGGCCATGTGGAAGCGCCCCAGGGACAGAAGACCACCAAGTATGAGCACGTCATCCCCCAGCTGGTGGCCGTGCAGGAAGACCCCGCCATCGAGGGCCTGCTGGTCCTGCTCAATACGGTGGGCGGGGATGTGGAGGCGGGGCTTGCGCTGGCGGAGCTCATCGCCAGCATCTCCAAGCCCAGTGCGGCGGTGGTGCTGGGCGGCGGCCACTCCATCGGCATCCCGCTGGCCGTCAGCGCCCAGCGGAGCTTCATCGTGCCTACTGCCACCATGACGGTCCACCCCGTCCGCCATTCCGGCATGATACTGGGCGTGCCGCAGACTATGCGCTGGTTCGAGCAGATGCAGGAGCGCATCACCGGCTTCGTGGCGTCCCACAGCGGCATCTCGGAGAAGCGTTATACTGAGCTGATGATGCGCACGGGCGAGCTGGTCATGGACGTGGGTACCGTGCTGGATGGCCGAAAAGCCGTGCGGGAAAAGCTCATCGACGAGCTGGGCGGGCTGTCGGATGCGCTGGCATGGCTCTACCGAGAAATCGAGGGGAAATAAATTGCCATTTGACTTTTCCCGTGGTACAATGAAAGAATCGAGTAGTATCGAAAATCTTCCATCGTCACCGACAGAGCCGCCCTGAGCGCGCCCTGCTTCATTATATAAAATAAGGAACGGGTTTTAGGAAACATGGCAAAGAGAAAACGCAAGACCTCCGGGCGCAGCACAGCCTCGCGCCGCAAGAACCGGACACAGGACCGGATGCCTGCGGGGCTTATCACCCTGTTTGCGGGGCTGGTGCTCATGGCGCTGGCTTTCGTGCCGGGCAGTTCGGCCTGGCGCACGATGCACGATGTCCTGTTCGGCGTGTTCGGCTGCGGAAGCTTCGTGCTGGGCGCAGCGCTGTGCTATCTGGCTATCCTCTACACCCGGGGCGAAGACCTGCTGCCCCATATCGCCAAGCTTGCGCTGGGGCTCATCTTCGCCAGCGGCACGGTCATCGTCTTTTCTGACATCCCCACCGACCAGACCGCCGCGCAGATGACCGCTGCCTGTTATCATAATGGGATGAGCGCATGGCTCTCGGGCGGTGCGCTGGGCGCTGTGCTGGGCGGGACGCTCCTGCTGCTTTGCGGCAGACCCGCCGCCAATCTGGTCATGGCGGCGCTGGCGGCCTGCGCCAGCCTGTACATTTTCGACGTTACGCCCGCCGAGTGCTGGCAGTGGATCTGCAATGTGGGCGGCAGCGTCCACGAAAAGGGCCTTGCCGTCCACGAGCAGAATGCCGCTCGCCGGGCCGAGCGTCTGGCAGAACGCGCCGCCGAGGAGGCCGCGGCAGAGGAATATGAGGACTATGACGACCTGCCGGAAGACGAAGTGGGCGAAGGTGAGGACCACTACGGCGGCGAAGAGCCTGCCGCGCCCGCCTTCCATATCCAGCCTCCCGGCTGGCTGGCTGGCGTCTTCCACTGGGGCCATCAGGTGATGCAGGGCGGCGAACAGGCAGAGCCTGCCCCTGCGCCCGCACCGGAAGTGCAGACCCCGCCTCAGCCCGAGCCTGCCCCCGTACAGGTGGAAAAGTCCCGGCCCCGTGCGCCCTTTGATATTGATCTGGGCCCTGACCATACCACCGTCACCGAGGGCGGCAGTGAGCCCATCGAGCCCATCATCCTCGGCCCCGGCGGCACCTTCGGCATGGACCCGCTCCGCCGTGCGCCTATCCGCGCCACCGTGACGCCCATCGTCCCGGACGCTGTGGATACCGCCGCCGAGGACTTCTTCACGGCCCAGCCCGAGCCGACGGTGATGCCCACCGTTACGCCCGCTGCCCCGGCAGAAGAGCCGGAACAGCAGCCCGCGCCTGAGCCGCCGCTCTCCTTCGGCATCCCGCTCTATGATTTGACCCCGACTCCGGAACCGGCCCCGCAGCCGGTCAGCGCCGAGAATGCGGTGGCGTTCCGCTCTGAGCCGGATGAGGACGGCTGGATCAGCATCACCAGCGACCCGGTGGAGGAAAAAGACCTCAACACGCTGGTGGCAGCCGCCATGGAAAAGCCTGCTGTCTCCGAGGAGCAGGCCGCGAACGCCCCCGCCGAAGAGGCGGAGACGGAGGAGAGCTTCCAGTATCAGTACCCGTCCATCGAGCTGTTCGAGCGCGCCCCGGAGGAAAGCGACTCCGGCGCGGAAGACGAGCTGAAAGCCAACGCCCAGAAGCTGGTGGACACGCTGGAAAGTTTCGGCGTCCGCACCCGTGTGCTGGATATTTCCCGCGGCCCGTCGGTCACCCGGTATGAAGTCCAGCCCATGGCGGGCGTCAAGATAAGCCGCATCACTTCGCTGGCGGACGACATCGCCCTGAACCTGGCGGTGGCCGATGTCCGCATGGAGGCACCCATCCCCGGCAAGCCTGCCGTGGGCATCGAGGTGCCGAACCATAAGAAAACGCCGGTCTACATCCGCAGCGTCTTTGAGAGCCAGAGCTTTTTGCGGATGACCTCGCCGATGGGCATTGCGCTGGGCAAGGACATCGCCGGCGTGGCCCAGGTGGCCGACCTGTGCAAGATGCCCCATCTGCTCATCGCGGGCAGCACCGGCAGCGGTAAATCGGTCTGTGTCAACAGCATCATCATGAGCCTGCTGTTCCGCTCCAGCCCCGAGGACGTCAAGCTCCTGCTCATTGACCCCAAGGTCGTCGAGCTGGCTGAGTACAACGGCATCCCCCACCTGCTGATGCCCGTCGTCACCGAGCCCCGCAAGGCGGCCGGCGCACTGGGCGGCGCAGTGCAGGAGATGGAGCGCCGCTACCACCTCTTCGCGGAGAACAACGTCCGCGACATCAAGTCCTTCAATAAGCTGGCTGCAACAGACCCGAACCTCGAGAAGATGCCCTATATCGCCATCATCATCGACGAGCTGGCCGATTTGATGATGGTCGTCGGCAAGGATGTCGAAGACTCCATCTGCCGCATCGCCCAGAAGGCCCGCGCCGCCGGTATGCACCTCATCGTGGCGACCCAGCGCCCCAGCGTGGACGTCATCACCGGCCTCATCAAGGCCAACATTCCCAGCCGCATCGCCTTCGCCGTGTCCAGTCAGGTGGACAGCCGCACCATCCTCGACGGTGCCGGTGCCGAAAAGCTGTTGGGCATGGGCGATATGCTCTTCATGCCCGTGGGCGCACCCAAGCCCACCCGTATCCAGGGTACCTTCGTGCGGGATGAGGAGATCAGCCGTGTGCTGGACTTCATCAAGAAGAGCGCCACCGTCCAGTACGACGAGGCCATGATAGAGGCCATGGAAAAACACGCTATCCAGGACGGCAAAAAGGGCAGCAGTTCCGCCGACTCCGACGAGGAGGGCGGCAGTGACCCGATGCTCAAGCAGGCCGTGGAGGTGGTCATCGACGCCGGCCAGGCGTCCACCAGCCTGCTGCAGCGCCGCTGCAAGCTGGGTTATGCCCGCGCCGCCCGCATCATGGACGAGATGGAAGAAAAGGGCATCATCGGCCCCTACGAGGGCGCAAAGCCCCGCGCTGTCCTCATCAGCCGCCAGCAGTGGCTGGAAATGCAGATGAATCAGCCGGATGAATAACCTCTCAGTCAAAGCCGGACGGCTTTGCCAGCTCCCCTACTAGGGAAGCCACTGGCGTACCGGACAGGCTCACGCTGGATGAATAGAATTTTTGATTTCGGAAGCAATAGAGTCCTGCTGTATAGGGCAGGCATAATGAAAGAAAAAAGGATAACTATGGAACATTACACCGAATTTCTCCCCATCAGCCGGGCCGACATGGAGGCCCGGGGGTGGGACCAGCTGGACTTCGTGGTGGTGGGCGGCGACGCCTATGTGGACCACCCCAGCTTTGGCACCGCCATCATCAGCCGCCTGCTGGAAGCCGAGGGCTACAAGGTGGGCGTGCTGGCCCAGCCCCGCTACACCGACTGCGAGGACTTCAAGCGGTTCGGAAAGCCGAAGTACGGCTTCTTCATCGGCGGCGGCAATGTGGACAGCATGGTGAGTCACTATTCCGTCGCAAAGATCCCCCGCGCGGAGGACGAGTATTCCCCCGGCGGCAAGGGCGGCGCACGGCCCGACCGCAGCGCCACCGTCTACACCAGACTTGCCAAGCAGGCATACCCTGACCTGCCCGTCATTCTGGGCGGTCTGGAAGCATCGCTCCGCCGTTTTGCCCACTACGACTACTGGCTGGACACCGTCCTGCCCAGCATCGCCGAGGACTCTGGCGCGGACATCATCAGCTTCGGCATGGGGGAACACCAGACTGTGGAAATCGCCCGCCGTCTGGCGGCAGGGGAGCCGGTGGAGAGCATCACCGATGTGGACGGCACCTGCTACCTGACCGACTTCGACCACCTGCCCGAGCGGTATGTGGAGTGCGCGGGCTTCAAGAAGGTCGCCTCCGATAAGGTGGCCTATGCGAAAGCCTGCCGCATCCAGATGGACAATCAGGACGTCGTCAGCGGCAATATCATCGTCCAGAAGCAGAGCGAGAAGTACCTCGTGCAGAACATCCCCGCAAAGCCCCTCGTCCGCTGGGAGCTGGATAAGGTCTACGCCCTGCCTTACACCCGCCGCTACCACCCCATCTACGAGGCCATGGGCGGTGTGCCTGCCATCCGCGAGGTGCAGTTCTCCATCATCCAGAACCGCGGCTGCTTCGGCGGCTGTAACTTCTGCGCCATCCAGCTGCATCAGGGCCGACGCGTCACCAGCCGCAGCGCCGACAGCATCGTGGCCGAAGCAGAGCGGATGACCCACGAGCCGGATTTCAAGGGCTACATCCACGACATCGGCGGCCCCACCGCCAACTTCCGTTTCCCATCCTGCCGCGAGCAGATGCTGCGGGGTATGTGCAACGGCGGCAAGCACTGCCTCGCCCCCACCACCTGTTCCCACATGATCGTGGACCACAGCGATTACCTGAAAATCCTCCGCCGCGTCCGGGAGCTGCCCGGCGTCAAGAAGGTGTTCATCCGCAGCGGCATCCGCTTCGATTACCTGATGGCCGACCCCGATGACACTTTCTTTAAGGAGCTGGTGGAGTACCACGTTTCCGGCCAGCTGAAAGTCGCGCCGGAGCACTGCGCCCCCAACACCCTCGCCTACATGGGCAAGCCCCCCATCGAGACCTTCAACAAGTTCAAGGATAAGTTCTACGAGCTGAGCAGGAAGGCAGGAAAAAAGCAGTACCTCGTGCCGTATCTCATGTCCAGCCACCCGGGCAGCACCCTCAAGGATGCCGTCTATCTGGCCGAATACCTCTACAAGAACCATATGCGCCCCGAGCAGGTGCAGGATTTTTATCCCACCCCCGGCACCGTGAGCACCTGTATGTTCTACACCGGCCTCGACCCCTACACCTTGAAGCCGGTGTTTGTAGAAAAGACCGCTGAGGGCAAGGCGCTTCAGCGCGCCCTGCTCCAGTATTATGAGCCCCGCAACGCCGAAAAGGTCATCAAGGCGCTGAAAATGACCCACCGCGAAGACCTCATCCCCCTGCTGGTTCCCGCCGAGGGCCGCATTGCGGTCCAGCGTTCGGCCCGCAGAGCCGAGGCCGCCGATGTGACCATCCACGGCGACGGCACCTACACCGTCCGGCCCAGAGGCAAGGGCGGCAAGCCCCAGAGCCGCTCCACTGCCCCGGCGGGCCGTCAGCCCAGCCCCGGCGCACGTTTTGCGCCCCATTCGGCTCCTGGGCATAAACCGAAAAGCAATCAACAGAAAGAGAATACATCGTGGAAAACTTCAAAAAAGAAAAAGTGACCGCTCAAACGCTCATGAGCCGCCTCGCTGCGCTGGCGCTGGCCGCAGCCCTTGCGCTGGGCCTCGTGGGCTGTGACACCTCTTCCATCGTCCCGGGAGGCAGCGGTGACGTCATGCCGAACCCGGCAGTTTCTCAGACCGAAACGACGCTTTCCGACGGGCAGGACGCCGCCTTCCAGATGCACTTCATCGACGTAGGGCAGGCGCTGAGCGTGCTGGTGGAGTGCGACGGACAGTTCATGCTCTACGACGGCGGCAATGTGGACGACGGCAGTCTGGTAGTCTCCTACTTGCAGAGCCAGGGTGTCGAGCAGCTGGAGTATGTCTTCTGCTCCCATGCTCACGAAGACCATGTGGGCGGTCTGGCCGCTGCGCTGGCCTATTTCCCGGCCTGCCACATTTACAGCCCCGTGACGGAAGCCTCCACCAAGTGCTTCAAGGATTTCGTCAAGTACACCCAGCAGCAGAACTTACAGGTCGAAGTACCTGCCGTAGGCACCCAGTGGGCGCTGGGCAGCGCCACTGTGACCATGCTTGGCCCTGTGGCGCAGTACGATGACACCAACGATACCTCCATCGTCCTGCGCATCGACTACGGTGCGACGAGCTTCCTGCTCACCGGTGATATGGAGGCCGACGCCGAGCGCGACCTTGTGAACAGCGGCGCGAACCTCAAGGTGGATGTCTTACAGGTGGGCCACCACGGCTCCAGCACCTCGACGAGCTACGTCTTCCTGAACGCTGTCCTGCCCGAGATGGGCATCATCTCCTGCGGGGCCAACAACAAGTACGGCCACCCCCACGAGGAGACCCTGAGCATCCTGCGAGACGCCGGTGTGGACGTCTACCGCACCGACCTGCTGGGGACGATCACCGTTTCCAGTGACGGCCAGAACTACACGGTGGCAACGGAACACTTCGCCACCGACGCTGAGCTGAACCCCACCGACCCGGCGGCGTCCAGCACGGCCCAGCAGGCGTACATCGGCAACGTGAACAGCAAAAAGTTCCATCTGCCCAGCTGCGCCAACCTCCCGGCAGAGAAGAACCAGATTTTGTTCTCGAGCTATGATGAAGCTGTGGCCGCTGGCTACAGCCCCTGCTCGAGCTGCATCAAATAAAATGACAGCTCAGTCTCACTGTCGCCTGACAAGGCCAGACGGAGAGGTCAAAGCAAAAAGCACCATGTTTCGAATCGAAGCATGGTGCTTTTTGTGCGTCGTTTCAGCAGTGATACAAAACTCCCCGCCGGGAGCATGCAGAATGCTTCCGGCGGGGGGGAGTTAGGAGGAGGCTGAAAAAATTATTTGTTGGAGAAGTCGGAGATGCGCTCCACGATGCGGATCAGATCTTCCAGAGTGGTCTTTTCCTTGGGCAGGTAGCTGTTGCCGGTCTTGGCGGTGATAAAGCCGAAGTAGGCGCTGGCACCCACGTTGGACTTGTACACGGACTCGATCTGGCTGGCGTCGTCGAACTTCGGCTGAGTGCCCAGAGTCTCGTTATAAGGCACGCCGCAGGACAGCAGAGCGATATGGCCCATCTCGTCGCGGTCGATGGTGGCATCGGGCAGGAAAGCAGTGCGCTTGGAGCTTTCAGAGCTGGTGACACCGGCGTTGTACAGAGTGCCCTGTGCGATGGCGCTGGTGGGGTCTTTCAGCTCGATCATGCCGGCTTCGACCACAGCGGCGATGACGCCGTAATCCGGGTCGCTTGCGGGGACGTCGGAGATCGTGACCGGTGCAGACGGAGCGGTCAGATTCCACAGCTTGCCCAGCATCTTGGCGCACTCGCGCTTGGTGATGGGACGGTTCAGGTCGAGTGCGTCGTTCTCGTCGATGTAACCCTTGGAGGCGGCACGCAGCAGCTCGGCATCATTGGTGGTACCGGCGATCTCGGCGCTCCGCAGCACCTTGTAGGGGATGCTGGTGTCCTGATTGCCGCTCCGGTCGGTGGAGACGAACTTGATGTACTTTCCGGCCAGATAAGAGGGAACAGCATAGCTGCGGCGGATGCGGAAGAAATGGTAATCGCCGTCGGCGCTGTCCGAGATCAGCCACTTGCTGCTCAGGTCGGTATCTTCGCCGCCCAGCAGGGTGGAGCTGCCCTCAATGCGCTGGCCCGGGACAGGAACGCCGAGGATCTTGGTTTCCACGGGGCGGGGGTAGGTCTTGCCGTTGATGGTCACGTTCTCCATGACGGGGGCTTCCCAGTTCAGAGCGCGGATGTCGGTGCCGACGTTGGAGATGTTCACATTGCGGAACACCAGACCGGTGATGGGGACTTCCTCGAAGGCCTCCATGAAGATGCCGTACTCGCCGCCGCTGCTGGTCAGGTTCTCGATGGTGATGTTTTTGAACTGAGGCAGATAGGAACCGTCACGGCCCACATCGTACAGCATGGTGGCGTGGACGACAGCGTTTCCGACGGATTTGACCTTGGAGTTGCGCAGATAGATGTTCTCCACAGCGCCGCCGCGTTCTGCGTTGGTCTTGAAGCGCAGGGCGTAGTTCAGAGTGGGGCTGTCGAAGGTGTTGTTGTCTGCGAACAGGTTCTTGATGCCGCCGCTCATCTCACTGCCGCAGGCGATGCCGCCGTGGCCGTCTGCGAAGGTGTTGTTGCGGATGATGAGGTTCTGGGTGGGATAACCAGCTTCGCCCAGCTCACGGCCATCGCGGTTGCGGCCGGCCTTGACGGCGATGCAGTCGTCGCCGGTGTTGAAGAAGCAGTTCTCGATCAGGACGTAGTTGCAGTTTTCGGGGTCACAGCCGTCGTTGTTGTAGCCGTGGGTGTCGATGGTGACGCCGCGGGCGGTGAAGTTGGTGCAGAGGACGGGGTTCAGCTCCCACATGGGAGAGTTGGCGATGGTGACGCCCTCGATCAGAACGTTGGTGCACTCGATGGGCTGGTAGAAGTTGGGGCGCAGATAGTGGCCTTCGCCGAAGATACGCTCCTCTGCGGGGGTGCCGTTGTCGGTCATCTTGCGCAGCAGCTTGGCATCGGCGCTGCTGGGCTTGGTGACGCTGCCATCCGGGTTGACGGTGCGGGACCAGTTCCACCAGTTGTTCTTGTCAGCCTGACCGTCGAGGGTGCCCTTGCCGGTCAGAGCGATGTTCTCCTGCTGATAGGCGTAGATCAGCGGGCTCCAGTTGTACAGCTTGGAGCCTTCGTAGTGGGCGAACACCAGCGGGTAGTTGGCCGGGGTGATGTCCCGGGTGAAGCGCAGGACGGTGTCCTTGCTTTCCAGATGCAGGTTGACGTTGCTCTTGAGGGTGATGGCGCCGACGTCATACACACCGGAAGGGATGACGACCGTGCCGCCGCCGTGGGCGCTGGTCTCGTCGATGGCGCGCTGGATGGCTGCGGTGTCCAGTTTACCGTCGTTGGGGACGGCGCCGTAGTCCAGAACATTGACCGTGTAGGCAGGGAATACGGGGTCAGAAATGTGGGTCAGGATCTCTTCTGCCATGTCCCAAGACAGGTCGTTGGAGTTGGTGGCAGCAGGAGTGACCTTGCGCAGGCAATTCTCGTCTGCGGCTGCTGCATGAGGCAGGCTGGAAAGGAGCAGTGCGGCAGAGGTCGCACCGGCAGAGGTGAGAAACTGACGGCGAGTGATTTTTTTCATGATACGATACTCCTTACACTTCGTGCGGGTTAAAGGACGCATCCCTTCGCAGGCGGTGCGCTCCGTAAGATGGCTAAAGTATAGTAAAGATTTCACAAAATTTCAACGACAAATGAAAAATGTCCTAGTTTTTTAAAGAAAGTATTGAAATATATCAGTTATCTTGCATAAATTCCCGAAGGGCATGATTTCGGGAGGATGGAAAGGCGGAGGAGGAAAAGGCAAAAAATAACACCAGCGCGGCAGATGTGATACGAGATCGCATCTGCCGTGCTGGTGGCTCGATCCAAAATCAAAAAATGTTCAGCGTCCGCGTCCGGCTCCGCCGCCGTGGCTGCTGCCGCCGCCCATGCCG
>ERZ773150.2174-NODE-2174-length-15416-cov-3.211575_pt1 | contig 15416 bp, 16 predicted proteins | sample MGYA00580845_ERZ773150 | MGnify/ENA primary metagenome ERZ773150 (study PRJEB29015, sample SAMEA2737848) | human gut metagenome | biome: human gut; feature: human-associated habitat; material: faeces | place: China | collected 2012 ...
CCCTCCAATTTATTTGCAGGTGTAGTACAACGGCTAGTACGCGGCCTTGCCAAGGCTGAGACGGGAGTTCGATTCTCCTCACTTGCTCCATTTGAAATCAACTTACGGACTTAAAAGTTCGTAAGTTTTTATTTTATATAAAACTTTAAAAGTTCTCTTTCTAGAAAGGAGGACTTTTTTCATGCTTGAATTTAAAGTAATTGAAAAACTAAAAACTAATAAAGATTTAACCGACATTTTAAAAGAATTTAAATATAAGATTAAATTAGGACAAATTAAAACTATTTTACACACTAACCTACAAGTAGTAATACCTACTGAATACCAGATTACATATCCTACTACTCTTACAATACTTGAATACAAAGTTAATGAAATATCAAATAAGCCTTTTTATATTAAAGAACATAATCAAAAGTATAATTTTAAAGAAATTGCACAATTTTTGAAAAAATTTTAATTTTAGACTATACATTTTGCTTATTTGTGAGGAAACATATGAGAAGTATTTTAATATTTCTCGAAATTTAATGAAAGGAGGAAAAATATGAGATGTGGTATTTATGTAAGAGTATCTACTGACGACCAAAGAGATAATGGTTATTCTATTGATTCACAACTTAGAATGATTAAAGAATATTGTGAAAAGAATGAATATGATATTGTTGATGTTTATAATGATGCTGGACATTCTGGAAAAGATTTGATGAGACCTGAAATGCAAAGATTACTAAAAGATATTAAATCTAAAAAGATTGATAAATTAGTTGCAATTAAAGTTGATAGACTTACTCGTAATAATTATGATGGTTTTTGGCTACTTAATTATTGTGAGGAAAATGATGTAAAAATAGAACTAATACTCGAACCTTATGATGTATCTACTGCTAATGGTGAAATGATTTTTGGAATGAATTTAGTATTTGGTCAAAGAGAAAGAAAAGAAATTGGAGCAAGAACTAAACGTGCTATGGAAGAAATGGTATTAGAACGTATTCATCCTAGCAAAGCACCTTATGGCTATATTAGAAATAAAGAAACTGGTCATTTAGAAGTAGAACCTATTGAAGCAGAAGTTGTAAAAGAAATATTTGAATTATGCAAACAAGGCAATTCTACAAGAGATATTGCTACTATTATGAAAGATAATAATGCTTATTTAAAGCAAGGAAAATGGAAAGCGGATAGAGTTTATAAAATACTTACTAATTCTATTTATATTGGTATTTTTGAATATGGAAAATATAAAAGAAAGCCACAAGATGTTTTAAGAGTTGAAAATTATTGTGAACCAATTATTGATGAAGTAACATGGAATGCTACTAGAAATGTTTTAGTAAAAAACAAACATTCTAACTATGGAGAATATATTCATTTGTTTTCTGGTTTAGTAAAATGCCCTATTTGTGGCGAGATAATGTCATCATCAGAATCTTTTAAATATCCTAACGGAAAGCAAAAAGTTTATTACCATTTAAGATGTAAAAATCATAATTGTAGTGGATTTGGACTTCATTATAATACTGAAAAAATAGAAACAAAATTAAAACAAGTATTAGAAGAATTAACACTATTTATGCTTTCTATGAATAATGAAATTATAACTTGTAATTCTACCAAAAGTGATGATGTAAAAGATATAGAAAAAGCAATCGAAAAATTAAAATTACAGGAAAAAAGATTAGTAGATTTATATTTAAGTTCTAATTTAGATGTCGAAACAATTAATCATAAAAATGACGTTATCAAAAAGGAAATTGATAAACTAAATCAAAAGAAAGTAAGACTTGATCCAGATAATAATTCTAAAGAATATACAATAGAACTTGTAAAAAAATTAGATTGTACTGAGAAAAATTTTTTTACTAATATTAAAAATATTGGATTTGCTTTTCTTTATGATTTGTTATCAAGAGAAGCTAAAAGAGATATGATTCATAGACTTATATCTATGATAGAAATTAAACGAGATAAAAACTACAATATTGAAATTAAAGATATAAAATTCACAGATGAATTTATAACTAAAAGCAGTAAAGAATACTTAAAATATCTTAATAATATTATGAATGACAATAATATTGGAATTAAATTTCATAAAGAAATTGATGAAATTGAGTTAAAAAATATGGAATTGAATTATGATATTTTATCAATTATGAAGATGAAAAACAAAGAATATTCTAATAAATTTTTAGAAGAATTTATTACTAAATCACAAGAACATTTATATATAGATGGCATTGTCAGTTGTCCATATACTGAGAAAAATGTTATTAAAGATATTTTAATATTAGTGCCAAAAAATGAATTAATTAATACTATTTAAAGAAGAAAGGAAAGATAAAAAATGAAAGTTACTTATACAAGAAAAGGAGATTATTTATTACCAGATTTATATTTAGAAAAAGACGAAAATTATGGAAGACTTGGAAGATATGGAATATTAAGATTACACTTTATTGCTCAAAATAAACAAGCACTTTATGAAACACTTTTAATGACAAATAAACTTACTCATCATCTTCTTTTAGTCAGTGATTCTTGCGAAAGTTTATACAAAATACTAATGGATGATTATATTAAAAATGATGAAAGATTGCCTGAAAAAAATAAAGAATTAAATCCATTAGAATGGACAAAGTTAATGAATAATTACAAGAATATGGCTGAAGAAATTGTCTTAAATGAATATGTTTTTGTGTAAATAATCTTTAAAAAAGAGGAAAAAATTATCAAAATAATTTAATCCTCTTTTTATATTTTTTAGAGTATGGTAGTAAAAGTTGTGTCTAGCCAGCACTGAATTTATACTCCCGCATAAATTCTACTATGGGAATTCCCATACCCTTTACTTTTTTCTAACACAAACTCTATATAATCTTTTTTCTAATTTATATCTTGTCATTATTTCTTCATTTAAATATTCGATATCAAAATCTTTAAAGAAAAACTTAATGTCTTTTTCATCAAAAAATCTTTTTAATCTTTTATCCGATGTTTCATATAAATGATGTTCTATTTCATTACCTTGACCAGCACCGTGATTTACATCATTTACTGAATTAACTTGAAAAATTAAGCGTCCTCCAACAGTAAGAATGCGTCTTATTTCATTTAATAATTCAAATGTATCTTTTTCTTTAAAATAATGCAAACATAAATCAGCAATTATTAGTTCAAACGAATTATTATCAAATGGCATTCCATCAAGCATATTAAAACACTTAGTATCATACACTTCTGGAAAGTTTTTTTAATATTATTAATTGCATTGCTAGATTGATCACAAGATATAACTTGTTTATTTTTGTTAATTAAATACAAAGTATCATTACCACTTCCGCACCCTAAATCCAAAATAGGAGTTGAGCAACTATCTATTATAGTTTCAAACTTATCCAACCAGTCGTCTAATTTTATTTCATTTCGTTCATATTTACTATGTATATTATCCCAATATTCTAAGGAATTTTCCTTTTCATTAAATCCCATTTTGTATCTCCATAATAATTATTTCTTATTAAATCCTTCTTTAATTTTTTTACTCATTTCTTCTTTAAATTCAGGTGAGTTAAATATTCCTGCAAATAAATCCTTAGTTGCATCTCCCATCATTGAATACATTGCAGAATTAGATAATTCTTTCTCTCTTTTTAATATTTCTTGTTCATTTTGAACTTTTATCTCTTCAATTTTTAATTGATGTTCTTTTTCTTTAGTTTCTATATCAAGTCTATGTTTTTCATTTAATGCTTCAATATCTATTTTATGTTGTTTCATTAATTTTTCTATTTCGTGTTTATTATTAGTTTCAAGTGTATTAATTTCATTCTTACATTTCTTAATAGCAATTATTAAACTTCCAACACCAGTAATAAGTGCAGGAACTATTGCTATAAGTAATTGTGTCCACAAATTTGCATTCATTTTATGCCTCCTTTATTTCCATATTAGTAATATTATGATTATCATCGCAAGTAAATAAAATATTGATTTTCTCTGATTCAAAATAATTAATTAAATCATCATCTAACAAATGAGTTATTGCAAATCTTTTTTCATTCTTAGTTAATTCATTTATAGGTAACCAATAAGCATAGTTATCATCTAAATCCAATGGGTTACCATTCACTTTATTTGCGATATATGTTTTCATAACAAATTTTTTATTTTTACCTGGATATATAATTTCAACATTTCCAATACATTTTAAATCATTAATATCCATTCCGGTTTCTTCTTTAAATTCTCTTATACAAGTCTGAATTTCAGTTTCACCATCTTCAATCTTTCCACCAGGTATATCAAAATAATCTTTGTTAATATTCTTATATTTAATACAGGCAACCTTGTTATCTTTAAAAGCAAATACTCTTACCGCATATCTTATATCCATTATACTTCCTCCTAATATAGAATCAAGTTTAATTTTGAATATATTATACTATAAAATAACAAAATTCTCCATACTCCCATTGAAATTTAATAAGAATTCATATATAATATTTTTAGAAAGAGAGCGTTATGGTTCGTAAGCTGTTGCTTAACCGCTCCATAAAAAAACAGCTATTTTATGAATTTAGCTGTTTTTTTTATATTACTATGGATTACATCTAGAGCAAGCTGTATAACCTTTAGTCTTAGCATCACTTATGTTAATTGAAATTTTGCTATTTCTTAGATAAGAACAACTACTTCTTGATTTTCTTTTGATTTACCCATTTTATTTTCCTTTCATCTTTTATTTTCTGTTATTATATAACAAAGTTTTCCATAATTAAACAAAAAACAACAATATTAGATTAGCAAAAAAATATTATGTCACAAATGTGGTAAGAAATCAAAATTCTTTACATAGAAAACTTGATTTTTAGCTAAAAATACATTATAATTATTGATGTTAGTAATAAAAAAGAGGAGAGAGTAAAATGCAAGAAAATCAAAATAACCAAAATCAAGAAATAGAAGTAGATGAAAACCACTTAATACAAATAAGAAAAGATAAATTAAAAGAATTACAAGAACAAGGAAAAAACCCATTTGAAATAACAAAATATAACAGAACAAACTCAGCTGGAGAAATAAAAGCAAACTACGAAAAATTTGAACAAAAAGACGTATCTGTAGCAGGAAGAATAATAGCAAAAAGAATAATGGGAAAAGCATCATTCTGCACAATATTAGATAGTGATGAAAAAATTCAAAGTTATGTAAGTATAAATGATTTAGGAGAAGAAAGTTATAAAGCATTTAAAACATTTGATATCGGAGATATAATTGGAATAACAGGATTTGTATTCAAAACAAGAACAGAAGAAATATCTGTACATGCTAAAGAAGTAGTATTACTTTCAAAATCATTAAGACCACTACCAGAAAAATTCCATGGACTAAAAGATGTAGATTTAAGATATAGACAAAGATATGTTGACTTAATAATGAATCCAGAAGTAAAAGAAACATTCAGAAAAAGAAGCCAAATTATAGCAGAAATAAGAAGAATATTAGATGAAAAAGGATATCTAGAAGTTGAAACACCAATATTAAATACAATATCAGGTGGAGCAACAGCAAGACCATTCATAACACATCATAATACATTAGACATAGATATGTATTTAAGAATAGCAACAGAATTAAACTTAAAAAGATTAATTGTAGGTGGATATGACAAAGTATATGAAATGGGAAGAATATTCAGAAATGAAGGAATGGACATTAGACATAACCCAGAATTTACATCAATAGAATTATATTCAGCATATGAAAACTATCATGATATGATGGATATAACAGAAGAAATATTCAAAAAATGTGCAATGAAAGTATGTGGAACAACAAAAATAACATATCAAGGAAAAGAAATAGACTTAGGTGGAGAATGGAAAAGAATCACAATGATAGATGCTATAAAAGAAGCTTGTGGAGTAGATTTCAATGAAATAAATACAGATGAAGAAGCTGTAGCATTGGCAAAAGAAAGAAAAATTGAAATTCCAGTAGGAAAAGAAAAAAGAGGAAACATTATCAGTTTATTCTTTGATGAATATGTTGAAAAAACTATTGTACAACCAACATTTGTATATGACTATCCAGTAGAAATATCACCATTAGCTAAAAAATCACCAAAAGATCCAAGATTAACAGAAAGATTTGAAATATTCATAGATGGTAGAGAATACGGAAACGCATTCTCAGAATTAAATGATCCAATAGACCAATATGAAAGATTCAAAGATGAAATTGCAGCAAGAGAAAATGGAGACGATGAGGCAGGAATGATGGATGAAGACTATATTAATGCTCTTGAATACGGTATGGCACCAACAGGAGGATTAGGAATAGGAATTGATAGATTAGTTATGTTATTAACAGATTCAGCATCAATTAGAGATGTATTATTATTCCCAACAATGAAACCATTAAATTAATGTAAATCAGAGACACGCTCTATGAAGTGTGTCTCTTTTGTAAATTTATATAATTCAATTGAAATTTAAAATCAAATATGATATATTATATAAAGTAAAAAAGTAAGATAGGAGAAAGATTTATGTTTGGATACGGTATAGACAAGAAAACACTATATATAGTAGCAGGAATATTAGTAATAATATCATTATTTAGCTATGGAACAGACGGAATAATAGATTTATTATTATCAGTTCCAGCAGTATTAATAGCAATAACAGTTCATGAATTTGGACACGCATTTGCAGCATATAAATTAGGAGATGACACACCAGTAAGACAAGGAAGATTAAGCTTAAACCCATTTGATCATATAGATCCATTAGGAATAGCAATGTTATTATTTGCACATATTGGATGGGGAAAACCAGTAGAAATAGACCCAAGAAATTATAATAGAAACATATCTGTAGAAAAAGCAGATGCAATAGTATCATTTGCAGGACCATTAATGAATTTTATAACAGCATTAATATTTGCACTAATATATTGTGCAATAATAAAATTTGCTAAAATAACATTTATAACAACAACTGTAGGAAGTGTTATAATGACAATGGTTGCATATATAATAACAATGAATATAGGACTTGGAGTATTTAATTTAATACCATTACCACCACTAGATGGATCAAAAATATTTCTTCCAATATTGCCAAGAGGAGCAAAAACATGGTTTATAGAAAATGAAAGAATATTTTATATAATATTTTTAGTTATATGGATATCAGGAATTGCAGGAAATATGATTTCACCATTAATAAGTAAAATGACAAGTGCTATATTAGGAATAGCATTAAAAATATTTGGATTAGCATAGATAAACTAATAGAAAATGAAAGGACAGAACTAAATTGAAAGAAACATTAGTATTAGGAATAGAATCAAGCTGTGATGAAACCTCTGTAGCCGTTGTAAAAAACGGCAGAGAGGTTTTGTCAAATGTAATAGATACACAAATAAAAATACATGAACAATTTGGAGGAGTTGTACCAGAAATTGCATCAAGAAATCATATAGAAGCAATTTCAAGAGTAACAAAATTAGCATTAGAACAAGCAAATGTAAAATTAGAAGATATAGATGTAATAGCACCAACATATGGGCCAGGTTTAGTAGGAGCATTATTAGTAGGAGTTTCATATGGAAGAGGTTTAGCATATGCATTAAACAAACCACTTGTAGGAGTAAACCACCTAGAAGGACATATATCAGCTAATTATATAACACATCCAGACTTAGAACCACCATTTTTATGTATGTTAACATCTGGAGGAAATACACAAATTGTATATGTAAAAGATTATTGTGATATGGAAGTATTGGGAAGAACAAGAGATGATGCAATTGGAGAAGCATTTGACAAAGTTGCAAGAGTAATTGGATTAACATATCCAGGAGGACCAAAGATTGATAAATTAGCTGAGCAAGGAAAAGCAACAATCAATTTTCCAAAAACGCATTTCGAAAATTTAGATTTCAGTTTTAGTGGAATAAAAACAGCAGTAATAAATTTACATCACAAAAATCCAGAAGTAAACAAAGCAGATTTATGTATGAGCTTTGAAAAAGCAGTAACAGAAGTATTAACAGAAAATATAGAAAAAGCAATAAAACAAACAGGAATAAAAAAAGTAGTATTAGCAGGAGGAGTATCTGCAAATACACATATAAGAGAAGAATTCGAAAAATTAGGTCAAAAATTAAATGTACAAATATATAAACCAGATTTAAAACTATGTACAGACAATGCAGCAATGATAGGATCAGCAGGATATTATAGATATTTACATGGAGACATATCAGACAATACACTTAATGCAGTTCCAAATTTAAAAATAGGTGAATAATTACAGTTTCAAGAAGAAACTTTAGAAGGGAAAATAAAAGAATGTCAATATTCGTAATTGCCGATTTACATTTATCATTCAAAAATCCAAAACCAATGGATATATTTGGAGATAATTGGACAAAACACGAAGAAAAAATAAAAAAAGATTGGAATGAAAAAGTAAAAGAAGAAGATTTGGTAGTATTACCAGGAGATTTTTCATGGTCAACATATATTGAAGATACAATACCAGATTTTGAATATTTAAACAGTTTACCAGGAAAGAAAATTATGTTAAAAGGAAACCATGATTATTGGTGGACAACAGTTACAAGTATGAGAAAATTCCTAAAAGAAAATAAATTTCAAAATATAGACTTTTTATATAATAACAGTTTTGAATATGAAAACAAAATTTTATGTGGTACAAGAGGATGGAGTCTTGTAGATGAAGAAATAGACGAAAAATTAATAAATAGAGAATTAGGAAGACTAGAATTATCATTACAAGATGGAGCAAAAAAAGCAGGAGAGAACAAAGAAATAATAGTATTTATGCACTATCCACCAATTACAAAAAACAAAATTTTATCAGAAGAAGAAATGAAATTTATAGAATTAATGAAAAAATATAATGTAAAAAGATGTTATTATGGACATTTACATGGAAATTCAATATATGATGCAGTTGAAGGAAAAATACAAGGAATAGAATTAAAATTAGTAAGTGCAGACGGACTAGATTTTAAGTTAATAAAAATATAAGAATTAATTCACATCAAGAACACAAATAAGAAATAATTTGGCAACAAAATATGTATAAAATCATATCATGAAAACGGAAGTTAAGTTATATATCCAAAACAAATGAATATAACTAAAATGGAGGAATTTATGAGAGAAAATGATTTAATGATAATAGAAAGATGTATAGAAAACAAAAATGAAAAATTAGATGTGAAAGAAGAACCATTTGAAAAATTAATGTTTTTTTACAAGTCAGCATTAAAGCAATTAGAATTACAAATGAATATAATAAAAGATGAATTCAAATTAATATATAATTATGATTTAATAGACCATATAGACACAAGAATAAAAGAACCAAAAAGTATTGTAAAGAAAATGGAAAAGAAAAAATATGACAAAACATATTTAAATTTAATAGAAAAAATAAATGATATTGCAGGAATAAGAATTGTATGTACCCTAAAAGATGACATATTTTTTATTAGAGATTTAGTAAAACAAATACCAGACATACATGTATTAAAAGAAAAAGATTATGTAACAAATCCAAAAGAAAGTGGATATTCAAGTTATCACATGATTGTAGAAGTACCAGTAAAACTAACACAAAAAACAATATATGTAAAATGTGAAATTCAAATAAGAACATTGGCAATGAATTTCTGGGCAACGATTGAACATTCCCTGCAATACAAATACAAAGGTGAAATGCCTTTGCACGATTGCAATGGACTTTTGGGCAAGCTTTGAACATAAAGTAAAATATAAAACAAAAAATGATGTAAATCCTAAAATGTCAAAAGAACTAGTAAGTTGTGCAAAAATGATAAATAAATTTGATACCAAAATGATAAATTATAAATAAGCGAAATTAAATTTTCGCTTTTTTGATAGGAATTATTGACAAAAAAATTTTTTTAGTAGATAATATAGACGATTACGAAAAGAAAAATGAAAAGAAAATAACTTAGGAGGAAATAAATAATGTACATATTTAATAGGATTACAGTAAATCCACAACTACCAAAAAGAATAAATAGATTAAATGAAATAGCAAATAATCTATGGTGGGTATGGAATACTGAATTTTTAAGATTATTAAAAACAATGGACGGAGACTTGTGGGAAAAATGTGATAAAAATCCAGTTAAATTTTTAAAACATATATCACAAGAAAAATTAGAAGAAGCAGAAAACAATGCACAATTTGTAAAAGATTATGACAAAATAGTTGAGAATTTTGATTCATATATGGCAAGTAGAAATACATGGTTTGCACAAAAATATCCAGAAAACAAAAATGATTTAATTGCATATTTCTCAGCAGAATATGGATTAGATCAAACAATAGCAATATATTCAGGAGGATTAGGAATATTATCAGGAGATCATTTAAAATCAGCAAGTGACTTAGGTATTCCATTAGTAGCAGTTGGTTTAATGTACAAAAATGGATATTTCCATCAAAGAATAGACAAAGATGGAATACAACATCCAGAATATAAAGACTTAAATCTAGCAGATTTACCAATACATCCTGTAAAAGATAAAGATGGAAAAGATTTTATAACATATGTAAAATTCCCAGCAAGAAGAATATATTTAAAAGTATGGCAAATTAATGTAGGAAGAATAAAATTATATTTATTAGATTCAGACATAGATATAAACGCAGAAGAAGACAGAGGAACAACAGCAAAATTATATGGTGGAGACCAAGAAATGAGAATCCGTCAAGAAATCATACTTGGAATGGGAGGAGTTAACACATTAAAAAAATTAGGATTAACACCAACTGTATACCATATGAATGAAGGACATTCAGCATTCTTAAACTTAGAATTAATAAAAAATACAATAAGAGATAAACAAGTATCATTTGATATAGCAAGAGATATAGCATCATCAAAAACAGTATTTACAACACATACACCAGTTCCAGCAGGAAATGATATATTCCCAATAGAATTAGTAGAAAAATATTTTAAAGATTTCTGGCCACGTTTAGGATTAACAAGAGAAGAATTCCTAAAACTAGGAATGAAACCATGTGATAATCTTGAACCAGGATTTAATATGGGAATATTAGCATTAAAAATAGCGGGAAAGAAAAATGGTGTAAGTAAATTACATGGTGAAGTATCAAGAGAATTATTCTCAGAAGTATGGCCACATATAGCACCAAATGAATCTCCAATAACATATGTAACAAACGGAATTCATACATGTACATGGTTAGCACCAAAATTAAAAGACTTATATAACAAATATTTAATACCATATTGGCAAGACAATATACATGAAGATGATGTATGGAAAAAAATAGACACAATTCCAGATGACAAATTATGGAAAGTTCATATGGAAAGAAAACAAAAATTAATTAATGTAATAAAACAAAATCTAATAAATAGATTAAGAAGAGAAGGTGTTAGTTATGATGCAATAGGAGAAGCATTGGCAAACTTACATCCAGACACATTAATGATAGGTTTTGCAAGAAGATTTGCAACATATAAAAGAGCAACATTAATATTTAAAGATTTAGAAAGAATAACACAAATATTAAATAATACAGATAAACCAGTGGTATTAGTATTTGCAGGAAAAGCACATCCAGCAGATAGATATGGTGCTGATTTAATAAAACAAATACATGAAGTATCAATGATGCCACAATTCAAAGGAAAAATATTTATATTAGAAAATTATAGTATAGAAATCTCAAGATATTTAGTAAGTGGTGTAGATGTTTGGCTAAATAATCCAAGAAGACCAATGGAAGCATCTGGAACAAGTGGACAAAAAGCATCTGTAAATGGAGTTGTAAACTTTAGCGTTTTAGATGGTTGGTGGGCAGAAGGGTATAACCAAAAAAATGGTTGGACAATTGGAACAAATGCAGAATATCCATCATATGAAGAACAAGATATTGCAGATAGCCAAAGCATGTATTATACATTAGAAAATAAGATAATACCAGCATATTATGCAAAAGATGAAAATGGAATATCTAAAAAATGGATGCAATACATGAAGAACTCAATCATGTCAACAGGTGGAAAATATAGTACAGCAAGAATGGTAGTAGATTATACAAATCAATTATATATTCCATTATGTAATTTAACAAAGAAATATTATACAAATTTAGAATCAGTTACAGAATATAGTGTATGGAAGAAAGATATTACAACAAATTGGAAAGATGTTCAAATAGAACAAATTGAAGGAAATGCAGATAATATTACATTAGATGCAGGAAATCAAATAGAAGTAAAATGTGTTGTAACATTACCAAATATTGATGTAAGACATATTGAAGCACAAGTATATTATGGAAAATTTTTAGATGATGGATCTGTTCAAGATGTAAAAATTATACCAATGAAACTTGATGGAAAAGATGATGAAAATAAAAAATATTATTATTCAGCAAAAATAGATTTAATATCAGGTGGAAATTATGGATACTCATTTAGAGTTATGCCAAAACATGAAATGTTATTAGAAAGTGCAAATTTAGACTTAATAAAATGGGTTGAAAAATAAAAAAAGAAGAGATGAATTAGAAAAAATTCATCTCTTTTAAACTATTATTAACTTATGAGTATAGTCCAAATTAGATTTAGACTCATATTCAAATCCCAAAGTATAAACATTAGAAGCCCAAATATCTTTTTGAAGTAAATGCTTCAAATTTTTATTAGAAGAACCATCCATAAACTTTTTTGGAGAAGTAATTAGATTTAATTTTGGATTTCTTCTTGAAGCTTCACTAATGATTTTTTTACCATTTTCATTAAAACCCAGAATTCTTATATATGGAGTAACCTTTTTGGAAAGTTGCATATCATCTTTTGTAATACCAAGAATTGCATATAAAAGAATTCTTTGAAGTCTAGTTTTAGTATATCTTTTAGTATCGATTAAAGTTAATAATTCAACAACACTATTACATGAATTTGCAGCATCTTTAATTGCATATTCCAAACCTTCAGAAACATCTGGTAAATTAGCAATATCAGCAATGGTCATACGTCTTAATGTATATAAGATTTCCTTATCAAAAGCAGATAAATCTTTAACATAATTTCCTTTTTTCAAACAATCTTCCAATAAATAAAAAGAAACTTCAGGCATATATTTTTGTAATTGGTCAATATTAGGAGAAATACAAGCAGAACGGATTGCTGAACCACTTGCAAAACGTGATGAAGAAGAAAACATGTTGTTATTATGTTCAGCTTCTTGTCTTTTTATAGTAACAGGTTGAATGAAAGAATCCTGTTTTTTCAAGGCCTTTAAATATTCAATTCCCAAAATATTATTTGGAGAAGAGAGCACATTAGCAAATCTTCTCATATTACCAAGATACATCATTAAAGCCTTTTCTCTAGCTTTAGGAAAGGAAACACCAGTAGATAATTCATGAGAAAGCAATGTTCTATATGCTTTTGGTTCTTCAACAAGAACTTGAACAATATCATCTAAAATAGAAATATCTCCACATTCACTTCCAAAACACAAATAATCAACAAGGTTAAGTGAATCAAGAATTTTTATTGCACCATATGCAAAATTTTCAGCACTAGAAATTGAATATATAGTAGGTAACTCTAATACTAAGTCAACACCACATTTTAAAGCCATTTCAGTTTTTACCCATTTACTAACAATCGCTGGATCTCCTCTTTGAGAGAAATTACCTGAAATTACAGCAACAGAATAGTCTGAATTTGTAAGTCTTTTTGCTTCATTTAAGTGATATAAGTGACCATTATGAAATGGGTTATATTCACAAATTATTCCCAGTATATTGCTCATAATAAAATTTCCTTTCTTTAAATTTCCCTTGTAATTTCTAAAAATTATTGATATAATCTTATCACAAAAAAGCTAGATATACAAGAAAATTTTAGAAATTTATACAATGGTATGAAAGGATATTAACAAATGGAAGAAAAAGTTATTATATATACAGATGGTGCTTGTTCAGGAAATCCAGGACCTGGTGGTTGGGGAGCAATTTTAATGTACAAAGGTGTAAAAAAAGAAATATCTGGAGGAAAGAAAGATACAACAAATAATATAATGGAAGTTACAGCCGTAATAGAAGCATTAAAATGTCTAAAAGTAAAAAGTGATGTACAAGTATATAGTGATAGTGCATATACTGTAAATGCGTTTAATCAAAAATGGATATATGGCTGGATAAAAAAAGGCTGGAAAACAGCAGGTGGAGATCCTGTAAAAAATAAAGAACTATGGCAAGAACTATATAGTTTAACCCAAAAACATAATGTTGAATTTATAAAAGTAAAAGGACATGCTGATAATGAATATAATAATAGATGTGATGAACTAGCAAGAAATGCGATAAAATCATTATAAAAGAAAGTATAATAAATTTAATTTTTGGAAATAATAACAAAAACATTAAAGAGAGGAAAATTGTTATGAAAAAGAAAATTATATTTATTATACTTTTATTAGGTTTAGTAGTAACTTTTGATGTTGTATTAATGAGTTGGAATTCAGAAGTTGAAGCATTATCTAAATATGGTTCAAGAGGAACAGAAGTAAGAACAATACAAGAAAAATTGAAAAGATGGGGATATTATAGTGGTTCTGTAGATGGAATATATGGAAGTCAAACAGTTTCAGCAGTAAAGAGTTTCCAAAAGAAAAATGGATTAACAGTTGATGGAATTGCAGGAACGCAAACACTTAAAGCTATGGGAATAACATCTAGTTCATCATCATCATCTTCTTCAAATAATTCATCAAATGTAAATTTACTAGCAAGAGTTGTTTATGGAGAAGCAAGAGGCGAACCATATACAGGGCAAGTTGCAGTAGCTGCAGTAGTTCTTAATAGAGTTAAAAGTAGTAAATTCCCAAATTCAATATCAGGAGTAGTATATCAAAGTGGAGCATTTGATGCAGTAGCTGATGGACAAATAAATATGACACCAGATACAACTGCAAAAAAGGCAGCACAAGATGCTTTAAATGGATGGGATCCATCTTATGGGGCAATATATTATTTTAATCCTAGTACAGCTACAAATAAATGGATTTGGTCAAGACCAATGACTGTAACAATAGGAAAACATAGATTTTGTAAATAAAGAAAAAGCAGATAATTATCAAAAAAGATTGATAATTATCTCTTTTTTTGTTAATATATAGTAAATTGTAAAATAGGAGGGCACAATATGAAATATTTCAAGAAATTAGTAGGAGAAAGAATATATCTATCACCAAGAAATAGTGAAGATGTAGAACAATTCACAGAATGGTTAAATGACTTTAACACAACAGATTATATCGGAAGAAGTGGAGCAAGTGTAACATT
>ERZ773150.2190-NODE-2190-length-15335-cov-3.810995_pt1 | contig 15335 bp, 8 predicted proteins | sample MGYA00580845_ERZ773150 | MGnify/ENA primary metagenome ERZ773150 (study PRJEB29015, sample SAMEA2737848) | human gut metagenome | biome: human gut; feature: human-associated habitat; material: faeces | place: China | collected 2012 ...
TATGGCTTCGCACGATGCCGGGAATGTTGACGGCGGCTTCACAACGCAACGCTTCCGTCGAGGTGCTATCGGCCGCTGAAGGCAGGGCGGCGTATGCCGGCCTGAACAACAGCTTGTAGGTCTTTTGGGCCAGAATCAGCCCCGTGGTCAGTTCCATGGTGGAAGGTACGCCGGAGATTTCGGCCGTAAGGCTGTCCACTACCACGCCTGCCGTCTTTTCGATGTGGAATGCGAACGACACGTCCTGCGTGAGTGGTTCGGGCGTGAAGTCCACTACCACCTGGCCTGTCCCTTCTTTGTCCAAAGGGACGGACACATGGTCCACCCGGGCATAGAACACGGGGGCACCCTCACTGGAGATGAAGTCGGAGTAAGCGTTGTAATCCTTCCATTCACCATACGCCCCCGCCACTTTCGGATCGTCTACAGGGTAGTGGCGGTAGGTAAGGTAGAGTGGGGTCAGGCCGCTTCCCAATGTGGCTGCGTCGCCTTGCGCGTCCACGATGTCGGTGGCATCTACCAGTTCACCTTCGTCCCATCCGAATGTGGCGAAGTTATATTCACCGCTGCGAACTCATAGGTTGTGCGTTCCGATTGGATCCAACGTGTCGGCCGAAGGCTGCCTTTCCGTCTCGGGCTGCATGAGGATGCCGTTGTTGCCGTTTTCTTCGGCGGTTATCCGGAATTCATACCGCAAGATGTTGACCGGACGCACGGCTATTACTCCCATGCTGTCGGGGCGGTTTCCTTGGTATTCCTCTTTCCAATGAAAACGGAAATCCATGAAAGAACGGTGAGGGTGTTCTGCCTGGCATAAGTCCACTTCTGTACATGAAGCCATGGCGCAGAGGAGCGGGAGTGCGGCAATCAGGCTGCTATACGGTTTCATACGCGTCCCTCCTTTCTTGTTTTCTCGGGGATGCTGTGTCGTAGCCTTCCTCTGTCGGCCCAATATCCGTCGGATAGTTTGCCTTTTATGTGAAAATAGGTTTCCACGGGATCTTCTTCTTTGGATTCTTTATTTTTCTTCTTACGTCTTTTTTCTTTCCGGCTTGCTTTCTTCTTGTCGCCAGTGTCTTCGGGCGTGTCGGCTTTGGCGCTTCCGGATGGTGTTTCGGAGGTGCCGTTGCCCGTTGTGGCTTGGGGGGCAGCCGTCACTTGCTCTTCCCCTTCCGTTTTCTTTCCTTTCCTCTTACGGCGGGACTTGCCCTTCTCCCCGGCCTCTGCTTTGGCCTTCTCCTTAGCCACATCTTTTAGTGAGTCGTTCAGCTCCAGTGTGCGGCGGAGCGAGTCGCGTGAGAGTTTCTCAGCTTCTGCTTCCTTGCGGCGCACCTTGTACATGGAGTCACGGATTTCCCAGTTGCGTTGCCGTACGCGTACACGTTCGTTGAATTTTTCTTTTTGCCGGGTATCCCATTCGTCGTAACGTTCGGCTCCCCCCTGTACTTTCTTTCCGATAGAGCGGAAGCGAAAGACGAATGAAAGATGTACGTCCTGTACCACCGGAAAAGGTACGATATGCCGTCCTTTCGAGCCTTGGTAAGTGTAGCATCCGTATTCTTCGTCATAGCCGAACTTGTCGTATGCCGTCATCTTGGCACCGACGGCCAAACCCAGATCCAAGTCTACGCTTCGACCATCCTTGAAAGGATAAAGGGGAACGCTCCACCCTCCGGTGAAGCCGAAGTTATAACTGTCGCCCTGTTTTCCCTTCCTTCCTAAGCTGAAAGTGTATTTTTCATACCCGACGTATAGACCTACATAATAGGCGCGCCAATTTCGGGGATTTGTGAATGTACGTCCGGAGAGCACATTGCGTCTGAAGCGTCTGAAGCCCCAAAGAGGTAAGGAAATGGTGGTGTCTCGGTTTTCTTTCGTGTAGCGTTCCATAGCCCCTCTGATCGAGCCACCCGTACGCCAATACTTCCGGAATTCCACATTTCCTGCTGCTACGTTGTACACGATGCGCGGCTGTATGGAATGGTGGGTATTCCAATTATATTTGCCGTTCATAAGTATGGAGAAACGGGTCTTTTCATTGCCTGCCAAGTCAAACTCCACCCCGAGGTTCGGAGTGGCTACTACCCAATCCACGGCGTTGGTCATGATGGACCAACGTTTAAGGAAGGGCACGGTATCGTGTTTTACGTCCTTTGTTCCGGATAAGGATTGCCCGTAGAGAATAGCGGGTGTCAAGCAAACCCACATCAAGAGTGTCCTAATGATCAACTTTTGCATTCAAACAATATCGTACAATTCGGTTTTCAATACTTTTTTAGCATTTTACAAGTCTATCTCTTACTAAGAGAGCGTACAGGCCGCGTAACTCATTATGTTACAGCTATTATTATGGAAAATATTTCGCAAAAGGTTTGCGTATTTTGTTATTTGTTTTAGGGGGGGGTAAATTTTAACAAAATAAATTTCTTCATTTGCTTTCTTTTACCTACTTTAGCGGTCGATTAGTCGCTCTCTTAGTAAGAGATAAACCGGATACATATATTTTTAACCGGTGTTGTCATGACAACTTGTGGAAGGGGAATATCAGACTTCTGTTGTCAGCAAAGTTATATCGGAATTACGTTAATTTAAATCAAACGTTTTTTGCAGTGTTTTGATAGGGGCGTAAAAACTTTGTGGGAACATCCCCTACACAGGGATTTCACAAAAATATCCTTCATCTTTCAGGTTGTATGGTAATTCTCTCATAATATTGATGTTACAATCTGAAGGATGTTTCAGATATCTTTCAGCCATGATTCATTTCAACCGGCTCAGATTGATGAACCGTTTGGCGCAGACTGAAAAATCGTTCGGCTGATACTGAAAAATCGTTCGGCGCAGAACTTTTTATTGCTCTCTGCCATGAAATGGAACTGAAAGATGGCCTATCTCTCCTTCATTTCATAATACATTTCGTGACAAGTAGTTGGTGTACGGCCTGAAGGATGAAGGGGTTTTTCTGAAAAACTCTTGGAAGGGGAAACATGTAATCAGTAAAATGGGAGGAAACGTGTTCCGTTTTCCTCCCATTCTTGTTTATTTCTGCTGCGGTGAGAATATCAGGTCAATGATATCTGCTTCCTTGAAGAACTTCTTGGCAAACTTCTGCACGTCCTTCGGTTGGATGGAAGCCACGAGGGTTTCCATGTTTTTCGGGTCGTTCAGGTTCACTCCTGTCTTATAATATGTAACCAAGGTGGTCAGCCAATAAGCATTGTGCTGTTTGCTTTGTTCAGCCTCTTTCAGCGTGTTCTTGACCACTTTGCTGAGTTCTTCTTCCGTAACACCCTCACGTGTGATATTGTCCACTTCCTTATAAAGCAAGGGTTTCAGCTCATTCGCTTTTTCAGGGTCACATTCGAAGGTCATATACATATTATAATTGTTATAGGGTTCGCGTGAGGCTGATCCGCTTACTCCTACGCCGTAGGTTCCGCCTTGTTCTTCGCGGATAGTCTTGGTATAGCGGTTGGTGAGGATATTACCCAGTATGTTGATGGTGTAAGCCTCTTTCAAGGTATATTTCATTTCCCTGTTGAACAGGACTATGACTGTGGACTTCGGAACCTCCAACGGAATTTCTATGTTCTTTTCCACTTTGCCTTTCGGTGCCCTGACCTGACGGTCCACCCACTTCTCATTCCGGTAGAGGGAAGGGAGGGAACCTATGTATTTCTGGGCCATGACCCGCGCCGTGTCTTTGTCCACGTTCCCGACGATGAAGAAAGTAAAATCGCTGGCGTCGCAGATACGGTCACGGTAAGCCTTTTCAATACGGTCGAGCGTCAACCGGTCTACGTATGCGTCGTTGAACAATTGTACGCGCGGATTGTAGTTGGCAGAAATCAATGAGAGAGAATCACGCATGATGGTCTGCGGTTGCCCGGCAATCTGCTTGGCATAGATATGGTTGCGTTCGATGATGACTTTATGTGCCAGAGTATCGAAGCGAGGTTCCATGAAACGGAGGTACATCAGTTGCATCATCGTTTCGAAGTCTTTGGGCGTAGAGCTTCCGTTGACGTTCTCATACAATCCGCTGATAGAGACCTCACACCCGGCCTTTTTACCAGTCAGCAACTTGCCCAATGCGATTTCGTCGTAGGTTCCCAAGCCGTAGTTCGAAGTGAATTGTCCGGCATTGGATGCCGCAGGGAGGAAATTGATATCCGTATATAAAGAAGAACCACCGGGACTGTAAGCGGCTAAGGCCACTTCGTCTTTTTCATAATCGGCCTTGCGGTAGATTACTTTTGCCCCGTTGCTTAAAGTCCATTCTTCGGCTTGGAATTGTGGCAGTTCCTTCACTTTTGTGATTGTTCCGGCTGTGGGCTCTTTTTCGATGAGGTTGCCTTTTACGCTATTGTCTTCGTATGCAGTTACTTCCTTTCCTTCCATTTCGGCAAGGATGTCCCGGGCCTCTTGTTCCGTCAGGTGTGTGACGCCTTCGCTCGGGCCGCTGATAACGATGGTACGGTTATTCGCTTTCCACCATCTGCGGGCTTGTTGGGATACCTCCTCAGCCGTGATGGTCGGAAGGATTTCCTTGACAGCTTCGGCGTAGTCCCCAATATCAATAATGGCTTCGTTGGTCAAGAAGTGGGATTGCATTTCCTCAGCATAAGCATCGTTGGAAGTTTTGTCCTTGTCTTTCACCATAGATTCAAGGCTTGTCAGCATATTGGCTTTTGCGCGGTTCAGTTCGTCTTCGGTAAAGCCATGTTGGAATATCCGTTCGTGTTCCTCTAAGGCTCCGATGAGGGCTTCTTTTTCCTGGTTCGGTTTAGCTGTCGCACTCACGGAGTAACCATAATATCCCCTTGCCATGCCGAAAAAGCCGACCGAAGCTTTTACGTAAGGGGCTTGTCCGCGTTGAATAATCTCTCCGATACGTTCACCCACCATACTGTTGTAAAAGCCGATCATCAAACCGTTTTTCACGTCCTGATACGTGGCATATCCCTTGCCGTCGTATTCTTTGTCGCGGAAGATGCGGATAACTTGTACGTTGGATGAAGTAGCTTCCTTGTCGGTGGCCAGGCAGAAATAAGTTTCGTCATGGGACGGGATTTCAAAAAATGGGCGCGGTTCCGGATTAGGGATAACGGGAATGGACGAAAAGACTTTCTTTATCTTTCCCTCCATATTCTTGATGTCGAAATCTCCTACAATGGCAATGGCTTCCAAGTCCGTGCGGTACCATTTGTGGTAAAAGTCGCGCAGGGTTTCGGGCTTGAATGTCCGGATGACATCCAAATTGCCGATGACATCACGCTCGGCATATTTCGAGCCTTTGTAGAGTATAGGTCTTTTCTGGTTATAGATGCGGGTTGCGCTGGTATTGCGTGTACGCCACTCCTCTGTGATGACCCCGCGTTCCTCGTCGATGTCTTTCGGGTCGAGGGTCAGGTAATAAGACCAATCGTGAAGGATGAGCAGGCACGTGTCCGTCAGGCTTTCGTCTGCCATCGGCACATCACTGATGTTGTACACCGTTTCGTTCTGTGTGGTGTAGGCATTCAGGTTTCCACCGAAAGAGATACCGTGGCGTTCGAGTGTGGAAATCATGCTGTTGCCCGGGAAGTTCTTACTGCCGTTAAAGGCCATGTGTTCCAAGAAGTGGGCTAAGCCGTCTTGATCGTCATTCTCCAGTAAGGCGCCTGCATTGCGGATGATGAAGAAACTGGCCCGGTCTTTAGGTTCTTCGTTATGCCGGAGATAATAAGTGATACCGTTCGGTAGCTTTCCGATTAAGACATTCGGGTCTGCCGGAAGTTTCTTGTTCCAGTCTATGGGTTGTGCATGCCCTATCAGGCTGAGAAACAGGAATGACAGCAATAGAATTTTTTGTTTCATAATTTAAAAGTATAAAATCAGACTGTATGAGCAATCTGTGATTAAGATTTATGATTGTCTTTGTTGCGGATTTCCACTCTTCGGATTTTTCCGCTGATGGTTTTGGGCAGTTCGTCTGCAAACTCGATGACTCTCGGGTATTTATAAGGTGCAGTGACTTGTTTGACATGGTTTTGCAGAGTCTTGACCAAATGCTCTTTATCTACATCTTTGTAGTCTTTTGCCAGTACGATGGTAGCTTTTACGATTTGTCCGCGAATCTCGTCGGGTACGCCTGTGATGGCGCATTCCACTACGGCAGGATGTGTCATCAATGCGCTCTCCACTTCGAAGGGACCGATGCGGTAGCCGGAACTTTTGATGACGTCGTCCACCCGTCCTACAAACCAGAAATAACCGTCTTCATCTTTCCAGGCCACATCGCCTGTATAATATATGCCGTCATGCCAGACTTCACGGGTGAGGCCTGGGTTACGGTAGTATTCCTTGAACAATCCCAATGGTTTGCCATGGGTGGTGCGGATGACTATTTGTCCCTGTTCGCCCGGTGCAGCCGATGTTCCGTCTGTTTTGAGTAAATCTACTACGTATTCCGGATTAGGTACTCCCATGGAACCGGGTTTAGGAGCCATCCATGGGAATGTGGCGATAGTCAAAGTCGTCTCTGTCTGTCCGAAGCCTTCCATCAGTTTGATACCGGTCAGTTTGCGGAATGTTTCGTACACGGCCGGGTTCAGCGCCTCGCCTGCAATCGTGCAATAATGCAGGGAAGAAAGGTCGTAATGCGTCAGGTCCTCCCGAATCAGGAAGCGGAAGACCGTGGGGGGGGCACAGAGCGATGTGATATGGTAATCTTGTATCATTTGCAGGATGTCGGCCGGATGGAACTTTTCATGGTCGTATACAAAAACCGTGGCTCCGGCAATCCATTGGCCGTACAGTTTTCCCCATACGGCTTTTCCCCATCCCGTGTCGGCCACGGTCAGATGCAGGCTGTTTTCGTGCAGGTTATGCCAATAACATCCGGTTGCGATATGCCCGAGCGGATAAGTGAAATCATGAGCCACCATCTTCGGTTCGCCGGTAGTTCCCGAAGTGAAATACATCAGGGATATGTCATCGTTCCGGTTGGGATGTTCCGGTTTGACAAACGGTGCGGCTCCTAAAACGCCTTTTTGAAAGTCTTCAAAACCATGGGGCACGATTGGTCCGGCTGAAACGAGATGTTTGACGGAAGGTGAATAGGGGAGAGCGTCTTTGACGTGGTTCAAGATGACCTCTTCGCCGGCACAGACAATCATTTTGATGTCGGCGGCATTGTTACGGTAGATAATGTCTTTTCCGGTCAGCAGATGGGTGGCCGGAATGGCTACGGCTCCGATCTTGTGCAAGGCGATGATGGAGAACCAAAATTCATACCGGCGTTTCAATATAAGCATGACCATGTCTCCGTGCCCGATGCCTAACGATTGGAAATAAGAAGCCGTACGGTCTGTGTAGTCTTTCAGTTCGGAGAAAGTGAAGTCATGGTGTACACCATGGTCGTTCGTCCAACATAAGGCTATCTTGTCCGGGGCTTCTGCGGCCCATGCATCTACTACATCGTATCCGAAATTGAAGTTCTCCGGTACCTTTACATGGAAATTTTGGATGAAGTCGTCTTGCGACGTGAACGTCGTTTGACTTAAAAATCTCTCCAGCATAATCTTTTTCTTAAAGTCTAAAAAGTCGCAATATGTACTTAATTGGGTACAAAGGTAATAAATAATGGCCTATTTAGTCCTTGTCCCGTTGGAAAAATAATATGCGAATCCGCTTTGCAGTGCATATTTGCCGCCCTGAAGTCAGGCCAAGTCTACTACGGTGATGCCGGCTCCTCCAAACTGTACATGTTCGTCTTTGAAATCTTTTACGCCGGGCACCGTGTGCAGGTATTGGCGAATCAGGGTTCGCAAGATGCCGGATCCCGTCCCGTGCAGGATGCGTACTCTGGATATACCTAATATTATGGCATCGTCTATAAAATAGGTAACAGCTTGGATGGCTTCGTCTCCCCTCATGCCCCGTACGTCGATGTCCTGTTTGAAATTCAGTTTCTTTTCGTATATGTTGTCTTGCGTCTGTTTGCTGACGAAGGTGGCAGCCTGTGTCCGTGCCGGGGCATCGGGGGCTGTGGCCCGTTCCAACCGTTCCGGTTTCACGTTGGTGCGCATCATGCCGAAAGTGACGATGGCGTTCTTTCCGTCTATCTCCTCTATCGTGCCTACGGTGGTTTGCCCTTTGATGCGTACGGTCTCGCCGGGTTGCAGGGGACGGTTGCGCTCTTCCGTTTCCCGTGCGGTTTGCAGCAAGGCATCGGGCTGTGCTTTCCGCATGGCGGCTTCGGATGCTTTTTTCTCTTTCCGTTCGGCCTGTCTTTTTTTCCGTTCCTGCAGTTGTTGCATTTTGCGGGCTATCTTGTCCGCTTCATGTCGTTTTTCGATGTCGTCCAAGGTCTTTTTAAAATCATCCAATTCCTGGCGTACGTTGCGGGTCTTTTCTTTTTCAGCCTGAGCCTCCCTGATGGTTTTAATGGTGTTCTCTATCTTGGCATTCGATTCCCGGAGCAGTTGTTCGGCATCTTCTTTGGCTTTGCGCAAGATTTCTTTCCGGCTGCGTTGCAACTCTGCGATTTCCGTTTCGTAACGGGCTATGGTCTTCTCCATTTCCTTTTCCCGGAGATGGATGTTCTGCCGTTTGTTTTCCCAATACCGCTTGTCTCTTACGATGTCTTGCAGGTACTTGTCCGCGTTGATGTATTCTTTGCCCACCAACTCGGACGCATCGGCTATTACTTCCTCAGGAATGCCTATCTTGCGGGCGATTTCCACGGCAAAAGAACTGCCAGGATTGCCGATTTGCAGTTGGAACAGGGCCTGCATGTGTTGGCGGTCGTAGAGCATGGCCCCGTTCACTACCCCCTCATGGTCCTCGGCGAAGTGTTTCAGGTTTTGGTAGTGTGTCGTGATGATGCCGAAGGTCTTTTTTTGGTTGAACCGTTTCAGGACGGCTTCGGCTATGGCGCCGCCGATTTGCGGTTCCGTGCCGCCTCCGAATTCGTCGATGAGCAGAAGACTGGTGCCACAGCAAGCTTTCATCATGTTTTTCATGTTGAGCAAATGGCTGGAATAGGTGCTCAAGTCGTCCTCTATGCTCTGCTCGTCCCCGATATCGATAAAGATACTGCCGAAAATGCCGGTGCGTGAGTTTTCCCCGATAGGAACGGGAAGTCCGCATTGCAACATGTATTGGATGAGGCCTACGGTCTTCAGGCATACGGATTTTCCGCCCGCGTTGGGACCGGAGATGATGAGAATACGCTGATGTCCGTTCAGTTCGATGTCGAGCGGTACGATTTTTTTCCCGTGACGGGTCAGGGACAGGTATAGCAAGGGATGGCGGGCCATGGTCCAGTCTATCAGCGGCGCCCCTTTGATGTCCGGTGTCGTGGCATCGAACTGGTGGGCTAATCCGGCCTTGGCATGGATGAAGTCTATTTCGGCCAAAAACTCGTAGGATTGCAGTATTTCCTGATAATGAGGCCGGACCTCAGCCGTGAATTCTTGCAATATGCGTATGATTTCACGCCGTTCTTCTCCTTCCAGTTCGCGGATACGGTTGTTTGCCTCCACCACTTCAGCCGGTTCGATGAAGACCGTACGTCCTGTGGAGGATTCATCGTGGACGATTCCTTTTATTTTACGCTTTAAAGCCGGTGCCACAGGAATGACCAGACGTCCGTCGCGCATGGTGGGAGTGACATCCTTGTCCACCACGCCGTCTTGTTGCGCGTTCCGCAAGATGGCGTGCAGTGTGCGCGAGATTCCGCTTTCGGCAGCGACAAGTTCGCGGCGGATGCGCAACAGTTCGGCGGATGCCGAGTCTTTGATTTTGCCGTATTTGTCGAGTATGTTTTCAATGCGGTGTACCAATTGAGGGTAGACGGAGACCCCTTGCGTCAGGCGGCGTAAAGCCGGATAGGGGACGGAGGCATCGTCGGCGGGGCGTCTTTCTTCTGTGTCGTTATCTTCTTCGGTTTCCTTATTAAGAAACCGTACGATGTTGATAATCGTGCAAAGCGAGCGTTTCAGGTCGAACAATTCCGTTTCGTCGAGATAAGTACCTTCTATTCTGATGCGTTTGATGGCCGGGCGTACATCATAGAAGTCCTGCTCCGGAAAGTCCTCTTCTCCTTCCTGAATGCGCAGGAATTCCCGTGTCTGCTCTTGCAATTCGCGCAATAGATGCAAATCCGTCAGGAATTTCATCTGTACGACGCGCTCTATGCCAAGCGTACTCAGGCAGTGTCCCGTCAATAAAGTACGTATCTCGTCAAATCCTATTTTCTGTTCAAAATTCTGTGGATAAATCATATTTCATTTGGGTTAGCGGGTGCAAAGTTAAGAAAAAGCGGCATAAGATATTCTTTACTCGGTTCTTTTCTGGCCTGGCTGTCCGTATAAGGATAGGATGTTTTTAGTACGGAGGAATACTGGCGTGGAGGTTAGCCATCCCCCTCTACATAGAGGAATATAAGTCTGTTTTAGGATAGTTTTAATGTTATTCAGAACACTCTTTGCGAAGAATCAGGTCAGTTTATAAGCATGAAGATATTTATTTTGCAATTTGAAAATAAAAAGAATATGGAAGAAGGATTATTGTTGGTGAATGATGATTTTGTGATATTGCGTGCGATGGACGCACTTTCGGATAGGTCGGCAGTTGTGAAGAACCTGTCGCGGGCGGCATCGAATAAGATAAAAGTGGAATGGGTGATTATTACTATTGTCATTTCTGGAGAAGCGGAATGTACCATCAATAGGAAAAATTATAAAGTAAGGGCGCATGATATAATCATGTCCTTGCCCAATTATGTATTGGAGCGGCAGAAAAAGACAGGTGATTTGTCTGTAAATTGCCTGTGCATCTCTCGTTCTTTGTTTCAAAAGAACATTTCATTCTCTTCTTATAATTGGGATGTAGTCTCATTTTTGATGGCTCATCCGGTGTTGTCGCTTACGGATATGGAGTATACATGTTTATCTTTGTATTACTCTTTAGTATCAGTTAAAATTGGAGATAAAGACAAAATGGGGTATAAGGAATCCATGCGTTGTTTGTTAAAGTCGTTTATGTGTGAGTTGTACGGTGTGATAGGACGTTATATATCTGTTGGTTCGGTTGATTATTCACAGGGGAATAACTTGTTCAAAGGATTTTTGGATATACTTACATCGGTGTATCCCAAACCTCGTTCCGTATCCTTTTATGCAGAGAAGTTAAACGTGACTTCTAAATATTTGTCTTCTGTTTGTAAGGCGACATGTGGCGACACGGCTTCTGTATTGATTCATAAGGCGGTGACGAAAGACATCGCGGATTTGTTGTCTTATTCAAACAAAAGCATTAAGGAAATTATGGTGGAATTGGATTTCCCTTCCCTTTCTTTTTTTGGCAAATATGTGAAAAAGCATTTTGGTGTCGGGCCTAAAGAGTATCGTTCCAGACATTTATCCTAATACGACATCCAGAATCATCATTAGTACGAAACCCATGGCAAAGCCGATTGTCCCTACATTGGAATGTTTGCCTTGGGAAGCTTCCGGAATCAACTCCTCTACGACCACGTAAATCATTGCGCCAGCGGCAAACGACAGCAAATAGGGCAATATGGGGGTAATGTAGGCCGCCAACAGAATCGTCAGGATAGCTCCGATTGGTTCTACGACGCCGCTCAATGTGCCGATGCCGAAAGCGCGCAATCTGCTGTTTCCCTCACTACGCAGGGGCATGGAGACGATGGCACCTTCCGGAAAATTCTGTATGGCGATTCCCAAAGATAAAGCCAATGCACCGGCCATGGGAAGATAAGTGCTGTGTTCCATGGCGGCGGCCAATGCTACTCCTACGGCCATTCCCTCCGGAATATTGTGTAATGTGACTGCCAATACCAACATGCTTGTCCGTGACAATTTGCTGTGCGGTCCTTCGGGTGAGGGGCTGCCTAAATGGAGGTGCGGGGTGATCCGGTCCATCAGCAAGAGAAATGCAATACCTGCTATGAAACCGCTTACGGCCGGGACGACCCGGGTAGCATCTTCCGTGCCGCTCATTTCTATGGAAGGTATCAGCAGCGACCATACGGAAGCCGCCACCATGACACCGGAAGCGAATCCCAATAAGGTTTTCTGTACTAAATCCGGCATTTGCTTCTTCATCAGAAAAACACAGGCGGCACCTAAGGTTGTACCGGCAAAAGGTAATAATAATCCTATGATTAGTCCTTCCATGATTGTATATTTGTCATATTATTCCAATGTAATTTCACCGGCCAGACTGGTATTCATGAGGTGCCTGACTTTTTCGGAGGGCAGGTCATGTCCCAAAAGGAACATCAATTTGGTCAATGCACATTCCGGGGTGCTGTCATATCCGCTGATAACCCCGGCTTCCAGTAACTGGCGTCCTGTTTCATAACGTTCCATCTCCACACTTCCCGACTGGCATTGGGTTATGTTGATAATGATGATGTTACGTGCTGCGGCTTCCTTGATGAGTTTGATAAACCACGGCTTCTGTGGGGCGTTGCCCGAACCGAAGGTCTTCATGACTACGGCTTTCAATCCTTTGATGTTGAAGACTGAAGTAATGATGCTTTCTTGTATTCCGGGAAAAAGCGTGAGAACCACTACATTGGTATCGAACAAGTAGTGTGCTTTCAGGGGACGGGACGGGTCAGGCCGGCGTATGCGTTCCGGTTTGATTTTGATGTCGATGGCACTATGCCCCAGGCACGGATAATTATACGACTTGAAAGCATTGAATTTTTCTGCATTGATTTTCGTGGTACGGTTGCCCCTCATCAGGTCTCTTTCGAAATAGATACAGACTTCCGGCACCATGGCCGTACCGTCCGGATGTTTGGCCGCAGCAATCTCGATGGCGGTAATCAGGTTTTCTTTGCCGTCTGTCCGCAACATGCCCATCGGAAGTTGTGAACCGGTCAAGACAACCGGTTTAGACAGGTTTTCCAACATGAAACTCAATGCAGAAGCTGTATAAGCCATAGTGTCGGTTCCATGCAGGATGACAAAACCATCGTATTGTCCGTAATTCCGTTCTACAATTCGTGCCAATCTAGCCCAATGGTAAGGTTCCATGTCGGAAGAGTCAATGGGGGGATCGAAAGAATAGGTGTTGATATGATAATTAAAACGTTTCAACTCCGGAACAAAGTTCAGCAAGTGGTCGAAGTTGAAGCTTTCCAATGCTCCTGTTTCCGGGTTTTCTATCATTCCGATAGTTCCACCTGTATAAATCAGCAATACGGAGGGGGCAAAGTCTGTCATATATCCATGGTTTTGCGGTTCATTTGCAAATATAGTGATAATTTCTGGATTTTGAGGTGGAGTGAATCGCTTTTGTTTGTGTTTTCTAAAAATGCTTAAACTTGGAAAGTTTTCCGTTGGAAATTTGTTTCATTGTAAATTAAAGGCGTTCTTTGCAAAAGTTTCTATTGGAAAATAATGATAATACAAAATAATAAGAAAGAATATGAAGTATGTAATTATAGGAGGAGTGGCTGGTGGTGCGACTGCGGCTGCCCGGATTCGTAGGAATACGGAGAAAGCGGAAATCATTTTGTTTGAAAAAGGAGAATATATATCGTATGCCAATTGCGGTTTACCTTATTACATAGGTGGGGTGATTAGTGACAGGGAACGGCTTTTCGTACAAACTCCGGAGGCTTTTGCCCGTCGTTTCCGTGTGGATGTCCGTACAGCGTCCGAGGTGACGGCAATAGACGTGTCCCGGAAAGAAGTTACGGTAAGGACATCGGCCGGTCGGGAATATGTGGAAGCTTACGACAAACTCTTGCTTTCTCCTGGAGCGTCTCCGGTACGTCCTCCTTTACCTGGTATCGACAGCCGTGGAATCTTTACATTGCGTAATGTACAAGACACCGACCGTATCAAGGACTACGTGCGGCAACATCAGGTCAGGCGTGCACTTGTCGTAGGTGGCGGTTTTATCGGTTTGGAAATGGCTGAAAATTTGCAACATGTTGGGGCTGAAGTGGCCGTGGTGGAAATGGCGGCCCAGGTCATGGGACCTATAGATTTTTCTATGGCGGCTTTAGTACATGAACAGCTGTTGCAGAAAGGGGTGAAGCTTTATTTGGAACAGGCGGTGGAATCTTTTGAGGAAACCGTTTCCGGAGTGACGGTAAAGTTCAAGTCCGGTATCACGATAGAGACGGATTTGGTGATTCTTTCCATTGGGGTACGTGCTGAGACCTCGTTAGCCTCCGCTGCAGGTTTGGAACTGGGAGAGATGAAAGGAATCCGTGTGAATGACTATCTGCAGACATCGGACGAGTCGGTGTATGCGGTCGGTGATGCGATAGAATTTCCTCACCCTTTGACCGGTAAGCCTTGGCTGAATTTCTTGGCGGGGCCTGCCAACCGGCAGGCACGTATCGTGGCCGACAACATGGTGTTCGGCAATAAAACAAGATACGAGGGAGCCATCGGGACTGCCATTGCCAAGGTGTTCGACCAGACCGTGGCTTCAACAGGTCTTCCGGCCAAACGTTTATTGCAGTTGGGGATACCTTATCTTTCGGCTACGATACATTCCGGTTCTCATGCCGGATATTATCCCGGAGCCTTGCAGATGGCCATAAAGATTACGTTTTCTCCCGATGGAGGCAAACTTTACGGAGCACAAATCGTGGGGTATGACGGTGTGGATAAACGGATAGATGAATACGCTATGGTCATTAAGCGCGGAGGTACAGTGTACGATTTGATGGAGTTGGAGCACGCTTACGCTCCACCTTTTTCATCAGCCAAGGATCCGGTGGCGGTATCAGGCTATGTGGCCGGGAACATATTGAACGGGAAAATGAATCCGCTTTATTGGAGGGATTTAAAAACGGCTGATTTGAACCGCGTGACATTGGTGGACGTGCGTACGCCCGACGAATATGCACTGGGAGGGATAGACGGTGCGGTGAATGTGCCGTTGGATGAGCTGCGGGAACGTTTGGCAGAGTTACCTCTCGATAAACCTGTGTGGGTGTATTGTGGTGTGGGGTTGCGCGGTTATCTGGCTTCTAATATCCTGAGAGAAAACGGCTATGACGTGAGGAATCTGATAGGAGGGCTTAAGACCTATAAAGCGGCTGTGAATCCGGTTCTTCTTCCCGATGCGTCTGAAGGCGTTTGCGTTCAGAAGTCAAGTGGCACATGTTGTGCAAGTCAGGAGGAAAAGGTGCCGGTTGCCCGCATTGTCCGGGTAGACGCTTGTGGTATTCAATGTCCCGGTCCTATTCTGAAATTGAAGAAGAGCATGGAACAACTACGACCAGGAGAATGTTTGGAGATACGTGCCACGGATGCCGGTTTTCCCCGTGATGCCGAAGCCTGGTGCCG
>ERZ773150.2207-NODE-2207-length-15234-cov-3.532314_pt1 | contig 15234 bp, 14 predicted proteins | sample MGYA00580845_ERZ773150 | MGnify/ENA primary metagenome ERZ773150 (study PRJEB29015, sample SAMEA2737848) | human gut metagenome | biome: human gut; feature: human-associated habitat; material: faeces | place: China | collected 2012 ...
TGATTTTTCGTTTGGCGCAGATTGATTTCCGTTCTTCTACATGACAAGAGGCTGAAAGATGGCCTTTTTATCGTTCAGCCCGACAATACGCTTTATACCAAACAGTTACGGTGAATCCTGAAAGATGAAACATGTTTTTGGAAACTCCCTGTGTAAGGGGATGAAAAAAAGATTGGGAGAATGGGCCTATCTCTTCACAAGAGATGAACTAATTAGAGCTTTTGATGCGTAAGATACTGTATTCCATTTGATTAGTTGGTTTATCAGAATCAGCCTTTATTTGTTTTTCGTTGAGCAAACACGATTTTGCAAAACAATGAACGGAAAACAAATGCAATTTTTTTCGTTGTTACTTAGCACTTTATTGACTTTTTTTGTATATCTTTGCGACGTGGTTCATCTCTTGTGAAGAGATAGACCACATGAACAGCATGCAAGTGCCGAGGGAAAACGGAATGACAAACATACGGTTGAAAAACGTAATGGATTGCGATTCAAAATCCCATATATTTTGGAAACATCCACATAACAACTTGTCTAACAAGAAAATGCAAAGATAAGTTGGAGTAATAAAAGTACCCTTTTGAGAAAGATGGACGAAACGCCCCAATGGTATGTCTTGCGCGACCTAAGCCGTCCCAACTCCAAGCTATCGGCTTTTGATAAATTGACGGGAAAAGGAATAAAATGTTTCACACCGTTAGTCAGAAAAGTTGTGACGCAGGGTGGAAAACAAGGATGGAAAGATGTGCCCTACATGCGTGACTTGCTTTTCGCCCACAGCACACACGACGTGCTCGACCCGTTCATGGCACCCGGCCTCAGATTGCAATACCGTTACGTGCATGGTGGCTTCAAGGAACCCATGACCGTACGCGAAGCCGACATGGACTGTTTCATCCGTGCCGTGTCCTCCTCCATCTCTTCCAAATACTACCGTCCCGAAGAAATCACCCCGGCCATGCGCAACCGCAGAATACGCATCATCGGCGGCCCGCTCCACGGCTACGAAGGCAGCCTCGTCACAGTACGTGGCACTACCGTGAAACGCCTGTTAGTGGAACTGCCTATGTTGTTGGCAGCCGCCGTGGAGGTAGAACCGGAATTCATACAGCTTCTGTAAGCGAAGATTTCCGCAATAAAGTTTTTACGCCACACTTCATTTTTGTACCTTTGCTATTGCACATCCGAACGTTTCGCCTTGTGCGGCCTGCCCGTGGTGAAAATCGGAATCAACTTTGACATGGAACGGCATACGCTGAAAGATTGGGTGATCGGATAAGCCGCCGATGACACGTGCTTTCCGAATGGGGAGCAAAAGATTTCACCTTAACCTATTGAATGATAGATCATAGGAACATTTTCGTAAGCTTCAAAAGTGAAAGGCTTGTGAAGGCTTTTTTATGACAGGATTCACCTTAATATGCTGATATACAAAAAGTATGAAGGATGCGAACCCTTTTCCCGAAAAAACTACTTGTAGAGGAGAAAAGAGGCATGTTTGTCCGGAACCAAAAGAATAAATGAAACATTGTAACCTTACTTTGCAAACTGGGAAAGTAAGGTAATAAATCTATACTCATCAAATGAAAAAGGATATGAAAATAGCCGTAGCCGGAACCGGTTACGTAGGGCTTAGTATCGCCACACTCCTAAGCCAACACCATCAAGTAACGGCCGTGGATGTCATCCCCGAAAAAGTGGATTTAATCAACAGGCGGAAGTCACCCATTCAGGACGAATACATCGAGAAGTATCTGGCGGAAAAGGAACTGAACCTGACAGCTACGCTCGACGGAGCCAAAGCCTACGCCGATGCGGACTTCGTGGTCATTGCCGCACCGACAAACTACGACCCGGTGAAGAACTACTTCGACACCAGCCATGTGGAGGAAGTCATCGAGTTAGTGAAGGAAGTCAATCCCCATGCGATAATGGTCATTAAAAGTACCATTCCCGTGGGGTATACGGAAAGCGTGCGCAAGAAGTTGGGTACGAAAAACGTCATCTTCTCGCCCGAATTCCTGCGCGAGAGCAAAGCCCTGTATGACAACCTCTACCCTAGCCGCATCATCGTGGGCCGTCCCGAAGGGGATGCCCGGTTGAACGAGGCCGCACATGATTTTGCAGCCCTCCTGCAAGAAGGAGCCATCAAAGAAAACATCGACACGCTGTTCATGGGCCTGACCGAAGCCGAGGCCGTGAAACTCTTTGCCAACACCTACCTGGCCTTGAGGGTCTCCTACTTCAACGAACTGGACACGTATGCCGAGATGAAGGGTCTGGACACGAAAGCCATCATCAACGGCGTAAGCCTTGACCCACGCATCGGAAGCCATTACAACAACCCTTCGTTCGGTTACGGCGGCTACTGCCTGCCCAAGGACACCAAGCAACTGTTGGCCAATTATCAGGATGTTCCGGAAAACCTCATCCAAGCCATCGTGGAAAGCAATAAAACCCGTAAGGATTTCATTGCCGACCGCATACTGCACACGGCCGGTTACTACGACTACTACAACCGTGGGGACTTCAACCCGTCCGAAGAGCGGAAGTGTGTCATCGGCGTGTACCGCCTGACGATGAAGTCGAACTCGGACAACTTCCGCCAGTCGAGCATCCAGGGCGTGATGAAGCGCATCAAGGCCAAAGGTGCGGAGGTCATCATCTACGAACCCACGCTAGAAGACGGCAGCACGTTCTTCGGCAGCAAGGTGGTGAATGACTTGGATGCTTTCAAGGTACAGAGCCATGCCATTATTGCCAACCGGTATGATGCTTGCCTGGATGATGTGGAGGAGAAAGTGTATACGAGGGATATCTTCAGGAGAGATTAACTTCATAGAATAAGCTATAAATAAGTTCTCAAAATCTGAGACTGTTTATATAATATGTCACAAACACAGGACAATAATAAACGTATAGCGAAGAATACACTATTATTATATCTTCGCATGATATTCCTCCTTTCCATCAGTTTGTTTACCAGTCGAGTTGTATTGCAAACTTTGGGGGTGGAGGACTATGGTATATATAATGTCGTCGGAGGTGTTGTTGCCCTTTTCGCTTTCTTAAATGGAGCTATGACGGGAGCCACCCAACGTTATTTAAATTTTGATTTGGCAAAAAATGACACCCAGGCGTTATCTGAAACATTCAGTACTGCATTAATCATACATTCCATGATTGCCTTTACCATAATCCTCCTTTCTGAGACAATAGGATTATGGTTCATGTACGAAAAAATGGTAATCCCGGAAGAACGTATGACTGCTGCAATGTGGGTGTTCCAATGCGCCATATTGGTCATGTCTGTCAATATCATCAGCGTACCATACAATGCGGCAATCATAGCCCACGAAAAAATGGGTGCGTTTGCCTATATCAGTTTACTGGAAGCTACTTTAAAACTGGTAATCGTATACATACTTTACATATCACCGGTTGACAAGCTCGTCCTTTATGCAATCTTATTGTTGATAGTAAGTGTAGTTATCCGGTTTGTTTATTCCTCATACAGCCATAAGCATTTTAAAGAAACACATTTTCATTTTATATGGAATACGGCGAAACTGAAAGAAATGGGGGCTTTTGCAAGTTGGAACCTTATAGGCAATCTTGCATTAATGGGAGTTACACAAGGGTTGAATATGTTGCTAAATGTATTCTTCGGGCCTGTTGTCAATGCAGCCCGTGGTGTAGCTGTACAAGTACAAGGGGCAATACAACAGTTTGCCAATAATTTTCAGACGGCAATCAACCCTCAGATAACCAAAAGCTATGCTTCCGACCAGTTGGAATATATGTATTCCTTGGTTTGCAGAGGAGCCAAGTTTTCCTTTTTTATGGTGCTATTCATGTCGTTACCGTTCCTTATAATGACCGACCAAGCACTGGAACTTTGGCTAAAAACTCCACCTGCATATACAAGTACGTTCCTCCGGATTATACTGCTGAACGTAATGATAGACTGCCTTTCCAATCCATTAAACAACTCAGTAAACGCATCGGGACGAATCCGCACATTCCAATTAACCAATGGCATCCTCATGCTTTCGGTTGTACCATTGGCGTATGTAGCTTTACGAATGCACGCTAACCCCGCACTTGCATTCTTCACCCAACTGCTTATCACCGGTATTGCACACTTCATTAAGTTGTCGTTTGCAAAAAAGCGTACAGGATTACCCTTTTCCTATTATGCCCGCAAGGTCTATCTGCCGATTACGGCCGTAGGACTATTATCCCCCATAATACCGTACGTCTTATATTGGCATGGGAATAAAAGCCTCTTGAGTTTCTTTATAACTGGAATCCTTTGCCTTATAAGTGTAGCCTTGACGGCATATATTTTTGGTTTGTCCAAGAACGAACGTACCGTAATTAATACAAAGTTAATATCCATAACAAACAAAATAAAAAGATGAACAAAAAAATAGGGACCATAACATTTCAAGCATCGCACAACTGTGGCTCATTGTTACAAGCATACGCACTCCAACAAACCTTAAAGGCAATGGGATATGACAACGAAATCATCAACTTTTCCAATGAAGGTTCTCGTGATATGTATTCTATCCTACCACCCATCCACCCTTTCAGAAGGGGGATTCGAGGACGTTTTCAGAATTGGATAAAAAGTATACAGTATTACAGTATCCTCAAAAGACAACATGCATCCTATGAAAATTTCATAGCAAACAAACTCCGTCTGTCGAATAGAGCTTATAACTCAAATGAAGAGTTACAAAATGCACATTTTGATTACACACACTATATAACAGGCAGTGATCAAGTCTGGAATATAGCCTGTCCAGATGCCGATACGGCTTACTATCTTGACTTTGTAAAAGAAGGGAAAAAGATAGCCTATGCAGTGTCTACAGGAGCAACCGACATAGCTAAAAAGGCAAACAATCCCGAACTATACAAAAAGTTTGTGGATAATTTCGATTTCATTTCCGTACGTGAACAGAATGCCGTTGTACAATTCAAAAAAATGACAGGACGTAATGACATCGAATTACTGATTGACCCGACCCTTATGTTTACACAGGAAGATTGGGAAAACCATTTCACTCTCAATAAACCAATGGTAAAAGGTGACTACATCTTCTATTACGCCTTCCATTATGACGATGCGGTCAATAAAGTCGTCATGGAAATAGCCAATCGCATGAATATGCCTGTTTACATCATGGAAGCCAAGGCTTGGGGTCCCAAAGGCAGCCATAAGTCAGGATTGAAACTTTGTGAAAATTCAGGCCCCGAGGCTTTTTTAAATCTAATGAAGTTTGCCAAACTATCTTTGACCACTTCATTCCATGGCACTGTATTTTCTGTGATATTCCGTAAATGCTTTTGGTTCATAGACAGTGCCATACACAATCCGATGGACGACCGTGCCGCAACACTTGTCAACCAACTTGGTTTACAAGAAAGGCTGATTCTAGGTGAAACCCTCTTGCAACAAAAAGTAGATGTTATGCCCGATTATAGCCAAATGAACGAATGCATCATGGCTCTACAGTCTGCTGCAAAAGCATTTCTAACCCGTTCCTTATCATGATGCTACATGCCATTTTAGTGGAAACCCATGCCAACGTGGATTTGTTAGAAAAGGTTATCCGGAAAATGACAGGCGAAAACCATTATTTCTTCGTTCATGTAGACCGGAAAACAAAAAAATATCAGGACTTCTTAAAATTAGCTTCCCATCATGTCTTTTTCACGGACAAACGATATAACGTCAGATGGGGTTCTGTTGACCAGATTTATGCAACTTTGGAACTGATAAACAAAGCACGGTCTATTGGAGTTGAATTTGACTATTACCACTTGATTTCCGGCCAAGATTATCCCGTTCATAGTCCCCAGTATTTTGATGATTTCTTTTCCGACAATACTAAATCTTATATGGAATTGGACAAGAAAAGCCTGATAGAACCAAGATATATGTATTATCACCTGAATGGAATAATGAATGTACGCAAAGGGTTCGGAGGGACATTAAAAAGATATAGCCTTAAATTACAGAAACGCCTTTCCTCCCTTTTTCAACTAAGAAAACCCTTGCCCATGCAGCCTTATAAAGGGAGTAATTGGTGGAGCCTACATAAGGACATGGTCGGTTACATATTGACATACATAAACCAGCACCCCGAATATCTTACACGTTTCAGATTCTCATCGTGCTGTGATGAAGTATTCTTTCACACTTTAGCATTCAATAGTAAATTAAATTATACCATTGTTGAAGATGATTTGAGATATTACGATTGGCATCGCACATATCCAAATGAAAAATTACCAAGGGTACTTACCCATAGTGATTACAGTAAGATTATGACTACTAATGCTTTGTTTTGCCGCAAAATGGAAAACCCAATCTCTAATGACTTAATAAAAGAGCTTGATAAAGATTTATGAAATATTTAGTATTTGCATTTTTATTTCTTTGTTGCTACAAAGTACTCAGGAAAAACGGGGTGGAAAAATTTCTATGGTTAATGGTGGGTATGTTAATGATAAATTCCACATATTCGCCCATAGTCCTCAAAAATGCACATTTTACATTGTCCCTAACCTATTTAGCATCATTATTAATCGGCCAAAACACTATCAAAGACTTTGGAAAATATCCATTAAAAAAAGTTTCTATTATAATTGCTATAGTTTATGTTATAATTGCAATAAATTGTACTTGGCAATCTTTTCCGCAATCACTATATAAAGGAGCTATCGATTATTCTATTTCCTTCTTAATGCTCTTTGCTGGGTACAATGCAATAAAAGACAATGCTGATTACGATAGAGTTTTGAAAGTATTAAAACCAATAGTATTAGTATCAGCTGTTTATGGACTCTTTTGTTTCGTATTAAAAGACAATCCGTATAACAAACTAATAGGAATTTCAGAAGTTGGTATTAATTATGATTTTTTTGAAACCCAAAGAGGTTATAGGATAGCTGGATTTTGCAATACAAGTAATCCTCACGCTCATTTGTTAATGGTTTCCTCTTTTCTTCTTATTAATCGTGAAAAAAGCAAATATAATTATATGCTACTAATCCTTTCGCTTATGAATATCTTATTATCCGATTCAAGAGCACCACTGGCTGACCTAGGAGTACTCATTTTGATGTATATTATTCTCACAAAAGGTTCTTCTAAAAAAAACAAAGTAATAATATACTCTATATGTACAATTTTAATTCTATTTCAAACACCCTTCTTTTCTGATTTTGCAGACGGTATTATAGGAAAAGTTACAGATGTTTTTGCATCGGAAGGAGAAACTGAAGTTTCTGGAAGTTCTATGGTATTACGCGTTTCTCAATTATTAGCAGCATGGAATTACTTTATTCAAGCCCCATTTTTCGGACACGGTTTCGGTTATTATGGAGATTTCATATTTATCCCGGGTACTGACTGCAATGGTTTATGGGGAATGGAAAGTTATATTTTATGGTTAATGGTTGAACAAGGGGGCATAATGATAATATTGGCCTGCATATTCTATGCCTCTTTGTATATGTCACTTGGAAAGTACAAAAAAATGGAGTACTATAAAATACCAGTTACATTAACCACTGTACTAGTAATGTATTTACTTTTAAATCGTCCTACAGATGTTTATGAATACTACTTACCATTCATTGGCATCGGATTGAAGTTATTGGAAATAAACAAAAAACAGAAAAAAGTCCCACAACTAAACACTTGCTTTTGATGGATAATATATAAATCCACAGACAAAAATAAAAAATTATTATATGACTAATCCTTTAGTTTCCATAATTGTCCCCGTTTACAACGTAGAGAGATACATTGACAAGTGTATAAACAGTATATTAGAGCAAACTTATCCCCATATAGAATTACTCCTAATTGATGATGGAAGTCCCGACAAAAGTGGAGCCATCTGTGACAGATATGCACAAAAAGATAACAGGGTGCGAGTCTTTCATAAACAAAATGCAGGAGTCAGTGCAGCGCGAAACACGGGGATAAACCATGCAAAAGGAGAGTTCATCACATTTGTAGACAGCGACGACTGGTTAGAACCACAGTGTATAGGGGAATGTTTAAATATCATCAATAAAAACAAACTCGACTTTCTACAATTCAGTTCTAAACGGGTAAACGACAAGGGAGACATACTATTTCTAAAAACAGGAGAAACAACTATATTAAATGCGAGCCAATATATCGAAGCCGACCAAATATACATTGCGGCAGGCTGCTCAATATATAGGACAAGTATTATCAATGCCACAAATTTGAATTTTGACGAAGATTTAAAATTAGGTGAAGACCAGTTATTCATCTACCATTATATATCTAAATGCCAGTCTTGCATGAGAATTAAAGACACATTCTATAATTATAGACTTAATCCAGAATCAGCCTGTACAATCAATAACCCAAAGGAATGCTTGAAAAGCATGAAGGCATTCCAAACATTTGAATTACGCTCAATCTTTGAACGAAACATCCAACGTGGTATTTTACGGTATTTCCTATATCCCATTATTGAACAAAGATTTCTTCCTGCGAAAAAGGCATACAGACTGACCAAGAATGAAAACTTCAATCTTTTGAAGCCTAACAGGAAGTTTGAGCATTTATTCTTTAAATTATATAGAGCGAACAAATTCATAGGAATACTCTATCTCCACATCATTCTTCCCTATGTAAATAAAAAGTAGCAATGAAGAAAAATATACTCATAGTCATGCCCAGCCTCCATTCGGGTGGGGCTGAAAAAAGCCTTATATCATTATTGACCGCACTGCCTAAAGGCATGTTCGACATTGACTTAATGGTTGTGAACAAAGGAGGATTGTTTTATGGCATGATTCCAGACGGAATAAATGTCATTGAAGCACCACGAAGTTTTCGTATCGCATTAGGAAGGCTACATGAAATGAAATCAATAGATTGGGGAGTGAAATGCATTTCTAATGTATTGCTTAGACTAAGCCGCCTTTCCAACCTTAAAACCTTGCAGTTTACTTGGATGATGTGGCATAAAATCATTCCCGACCTTCACAAGAGCTATGATGTTGCAGCCTCATTTATGGACAGCATGACAAACTACTATGTCATCGAAAAAGTAAACGCAAAAAGAAAATACTTGTGGGTACATAATGATTATAAAAAACTAAATATGTATGCCCCTTTCGATGCCAAGTTTTTTGCAAAGGCTGATAACGTCGTAACCATTTCCAACCTTTGCGTACAGAGCCTGAAAGAAACATTCCCGGATTTAAAAGATAAATTCATAGCCATAGAAAACATATCGTCAAAAACACTTGTAGACAAAATGGCCAATGAGTTTTATCCGGAAGAATATAAAGGCATTGAACACGAAGTCATTATCTTGTCCATTGGCAGGTTAGTAGAACAAAAAGGCTTTGATCTTGCAGTAAAAGCAGCAAAAACACTAAAAGACAAGGGATTCCAATTCAAATGGTTTATCATTGGCGTTGGAGGATTAGAAGAGAACCTAAAGGCATATATTTCGCAACACGATTTGCAGAATGATTTTGAATTGCTCGGCGAACGTTCTAATCCATATCCTTACATCAAACATTGCAACCTGTTCTTACAGACTTCACGGTTTGAAGGTAAATCCATTGTCGTGGATGAAGCTAAGATACTCAACAAACCTATCATTGCGACAAACTATCCTACAGTAAAGGACAATATACAGGATGGCCAAAGCGGAATAATTTGCGAAACAAGCCCAGAAGCCATCGCTAATGCAATTATTGCTTTGAATCAAGACAAAAACAAGCAACAACATATCATTTCCCACCTTGAAAGATACTGTAATGGGAATGAAGATGAAGTTGAGAAATACATAAAGTTATTTTGCAGGACACAGAATCAAAAAGTATTCTCCATATAATACATTTGCCATATGCCTAAGAACTTAATTGTAATCACAAAACTTTTCCCTTATAACTTTACGGAGGCCTTCTTAGAATCAGAAACTCCTTTTCTACAAGAAAAATTCAAGAAAATCATCTTTATGCCCTTATTAAAAGGAAGAATAAGACCCAATTTCTCAAGTCTAACTGTTGATGATTCATACAATATATTATACTCAAAGAAAACCATAATGATCATACGAATCTTGTTTTCTTTTGACTTGTATCAATCACTATTCTTCCACCGGAAATCACTGCTCAAAAAAAATATGTTTATGGCCTGCATTAAACAACAAATACATATGCAGACAATTAAGTGTATAATCAAAAACAACCCATCCAACTTTACAGAAGATACCATAGTCTATAGCTATTGGTTTAATGCACCAGTATATGCCTTTCTAAAATTACGTGAAAAGTATAGAATGAAGTACCGGGTCGTATGTAGGGCACACCGGTGGGACGTATATGATGAAAATGGAGACATGCCGTATAGAAAGTATTGTATAGAGCATGTAGACAAAATATTCCCCATCTCACAAGATGCATGTGATTTCCTCACAAAAAAATATGGATATAAAGATAAGTATATATTATCCCGTTTGGGCGTACAAAAACGGAATGTAACAACAAAAGCATCTGCACCATTTAACTTCCAAGTGTTGACGATTTCCCAACTTATTCAACGAAAGCGTCTTGATTTGGTTTTAAATGCTTTGACTGTATTTGCATCAAAAAATCAAGACATAAGTATTCAGTGGACGCATTTCGGTACAGGAAATATGGAAAAAGATTTAAGAATGAAAGTTTCATCAATAGATATTCCCAACATGCGAACAACGTTTATGGGCTATGTACCCAATATAGAAATAATACAATTCATGGAAAAATCTACCGTGGATGTTTTCATGAATTTAAGTACATCAGAAGGAGTTCCTGTATCTATCATGGAAGTACAATCTTATGGTATTCCTGTTATAGCGACCAATGTTGGCGGGACTGGAGAAATCATTGATAAAGACAACGGTATATTATTGCCATCATGTCCCTCACTTGAAGATGTTGTCGCTGCGTTGGAAAAAGTATATCAATCAGACTTCAATAGAGACATAATTAAAAATCACTGGAACAAATTATCAAATGCCCAGACTAACTTCAGGCATTTTGCAAATCTTTTATCAAACACACAATAATGAGTAAGACATTTTATTCTGCCTATACCTGCAAAAACAACCTTGGAGATTTAATCATCAACAAGATGCAGATTGAAGAATATTCCAAATACGGAGAGGTATATGTCGATTTTACGGGAATGCCTGATAATTTTAAAAACATTCTTTTGAATAGTGACAATCCTAATATAAAAGACTTTACCGACACATATGGACAGCCGTATAGAGGAAAACATTTTCTACAAGTTATCAATTTATTAAAAAAAGAAGGATTTACTCATTTTACAAAAAGTCCCGGACCTTATGCCGTATTATCATTGCCCCTAAAGAAACTAATCATTAGGCTAATTGGAGCATTAGGATATATGGCAGCAAACTTCTTAGGGCTGAAAGTATTTGCATTTGGCATTGACTTAGACTATATAAGTAACCAACCTAAATGGCTTAAATGGTTCAATATAAAATATTTCTCTTTATATAATGCTTTAGGGTTACGCTCACTAAAAAATTATGAAGAATGCAAAAACGATTTAAACAACACAAAGTATGTACCTGACATGGCCTTTCTTTATCCCTCTCAGACGTGCATAAATACCAACAGAAAACAAATAGCATTCTCATTCAGGCACGTAGCAGAAACAGAAACCCTTTTGGCTGAATTAAAAGAAATATTATCAATATTTGTTCCAAAGGGTTATGCCGTGGACTTTATTTTCCAAGTCGAAGAAGACAGATCATTTGCCCAAGTATTAGCAAAGAATTTGAAAGAATACAATCTGAACGTTTCATCGCAATGTATTTGGTATGAAAATTTGAATACCTACTCTAAGTACGACTATGTATTTAGTAACCGTCTACACGTATTATTATTAGCTGCCAAATATGGAGCAATACCATTTGCATTGATAAGCAAGGATTTAAAAGAACAAAAAATATCAAACATTTTTAATAGTATATCCTTAGGTTATTTGATGAAACATATAGGCTTTACGAATAAAGAACAATGGATAGAATTATTATCAAATAGAGAGGCAATTAAACACGAAGTGAATAATGCACTTGAATATCAAAAGCAAATATGTATAAAAAGAATAAAAGATTTCTATCAACAAGTATAAGAAAATATGGGAAAACATGCACCAATTATAATCTTCGCATTCAACCGCTTGGAAACATTAAAACGTTGTGTGGCTTCGCTTCAAAAAAATACAGAAGCAAAAAATAGCGACTTGTTCGTATTTGCAGATGGCGCAAGACCAAACATACAAGGAGAACAAGAAAAGATAAAACCAGTGAGGGAATATATAAAAACTATTACAGGTTTTCGTTCCTTACATTATGATTTCGCAAAAGAGAACCAAGGATTGGGAAATTCTATTATTCATGGAGTATCTACAATCATAAACCAATACGGTACGGCTATTATAATTGAAGACGACCTTGTACTTGCACCGAATTTCCTCGCGTTTATGAACGAAGGCCTCCAACGGTATAGGGATGAACAAAAAGTTTTCTCTATCTGTGGTTATTCCAATAAGGTAAAAGTACCAAAGAGGTACGTTCACGATACCTATTTTTGTACTCGTAGTAGTTCGTGGGGGTGGGCTACATGGGCAGACCGTTGGAACAGCGTTGATTGGGAATTGAAAGATTTTGATTCATACCGTCAAAAAGCAAAGGATTTTAACCGTTGGGGAGGTTCTGATTGTTGGAAAATGCTTCATGATTGGCATAATGGTAAAAACAAGTCATGGGCTATCCGATTTTGTTTCGCACAATTCCTACAAGACAAACTTTCGCTGTTCCCTATCATAAGCAAAATAAACAATGAGGGTTTTGATGGCAAAGGCACAAATTGCAAACGATATAGTCGATTCAAATTTATCTTTGACACAACAGGCCATAAAACTTTTTCCTATCCAACGCAAATTGAAGTTAACAAGACTTTATACAAGTCTGCATTATTCTATCATAATATAATGATAAGGGGATGGAGCAGGATAATGTATATGATTTATAAATAGAGCCTAGTATATGCAAAAGAAAATCATCTATAACGAAATTACCCTGATAAAGGTGTTAGCCACCCTTTTTATAACGTGGTTCCACTTCAAATGGACTGTTCCGCAAAATTTTGCCCCGTTGTTTATCGGAGGAGCCATAGGCAATTCACTATTCTTTTATGCCAGTGGTCATCTTCTTAAATTCAAAGAGGAAAGATTTTACGGCCAATGGATTGTTGGTAAAATAATCAGGCTATTGCCAAGTATATGGGTTTTCTATACTCTCACACTACTTTTATTTCCTGACAGGATGAACATTGCATGGTATAATTTCTTTTATCCCACGACCTTTTGGTTCGTAAATTGCATACTATGCTATTTCCTGATAATGTTTCTTTTGAAAGGTAAGCTTTCTGTCCCCGTATCCGCAGAACAAAATGTAAATAAAACACATAGGGGGGGGTAAATAAGACGTTACTGATTATCGGCCTACTTTCCCTGAGTTTACACATTTCATATTACTTCTTATACGTAGACCACCATCAAATTGTAATTGATGATGGGAGCATAAAATCTTGGAGCTTCTACTTTATCTTCTTCCTATGGGGATATTACGACCGCATCAACCCAAAAACATACAAAGGCAACCCGAAGTCGGTATTTGTTTTTTGTCTCTCAATAGGTTTGTTTTATGGGTATAAGAAGATAGGCGGGCAAAATGAAATGATGATATTCTTGCAGTTCCTTCTTATCCCGTTACTATTAGCCAATGCCATCCGTTCCACCCTGCATTTGGCAAGCTATCTCATTACTTTCAATACGCCCCAATGGTTCAAAACCATTTGCGGCCATCTTTCCAATTGGACATTAGACATCTACATCGTTCAGGTCTTCATTATCAACCTGACGATGCCTCATATACCCTTCCCACTTAATGTGGGTATTGTCTTTACTCTAATCCTCTTGGCTGCTTACGTCAACAACTATTGCGCTAGGAAAATTTCAAATGTTTTAAACCGGATAATTTTAAGGATATGAAAGTTATTGAAGAATCCTCAATTATAATCTGTAGCATCGTAAGGAATGCCGAGAAAGGATTGAAGAAGAACATCCCTGTCATCAAGGAACTTTGCAAGCATTTCAGAGATTACCAAATCATTGTATATGAAAACGATAGTACGGATGACACGAAAACCTTGTTACAGAAATGGATGGAAGAAGACAAACAACATGTCGTGGCATTATTAAACAATACGGATCCCACGAAAACGATACCCTCTTCAAAAAGCGTAAATGCCAACCCTTTCTTCTCACGCAAAAGAATTGAGAAAATGGCCTCTCTACGCAACCACTATATGGAATATATTGGCGAACATCATTTGTCCGCAGATTACCTCATGGTAGTAGATTTGGATGTGGCTCAATTGTATTTACGCCCTATTCTGACTTCGTTTGCAAAAGACGCACCGGATTGGGATGTCGTAACAGCCTTTGGTTATTCTACATCCCCCACGTTGAAGCGAAGATTCCACGACACGTATGCGCTAATAGAGTTTGGCAAGGAAAATATTCCACAAACAGAACAGGCCATACACGACTTGGCTTCAGATATGGTTCGGAAACTCAACAACGGAAAATGGCTCAGAGTATTCTCGGGATTCGGAGGTTTAGCGATATACCGTTTCGAAAAAATCGAAGGATTACGTTATCAAGTACTTGAAAATAAAAATCCTCGTGTAGAAGTCCGTTGCGAACATGCTAGCCTTTACAAGCAAATGTCAGATAAGGGAGAGACTAAAATTTATGTAAACCCTAAAATGGTATTAAAATACCAAAGCGTCACATTATCCCTTATCTTGAACACTATAAAAAGAAAAATAGGTTTAGGTTGACAAAAGCTACTTTTCACTATAACCCTCCTTCCATTAAAAACATCTATTCACAAAACAAACGGGCTTTCATTTTCTAAAGTAGTCCAAACTTTCTTTTATTGATTATGCTAAGACTGAAAATATTAAACATCCTTGAAAGCAAGGAGGTTCTTTCGGTGTTGCCTGAAGGCAAGCTTTTGATAAACACCATCAACGCGCATTCTTACAACACGGCTTTGAAAGACGAGG
>ERZ773150.2232-NODE-2232-length-15091-cov-3.949322_pt1 | contig 15091 bp, 8 predicted proteins | sample MGYA00580845_ERZ773150 | MGnify/ENA primary metagenome ERZ773150 (study PRJEB29015, sample SAMEA2737848) | human gut metagenome | biome: human gut; feature: human-associated habitat; material: faeces | place: China | collected 2012 ...
AAAATATGTTCCTTTATTTTTTATATGTCAATACCACGCTAATCAGGCGTGGTATTGGCTAAAGGTATTTTGTTTAATAGATGTCCTCCCCGATACCGCCGGGACCGCAGATACTTATGGGAACGAGTTCCATATAATCTAAAGAGAAGCCTCCACTGGTGGCACTGGACAGCACGGAACGTAAGCGTATCGTATGGTGCCGGTTGGGTTGTACTTGTACTTGGCAGATTCTCCGCCGCAACAAGTCATTCTGATTGTAAAAGATGACGCATTTAGACGGGTCATAAGCCGGAGTCGTGGTAGTGCCGCTTCCTCCGAAGTAGTAGTAGACTCCTTTGGGACCGCTGTAATAACCATTGTTTTTCATTACACGGGCATTTTCCTGCAGCTCTTCTTCCGTATAAATTCCTGCAGCACCGTCTTTTTCGCTTCTTACACCGTTCCATCCGTTGTAAAGTCCCCCAATATTAGCTGCATCAGCTTTATCGCGCATGTCTATCGGAAGCCCCTGTGGTACTCCGTCTACATAAACCTGTCCGATGCCACGGCTGCTTAATGCGCAATATCCGAGGCGGAGTTCATATATTCCGGGTGGTACGCATGGCAGTCTGAACGTCACGTCATAGCTCGTGCCCAATACGGCGATGTCGTCTCCTTGGTAATTGGACCAATAGATGATTGGCCGTTTTACGATGAACATGGTGTTCTCGCTGAATGACATGTTCTTCAGGTAGCCGGGAGGAAGGTAATAGTTGAAGCCTCCACCTTCCGTCCCGTCTTCGCTGTTGTCACCGCTGTTGTACTCCTTGAGGGGATTGCCGCACAAGCGCATGTTGTTGTTCGTCAGTTCCGGCCACAGGAGTTGGAAATCTATGCGCATCCGGGTATTCATGACGGTGTTGCGCATGACAGGGTCGTAAGCTACCACGTCGTCGATGTAATAGTAAGCCACGTTCAAAGAGTAGTTCTCTTGTTCCGGAACGGTCAGATGGGCACCCCGGATCCGTTCGTAATTGTTGTATTGGGAAGCATGGCAATGATTGACATAAAATTCGGAGGGATATTCGACGGCCGGGTCTACCGGACGGTACACCTTTTCCAATTTGATGGTGGAGAAGTCGAGCAGCGTGCTGACCCAGTCCGTCGGGTCGGCGTATGCGGTGTGGATGCCGATGGTGTTTACCAGTTTGGCCGTACTGCTGAACAGGCGGTCGATGATGTGGTAGGAGAGGAACATGTTCAGAGGGTTGTACTTGTGGGTCAATGAACCTTTGTTCCAGTACAGTTCCTTATATGTCTTGCCGGAACCCGGAACGGTCTGGTTCAGGCCGAAGATGGCTTCCGCATCTGCCCCGCTGTATTTCTCCGCAGCCAATTCGTATAGGGCATCGATCTTTTCGTCCATGGTCATGCTTTCGTTGAAGCGGTCGGGGTATTTCCCGTACAGGTCTTTGTCCGGCACGATGAGAAGGGTGAAGCCGCTGTACCGGTGGTCCGGAAGTTTGGCCACGTAATCTTCATTCCCGATGCGCATGCTTTGAGTGAAAGGGGCATACTTTCCTTTTTCCTGTTCGTATCCTTCGTCCCGGTAACGGTATAAGGAATCTATCAGTCCCGTCCGCCGGAGGGCTTCGTAATAAATCTGGAAATCCTCGTGATGTTCGTCCAACAGAGTGGAACCTAAACTGGTGCTGGGTACCAGGACATGGTCAACCGGATGTACCACGCCGTTTTCCACGGAGTCGTTTTTCAATTCGTTGATGATGGCGGCCCGGCGGTTGACGATGGTCAAGGCCATCTGATTGACATCCAACGTATCTCCCTTGCTTTCGAAAATGAGAGGAAGGTCGAGTTCGTTATTCTCCTGAGAGGTCTCCGGCAAGTCGTAAGTGTACATGATTCTTTCTATGATGCAGGCTCTCAGTAGCGTATCGCAGAATGAGGCGGGAATGTCTTCCACAGATGCATATCCTTTCTCTTTCAGGAAAGCTTCCACGCCCGCATTGGTCGCGGGAAAGAAGGTGCGTGAGCCACGGCTTCCTAAAAAGTCCATTTTGCCGGCTCGTTCCGCAATGCGTTTGAAGAGACTGAAGTCCTCATGTTCGATTAGAAAATCACTCATCATTTCTCCTGTGAAGGTGTAATAGCTTTCTGCCGGCATGTCATCGTTGCAACCGGTAAACAAGTTTGCCTGTCCTGCCAAAAGCAGGACAGTGCAAACGAATTTTGAGAGTCTTGACAGATGTTTCATGGTCTCAAAAAATGAAATCAGGTTAATAATATGGTTTTGTTTCTTTTCAGGCTTATTTTACATCAAGGCTGACGGAAGCCTTTTTCACTCCCTTGCCTTTTACGGTCAGGGTGAGGCGGCCTTTTTCCCGTCCGCTTTTCACGACGGCCATGGCACGGCCTTTCCAAGTCTTGCGTTCCGGAACGGTGTAAGCCGTGCTGTCTTTCAAATCGGCGCTGCATGTAGCCAACAGTGTGCCGGAACCTTGTAGCTCGAATGCCAACAGGTTATCGGCATTCGGCACCACCCGTCCTTGCTTGTCCGTGATTTCAGCCACGACATAAACCAAAGACTCGCCATCGGCCGAGATTTCCGTGCGGTCGGTCGTCAACCGGATGCGTGCCGGTTTTCCGGCTGTTTCCAAAGTACGTGATTCTTTCTCCTGCCCGTTTTCTACGCCTGCGACGCGTAGAGTGCCCGGAGCGTAAGGCAAGGTGAAGATAGCCTTGAATTCTTCTGCGCGGGTGGTTGATTTTTCACCGATGAGTTTGTCGTTCAAGTACAAACGTACGGATGGGTAACGGGAGTAAATCTCCACGTCGATATTCTTTCCCTCATGTCCGGGCCAGTTCCAATTCTCCCATGTGGGCCAAACGGACCATTGGGTTTCCTTGATTTCCCCGTAGTAACCCGTAGGTTCCTTTACGGAGAGGAACAGTTTGTTGCGTTCGGGGAAGAAGAGCATCTCGCGGTAGTAGGATATGGGTTTACGCCATCCAGTAAGGTCGATGTCACCGCAATAGGCACCGTGCCACGGGAATTGGTTACGTTGGTAGTGTTCGCCTTCGGTCTCTCCTTTATAGAAGAAGCGTCCGATACCCGATTCGCCGAGGTAGTCGATAGCCGTCCACACGAAATCTCCGATGATATAGGAATGGTCGTTGACCCGTGCCCAGTTGGCGAATGCGTCGCGTGGGTAAGATTCCGTCTGCATCATGATGCGCGAAGGGACGCGTTCGTGGTCCGACGGTCCTTTGTGCATCATGTAGTTGTAACCCACGATGTCATGTGCGGCAGCCAACGGGTCGTAGATTTCCCAGTCGCTGTCCCATGCCGCAAGGGCAGATGTCACCGGACGGCTCGGGTCGAGACTGCGTACATGGCCTGCCAAGGCGTATGCCGTAAGGACGGCTTCGGGCGTTTTGCGCTCGATGATTTCGTTTCCGATGCTCCAACAGAAGATGGACGGGTGGTTGCGGTCGCGCAGTACCATGGATTCGATGTCTTTCGTCCACCATTGGTCGAACAGGATGGAGTAGTCTTTAGGCGTTTTGGCCGACCGCCATCCGTCGAACGATTCGTCGATGACCAACAGTCCCAAGTGGTCGCAAGCATCGAGGAAGGCTTCCGATGGAGGGTTGTGCGAGGTGCGCACGGCGTTGAATCCGGCCTCTTTCATCAGCCGTGCCTTACGCCATTCTGCATCGCGGTAAGAGGCGGCACCGAGCGGACCGTTGTCATGATGGAGGCATCCGCCGTTCATTTCTATGGCCTTACCGTTCAGAACTAATCCTTTTTCGGCATTGTATTCCACGTGGCGCACTCCGAACGTAGTGGTGACTGTGTCGGCCGGTTCTCCGTTGGCCGGTACGAGGCAACATACCATCCGGTAGAGGTTCGGTGTTTCAGGACTCCAGAGCTTGGCGTTTTCAAAAGGGAATTGCAGTTTGATTTTGCTTGTCCGGTTCGCTTCAAGGGTGACGCTTTCTTTTTGTGTGAGAACGGTGTGGCCGTCCAAGTCTGTGACCGTGCAAAGCAGTGTGGCCTGGAGGGCGTTATTGCGGTTGGCGAGCGTGGTTTCCACTTCCACCTGCGTCTTTTGGTCCACTTTTTCGGTGGTGATGCCGATGCCCCACGGTTCAAAGTGTGCTTTAGGGGTACGGATAAGTTTCACGTTGCGGTAAATGCCGGAACCGGTGTACCAACGGCAGTTCTTCTGTCCCGAGTTGTCCACACGCACGGCAATGACATTCTTGCCCGCTTTGAGGTAAGGCGTGATGTCGTGGTAGAAAGATGAATAACCGTAGGGGCGTATGCCGAGATTATGTCCGTTGACGAATACTTCCGCGTTCATGTAAACCCCTTCGAAATAGAGGGTGGTTTCGGGATGTCGGCTATCCGGAGTAAAGTCGAATGTCTTGCGGTACCAACCGATGCCAGTGGGGTAATACCCTCCATCGTTACCGGCCGGATTGTCTGCTTCAGGACGGCCTTCGATGCTCCAGTCATGGGGCAGGTCCAACGTGCGCCAATGGTTGTCGTCGAAGTCCGGATGCGAGGCTGCAGCGGTATCGCCTAAAAAGAATTTCCAATTCCTGTTAAAGTTTACTTCCCGGTTTGAACGTGTAGCGTTCGGAATGGCAAGCTCGTCTGCACGGGAGAAGTTGGCAGAAACCGGGAGGGCGTTTCCGATTCCGAATGCGAAAAAGAGGGCGGCCACCCACTTCAGCCGGCTACTCCGGTGTGTACGTAAGTTCGTTTTCATTTGAATCTGTATTTTTTTATGTGTTTTGATTGATTTGTTTGCAAAACTATATGAAAAGGAAGGTTACAGAGGAGTAAAAAACTGCCAGAAAGGGGGTAAAATCCTATTCTGGCAGTTTTTTACCCCCTTCCCGACTGTTTTTTGCCTGTTACGGTTTTATTTTTCTTTCTCTTGGTATTCGCGGGGTGTCAGTCCGAACTCTTCTTTAAAGCACTTGGTGAAATATTTGGGCGAAGAGAAGCCCGTGGCATAAGCGATTTCACTGATGTTCCGGTCGCGGCGTGAAAGCATCTCGCAGGCATACTTCAGCCTGATGTTCCGGATAAATTCCAAAGGTGTAAGCCCGGTCATGGCCTTCACTTTGCGGTGGAGGGTGGATTTGGACACATTCAAATGGCCGGACAGTTGTTCCAAATCGAATCCTTCTTCGGCCAAATGGGTGTGGATACAGTCTGCCATGTTCTGAAGGAACTGGGTGTCGTTGGAAGAATATTCCAGTTCGGCCAGACGGACGTGGTCTTCCATCCTGAAAGCCTGTTGGCGGTTCCGGTAGGTATGGAGCAGATTGTCTATCCGGGCGGCTAGCACTTTCAACTCGAAAGGTTTGGCCAAATAACCGTCCGCTCCGGCTTCATAACAATCTACCCGGTCATCCGCGCTCTGTTTGGCTGTCAGCATGATAACGGGAATGTGGCTAGTTTCGAGTTGTGATTTAAGTTTCCTGCACAAGGCGAATCCGTCCATGCCCGGCATCATGACATCCGATACGATGAGGTCTACGGCGCTTGCCTTGAGTTGTTTCAGAGCCTCCAACCCGTTTTCTGCCGTGAGCACCCGGTACTTCGTGGCCAATATCTTCTCCATCATTTCCAACAGTTGCGTGTTGTCGTCCACAAGGAGGATGGAGGGACGGTCGTTTCCGGGTTCTCGGGCTTCGGGAGACGGCTCTTGCGGCATAGGGGAGAAAGCTTCTGGTGAAGTGAAGTCTTGTGTGGGTGCTTCAGCATCTGTCAGCTGTATTTCGAGGTTTTCTTTTGCGGAGACGGTGGGCGGAAGGTCCAGGGGAAGGGCCACAGTGAAACAGCTTCCCTTTCCCGGTTCGCTTTTCAGTGTTAATCTGCCATGGTGCAAGGCGGTCAATTCCCGTGCCAATGCCAACCCTATGCCGTTCGATTGTCCGCTACGCCCGTTGCTTCCGGTGTAGAAGCGGTCGAATATCCTTTGTTGTTCTTTGGCCGGTATGCCGACACCCTCGTCTTGTACGGTGAATATCACGTCTTTTTCTGTTCCGTTTTGCCATATTTCCACGATGAAATCGACATTTTTTCCACTTGGCGTGTATTTGACGGCATTGGAAAGCAAGTTATAGAGTATCTTGTCTGTTTTGTCAAAATCCAGTGTGCCCCGGCATTCGCCTTCCGGAATTCGGAGGTTTAGCCGTACGCCTTTCTGTTCAGCCAAAGGCCAGAAATGGTGGGTACACAGTTGACGGGCGAAAGCGAAGATGTCGCCTTCTTCGGGGCGAAGTACCATGTTGCCGTTCTCGGTCTTACGGAAATCCAGGACTTGTTGCAGCAGGCGTTTCAGCCGGTAGATGTTGTGGCGCAGCACCGTGGTCTGGCGTTTTTCGGTCGGATACTTCCGTTCCCAGTAGTCACCTACGCAGGATATCACGCTGAGCGGCGTAAGCAAGTCGTGGGAGATGTTGGTGAAATAATCCAGTTTGGCTTGTGTCAGGGCTTCTTGGAGTTGTAATCGGTTGCGGCTGCGCAATCGTTGCAAGTACAGCCTCAGGAGTACGTAGATGAGAAACAGGGCAACGGTTACGTAGGCCGCGTAAGCCCACATGGTTTCGTACCAAGCCGGAAGTTGCGTGAGGCTGAGCAGCGTGGCGGGAGCCTGCCATTGCCCGTTACGGTCTGTGGCTTTTACGACCAACCGGTAGTATCCCTTGGGCAGTTTCTGGTAATAAGCCGTGTTTTCTCCTTCTTGCAGGTAGTTCCAATCGGTATCGAGGCCTTCCAACCGATAAGCGTAACGTACTTTTCCGCTTCGTGCATAGTCTAAAGTGGAAAAGCTGACGGAGAGGTTGGCCGCTTCAGGTTGCAAGGCAAGCGTCTTCCGGTCGGGCTGTCCGGACACGTACCGTCCGGAAGGATTGAACAGCATACTGCGCGTACCGCTTTTGAAGTCGGTCTGCATCACCGTACGTGAAGGGGCTTTAGAGCCGGATGAAGATGGGGGAGTGACTGATACGAAACCGCCACGTCCTCCGGCGTAGAGTGTACCGTCGGCCGAAAGGAATGCAGCTTGGTCGCGGAAGATGGGGGAAGACATATTGCCGTCCGAGGAAGTGTATTGTTGCAGGTTGTGGCTCCGTGTGTCGTAGTGGATGAAACGGTTGTGGGAGACGATCCAAAGGTGGTGGTTTCGCCACAACAGATTCAATATTGTCATGCCTTGCGTGTCGAAACGGTCGCTGAAATCTTGGAAAACCGAATCCTCCGGTTGGACGTACAGGATGCGCCCCAGATTGGTGGTTACCCAAAAGTCGCCCGAGTCATCGGGACAGAGAAAGCGCGCCTCCTCGTCCTTGTGGTTTTGAAAGGCAAGTGTTTGCGGAATACATGCCATGCGTTTCCCTTCCACCGTTATTATATATAGACGTCGGGAAGTGGCGGCCCAGACGGACACAGCGTCTCTATGGGCAAAGGCGGTAAAGTGCAGGCTATCGGGCGTGGAGAGCAAGGACGTGCCGTCGGCAGGTTGGCAAAGCATACGCCCTCCGCTGCGCAACCAAAGTTTGCCGTCCGATGTTTCTTCCATCTGGTTGGCGGGAACATAATCACCGGAAGCGTCGGACAACCGGATGCGGCGGTTTACCTTAAATGTTCCTTGTTCGTATGTCAACAGGTACACTTGGTTGCGGTGGGGAGCTGCTACCCATAAGCCGTCGCTGACAGGACTGGATGCCGTGACGCGGGCATCTACCGTCAGGTTCTGGATTTCGGGGGTAGCGAAAACGGTTTTTCCGTGTTGCGGCCCATGGAGGCAGAGACCGAAGCGGTCTTGGATGAACCAGAAGCGCCCCTGGGTGTCGCGGTTCAAAGTGAGCAGATTGGGCATCCAGTCCAAGGTCTTGCGCAGGTCGTCCAACGGGTAGCTCCGTATGGTTTCCGTATGAAACGTGAGCAACGTGCCCCGGTCGTAAGAACTGAGCCACAGGTTGCCATCATGGTCTTTCAGGATTTTGGTGTACATTTTGCCCGTGTCTATGTATTTGGGTAAAGCCACGGGGATCAACTTGCCGGTACGGTCGTCATACTGGAATGCGTACAGGTTGTTATAGGACAAGGCCCAAATGTAACCGAACGTGTCGTCTTGGCTTGTACTGAAGAATTTGCTGTCTGCCACTTTCCCTCGTGGTGACTGTATGTCCTGATGGATATATTCCACATGTCTCAAGGTTTCATCGGTCAGGAGTTGCCACAGTCCTTCTCCCCAGGTGGTGAGCCAGTACCGCCCGTCCCTGTCTTGGAAAAGCGTGAAAGGAGAGTTGGTTTGTCCCACAGGCGGCAGGTGGCGTAGTTCTTGTGTACTGTCCGTATAGACGAAAATCCCATTCGACGTGCATATCCATAGGCGTTCTTTTCCTTTTTCATAAAAGAAAGAGTTGATGTAAGACGGTTTGCCGTTTGGGGAAGGTAGTTTGATGGAGGTATATTCATGGTATGGGAAACGGGACTCCAATAGCCGGTCGTTTAAGGCTATCCATATACGGCTTTTCCCGTCGGAACAAAGAGAGCGGATGTAGGCGGTCTGTAACGGGGCTTCTCCCGGTGTGGTAATCCGGTAAGTCCGTTTGTCGACGAGGTTCAGTCCTTTTCTCGTTCCAACCCAAAGGTATGCACTGTCTTCCGCAATGCAGGTGATGTGGTTGTGGGTAAGCCGGCCCGGATGTCGGTAGTCTGTTTGGAACGTTTGCAGGCGGTAACCGTCGTAGCGCGACAAGCCGTTCGTTGTGCCTATCCAGACAAAGCCGTCTTCGTCCTGATAGAGTTCCGTCATTTCGTTGGATGGCAGCTCTCCGGCGAACGGAAAGTCCATTGACCAGATGGCTTGTGCCGGAACTTTCAGGGAAAGTCCTAACCAAAACAGTAACAGGTAGAAAGTATTTTTCATTCGCATCCCATCCGAAGTATGATGGACAAAGGTAGTGAAAAAATAGGCTTATTCGTCAGATTTTTATAAAATCCTCAACTTTTCCGTCTTTGGCTCTCATTTTTACCAGTAAAAAGTGTAATTTTGCAACTATAAGTATATTTGCCGATAATTATAAGCTAAGAAGATTTTATAATATACCTTCCTTAAAAAGTATAGAATGAATGATGTTTTTGACAGGTCTAAGCATGTGTATAAATCGAATGCTTTTGAAGAAATAATAAAAGATACCATACGTTTTTTCAATGGTACGCCTGTTCATGAATTGCCACCTCCGGAAAATTTCATAGGTACAGGGGTGTATGCTCTATATTATATAGGGAAGAATCCTTATTATAAGATACTTTATGATTTAAACAGGTTGGAGTTTAAGCAACCGATTTATGTAGGTAAGGCCGTGCCGCAAGGTTGGAGGCAGGCAAGGACAGTTGGGAAATCTCAAAGTTCGCATGAACTTTACAGAAGGTTATGTGAGCACGCAAATAGTATTAACCAGGTGCATAATTTGGATTTGAAAGATTTCCATTGTCGTTTCATGATATTGGAAAATGCCGCTTGTGATATGATAGGAACTATTGAAGCGGCATTAATCCGTTGTTATACTCCGGTATGGAATAGCTCGATAGATGGGTTTGGCAATCATGATCCCGGAAAAGGACGATATAATCAGTCCAAATCAGATTGGGACGTATTGCATCCAGGACGGAGTTGGGCTTATAAGTGCCAAGGTAAGGCTTTGCCTTTGGTTGATGTAGAAAGGAAAGTCTGTAAGTATTTATCGGGAGAGTAATATGATTAATAGTTTGGAAATATTTTCAGGTGCTGGAGGTTTAGCAAAGGGTATTGAAATGGCGGGTGCTCGTCATCAGGCTTTTGTTGAGTGGAATGGAGATGCTTGTAAAACTTTAAGATGGAATTACTCACCTGATATTGTTTTTGAGACAGATATACGGGATTTTCAATTTTCTCAGTTCAGTAATATAGATGTTATTGCGGGAGGTCCTCCATGCCAACCTTTTTCTTTGGGTGGAAAGGCTTTGGGATACAAGGATGATAGGGACATGTTTCCATATGCAATTTCCGCTATTCGACAGTTAACGCCTAAAGTTTTTATTTTTGAGAATGTAAAGGGCTTGCTGAGGCAGTCATTTGCTCGATATTTTAGTTACATCATCCTGCAACTTACTTATCCTCATGTGGAGTTGAAAAACTTGGACTGGGAGAGAAATCTTTCATTGCTTGAACGTATTCATACAGAAGGTTCTTATAAAGAATTAAAGTATAATGTAATATTTAGGTTGCTAAATGCGGCAGACTACGGTGTCCCACAAAGGCGTGAACGTGTGGTTATTGTCGGCATCCGGAATGATTTAAATGTGGCTTGGAATTTTCCAGAAGGAACGCATTCGCAGGAAGCATTACTTTGGGATAAGTATGTAACTGGAAGTTATTGGGAGAGGCATAATCTCATCCCTCCTTTTGGGGAACAAAGACAACAGGCCTTGCAAAAGGAACGTTTATTGTCTCAATATGGAATGTTTCCACCGATAAAGGCTCCTTGGCAGACTGTACGTGATGCTTTGCAGGGCTTGCCTGTTCCGCTTGAAGCAAGTGAATCGTACAATGAACATCTGTTAAGAACCGGTGCAAAAGAATATGCCGGGCATACCGGCAGTGATATTGATCAGCCGTCCAAAACCATAAAGGCTGGAGGGCATGGGGTACCGGGAGGGGAGAATATGATAAAGTATCCTGATGGGAAGGTACGTTATTATACCGTGCTTGAAGCGAAACGGATACAGACATTTCCTGATGATTATTCCATATCTGGTTCTTGGACGGAAGCGATGCGACAGATAGGTAATGCCGTACCTGTGAGGTTGGCCAATGTGATAGCAGAATCATTGTTCAAAAGCGTATTTGAGTGTTGAAATGCGTTTTGCATTTTTTTTGTATGAAAACAAATTGGGATGAAGAAATTTTTCTGCGGCTGGCTTTTATGCAGTCTCTTGGTGGTGCAGGCTGTTGCACAATCTTCTTTTCGTGTGACGGGCAAAGTAATAGACCGGACGAGCCGCCAACCGGTGGTAGGGGCTTTCGTGTCTCCTGCTTCGATAGATACTGTGCGTGCGGTGACCGATACGGCCGGTGTGTTCGTATTACCCCACGTGCCGCCCGGTATTTTTTCATTCCGGGTGACAGCGGCCGGGTATGTGCCGCAGGAGACACCGGATTATATCGTTTCGGCTGTCACGCCCGAAGTGAACGTTGAATTGGAGGAAGATGTCAAGTCGTTGCATACTTTGACTGTACGTCCTAAGTCGTATGGCAAGACAGCTGAGGCTCCGGTGAGCGTGCAGGTCATAGGGCTTCGCGAGATAGAGAAAAGCCCTGGAGCCAACCGGGACATTTCGCGTATCGTGCGCGGTTATCCGGGTGTGGCCTTCTCTCCGGTGGGATACCGTAACGATTTGATAGTGCGGGGCGGCGGTCCGTCGGAGAACCGTTTTTATATGGACGGTATAGAGATTCCGAACATCAACCATTTTGCCACGCAGGGAGCTACGGGAGGCCCGGTGAGCATCGTCAATGCCGATTTGGTGCGTGAGATTAAGTTTTATACGGGTTCGTTTCCGGCCGACCGTGCAGGAGCCTTGAGTTCCGTGCTCGATTTCCGTTTGCGCGAAGGCTCTTCGGAGCGTCAGACGTTCAAGGCTACTTTGGGAGCTTCCGAGGCCGCCTTGAGCGGGAGCGGCCATATCGGGGAAAAGACGACTTACCTGTTCTCCTTGCGCCAGTCTTATTTGCAATTACTTTTTAAAATGATAGGTTTGCCTTTCCTTCCGAACTATATCGACGGGCAGTTTAAGGTAAAGACCCGTTTGACGCCGTACGACGAACTGACGGTGATGGCATTGGCCGGAGTAGACCGGATGGAACTGAATACGGATTTGGCGGGAGAAGACGAAGGTTCGGATTATATTTTGAGCTATCTGCCCAAGATAGAGCAAGAGACTTTTACGGTAGGGGCTTTTTACCGACATTATGCCGGAAGGCATGTGCAGACGTACGTATTGAGCCACAATTACCTGAACGACAAGAATCTGAAATACCGGAATAATGACGAGGGTACTGAGGAGAATCTCACGCTTCGATTGCGTTCCACAGAGCAGAAGACCACGTTACGTGCAGAGAATATGACGACGTTGTCGGGTGGTTGGACGTTGAAAGAGGGTGCGGAATTGAATTACATGGATTATACCGACCGTGAACGCCGTCTTTTGTCGGTCGGGGATTGGTCTGTCTACCGTACCCATTTGGGGCTTATCGCATACGGAGTTTCGTTCTCTGTGGCTTATACGGCTCCGGAAGAACGATGGAGTGCGTCGGTCGGGGTGCGGGCAGACGGCAATAATTATTCGTCGCGCATGTCCCGTCCGTGGGAACAGCTATCTCTGCGCGCTTCTTTCCGTTATGTTTTCTCACCCCATTGGTCGACGGCAGCTTCGGCAGGTTGGTATCACCAATTGCCGCCTTACACGGCGTTGGGCTATAAAGACGCGACAAACCGGTTGGTCAACCGGGATTTACGTTATATGAATGTGGCGCAGGCAGCTTGGGGCGGCGAATGGAAAGCCAATGACCGTTGGGCTGTGTCGGTAGAAGGGTTCTATAAGTCTTATCACCGTGTGCCGCTTTCGTTGGCCGACGGGGTTCCGTTGACTTGTAAGGGCACGGATTATGGTGTGGTAGGTAACGAGGCATTGGTGTCTACGGCACAAGGCCGTGCCTACGGAATGGAAGCCTTGATGCGTTGGACTTTACCCGACCGTCTGAACCTGACCGGTTCTTTCACCTGGTACCGCAGCGAATACCGTGTCGACCGTCATGCCGCCTATGTTGCTTCGGCTTGGGACAATCGAGTGATTCTGAACATGAGCGGTACGTATGATTTCCCGCACCGTTGGAGCGTAGGATTACGGTTGAGTTGCATCGGTGGCTCTCCTTATACGCCATACGATGAGGTAGTCTCGTCCTACGTGACGTATTGGGATGCGAATGGGAAGTCTGCCTACGATTACAGCCGTTACAATGCAGAGCGGCTACCAGGTTATGCCCAACTGGATGTGCGGGTGGACAAAGAATTCTTTTTCAAACGTTGGCGCCTGGGATTGTATCTTGACTTACAGAATGTGACCGTTAGCAAACTACGTCAGCCGGATGTGTTTATGAGTACCGGCGTTGTGTCGAATCCCGAAGTGCCTTTGAAGGAGCAGCGTTATGTGATGCGGCGTATAGAACAAATAAGCGGGACACTGTTGCCCACGTTAGGGGTGACGGTGGAGTTTTAGGTTAGCAATCGTAAACAGCGTTATTGCAGTTGCAGCCATCACCTTTTCAGTAGTTGGTATTTTACGGCCTTTGACAGGCATCATTCTTACAACAAATATTGAAACCGTTTAATTGGTTGATATTTAGAAGCTTTTTCCATATACCATACTGTACATGTCAAAGCCATCGGCCCAATAGTCCTTTTTGATTTCATGTAGGACAAATCCTTGTTTTTCGTAAAATTTATAAGCTGCTTGTGAGGTTCTCACCGTTATTCTTTGAATACCGGGAATGGTTTTCAGGATTTCAAGTCTATGGTTTAATAACTTTGTCCCTAATGACTTGCCTTGAAATTTCGGATGTATCATGTCCCAACTTATTTTCCCGACCGTTTTGTTTTCTGCAAAATTTATTCCACCACTTCCGATGACAGTTCCATTGACGAGTAGGACGTAATACCGTTCTATTTCTTTGTCCAAATATTTGTTTAAATCATCCGCTTCCTTTTCTGCGAAATAATCGGGCGTGTTCAACTTGATTAGATTCATGACGGCTTCTTTGTCTGTCGGTAGATATTCTCTAATTATAACTTTTCTATTTCGTTGGCATTCAATCCTGTGCATTGTACAATGATATTTGTGGGAATACCGTTGGATTTCATTTGGAGGGCTATCACTTTGGCTTTGTGCTGTTCTCCTTGCTCAAATCCTTGTTCCAAACCTTGTTTTAGTCCTTGTTCCAGTCCGCGTCTCAGACCTCGTTCCAAGGCTTTGTGCTCGGCTGTGGCAATAGTGTTTTGCCAGTCCCGATACACTTTCAGGCTTTCCTCGTAGCGGTCATATTCTTCTTTGGTGAATTTGGCGATTTCGGCAGCTTTGAACAGTTTGGTGAAGACGCGTTCTTGAAGTGCCGCAGGCTTCTCCATGAGGCGCGTCAGGTTGCGTAACACGAAGAGCCATTTGTCGAACATGTTGCTTAGCTCATTTTCCTGTTTGTTGAATTTCGGCATCTCGAGATAGATGAAAGTCAACTTGTCGTAGAACACTTCCTGAGTCTTCCTGTCCGTCAGTTGTACCTCGTGGTGGTAGTATGTGTCATGCTTGTGGTCGAAGGTGAAATTGAGTATGCCAATGACATAGACGGCCTTGAGTTGGTAGTCCCAACTCCCTTTCTTTCCTTGTTCCTGTATGGGGAACGTGGAATAGTAGAGGCTTCTGTCCTTGAAGAACTGTTGTTCTCCACGTTGCATTTCCACTAAGATTTTTTCTTCCCTTTCGTTTTCGCAGTACACGTCGAATACGGCCCGCCGGTCTGCCTCACTGATTCCGAGATGTTCGGTGTTGAGGTAGGTGAGGGACTTTATTTTTTCTTTGCCATGCAGTAAACTGTTGATGAAACTGAGCAACAAGTCTTTGTTCATTTCTGTGCCGAACAATTTCTTGAACCCGAAGTCGGTGTAAGGGTTCACGTAACGGTCTTCATTGAATATCTTCTTTCCCATGGTTGTATTCCGTGCTAAAGGGTCGGTGTGACGTTGCAAAGGTAATCTTTTTTGCTATATGAAGCAATTCCAAAGAGGTATTTCTTTGGTACTGTTGGCAAGGTCAAATGCCGGAGGGCTTCTTTCCTTTTCTTTGGTGTTTGGGACTTCATTTAACTCTTTTTGTAGAGATACAGGTCTTGGAAATCGGAAGTCTCCAACGGCACGATCCTGTAACGGTTACCCTTTTCCGTATGCCGCCGTTCCACGCCTGCGGCCACGA
>ERZ773150.2235-NODE-2235-length-15058-cov-3.952876_pt1 | contig 15058 bp, 9 predicted proteins | sample MGYA00580845_ERZ773150 | MGnify/ENA primary metagenome ERZ773150 (study PRJEB29015, sample SAMEA2737848) | human gut metagenome | biome: human gut; feature: human-associated habitat; material: faeces | place: China | collected 2012 ...
GGTTGACTTGATGGAATTGAGCGTGACACAAAAAATTGCAGAGAAAACCGTGCAGGAAATCAATCCTCGAAAGATGTTCGGCATCAACCTGATTGCAGTCAAGCATAATGGTTCTTTGGAGATTGAAATTAAGCCGGATACCATTCTGCACCGAGGCGACACCGTTTGTGTCATCGGGACACGTGAAAATATCCGGAAGTTTGAGCGGTTCTTGAACGAATAACCGCAGGCAATTCATCCATCAGAAAAACAAAAATCCGTCCATGGAAAATTCCACGGACGGATTTTTTCTATTTGGAGTTGGGAAAACAAATGGTCACTGTAACAGCCGATGCACAGCATGGTCAATATCTCTGGCAACATCGGCACGGTTCATGGTGTACAGATGAATGCCGTCTACGTCCTGTGCAATCAGGTCTACAATCTGCTCGATGGCATAGGCAACGCCAGCATCTCGCAAGGCTTCCGGATTGTCCTCATACTTGTTTAGAATATGCAGGAATTTTTTCGGGAGCGTTGCACCGCACAGCTTCACCATGCGTTCGATTTGTTTTTTGTTGGTTACGGGCATAATCCCTGCTTCGATTGGAACAGAAACACCAGCCTGTGCAACTTTGTTTCGGTATGTATCGAATGCATCATTGTCTAGGAACAGTTGTGTAATGAATTGGGAAGCCCCTGCATCCACTTTTCGCTTTAAGGTTTCCAATTCTTCCGCTGGGCTGTGCTGCTCCGGATGTCCCTCCGGATAGCAGGCAGCCATGATGTGAAAACTGGGGTCATAGTTGTGAATGTAAGAAATCAGTTCGTTGGCGTGGGAGAATCGACCGTTCGGGGTTGCCGTTTCTGAACGGTCGCCTCGTAACGCTAAGATGTTGTGAATGCCGTTTTCCCGCAGCTGTTCCAGAATGCCGTTCAAGTCGGATTCGGAGAGATACAAGCAGGGGAGATGAGCAACGCTTTCTGTCTGGTAGGTGTTTTGAATATAAGATGCAATGCCAACCGTATTCTTGCAATTTGCTCCGCCACCAGCTCCGTAAGTCACGCTGATAAAGTCTGGTTTCAAGTCTTGCAGAGCGTCCAATGTCCCATAAATGACGCTCGGCTCAGAAGTGGGCTTTGGCGGAAAAATTTCAAAGGAGAATGTCGTCTTATTTGGAGAGCTCACACCGTACCTCCTGTGCGGCACAAACCAGATGTTCCAGACTCGGAATGGTTTCCTTGTCGCCTCTGGTTTTCAGACCGCAGTCCGGATTGACCCAAAGCTTTTCGACTGGAATCTTTTCCAGCATCTTGTGCAGTGCCAGCTTAATTTCTTCCACAGACGGAACTCTTGGAGAGTGAATGTCATAAACACCTGGGCCAACTTCTGTCCGGAAGTGGTGTTCCTGTAAGCTGTCCAGAATCTTCAAGTCCGAACGGCTTGCTTCAAAGGTAATCACATCGGCATCCATATCATCAATTTCAGTGATGATGTCTGTAAATTCACTGTAGCACATATGGGTGTGAATTTGTGTTTCCGGCTTTACACCGCTGTGCACCAGACGGAATGCCGGAATTGCCCAATCCAGATAGTCGCTGTTCCAGTCAGATTTCCGCAGCGGCAGTTTTTCCCGAAGTGCCGCTTCATCGACCTGAATCATGGTAATGCCATTTGCTTCCAAATCCAATACTTCTTCCCGAATGGCAAGAGCGATTTGATAAGCACTTTCTTTCAGGGAGACGTCTTCTCTCGGGAACGACCAGTTCAGAATGGTAACTGGGCCAGTCAGCATACCCTTCATCGGCTTTTTTGTCAGGCTCTGTGCATAGATAGACCAGTTTACCGTCATCGGCTTTGCACGCTTTACATCGCCCCAGATAACCGGCGGCTTTACGCAGCGAGTACCATAGGACTGTACCCATGCATTCTGGGTAAATACATAGCCGTCCAGACTTTCGCCGAAGTATTCTACCATGTCATTCCGTTCAAATTCGCCGTGAACCAGAACGTCCAGACCAATTTTTTCCTGCAACGCAACGCAATCTGCAATCTGCTGTTTGTTGAATGCATCATACTGTTCCTGAGAGATTTCACCCTTTCGGAATGCGGCACGGTTTGCACGAACAGCGGCAGTCTGTGGGAAAGAACCAATGGTGGTTGTCGGCAACAGTGGCAGACCGAATGTTTTCTTCTGAATCTGTTCCCGTTCTGCGAATGCTGGCAGACGAACAAAGTCTGCATCTTTCAGAGCAGCAACCTGTTCCTGAACGGATTTGTTTGCACCGCTTCTCGGAGTTGCGAACAGAGCAGCATTCTTCTGATAAGCAGCGGTTTCCTGCGGATGGTCTGCGGAGAGAATCTGTTTCAGTTCGTTCAGTTCGGTCAGCTTTTCCGCAGCATATGCAAAGTGCGACAGCACTTCTTCCGAGAGCTTGTGTTCATTGGCGGTGGTATACGGAACGTGCAGCAGCGAGCAGGATGTATTCAGAACAATCTGTTCTGCATGCTGGCTCAGTTCTGCCAGCAGGGACAGGGTTTTGTCATAGTGATTCTTCCAGATGTTCTTGCCGTTGACAACGCCAGCGAACAGAATCTTGTCGTTCGGGAAGCCCTGTTCTGTAACCAGCTTTGCAGACTGCTTGCCTTCGAGGAAGTCCAGACCGATGCCGTCTACGTCCAGCTTGCAAATGGTATCATAGCAGTCCCGTACATCGCCAAAATAAGTCTGGAGCAGAACCTTTACACTGCCCTTTGCTGCCAGAATGCCAGCATACAGCTGTGTAAACAGAGCCTTGTCTTCTGCGGTCATATCCATGACTAAGCAAGGTTCATCGAACTGTACCCAAGCAGTGCCGAGGGTCTGGAACTTCTGGAGCAAGTCTGCATAAGCCTTTACGGTGTCTGCAACGAAATCCGCAGCTGTTTTCTTGCCGTTGTAAACAGCCAGTTTCAGGAACGTATAAGCACCAATGACAACCGGTTTGGTTTCTACGCCAGCAGCCTTTGCTTCCTGATAGAGGTGGAACGGCTTTTCATCTGCCAGACAAATGACAGTATCATCTTCCAGTTCCGGTACCATGTAGTGGTAGTTGGTGTTGAACCATTTTTTCATGGCAAGGGCTTTTACATCGCCCTTGTCGCCCTGATAGCCTCTTGCCGCTGCAAAGTAGGTATCCAGCGGAGCAAGTCCGAGTTCCCGATACCGCTTCGGAACAGCGTTCAGCAAAAAGGCAGTGTCCAACATGCCATCATAGAATGAAAAATCATTGGACGGAATCCAGTCCAGACCGCTTTCTTTCTGCTGTGTTAAATTGGCAAGGCGAAGGGACTTTGCAGTTTCCTGTAATTCTGCTTCGGTGCAAGCTCCACGGAAATACTGTTCACTTGCAAACTTTAATTCTCTATGTGCCCCGATACGAGGGTATCCGACAATTGCTGTTTTCATATCAAAATCCTTTCTGGTTGTAAATGCATGGACGTAAAGCGTCCGGATTGCTTTTCATTGTACACCAGAAAACAGCCGTTGTAAAATACCGATTTTCCGCTGTTTGCGATAGAAAAAAACTATACTGATTTTGTAGGTGATGGGAATTGTTTATGGTTCGTTGCAGATATGCCGCCGCAGGGCTTCCATGTATGCCGTGCCCAGCCGGCTCAGTGTCATATTTTTTCGGGTGACGGTTCCGACACGAATGGATTCTGGAATGGCGAGCGGTCGGGCAATGATATTTTCCCCGTTCAGTTCCTTGCTGATGATGCCGGTGCTGATGGTGTATCCGTCCAGCCCGACTGCTAGATTAAACAGCGTTGCACGGTCACGGACTTTGATGGTCATTTCCCGTGGGATGGTGCTGAGAATTTCCTCGGAGAAGTAAAAAGCGTTGTAATCGCCCTGTTCAAAACAGAGATAGGGATAGGGTTTCAGGTCGTCCAAGGTGAGTTCCGCTTTGGCAGATAGTGGATGCTTAAAGCTGATAAAGACGTGCGGAGAGGCGGTGAACAGTTCCTCAAAGACCAGCCCGTTTTCTGCAATCAATTTTTGAATGACTGCTTGATTTTCACGGGAGAGATACAGCACGCCGACTTCGCTTTTCAATCTGGAAACATCCTGAATAATTTCAAACGTCTGAGTTTCCCGCAGTGTAAAATCATAGCTTTGATTGCCAAATGTTTGAATGACATCCACGAAAGCATTGACGGCGAACGAATAGTGCTGGGCAGAAACGGAAAAGATTTGTTTCAGCTGTTTGCCGTCCAGATATTTTTCTTCAATCAAGCCGACCTGTTGCAGCACTTGCCGGGCATAGCCTAAAAATTCTTCGCCCTCATTGGTAGCAATGACCCCTTTGTTCGTACGGTGAAAGATGGTAATTCGCAGTTCTTTTTCCAGTTCTTTAATGGCAGCAGTTAAGCTGGGCTGCGAGAGAAACAGCGACTGGGCAGCTTCGCTCATCGTCCCTTTTTCGGCAGCTGTAACCGCATATTTTAATTGTTGAATGGTCAAAAAATCCACATCCTTTCTGAAATTGTTGCGTGGTAAGAAATCCATTTTATTATACTACAAATACGATTTTCTGTCTACTGCAAAACAACGGATTGTAGCATGATATTTTTACAATTTAGACATAAAATCACATTCCTTTTTTCTGGATTTATGATAAGATAGGGAAAGAAGATGCACATCTTTTCTTGCTTTTTGGTGAATGCGACAAAAGATGTGAAAACAGCGTGAAATGGGAAAGAATAGAAAGGAGTTTATTGTGAAACGAAATCGATGCAAAAAAATTGCAGCAGCCTTGCTCTGTGTGGTTATGGGCTGCACTACGTTGGGGCAGGGCTTTTCCGCAGCCGCTGCGGATGCCACAACATCAGAGGAAGAAGTGGAAATCAACTTTGCGAAAGCCTTGCAGATGTCCTTGTATTTTTACGATGCAAACAAGTGCGGCTCTGGCATTACGGGCGGAAATCTGGAATGGCGTGGGGACTGCCACACAGAAGATGCAGCCGTACCGCTGAAACCAATGGGGGAAGATTACAAGGGCACGAATCTGTCGCAGGAATTCATTGATGCCCATCGGGATATTTTAGACCCGGATGGCGATGGAACAATTGATGTTGCTGGCGGTATGCACGATGCCGGCGACCATGTAAAATTCTGTCTGCCGGGCAGCTATGCTGCCTCTACATTGGGCTGGGGCTATTATGAATTTCGGGATGCCTATGTGGATTCCGGACAGCAATGGCATATCGAAGATATTCTGCACTGGTTCAACGACTATTACTTAAAGTGTACGTATTTTGATGAGAACGGCGATATTTTGGCGTTCTGTTATCAGGTCGGAGAGGGCGACATTGACCACAACTATTGGAACGCACCGGAATTGCAGAATGAAAGCCTGCTGGACTTTGCACGGCCGGCATATTTTGCAACAGTAGAAACGCCTGCTTCGGATATGTGTGCCGGAGTTGCGGCTTCGCTGGCAGTGAACTATCTGAACTTTAAAGATACCGAGCCGGAGTATGCAGAACGCTGCTTAAATACTGCCGTCAAGATGTATGAATTTGCAGTTAAGACGCATTCAGAAGCAGAAGATGGAAAAACTGTCACCAGCTTGGGCTATGATGGCGGATTCTACACATCCAGCTATGATTATGATGAACTGGCATGGGCAGCAGTCTGGCTCTATGAATGCACCGGAGAATATGATTATATTAACGACATTATTTCCGTTGATGAAAATACTTCTGGCGATATGGGTGCTCATCCTTATACCGGTTATTTGAAGCGAATCATTGCAGACACCGGAAACTGCTGGCAGAATATTTGGGTGCACTGCTGGGATACCGTGTGGGGCGGTGTGTTTGCAAAACTTGCCCCGATTACCAATACGGCGAGAGATTGGTATATTTTCCGCTGGAATCTGGAATATTGGTCGGGCTTGACGCACGCTGACCCGGGCGGGCCGGACGATGTTCTGTGGAACTTGCCATATGACCCGAAAACAACGCCATTTGTTGCCGATACCACCGACACGACATTTCTGGCAAAAACACCAGCTGGTTTTTCCATGCTGAATAACTATGGTTCTTGTCGGTATGATGCAGCTGCACAGCTCTGTGCACTGGTCTATGAAAAAGAAACGGGCGATGACAAATTTGCAGACTGGGCAGAAGGTCAGATGGAATACATCATGGGAAAAAATCCGATGAATCGTGCATATATTGTCGGCTATTCCAAGAACGCTGCTTCGCATCCACACCATCGGGCTGCACATGGTTCTAAGACATTGAACATGGATGAACCAGCAGACCAGACACATGTTCTTTGGGGGGCGTTAGTCGGTGGGCCAGATGAAAAGGATTTCCACAACGACCAGACCAAAGATTACATCTACAACGAAGTTGCCGTAGACTATAACGCTGCCTTTGTCGGAGCGTGTGCAGGATTGTACCAGTATTATGGCAAGGCAATGGGGAATAAGCCTGTGGAAAACTTCCCACCGTCTGAAGCGTCTATGAAGGGCGATATTCAGGAAATTTATATTGATGCAAGAGTGATGCAGGAAACGGATGCCCGTTCGCAGATTGAAATTTCCATTTGCAACGATACCTCCTTGCCGCCTCGGTACATCAGCACACTGAGTGCTCGGTATTTCTTTAATATCAATGAGATGCTGAAAGCAGGGCAGACCATTGATGATTTGGACATTGAAATTTACTATGATGAAGAAAATGCCAACACCAACGGAGAGAGTTTTGCAACGATTTCCAAGCCAGTCAAATGGGATGATAACGGAACGTATTATGTGGAAATCAGCTGGAACGGCTGTGCATTCTATGGAACAAGAGTGTTCCACTTTGGCTTGATTCCGAAGATGGATGCCAACTATACAACTCACTGGGACCCGACCGATGACTACAGCCGAGATGGCTTGATTTTGGATGAATACACCCGAACGGAAAAAATCACAGCATATCAGGATGGCGAACTAGTCTGGGGCGAAGAGCCAGAGGGCGGAACGGTCTTGCTGGGCGATGTCAACCGAGATGGAACGGTCAACTTGCCGGATATTGTCCTGCTGCAAAAACATCTTTGCAACAAAGCAACCTTGAAAAAACGGAATGCAGTTGCAGCGGATTTGAATGCAGATGATGCGATTACCATTTTGGATGCAGTTCTGTTGAAGCGGAAGCTGCTGTAAAAAGAAAATACGAGAAACAAGAAACTGCCATTTCCGATTGTGGAAGCGGCAGTTTTGTTTTTTCTTGACAATATCCCCAAAACTCGGTATAATAGAACTAATCGCACAATCCAGAAAGGAGCACCGCCATGCAAACGATTTTTACCGCTGCGGAATTGAAAGAAAACTATCAGATTTTACTGCGGTTACTGGGACAGCTGCAAACAGAAAACGATTATCTACAAGCAGCCATGGACAATCTTTCCAAGATTCCCAACAACGCCATTCCGGGCGACATTGCCAATCAGGCGAAAGCCATTGCCATTTCCGAACTGTCGAAAAATCGGGAGAAAACCAATCAGAAGTTATTAGAAACCTATCAAAAATTATACGAAGATTTAAGACCGTTTCTTTTTCAGGAAAACGAAGTCTAAAAAATCCAATCAATGGAGGCAGCTATGGCATCAGAAACCCTGCAAACAGCCATTCAATATACCTATTATCTCTGTGAACTTTACGAAAAAAACGGCGAACGCATCCTCGGCAATCAGCAGCCGCTTGCGGAATTTGCCGGATTTGCCTATTATAAATACCTGTTATATCTTGCAAATTTAGACCGCCAACTGGAAGAAACAGAGGTGCAGTATCTAAACGACTTACTGCATTATAACATGACCCTCTCACAGCTGCAAACATTTTGCAAGCGGCATCCATTTACAGCAGAGAGCGTGCAGGATACCTTGCGTGGCTTGCTGGACTTGTGGATTCGAGTGGATTTGGCAGAGCAAGGGGACAGTAGCTTGTCGCTTTTCTTTTTAAACCTGCTGAATCTGATGGGACTGTCTTTTACTGCCGATACCAACCAGCGAGATGAACGGCAGGCATCTGCCATTGCAGCGATTTTGTTGCCGTTGCGAGTCTATCGCAATCGAAAGTTGCAAGGCTGGCGGAGCACTGCAAAAGAAAAGCCTTTTGCAATTCCGAGTGGCTGGAAACCAGCAATGCCAGCTGCTCCCGAAGAGCCGGAAGCAGCATCGGAAGAATCCACCCCCGAAGCATCAGAAGCACCAGAAATCCGTCCGCTGGCGGTGTGTATGGAAGAGTTGGAAAGCCTGACTGGTTTGCAGCAGGTAAAAGAAACGCTAAGCAGCTTAATCAATCTGGTTCGGCTGCGGCAGCTGCGACAGGAACGAGGATTGCCGCCGCTGCAAGTTTCCTTACATATGGTTTTTTCGGGAAATCCGGGAACGGGGAAAACAACCGTTGCCCGTTTGCTCTCGGAAATCTATGCTGGGCTGGGGGTTCTCTCAAAAGGGCATTTGGTCGAAACCGACCGTGCCGGACTGGTCAGCGGCTATGTTGGACAAACCGCCATTCGCACCAAAAAGGTGATTCAAAAGGCATTGGGCGGCGTGTTGTTCATTGATGAAGCGTATACATTGACTTCTGCTGCGGGCAGCAATGATTTCGGAATGGAAGCCGTGAACACACTGCTGAAAGAGATGGAAGACCATCGGGATGATTTGGTCGTCATTGTAGCAGGGTATCCGGCAGAGATGGAACAGTTTTTAGATTCAAATCCGGGGTTGCGTTCCCGATTCCGGAAGGTCATTTATTTTGCAGACTATACGCCAGAAGAATTGCTGACGATTTTCCAGCACATCTGTGAAAAGAGTGCGTTAGAGCCAACAGCCGAAGCAAATTTCTATGTCTTGCAATATTTCCGGAAACGCTGTGCGGAGAAATCAGAATCTTTTGCAAACGGGCGAGAAGTCCGGAACTTTTTTGATACGGCATTGACTCGACAGGCAAACCGTCTTGCCGACTGTGAAGAGATTACAACTGAAATGCTCACCACGCTGACGCTGGACGATGTAAAGATTCGATAAATAGAAAATCGGCAGCCACAGAAAAACTTGTGGCTGCCGATTTTGTTTGCTACGGGGAAATCGCTGCTTTGCGTTAGAATGTTTTCGGCTTAATGAGATAGTTGCCGTCTGCATCCATTGTCAGTTGCAATGTGCGAAGGTAACGGTCATAGAAGTTCTTTTGTTCGGTTTCGCTTGCCTGAATCCGACAGTTTCGATAAACCGTTTCCAGCAGTGTGTGAGCATTCAAATTCAATGCCTGCTCCAGCTGTCCTTTCAGTTCTTCTTGCAGGGCATAACTTTTCAGTTCTGCGATGTTTCCGGAACAGAAGTCATCAATCGAACAATAGAAAATGCCGTTGTTTTCAAGTTTTTCCTTGATGTCTTTTCCACACTTGCTGTATTCAATCATTACTAAGAAATCTGCATCCGGCAGAGAGGAAATCAGCCCCCAGTAGTCCGAATCGCTGGATACCAAGATAAATGATTGAATATCATTGCTGTAAAATTCCTTGCAAGCACCTGCCGTCATCTTGATATCAACCAAGGATTTATAGTCATTAACCCGTTCCACTTCGATGTGTTCCACTTCAATATCCAAGAAGTGGGACAAACATGACCATGCACGGGTCGTATGGACATCATCGAACAGAATGATTTTCTTGACCTTTTGGAGTTCTTCCTGATTGAGATTTTTTAAGGTCGCATATAATTTATAGACATCGGAGTTTTCGCAGTCTACAATAATTGCAGTTCGTTCGCCCCGTTCAATGAAATCATAAATGGTAGTTTTGGTGGTTTCACCAGCATCGAGCACCTTTTCGGTTTCAAAGAAATAGTCGTTGTGCATCTCATATAAGATATTGACAAATTTATTATCGTTGAACAGCATATTTCCGCAGTCCTTTGGATGCTGCCAGTAAATATAGGTTTGATACGGATAAAATTCCATATTTGCCATATATTTTGAAAATTCTGATTTTGGAACATCGGTCTTTTTGTTTTTCGGCATGAGGAACAGACTGCGGAGATATTCCCATTTCAGCCATTCCGGAAACAGGTCTTTGCAAGCATCAATGTGTTCCTGAATGAGGTCATTAAAATGCTCCATGTAAAGAGAAGAACGAGAGTTGACTAAAATCACTGGGATTTCCCATTTCTCCAGCTGTTTAATATCATCCTTATCAAAAAATTCAATGGTCTTGAGGTTTTTCAGTTCAAATCGCAGCATATCATCAATTTTTTTGAATCGATGTAACAGTGTCATTCGCAATTTACAAAGGCTGCGGATGGTACGGGCGTTTTGGTTTTCGTCCAGTTCTTTTAAATATCCGGGACGTTCTGTTTCAAATTGGTTGTATAAAACGGTTTTTTTCACGCCGATTAAATAAGCGACTTTTGAAACAATGTCTTTGGTGTTGGTTCGTTCCATAGAAATTCATTCCTTTCTGTTTTGTAATGGGTGTTTAATGGATGTTAAAAAGTGCATTTGTAGTGATTTCCCCGATGCAATCTCTATTATAACATATTTTTGTGTCGATGTCGATTGTTTTTTTAAAAATAAAATGCAAGATTTACAAAACAAATTGACTTTCTCGGGGTTTTATGGTAAAATAGAAACACTGTACAATCGTTACAGAACTTATGGAATCCATTTCACGCAGAGATTTTCGAAAGCGGAACGGCAAATCTTTGATACCGATTGGATTCTAAATTAAAAAGGAGAATGTTTGATTATGACAACCGCAATTACGCTTGCAATGCTGATTGTATACATTGCCATCATGATGGGCATTGGAATCTATACAGCCAGTAAAACCAAATCCGTCAGCGATTTTGTGCTCGGCGGTCATAGTGTCGGTTCATGGCTGACGGCATTTGCCTATGGAACATCGTATTTTTCCGCTGTTGTATTCATTGGCTATGCTGGACAGTTTGGGTGGAACTACGGGGTTTCGTCCACATGGATTGGAATCGGAAATGCTGTGCTCGGCAGTGCCCTTGCATGGTTGGTACTGGGCAGACGTACCCGACTGATGAGCAATCACTTACAGGCAAAGACGATGCCGGAATTTTTCGGGAATCGGTTTCAGTCTGTCAGCTTAAAGATTGCCGCTGCACTGATTGTATTTGTATTTCTGATTCCTTATACGGCTTCGGTTTACAATGGCTTATCCCGTCTGTTTAATATGGCATTTGATTTGGAATCGGATGCTTCTTACCGAATCATTATTATTGCCATGGCAATTGTCACCGCTATTTATGTCATCCTTGGCGGATACGCTGCAACGGCTTTGAATGACTTTATTCAGGGCATTGTTATGTTGATTGGAATTGCAGCGGTGGTTGTCTGTACCTTACAGAATCATGGCGGCTTTTCAGAATCCCTGCGGCAGATGGGCGAAATCGAACAGGGACAGTATGCAACCTTGTTTGGACCTGAACCGCTGAATCTGCTGGGTGTTGTTATTCTGACCTCGCTTGGTACATGGGGACTTCCGCAGATGGTGCATAAGTTTTATGCCATCAAGAATACCGATGGCATCCGCAAAGGTGCGGTAATTTCCACGATTTTTGCATTGGTCGTTGCTGGCGGCTCTTACTTCATGGGCGGATTTGACCGGTTGTTCTGCACGCTGAACGGAGAAAGTGGAAAGACTGCCATTGCCACACTGGCAAATGGCAAGCCGGAATATGATGCCATGGTTCCGGCAATGCTGCAAAGTGCTCTGCCTGATTTGCTGATTGGTCTGGTTGTGGTTCTGGTATTGTCCGCTTCTATGTCTACGCTGTCCTCATTGGTTTTGACATCCAGTTCTACCATGACCATTGACTTCATCCGTCCGAGAATGAAGCACCACAGCGAAAAGAAAGAAGTCATCATTATGCGGGTGCTGATTGCTGCATTCCTGCTGATTTCTGTTTTGATTGCGTTCAATAAGAATGCGTCCATTTCCACGCTGATGTCCTATTCTTGGGGAGCACTGGCTGGTTCTTTCTTAGGACCGTTCGTCTTTGGTCTGTATAGCAAGAAGGTAACTGTTCCGGCAGTTTGGACAAGTTTCATTCTGGGCGTTGGCGGTACAATTGGACACATGATTCTATTTGGATTTGGCTGGTTCCCAGCCCTGACAAAGTCCGCAGCTTCTCTGCCGCTGAATCTGGCATCTCCGATTAATATTGGTGCAATCCTGATGATTTTGTCTTTGATTGTCGTTCCGGTCATCAGTTCCTTTACAAAGGTAAAAGACCCGAAGACAACCGATGCAGCCTTTACCTGCTATCAGCAGAAGTAAGAATTGCTGTATTTTGCATGAAAAAAAGCGTATCCGTTTTGAACGGGTACGCTTTTTGTGTTTGTAAGAATAACGCTGTTTTTAGAGCGGCTGATTCGATAACTTTTTCAGCAGCGGAACAATCATACCACCAACACTGTTTCCAGCAATGGCAAGAATGAAGTAAACAATTTCCTTGGACGGCTCTGGGCAACCAGCAAAGAAATAGTAGAACATATCTGCAATACAGTGGTTGAATCCGCAGATAATAAAGACCATAACCGGCATCACGACTACGAACAGCGAACCGGTAAAGTTTTGTTCTTCTCTGCATTTCCGGCTTCCCTCTACGGCGGTAAACATCAGAATTCCGCAGAAAACCGCCAGAATAAAAATGCTCAGTGGATTGTCATGAATTTTACCGCTGACGGTTGCCTGTACCCGATCGGAGATGGTAACATCCATCGTGCTAACAGTTGATGTAAAGAACCGAACTTGTCGGAGCAGGAGGGCTGCAATCAATGTTCCGAGGGCGTTGCCCACAAGGGTGACAGCAGTTTCTGCAACATAGGGCAAATCCCGATTGACAATGTATCCGACTTTTCCGGTGAATAATCCATACTTGAACTGTACGATACAGAACAGCCCCAACGAGAACAGGAATGCCCCTAAGAATCGGTTTTCACTGGAGAGGCTCACCATGCCGCCAATTCCCAGCATCAGACCGGACAGGACTCCGTCTGCCAGAAAGGAAATCCACTTGTTTTTATTCGGTTTTGTTTGTTCCAAAATATCCACATCCTCATTTGATTATTTTTTCTGTTTTGTAGTGTAACACAGCAAGCTCTTTTTGTCAAGTCATTTTGTTGGCTTTTTTCTGGAATAAATGAGAAATAAAAACTTTTCAATAAATTTATGTCATTTATAATAAAAATTATGGTGTATTGGGCAAAAATGGAAATCTATTCTCTGAATACCAGATCAATCAACCATGTGGAAAATATGAATATTGCTTGACAGTCCACAGAAATTATGCTATAATGAAAGTATCTTCAGAACGGGGATGGGTTCTCATTCTGAACGTAAAATTTTATATCATTTCATACATTTTTCTAATCGCTTTTGTAAGGATCTTACCGCCTGTCCTTAGAAAAAAATCGGGCAGGAATTTACAGCAATCAGCAACAGAACACATCGAACAAAACGCTTTGCAGAAAGGAAGAGGAATTATGAAAAACCAGAATCAAATAAAAGTATTTGTCAGTGTCTTTTTAGCATTGCTTTCCATTCAGGGAACTGCAATGACAGGGGCAGCGGCGATGGTATCAACACCAGATCCTACAGAACAGACAAAAGAAGCCGTTACGGAGGTTTTACCGGAGGAATATGCACCAGCCGATTTTTTAAGTATTTCCGGAAATGATGCCATTCCAAATATCATACAGGGAACGCCGCTTGCCATCAACGGAACTGTAAAATCTGATTTTTCCAAAATTACAGTTTTAACAGCAGGGGTGTATGATGCGACTGGGAAACAGGTGCTTGGAAAAACACTTTCTCCCAATCAGGTGGAGTTTAATTTGCAGAGCTTAAACGATGACCTGCCATTTGAAACATTGCAGGCAGGCACGTATCAATATCGTGTTACTGCCAGCAATGCAACCAATCAAAATTACATCGTAATCAATCAAAGTTTTGTCGTATCCAGTGACCCGACTGTACAAGTTGGGGCGACAGAAGATGCAATTACGATTGAAAATGGCAGCAAGATTCCCAATATTACCGTGGGCACATCTGTTTCCATCAGCGGGATCGTTCGTTCTGCTTCATCCAATATCACAACCATTACCGTTGGCGTTTATGACAGCAATCATAAGATGGTAACCGGAAAAAATGCTTACCCAACTGCATCCGTGTTCAATGTCAAGAAATTGGATGACTTTGTGGATTTCAGCGAATTGCCGGTAGGTACTTATACCTATGAGATTACCGTTACCAATGGTACGCATACGAATTATACGGTTGTCAATCAAAAGTTTACCGTATCTTCCAGCAGCACAGCAACCGACGACAGCATTAAAATCACCAACAATGCGACGATTCCAAATATTATGGTTGGAAAAGCTGTATCCATTCGTGGGACTGTCACTTCTGCAAAATCGAATATTACCAAGATTACCGTTGGGGTGTTTGATGCAAACAATACGTTGGTAACCGGAAATTCTGCATCTCCGAATGCAAAAATATACAATGTTGCAAATATGGATGCAGCGGTAAAGTTCGGAAACTTGAAAGCGGGTACTTATTATTATAAGGTGTTGGTAACCAATGCTGCCCACAAGGATTATGAAGCCGTGAATCAGAAGTTCATAGTTTCGGAATCCGGCAGCAGTACCACGACAGATCAAATCAAAATGACCAATGGTGTGACAATCCCGAATATTACAGCAGGAAAGTCGGTTTCGATTCGAGGAACGGTGACTTCTGCAACCTCTAACATTACAAAATTGATTGTTGGAATTTATCGGGAAGATGGCACAAGCGTTACGGGAAGAACGGTTGTGCCAAATGCAAAATCCTATGATGTTTCAAAAATAGACCCTTATGTAAAGTTTGGCGGATTGTCTGCTGGTACATATTATTATAAGGTATTAGTAACGAATGCAACCCATACGAATTATGCCGTGGTCAATCAGAAGTTCACCGTTTCGGATGACAGTACCACTACAACGGATAAGCTGAGCATAACCG
>ERZ773150.2240-NODE-2240-length-15015-cov-5.214973_pt1 | contig 15015 bp, 9 predicted proteins | sample MGYA00580845_ERZ773150 | MGnify/ENA primary metagenome ERZ773150 (study PRJEB29015, sample SAMEA2737848) | human gut metagenome | biome: human gut; feature: human-associated habitat; material: faeces | place: China | collected 2012 ...
CCCCGTTGCGGTTCTTGCACCAAGTATACCACGGGCGGCACAAAGAGAAAAGCCCCCGAGGGGGCTTTTTCATTGCAGTAGGTTTAGTCGTGCCGAATGGCCTCCAAAGCGGAGATCTTAACAGCGCGGTTGGCAGGGATAAAACCGAAAACAACGCCGACCATCATCGAAAAGACCATTGCCACCAGCACCAGCCACCACGGGATGATGGAAACCGCCCCGCCGTTGCCGAAGCTGAGCCCCAGCGATGCCAGAAGGTTTGCTACGATCGGCACATTGTTTAACAGATAGCTGATCAGGAAGCTGAGCCCAACGCCCACCACGCCGCCGATCAGACCGATCATAGCGGATTCGGTGAGGAACATGGCGCGAATGGCGCCCAGCTCGGCGCCCAGCACCTTCATGACGCCGATCTCCTTGGTGCGCTCATAGATGGACATGACCATGGTGTTGGCGATGCCGATGGCAGCGACAAACAGAGAGATAGCCGCCAGACCGCCCAGCATCGTCTGGATCATGGTAAGCTGCTCATCAAAGTATTTGCGGGTGTCCTCCATCGAGGAGCACTGGAAGCCCATATCGGTGATGGACTGCTGCACTGCGGCAACCGAGGCAGCGTCTACGCACTTGACCCGTACCTCATCATAGTTGGTGGTGTCGGGAGCCTTTTCACCGCTGATCTTATAGTATTTCTGCTCCAGCGCCTTCAGCTGGTTGATGTCCATCAGGATGCATTCGCTGGTCTCCCAGCCCTTGTTCCAGTCCTCCACCATCACGCCGGTCACATTGGGGGTGACCTCCAAGCCTTTTTTCAGGTTGCCGTTGTTGTCATAGCTTTCGCTGTACAAAACCAGCTTATCCTTCATGATATCCACAAAGGGCTTTTTGGGGTTGCCCATGGCGTCGGTCTGGTTTCGATCCACATAGTTATTGCGCTTTTTCTTGGTATCCCGGAAGGAATACGCCACATTGGCGCCCGCCACCATGCTGTAATCCTTTTTGCTGTCTGCGAAGGAGGTGCCGTCGCTCAATTTATAGCCGAGAGCGTCAAACGCCTCGGGGTAGATGCCGATGATATTGGTATAGGCCGCATAGCGCCCGTTGCGGGATTTCAGCCGGAAGCTGACCCGGCTGCTGTAAAACGGGGTCGCGATCTGCACATGATCCATCGCCTGTATTTTGGAGAGGGCTTTATCGTCCAGCTTGGTCTCGCCTCCGCCGTAATTGTAGACATTGATGATGGTAAGATCGCCCCACTCTTGCAGCATCTGCATCATGGATTCCCGCGCGCCGATGCCGAGTGAGACCATCAAGATGATGGCGCACACGCCGATGACAACGCCGATAACGGTCAGGGCGGTACGCACCCGGCGGCGGGTCAGGTTTCGCAGGCAGACGCTCAGAAGGTCAGATATCCTCATCTTCGTCTACGCTCTCCTTTTTATTTTTACGCAGCTTCAGGTACACGAATACGCCGGCAGCCACTACCACCACACCACCGATGACCCAGAACCACGGGAAACCCGCAGGCTCTTCCATGCCGGGGTCAGTGCCGGGATCCATACCGGGGTCGACGCTGGGATTGCTGGGACCCCATACATCCTCGTAGCTGGTCACCTGCGTGGTAAAGGGCACCGAAACGGTGCGCTGGTTCATGTTGGTATCCTCGTAGGTGATGATGACCTCACCCACCAGCTCGCCCTTTTCATTCCCGGTGATGTAGAAATCGGCGCTGGAGGTGGTGCCGGAGGCAAGATTGCCCAGATACTGCTCCTCGCCGTTATTGGAAAGCCCCTCGCAGTTCAGCTTGGCGGAAAGATTGTAGATATCGGTACGGCTCTTATTGACGAAGTTGACGGAGAGGTTATTTTCCTCGCCAATGAAGATCTGTTGGGGCAGGTCGATGCCGGTCACGGTAAAGCGATCCACCTGCAGCACCGGCATGCTGATGCTCTCGGTGGTCTTGGCGTTGCGGCGGATGCCGTTATCCAGGTAGTCATAGGTAAAATCAACGGTCATGGAATGGGACTGGGCCGCCGCAGTGGGCTTCACGGTCACATTCACGGTCTTGGTGATGGTGCCCTCGGCTGCCAGCGATTCAATATAGAAGGAATTGGAGCTGCTGGTCAGCATCATGGCATCGGGCAGGGTCATGGTCACCATCATGTTTTCCACAGCCATGGTCTTGCTGGTATTGCGGAAGGTCATGGTGACATTGCGGGTTTCGCCGGCCACCAAATCGCCCTTGCCGTAGCTGTAGCTGCTGATGATGACATAGGGCTGCGCCGCGGTGGTCTCGGTGTCGGGTTTTTCGTCGTCCGGCTTGGTGGGGATGATGGTGGCGTTATCGATCTTGCAGGTTACAATAGCATTGTAGTTGCCCTGGGTAATGATAAGCTTCAAGGTGTTATCGCTGCCGCCCACATAGTATACGCCGGTCAGCTGGATTTCCATACCTTTATCGGTGCTGCCTACTGTCCATTTTTCAATTTCAGCACCGGCGCCGGAGCCAGCCAGGAAGCTGCTGTCGCCAGGGGTGGTAACAGAGAAATTATTCTTGTCGTAGCCGGTGGAGCTGTAAAGCTTCAGAAAGTCATTGTCAGTAACATACAGGGTCAAATCAACATAGTTGCCCTTTACAATCTCAGAGCTGGGATTGACCTTATCCGCAGGGGAGCCGGGATATTTGGTGTACTTTTTGTTATTGGCCATGTCCTTGTGGTACATCTGCCAGTAGTAGCTGCCGCTGCAAATAGCATCCAGCCGGAAACTGTCAGCGGTCTTTTCGCCGCCCAGGGTGCTCTTGGCCTGGAATACAGGGGTAATGGTTGTGTTGTCGGTGATTTCAATTTCGCCGAAATCTACAACAGACTTTGCATCAGTATCGCCTACTTTATATGTAGCACTGACAAATTCATAGCCAGGGGCAGCATTAAAAGTAACTTTAACTTTTTTCACATCATCGGGAAGCGCTTTGGACTTAGTAGTACTGTTAAGGGTACAAGTTGCAGTCCCGGTACTTCCTTCTTTTGCTGTATTATATGTAAGCGTAATGCTGCCGTGCTCCAAAGAACCATCAGTGGCAGAAACAGTATAGGACGGTTCAGCCGCCATCGCCACGGTGCCCAGCACCATGGCCAGCACCAGAATGAATGTCAGGATCTTACTTATCTTTTTCACAGTCATACTCCTCCTTGGCCGGCGGCCAGTGTGTTTTCGGTAAATTGCAGGGTCTCCGGCAGCTCCTCGGCAGGGGCGGCGGGAGGTTCTTGGATCGCCTTGGCATGGCGGTGGTCCTCATTGGAAATGATGCGTCCATCCGAGATGGTCACGATGCGGTCGCAGTATTCCGCCAGGCTGCGGTCATGTGTCACCAGTATGATCGTGGTGCCCTTTTCCCGGGCAAACCGCAGGAACATCTCCATGACCTCTTTGGTCGTTTTGGTATCCAGGTTGCCGGTGGGTTCATCGGCAAATACCACCTCAGGATTGGTAACAAAGGCGCGGGCAATGCCCACACGCTGCTGCTGGCCGCCGCTCATTTCATTAGGACGGTGGTCCATGCGCTCGCCCAATCCCACCTGCTTTAGCATTTCACGGGCGGCTTCCTCACGCTTTTTGCGGGATACCCGGCGGAACATCAGCGGCATGGCCACATTTTCCACAGCGGTCATCCCCTGAATGAGATTGTAGGACTGGAACACAAAGCCGATGTGCTTCTGCCGGAACACCGCCAGCTGCTTTTCGCTCATCTTGGAGATCAGCTCTCCCTTGATCTTTACCGTGCCGCGGGTGGGCTTTTCCAGCCCGGCCAGCTGGTTCAGCAGGGTGGATTTACCACTGCCGGAGGTACCCAGTATACAGCACACCTGCCCCTGCTCGATGGTCAGGTCGATATTATCCAGAGCGACTACCTTTTCATCGCCGGTCCGGTACACCTTGCGGAGATTTTTGGTCTCCACCATGTATTGCACATTTTTTCCCCCTCTCGCAGAAAAATCATATTTCACTAAAATAAGTGTACAGTTTGATGGATTTTATTGCATCCAAAAACAAAAAATGCAAAAAAACTTTGCAGCAAACTGTACTACTGGAGCTAATACAGTCAGCATACCATTTTGCCCCTATATAGTCAACGCAGTTCGCGGTGAATTCATAAAATATTAAAGAACACAAAAAAGCTCCCGCACCTGTTGCAGTGCGGGAGCTCCTGGTAAAACTGTTTCCTGCGGCCGTTTGCAGCCGGCGCAGGAGCTTGGGGAATGAGCCGAAGGGAAAAGAAAATGAGGACAAAACGAAAAAGTATAAAGAAGGATGAAGATAAGGAGGAGAAAGAAAAACCTTCGGCCGGGCTGTGCGCCCTTATTTATTCCACACCTTTATCATATACGGCCAATGTGATGGCTGTGTGAAGAAATCAGGAAAAATCGGAATGATTTTCTTCACTTTCGGCGGTTAAAGCGGCATCGGGCGGCAGCAGCGGCAGCCGGAACCAGAAATCGCTGCCCTCGCCCAGGGTGCTGGCTACGCCGTATTCGGCGCCGTGGGCCTCCAGCACGCCCTTTACAATGGAAAGTCCCAGCCCGGCCCCCACGGTGGAGCGGCGGTGGTTTTTATCCACCTTGTAGTAGCGGTCCCACACATAGGGCAGGCTCTCGGCCGGAATGCCTTCGCCGTGGTCGATGACCTCCACCTTCACAGTCCCATTCTCGATGGTCTGGCGCACCAGTACGGCCCGGTCGGCCCCGGCATAGTTGATGGCGTTATTGATGAGATTATACAGCACTTGGGTCATGCGCAGCCGGTCGGCCATCACCATGGCGTCGCCGTCCGCTTCCAGCGTGATGGCGTAGCCGTCATGCAGCACCAGCTTGGCGTACCGCCCCATAATGCCGCGGATCATCTTGGTGAGATTGAGCGGCTCCGGTTCGGGGGTCTGCGCGCCACTTTGTAGCCGGGAAAGATTCAGCAAATCATTGACCAAATCAGTCAGCCGGCGGGCCTCATCTATGATGATCTGCACATTTTCCGGGGTATTTTCACCCGGCAGATCGCGCATTACCTCGGCATAGCCGGTGATCATGGTCAGCGGGGTGCGCAGGTCGTGGCTCACATTGGCGATGAACTCCTGCCGCAGATGTTCCACCTTGCTCAGCTCCCGGCTGGCATAGTTTAGGGTGTCGGCCAGCTCGGTGACCTCCCGGTAGGTGCCGCCGGTAAACTGCGTGCCGTAATCGCCGGTGGCCAGCTGCTTGGCGCTTTTGGTAATGCGGGTGATGGGACGGGAGATCATGGAGGAAAGCAGCAGCACCAGCAGGATGGAAAACGCCGTCATGATGACCGTGATGATGACCAGCTGGGCCCGCAGTGTTTCCACCGTGGTATTGATGGGCGTGATGGTGGCATCCACCATGACCATGACCGGCTCGGCGTCTTCGTCCTCTCCGCGCGTGGTCAGAATGCCGTACAGCAGCTGCTCGGTGGAGGCGGCCTGGGCGGTTGCTTTGCTCTGCATGGCGGGGGAAAGCTCCAGGAGCTGATAGTTTTCCAGCACGGTGCCGCCGTTTTCCTGCGCTTGCCGGAACAGCAGCGCCGCCTGATCGGTAAGCAGCATGTGCAGGATGCAGGAGGGCTGGTTGCCGGAGGTCAGTACCGGGGTGCCGTCCTCCCGCACGATGTGGACACAGATGAGATCCTGGCGGGTCAGGCGGTTCACCTCGGTGTAGAAGTTCTCATCATTGATGCTGGCGGCTACTTCCTCGGCGGTATTTTTGATGGAGCTGGTCTTGATGGATTTGTAGAAGCTCTCCAAAAAGACGATCTGCAAAAGCCACAGCAGCATCAGCAGCAGCGCCACGAACATAGCAAAGCTGCCCACCAGTCTCCAGCGGATGCCCAGGTGGGAAAAACGGCTTTGCTTATGCTGCGGGGCAGGGGAGGACTCAGTTGGCGTCTCCGTCTGCATCGCTTTCCGGCTCTGCCACAGTTTCAAAGCGGTACCCAACTCCTCTTAGCGTGATAATGCACCGGCTGTACCGGCCCAGGCTCTTGCGCAGCAGCTTTACATGGGTATCCAGCGTGCGGTCGTCGCCGTAAAAATCATAGCCCCATACATCGTGGATCAGCCGCTCGCGGGTCAGGGCCACGCCGCGGTTGCGCACCATATAGAAAAACAGATCGTACTCCTTGGGAGACATCTCTATGCGCTGCTCGTCAATGAAAACCAGCCGCGCGGTAAAATCCACCGTCAGCCCCTCAAAAACAAAACGGTTGTTTTCCTCGCCGCCGCTGCGCTTGATGATGGCGGCCACCCGCATCATCAGCTCCTTGGGGGAAAAGGGCTTGACCACATAGTCGTCTATCCCCAGCTCGAAGCCGTGGATGCGGTCATATTCTTCGCCGCGGGCGGAAAGCATGATGATGGGCGTGCGGTTGTATTTGCGGATTTCGCGGCAGGCGGAAAAGCCGTCCAGCTCCGGCATCATCACATCCATGATGATGAGATCGAACGGCTCGGTGCGGCACAGGTCGATGGCCTCCATGCCATTGGCGGCCTCGGTGACCCGGTAGCCCTCGAATACTGCGTATTTTTTAATGATCTCGCGGATCTTGGCTTCGTCATCCACGACCAGGATGTGATACATGGCGGTTACCTCCTTTGGGGGTGCAGGCTGGCATTCGGGCGGCTCCGTGCCTGGCTCCGCCGGGCTGGGGCGCCCCCCTGCGGGGGGCGCCCTTCGGGAGCCGGAGGCTCCCGCGCGGGGCCGCCCGAACCCGGCTTCCTGCAATGTCCATGGTTATTATAGCATACTCTCCCGCGCCGATGCTATAACCTTTACGAAATGTTAATATCTTTCCTCTTGCGTTCGTCCCGTTTTGCGCTAAAATAAGATTAGAAATCCCCGACCGACCGGTCGGTCGGAACATCTATCCCCCGGAAATGGAGAATCCTCTATGCTGTCTCGTCTCAGTGTCAAAAAGCCCATGACCATATTCGTCTGCGTGATGCTGGTGCTTATCCTCGGTGTCATGTCCTTCATCAATATGACCACCGACCTCCTGCCGAATATGGATCTGCCCTATGCCATCGCCTATACCACCTACATCGGCGCCAGTCCGGAGCAGGTGGAGCAAAGCGTGACCAAAACGCTGGAAAGCGCCCTGGCTACCACCAGCGGCGTCAAGAATATCACCAGTATCTCGCAGGAAAATGTCAGTATCGTGGTGCTGGAATTTGAGGAAGGCACCGGCATGGATTCCGCCATGATCGAAATGAACGCCAGCCTTGATCAGATCGCCGGCTCCCTGCCCGAGGCCGCCGGCAGCCCGGTGCTCATGAAGATCAATCCCGATATGCTGCCCATCATGGTATTGGCGGTGGATAGCGATAATATGGCCCGAAACGAGCTTTCGGAATTCACCTCCTCCACCGTCATCCCGGCACTGGAGCGGGTGGATGGCGTGGCGTCCGTTTCCGGCAGCGGTCTGGTAGAAAGCCAGATCCGTGTGGAGCTGGATCAAGCCAAAATCGATGAGCTGAATGACAAGGTACTGGCGGCCATTGATAGCTCCCTGGCCGATGCCGAAAAGCAGCTCAAGGATTCTCGCAGGCAGATCAACGACGCCAAAAAGAAGCTGGAGGAGCAAAGCGGCACCGCCTATGCCCAGCTGGTGGCCGCTGCCCAGCAGCTGGCCGATGCCAAGGATCAGGCCTCCCTCGGCTCCACCCTCACCTCGGCGGAGGTCAAGGCCATTCAGGCCGTGCTGGCCCAGTACGATAACATGGTAAATCTGCGCGATAGCTACAATGCCAGTGAAGATTACGCCCGTACCCATCTTTCCGCTGTAAAATATGCCGAGCTGCAATCTCTGCAGCTTACCCGCACCCAGCTGCGTGCCCAGCTGAAAGCCGCCCAGGCCTCGCTGGAGACCGCCGAAGCCACCCTCAAGGAGATCGGCAGCAGTGAAGCCGCCCTGCAGCAGGATGTGACCAATGCCAAGGATGCGCAGGAAGCCGCGCAAACCGCCTACGATGAAGCGCTGGCCGGCGCACCGGAGCGTCTCAAGGACGATCCCGGCTGGCAGGACCTGCTGCGGCAGGAGCAGGAAAAGCAGGCGGAGATCGCCGAGCTGGAGGAGCAGCTGAAGGAAAACCCGGACGATGCCGAATTGCAGGCAAAGCTGGATACCGCCAAGGCCGCCCTTGCCACCATCCAGGCGGCGCAGACCACCTACCTTACCCGCAATGACCCGCAAACCGTTGCCGCCGCGGAAAAGCTCTCGGCTGCCGAGGAGGAGGTGACCCGCGCCAACGCCCGGCTGGAGACCTTCCGGCAGGCCACCGAGGCGAAGGCGGAGGCCGAGAAGGCCATCGCCGACACCACCAAAGCCATCGAGGAAAACGCCGCCGCCATCAAAGGCGTGCTGGGCGAGGCCGAGGGCAAGAAGTGGATCGAAAGCCACGATAAGGTGCAGGATGACTACGGCACCATCGCCGAGCTGAACGCCGCCATCGATGCGCTGGCGCCCCGCATCCCGCAGCTAAAAAAGGAGCTGGAAACCGCTCAGTCCAGCCAAAAGGAGCTGGACGCCGCTCTTTCGCAGCTGGATAAGGCGCAGAGCCAGCTGGAGACCGGCAAGCTGGAGCTTTCGCAGCAGCTTATTTTGGCCACGGTGCAGCTGCAGCAGGCGGAGCAGGCCCTCAATGAAGCCGAGGAGCAGTTCCGCCAGCAGCGGGACGCCGCCTACAAGGCCGCCGGGCTGGACGGAATTCTCACCCAGTCCGCTGTTTCGCAGCTGCTCATGGCGCAGAACTTCTCCATGCCCGCCGGCTATATCCAAAGCGATGAGGGCCAGCTGGCTCTCAAGGTCGGCGATAAATTCTCCAGTCTGGAGGAACTGCAAAACTGGGTGCTGTTCAATTATTCGGTCGGCGATATCGGCGAGATCCGCCTTTCGGATATTGCCGCGGTGCGCCTGGCCGATAATTCCGAGGAACTGTACGCCAAAATAAACGGCAATGACGGTGTGCTGCTCACGGTACAAAAGTCCTCCATCGCTTCCACCTCCGGTGCCTGCGATAATCTCTATGCCGCCATGGAAAAACTGGAGGAAAAATACGAAGGCCTGCACCTCACCGCCCTCAGCGATCAGGGCCAGTACATCGATCTGGTCATCAGCTCGGTGCTGGAAAATCTGCTGTTCGGCGCGCTGCTGGCCGTCATTGTCCTCATGCTGTTCCTGCGGGACTTCCGCCCCACTATCATTGTGGCGCTCAGTATCCCCATCAGTCTGCTTTTGGCGGTGGTGCTTATGCACTTCACCGGCGTCACTCTCAATATCATCTCCCTTTCAGGCCTTGCCCTTGGCGTCGGCATGCTGGTGGATAACAGCATCGTTGCCATCGAGAATATCTACCGTCTGCGCCAGCTGGGCTACAATGCCGCCACGGCGGCGGTTCACGGCTGCCGCCAGATTGCCGGGGCTATCACCGCCAGCACCCTTACCACTGTCTGCGTATTTGTGCCCATCCTGTTTACCAGCGGCCTTACCCGGCAGATCTTCGCCGATATGGGCCTGACCATCGCCTATTCACTGGGTGCCAGTCTGCTGGTCGCCCTTACCTTGGTGCCCGCCCTTTCGGGCAAAATATTGACCCGCGATACCGCAGGGGAAAAGCCCAACCGTCTCCTGAACCGCATGATAGCGGGCTACGAAAACCTTCTGCGGAAAGTACTGCGGCACAAGGCTCCCGTTCTGCTGGGCGCGGTGGCACTGCTTATTGCCAGCGCAGTGCTGGCGGTCAGCATGGGCACCGCCTTTATGCCGGAAATGGATAGCCCACAGGTGTCGGTCTCCATCGAGATGCCGGAGGACGCCACCCAAAGCGAAAGCTGGGCCATGTGCGATACCGTCCTGGAGCGGATCCTTACCGTGGATGGGGTGGATACCGTCGGCGCCATGGAGGGCCAAAGCATGATGAGCATGGGCGGCGGCAGCAGCCTGTCCATCTATGTGCTGCTGGGTGATGACCGCAGCGATTCCAGCCAGGAGATCGCCAAAAAGATCGAGGAAGCCTGCGCCGATCTGGACTGCACCGTTTCCGCCAACGGCTCCACCATGGATATGAGTATGATGACCGGCGGCAGCGGTATTCAGCTGGCCGTCACCGGCGATGATATGGATGCCCTGCGGGCCGCCGCCACCGACCTGGCCAAAACCCTTTCCGCCGTGGAAGGGGTCGCTTCGGTCAGTGATGGGCAGGAGGACAGCAGCACCGAGGTGCGCATCACCGTGGATAAAGCCAAAGCCGCCGAGTATAACCTGACGGTCGCACAGGTCTACCAGCAGGTGGCCGCCGCCGTTCTCTCCCAAACCACCGCCACCAATATCACCGTGGATAACAGTGACCTGCCGGTTGTGGTCGTCCCCGATAGCGCCGGTATCACCACCCGGGAAACGCTGGAGGAGCTCCGCCTGACCGGTACCAAAAACCAGGAGGAATGCGAGGTCCGTCTTTCCGAGATCGCCGCAGTGACCGAGGCCGCATCCGCTTCCGCCATCCACCGTGAAAATCAGGCCCGTACCGTCACCGTCACCGCCCAGATCGCCGATGGCTACAACATCGGCCTGGTGAGCCGTGAGGTGGAAAAGCTGCTGGCCGATTATGAGATGCCGGAGGGCTGCTCCTATGCCATTGAGGGCGAAAATGAGATGATCCAATCCACCATGAGCGACCTCATCCTGATGATCGCCCTGGCCATCGCCTTCATCTACCTCATCATGGTGGCGCAGTTCCAGTCGCTGCTCTCGCCGTTTATCGTGCTGTTCACCATTCCGTTGGCCTTCACCGGCGGCCTTTTGGCCCTGTGGATCACCGGCAAGGAGCTCTCAGTCATTGCCATGCTGGGCTTCCTTATGCTCGCGGGTGTCGTTGTGAATAACGGCATCGTCTTTGTGGATTACGCCAACGGGCTGCGGCTGGAGGGGATGGAACGCGCCGAAGCGCTGGTACAGACCGGCCGCGACCGCATCCGCCCCATCCTCATGACTGCCATGACCACCATTTTCGGCCTGGCTACCATGGCGCTGGGCCTGGGCGCCGGCGGCGATATGCTGCAGCCCTTGGCCATCGTTACCATCGGCGGCCTGGCCTACGCCACCCTGCTTACTCTGTTCATTGTCCCAGCCATTTACGATATTTTCCTAAAGAAAGACCCCAAGAAAGTTGTCATCGAGGAGGTAGAAGAGGTATGAACTTGCCGGAGAAAAAGGCCGCGGTGTTCCGTGCGGTATTAAAGCTGCTGCGGCAGGGCCGTCCGCTGGGAGATCTGAAGGTTTCTGAGATCGCCGAAGCCGCTGGCATCGGCAAAGGCACTGTGTACGAGTATTTCCCCTCCCGGGAGGAGCTGCTGCGGGATGCCATGCAGTACAGCAGGGCCCAGGGCTTCCAGGAGCTCTACGCCGCCATTTCCGACGCCGAGGGCTTTGAAGCCCGCTGGAAGGTCATCGAGATCACCGCCCGCCAGCTGCTGGAGTGCAGCTCCGTTTTCTTTTCACAGGTGCCCTCCATGGGGTTTCCGCAGGCCGCCCTGTATGATATCTGCGGCGGTCCGCAGGAGCGTGCCGATACCCGCCGCATGATCGGGGAGATCATGAACTGCCTGACCACTGCCGCGGTGGAGGAGGGCCTGGCCCCCCGTATGCCGGAGCCGGAATACCTTTCCATGGTCGGAGAGGGCTGTATTTCCGGCTTTCTGCTGCGCTGTGCCCTCTCGGAGGGCCGGCAGGAGGAAATAGCCGCGGCCCTGGCCGATACCCGCAAGCTCTATATTGCCGCCCTGCAGTGATTTTGGTTTCTGCAGGGGGCCGGCTCGGGGCGCAGCCCGACCCATCCTGCGGATGGGTCCAGCGGACAAATGTCCGCTGCGGCGATGCTTTGCATCGCCGGGGCTGCGCCCCGCCCGCCTGCGGCCCGTACCGCCTTAGGCGCCCCACCCGCAAAGAGATTTGCACTCTTTCTCATTTTGCGGTATGATAGGGCCAGAATAAGCATGTGAACCCCAAGCCCCCAAAAAGAGAAGGGAGGATGCCCCCGATGAAACGCTGCCTAATGCTTCTGCTGCCGGTAATTTTGCTGCTGGCGGGCTGCGGCCATGCCCCGCAGGAAAACGAATCGCTGGAATCCATGACCGCACCCATGACGGCGGATCATTCCCAGTGGCAGCAGGAGCCGTATTATATCCTGCAGTTCAATGTCGATTCCGTCATCAGCAATGCCCCCAATGTCACCGCCACCGCTTCCCGGGTCATCATCTCCCAGGGGGGCACCTACCTGCTCAGCGGTACTTTGCAGGATGCCCAGCTCACCGTGGAGATCCCCGCGGGGGAAACGGCCCGGCTGGTGCTGCGCGGGGTGGATATGCACTGTGAACGGGGCCCGGTCATCTACTCCAATGGCGGCGGCACCGTGGTGCTGCTGCTGGAGAACGGCACCGAGAATACCCTCTCCGATGGCAAAAGCTATCTCTATTCCGGCAGCAAGGTGCGGGAAGCCGCCATCAGCGTGGAGGGCGACCTGCTCATCACCGGCGGGGGCAGCCTTTCGGTGGAGGCCATCCACAATGACGCCCTGCGCAGCGAGGGCACCCTGGCCGTTGCGGAAGGCACCCTGGAGATCACCGCCTGGCGGGACGGACTGGTTGCCGGGCAGGAGCTGCAGATCAGCGGCGGACAGCTTTCCATCGCCTGCGGCCGCACCGGCCTTTCGGCCAGTTCCGCCAAATCCGGGCAGGGCAGCGTGACGCTGGCAGGGGGCACAGTGGCCCTCATCTGCGGCGGGGACGGCATCACGGCGGCCGGGAGCCTTTCGGCCACGGCAGGGGAGTACCACATCACCACCGGCGGCGGCAGCGGCAACGCCAGTTATGGCGAGACCGCCGAAAAATGGGGCCTGTGGGGCGGTCTGCCCCAGCAGCAGCCCACCGAAAAACAGCCCATCATCAACCGGGAGCAGATCGTGAGCGATAGCGCGCGGGGCCTTTCCGCCGGCAAATCCCTGGCGCTTTCCGGCGGTACCTTTACGCTGGATTGCAGCGATGCCGCCCTCTATTCCGTGGGAAGCACCAAGCTGTCCGGCAGCCGTGTCACCATTTCCGGCGGCGATACTGCCATCACCACCCAGCAGCTCACCCTTTCCGCCGGAGATGTTTCCATTCTCACCGCCCGCCGCGGTGCTGTGGCGGAGGATATGACCCTTTCCGGCGGCAGCCTGTCCATTACCGCCGCGGAGGAGGGCATGACCCTCTCCGGCGGGTATGATAAATCCGAGAGCGACCCCGCCGCTGACCTGCGCAAAATGACCGTGACCGGCGGCAGCCTTTCCATCTGCGCCGGGACCCATGCATTGGATATCGGCGGATCACTGTTCCAGTCGGGCGGCAGTCTGCTGCTCGGCTCTGGCCGGGAGCAGAACCCCCTGCGGGCTGCCACGGCCCATATTAGCGGCGGCACCCTGCTGGCGGCCGGCCCCCTCCCGGAGGAGCCGCAGCTGTATACCAGCCTGCCCCGCATCAGCGTGGAGCTGTGGCTGACCGGCGGCCGGCCCCTGACCGTCACGGCGGCGGAAGAGAGTACCCCCATGCTCTCCTTCACACCGGAAACCTCGGTCGGTTATGTTACTCTCATCAGCGATGCCCTGGAGAAAGATACCACCTACTATCTCGTCTCCGGCAGCGCCCGTATCGGCCTTTCCCCGGTCTGAACGGCGTGCCAGACACCACAAGACCTGCAAAACTCCCTCCATAAATTTTAGTACGCAAAACACGGCAAAAATCCCTGCTTCCCGGCAGGGATTTTTGAGACTTTTATTTAACTGACTAAATTATCATTTCAATATGCGACAATAATTGTATGAAAACACAACGAAATAAACGGCTATTGGTGTAGAGACGGCATCATTCGCCAAAGACGGTTTCCACCACCCGGCTGCATTCCGGCGGGGAATACCGCCAGCGCCGCAGCACCCCCTCGGTGAGGAAATACTGCACCGGCTGCGGGGCGTAGGGCGCGTCAAAGGCATCCACGATGATGAGCTTGATCTTCATTTTTTCCGGCAGGATGCTTTTAATATACACGCCCGCGTGCTGGCCGGCGCGCACGCCCTCGCAGGGCTCCGCCAGGCCGGCCAGGTTGGGGGTCAGCTCCACAAAGACGCCATAGTCCTCCACACTGCGGATGACGCCCGCCACCGTTTCTCCCGGCAGGTACAGTGCGGCGTTTTGGGCCCAGGTGCCCAGCAGCTCCTTGTGAGAAAGCTGCACCCGACCCTCCGGCTCCACCGCCTTTACCACGGCGTAGATGCTCTCTCCCACAGCAAAGCGGTCCCGCGGGTGGCTGATGCGGGAGACCGAGATCTGATCGATGCTGATGAGGGAGGGCAGCCCGCAGCCGATATCCACAAAGCAGCCGAAGCTTTCCAGGTGCGTTACCCGCGCGGGGATGATCTCCCCAGGGGTCAGATGGTCTATGTATTCGGAACGGCAGCGCAGCTGGGCTGCCCGCCGGGATAAAATGGGCCGCGGTGCTCCGGCCTCATCGTGCTCTATCGCCGTGATGAGAAAGCAGACCGACTTATTCACCCGGGAGATGATGGCGATATCCCGCACCGTCTGCTCTTTTATTCCCAGGGCGCCCTCCTCCCGGGGGATGATCCCGCGGCAGCAGCCCATATCCACCACCAGGTTGTGGTCATAATCACACAGCAACGCCCGTCCCTCCAAGATTTGACCGATGCGCATGGCGCTTTGCAGTGTTTCCTCATTTTGCAGATAATATCGGTTTTCCTCAGTTTCCAGCAGCATGCCCTCCGGCCAGTAATATCCCATGCTTTACCCTCCTGTTTTGCCTATTGCTTTATCTATATTCGGCGGCAGGCGGCGGTATGCGGGGAAAGGCCGCGGGCGGCGGGGCTTTCTATGGCCCGGGGCAGGCCCGGCGCAGAGCAGGGGCCCGCAG
>ERZ773150.2259-NODE-2259-length-14917-cov-4.169762_pt1 | contig 14917 bp, 10 predicted proteins | sample MGYA00580845_ERZ773150 | MGnify/ENA primary metagenome ERZ773150 (study PRJEB29015, sample SAMEA2737848) | human gut metagenome | biome: human gut; feature: human-associated habitat; material: faeces | place: China | collected 2012 ...
GTGTGGGGGAAAACAAGAGTTTTCCCCCACAAGCGACATGTTGTCTTTGTTGAGCCTGACTTCCCAAACAGTCCGGTGGACTGTTTGGGAAGCATATTTCTAGCCGGAATATGCAAACATAAACAATTAAATGGCTGCCCTAAAAGGAGCAGCCATCTTTGTATTATCCGACCAGCATGAGCAGAGTTCCCGCGACAAGTATCGCAAGACCTGCAGCGGAGCGTTTCGTAAGCTTTTCGTGGAACACTATGTAGGAGAACAGTATCGACACGAGGATACTAAGCTTGTCTATCGGAACAACAACGCTTGCAGGGCCGTCCTGAAGCGCCTTGTAGTAGCACAGCCAGGAGCCGCCGGTAGCAAGTCCCGAGAGTGCGATGAACAGCAGCTCGCGCTTGTCCAGCCCGCGGAGCTTATCTGCCTTGCCCGTCACAGGGACCATCAGCCATGCCATCACCAGGACCACCGCAGTGCGTATCGCAGTGCCGAGGTCGGAGCTTACGCCGTCGATACCTATTTTACCGAGTATCGAGGTCAGCGCGGCGAATACCGCCGAGAGAATCGCGTAGGGAAGCCACTTCGCGCTGTTTGAGCCGGGACTGTCGGTTTTCTTCTTTTCGATCATCAGCAGGGTTCCGGTAAGTATCATCACCATGCATATGCATTTCAGCGGGGAAATGCTCTCATGCAGGAAGATGAAAGCGAGCGCCATTGTAAGCACCGTGCTGGATTTGTCCACCGGCACGACCTTGTTTACATCGCCTACCTGAAGCGCCCTGAAATAGCACAGCCAGGAACCGCCGGTCGCAAGTCCCGAAAGCACGAGGAACAGCCATGTTTTGCCGCTTATGTTCGTGATGCCGCTCCAGGAGCCGGTTATCATGGTCGTGAGTATCGCCATGATAAGCACCGCGATGGTGCGCAGCGCGGTTGCCACAGTAGAATCAGTCTTGCGGATACCGCATTTTGCAAGAATTGAAGTTAATCCGGCAAAGAACGCCGACCCGGCCGCGAACACCAGCCACATAAAACGCACTTCCTTTGAGTGAAGAAAAATCAGACCCACCTGGAGGTCTGCTTATATTATTGTATCACGTATTGATGCGTCTGTCAATGAGATATGCAACATTTGTATGGCTGTTGAATCATAATTCACAACTGGGTTTTTCTAAAAAATAGATGATAATTTATCTCAGGTCATTGACATGATGACTTTTGATGATGTATAATAAATATGTATCTATATTGCATGTATAAGGGGTGGATTATGGAAAACAGAAAATGTATTGCTGTGCTTACTGAGAAACCAAGCCTGGACTATCAGTCCGGGATACTTAAAGGAATATACAGATCGGCATTCAGCCATGACACCAACGTAGCGGTATTCTGCGTAACAAGCACACGCAGCGACGAAGCCTACCAGATCGGTGAAATGGTGATATTTTCACTCCTAGGGGATTACTCCAGGTTTTCGGGCTTGATATACCTTCCGGATACTATCGACTATTCCATGCGCGACACCCTGATCACCGAAAAACTGATTGCGGCTTCCAGAAAAATAAAAATCCCGGTCGTGACCATCGACGGCAATTATGATGAGTTCCCCTGTTTCCTCTCGGACGACTCTGAGCCGATACAGTTCTTGGTGGATCACCTATCCGCCGGGCATGGCTGTAAGGATATCGCGTTCGTTACCGGAAGAAAGAACCACCCTCACGCTGAACACCGCCTGGAAGCGTTCAGCCGTGCAATGTCGAAAAATAACCTTGAAATACGCGAAAACCGCATATTTTATGGAGATTTCTGGCGCACCTGCGGCGAAGATATCGTAAGCTCCCTGCTGGCGGGGGAAAGCGGGCTTCCGGAAGCGATAATATGCGCGAACAGCTACATGGCGGACGGAATATACGAAGCGCTGTACAAGCGCGGGTTTCGTGCGCCCAGGGATATAAAGCTCGCGTGCTACGGCGAAAAGACCGAAACCTCGGAATACATCTCCGCAACAATAAGAGCCACCGATAGCCTCGGATTCTCAGCCTGCGAGGGTCTGTTCAGCATGATAAACGGCGGAAGCATTCCAAGCGTCAACCGTATTCCTACCGAGTTCCAGAAACGCCCCGCGATGACCTGCGGCTGCATGCAGCCGGACGAATACAACCTGCTGGATTTCCGCATGAAGGATCCCAACGAGGTCAGCGATTTCTTCACCGAGTACAACACCATGAGCGAGAGCCTGATAAGGCGCCCGAACATCCGCGAGACCCTGTGGACCGCAAACTGGTATACCCACCTGTTCGGGGACTTCACCAGATTCAGCGTGTGCATGTGCGACGATGTAGTGAAGCCCGAGCTGTCGCTTGACGAGAACGATGTCTGCGTAAGCTACACCGATGAAATGCTGATGGTGCTCGACCACAAACGCCTCCCCGATGGGACCTCAGACGCTTTCGTCGGAACGGACAGGCGGTTCCCGGTCAGCGAGGTGTACCCTCCGCTGTTCAGCACCGACGGCGACCCCGCCGCGTATGTTTTCAGGCAGCTACATTTTATCGAAAGGTGTTACGGGTACGCCGTGCTCTCATACGGCAGTAAAATAATTTCACCGCAGGCAAGCTTTGATTTCTGGGTGAACGTCCTGGCAAACGCCGTTGAATCCCAACGCCGCCTGACTATAATGCGGTACCTTTATAAAAAGGTCAACCAGGACGCCGTTACGGACTCAATGACCGGACTTTTCAACAGAAACGGTTTCAACTCCATGCTTCCACAGATGATAACCGAGGCGCGGGAGGCGGGGAAGAACTTTCTGCTGATAATGTCCGACCTGAACGGACTGAAATACGTAAACGACAGCTTCGGTCACAGCGAGGGCGATAATCTGATAAATACCGCCGCCGGACTGCTTTCCTGCACCCGCATCAGCGGAGCTTCCTGCGAGAAGAATTTCCGTATCGGCGGCGACGAATTCGTGAAGGCTGCCTACGGCGATATCACTCAGCAGGGAATCGACGAATTCCGCCGTGAGATCAGCGAAAAGGTGAACATCACCAACAGCACCTCCTGCAAGCCCTACCCGATCTACATGCCGATAGGTACCTGCCTGTGCAGCCCCGGCGATATCCCGGACTGCGACAAAATGCTCTCCAGCGCTGACGAAGCGATGTACGCCGACAAGATACGCCTGAAATCAGTGACCGGCTTCGATCCCAAAAGAAAATGACCCGGGACCTTCCCGCGCTTCGGCGCAGGAGGGTCTTTGACGTCCCGGGAGGTATTTGCAAAAAGTATCCCGCGGAGCTCCCGCCATGTCTTGACTATTCCTGCGAAAAGATGTATAATGAAAGATACTCAATTTCAAAGAAAAGGATACTATATAATATGGAAAGAAACTATCCCAAGGCGACCATCACCGAAAAGGGCGAGAGGACACTCCGCGGCGGACACCCGTGGGTCTATGCCGACGAGGTCACAGAGGTCTCCGGCGAATACGAAAACGGCGGCCTTGCCGACGTTTTCAGCCGCAAGGGGCGCTACCTCGGCACAGGTTACATAAACGACAACTCCAAGATACGCATACGCGTCATCTCCCGCAACGCCAACGACAAATTCGACCGGGACTTCTATGCCCGCAGGATACGCTACGCGCTGGACTACCGCCGCACCGTCATGGGCGCGGAGGATTTCCGCTGCTGCCGTCTCATATTCGGCGAGGCTGACAGCTTCCCCGGATTCACCGTCGACAGATTCGGTGACGTCCTTGTTGCGCAGGTGCTGTCCCTCGGCACGGAGCGCGTAAAGGACGCGCTCTACGAGCTGCTTGTGCAGACCCTCGCGGATATGGGCGAGCATATCTCCGCAATATACGAGCGCAACGACGTTAAGATACGCGAGCTTGAGGGCATGGAGGAATACAAGGGCTTCTGGGCTGGCGCGGGGCTTCGCACCGACCTTTCCGGCGTGACCGAAATAACTGAAAACGGCATAAAATACACCGTGGACTACATCAACGGTCAGAAAACCGGATTCTTCCTCGATCAGAAGTACAATCGCCAGGCTATCCGCCGTATTGCGGAGGGACGTACCGTCCTCGACTGCTTCACGCATACCGGCTCGTTCGCGCTGAACGCCGCAGCAGCCGGAGCAAAGTCCGTGACCGCCGTGGATATCTCCGCGGACGCCATCGAGATGACCCGCCGCAACGCTGAGCAGAACGGCTTCACCAACGTGGAGTTCCGGCAGGCTGACGTGTTCGACCTGCTCACCGAGCTTTACCGCGCGGGAGGCCACCCCTATGACTTCATAATCCTCGACCCGCCGGCGTTCACGAAGAGCTCCAGCACCGTAAGGGCGGCGGAGCGCGGCTACAAGGAGATAAACCTCAAGGCTATGAGGCTGCTGCCAAGGGGCGGCTACCTTGCGACCTGTTCCTGCTCGCACTTCATGACTGAAACGCTGTTCCGGCATATGCTCCATGACGCAGCAGCCGACGCGGGAGTCTCGCTGCGGCAGATAGAGGCGCGCAGGCAGGCTCCGGATCACCCGATACTCTGGAATGTTCCAGAGACGGATTACCTTAAGTTCTATATTTTCCAGGTGGTGTAATATGCAGCTTACCGAAAAAGACCTGCTTCCGGGAACCGTCGTGCAGCACTTCAAGCGCGGAATGCTCCCGGAAAGCGAGCGCGCGGACAGCGCGATGTACCTTTACGAGATACTCGGAGTTGCCCGCCACACAGAGACCGGAGAAATGCTGGTGGTGTACCGTGCGCTCTACGGCGAGCACAGGATATGCGCCCGCCCGCTTGAGATGTTCCTTTCCGAGACCGACCGTGAGAAATACCCCGAGGCAGGACAGAAATACCGGTTTGAGCCGGTGAAATAGCGAAATTCCAGAAAGAAGCGACCAATGAGATCAGCAAAATACGTTGATATGTGCAGCGGCCCCGTGCTGCGCAAGATGATAGTTTTTACACTTCCGATAATGTTTTCGGGGCTTTTCCAACTGCTTTTCAATGCGACCGATATCATCGTCGTGGGAAGGTTTGCAGGCGATAACGCGCTTGCCGCGGTAGGTTCGAACACCGCGCTCATCAACCTCATGACCAACCTGTTTATCGGTATTTCCATCGGCGCGAACGTCGTGGCGGCGCGCTACTGCGGCGCGAAAAACTACTCCGAGCTTAACAGGACAGTCCACACGTCAATGCTGCTCAGCGTTATCAGCGGATTCCTGCTGATGGCTGCTGGACTGCTTTTCGCGGAGCAGATACTCGGGCTGATGTCCACGCCGGAGAGCATTCTCGGCATGGCTTCGGATTATCTGCGGCTCTACTTCTGCGGAATGCCGTTCATGATGATCTACAATTTCGGAAACGCGCTCCTCCGCGCCGCCGGGGACACCCGCCGCCCTCTGATATACCTCATCTGCGGCGGAGTAGTCAACGTGCTGCTCGACCTGCTGTTCGTCATCGCGCTGGATATGAGCGCCGCAGGAGTAGGTCTCGCGACCGCGATTTCCCAGGGTGTTTCGGCGGCGCTGATGGTTCGCTGCCTCATGCGCGAGAAGGACGAGAACGGTCTGAAGCTGCGGCTGAAAAACCTGCGTATCCACAAAGACAAGCTGCTGATGATACTTAAAATCGGGCTTCCCGCCGGATTCCAGGGAACGGTGTTCTCGCTCTCGAACGTTGTTATCCAAAGCTCCATAAACCTGTTCGGCGAGGCGGTCATTGCGGGTAACTCCGCGGCGGCAAGCATCGAGGGATTCGTCTACATGGCAATGAACTCCTGCTATCAGTCCACGCTGTCGTTCACCAGCGCGAACATTGGCGCAGGGAAATACGAGCGTATCAACAAGATACTCCGCTGCGGACTGCTGTGCGTGGTGGCGGTGTGGGCTATCCTGGGTCTCGGCGTTGCGATGACGTTCAGCCGGCCGCTGCTCAGTATCTACACCTCCGGAGACGAGGCGATAAACGCCGGCGTGCACCGTATGATGTACGTCTGCGGCACATACTTCCTGTGCGGCATTATGGACGTTATGGTTGGCTCCCTGCGCGGAATGGGCTATTCAGTCACGCCGATGATAGTTTCGCTGCTCGGCGCATGCGGACTCAGGCTTGTGTGGCTCGGGACGGTGTTCCAGATGGAGCAGTTCCATACGCCGGACACTGTGTACCTGTCCTATCCGGTTTCCTGGGTGATAACGGTCGCGGCGCATGTTATCTGCTTCTTCATATGCCGGAGAAGGCTCAAAAAGAAGGTCCAGCTCCGGAAAACGGAAAGCGTTCCGGAGGCGCGGTGAGTCGAATTCCGGCGGCGGTTACGGCAATTATTAAACAACGGGCAGGCAGTTTGTCTGCCCGTGTTTGTTTTGTTGCAAGCGTATGCTTCGGACTATAATTCTGTAATCTTTTGTTTTTCTGCACAAAAATAATTTAATGTATATTGCATTTTATATAGATTTATGCTATAATCAATATATCAAATGCCAAATGCGGGAAATCCCCGCGAGCCAACTCAGGGAGGGTATACTGCGCATGCTCTCAGACAAAAACAAACTCCGTACGCTCCTTCTGAGCGACGACCTCGACATACGCCACAAACTACAGAATATACTGATTACTATAAGCATGGCGGGCTGCGCCGCGTCAGTGGTGATCTCCTTCGCGACGCAGATGAGTCTCGCGGGGAACCTTGCCTCCTTGCTCGGGCTGCTTACGCTGTCCCTGGCGTTCTATCTCTCGGTTATTCGCAAAAAGAAAGAAGCTGCGTCCTACCTCATCACTATTGCGGTAAATCTGGTGCTGTTCCCGCTGATGTACATGCTGAACGGGGGAGTCTACAGCGGAATGCCCCTCTGGCTCGCATTCGGGCTGGTGTTCCCGTGGTTCGCGATGGACGGCGCCAGGTGCTGCGTGATGTTCGCGCTTGACCTTATCGCCGCGCTCGGCTGCCTTGCAGTCCAGATGTTCTTCCCGGAACTTATCCTGCTCCCCGAGGGCGACCTCACAAAAATGGCAGTGCTTGACGTAGCTCAGGTGATGGTGACGGTCCCGGTGATGATCGGGCTTACCGTTAAGTACCAGAGCGTAGTTTTCAAGCGACAGCAGCGCAAAATGGAACAGCAGGAAAAAAAGCTGCTGGAAGCGATGCGCACCGCCGACCGTGCCAACGAAGCCAAAACATCCTTCCTCGCAAGCATGTCGCACGAGATACGCACGCCCATCAACGCGGTCCTGGGAATGGACGAGATGATACTACGGGAAAGCAGCGACGAGTCTATCCTGAGCTATGCGGCGAATATCCAGTCTGCCGGGCACTCTCTGCTATCGGTGATAAACGATATCCTCGACCTGTCGAAGATCGAATCCGGCAGGCTGGAGCTTCTAACCGCAGAATACAGTACGCAGCAGCTAATGAACGACTGTTACAGCATGATGATAATGCGGGCTGAGAAAAAAGACCTGCTGCTTGAGATAAAGAACGATCCTCAGCTTCCCGCGAAGCTCGCCGGTGATGAAGTGCGGCTGCGGCAGGTCATACTGAACCTGCTGACAAACGCCGTGAAGTACACCTCCGCGGGCGAGGTTACTATGCGCGTTGATTTCAAACATACCGCTGAAAACGAGATCATGCTGAAAATATCCGTCCGCGACACCGGAATGGGTATCTCGCAGGAGAATCAGCAGAACCTGTTCAAGGCGTTCCGCCGGCTGGACGAAATGACCAACCGCCACATCGAAGGCACCGGTCTTGGGCTCAATATAACAAAGCATCTCACTGAAATGATGGGAGGTACCATCGCGGTGCGCAGCACGCTGGGCTCCGGCTCGGAATTCACTGTGGAGATACCGCAGCGCGTGGTGTCATACGAACCGGTCGGGGTGTTCATCGAGAACCGCCGAGCCGCCAGCGGTCAGAAAGAGGAGTATCACGAGCGCTTCCGGGCGCCGGGAGCAAGGATCCTGGTAGTGGACGATGTGAAGCTCAATATAGATGTCATAAAGGGACTGCTCCGTCTGACGCAGATACGGACCGAATCCGCCTACAGCGGGCGCGAGTGCCTCGGGCTGGTTTCGCGGACGCACTACGACCTGATATTCATGGATCACCTTATGCCTGATATGGACGGCATTGAGACCCTGAAACAGCTCCGTGCACAGGATGGCTCTCCCAATGCCGGAACCCCGGTTATCGCGCTGACCGCCAACGTGATGGTCGGGGCGCGTGAGAAGTACGCCGCCTGCGGATTTACTGACTACCTCGCAAAGCCGGTGCAGAGCGACCGTCTGGAATCGGTGCTGCTTGAGTACCTGCCGCGGGAGCTGATCCTTCCGATAACTCCCGGCTCGGAAACGCATGAAGCCGCCTCCGGCGCAAGGGAGCTTCCGGAACTGAACGCTGCTGCGGGAATAAATTGCTGCTGCGGCGACGAAAAGCTGTTCCGCAGGATCATTGGAATGGCGGATATGACCTCGCGGGCGGAATCGCTGGAGAAGGCTCTGGATAACTCCGACTGGAAGGAGTACGCGCAGACCTGCACCGAGCTTTGCAGCGCTGCCGCGGCGGTGGGAGCTGAACGTCTGGCTCAGTCCGCACAGTACGCTGCGGATCTTCTTGCAGCCGGGAACATCGCGGAGCTAAGGTCGCATGAGCGGCGGCTGATATCGCATTGCAAAAGCTTTGACGAAGCGGCGGCAGCTTACATACAAAAATATACCGAGAACGGAGAGAAATACTGATGAAAAAGAGAATAATGGTAGTCGACGACGACAAGATAACGCTTAAGATGTGTAAATTTATTCTGGAAAAGCAGGATCACGAGGTGGTGACTGCCGAGTCCGGCAAGCGATGCCTGGAGTTCCTGAGAGAACCCTCCAACCCTCGGATAGACTGCATTCTGCTTGATATCGAAATGCCGCTGCTCAACGGGTTCAACACGCTTTCAAGCATTCGCCAGTCGGAGAAGCTTAAGGATATCCCGGTGATGTTCCTGACCGCCTCCGCCACACAGGAAACTGTCCGCGAGGCGATACGGCTGGGCGTCACATCTTACCTCAGGAAGCCCTTCCTGCCGAAGGAGCTTACCGATAAGGTAGCCGCGCTGCTCGGCTCCGAAACATGAAATACAACATCTACTTTGAGCTTGCGGCAGCGGCTCTGCTGGTGGTGTTGAACCTGTATGTATATCTGCAATATCCGTCGGATTCGCCAAGCAACCGGCATTTCAAGCGGCTCGCAGGAGTGCTGTTCCTTGCAGTGACCCTGGACGTCGTGACCGCGATAACAATAAGCTATGCCGACAGCGTTCCGATATGGCTCAACACCGCGCTCAATACTATTTACCTGATCTCCGACGTGTTCCTTGAATGTCAGTTCGTGATCTACTGCACCTGCGCCATCTACGGCACGGCGCGGCACCGCCATATTCCGGAGTTCACGCTCGGCGCGGCGGGGGCGATGGTCGTACTGCTCGCCATCAACATCTTCACCGGGTGGATATTCTCATTTGATGAGACGGGATACGTTCACGGTCCGCTTTACCTTTTGATACATGTGATCCCGATAGCTGCGATAATCATTACAAGTATAATGATGATCGTGAATTTCAGAAAATTCAGCAGTGCGCAGCGCATTTCGGTATCCGTGTATATTCTCGTACTGATCTCCGGACCGGTTGTGCAGCTTATTTTCCCGAACGTGCTGTTTACGCTGTTCACGGTATCCATCGGTCTGATGATGCTGATGTTTGCGATGGAGACCCCGGATCTCAAGGTGCTCAAGCGAACCATGAAGGAACTCCGCGACACCCGTGACGAGGCGGAGGAGGCCATGGCGGCGGCACAAAGCGCCAGCCAGGTCAAGACAGAATTCCTGAGCACTGTCTCTCATGAGATACGCACGCCTATCAACGCCGTGCTGGGCTTCAATGAAATGGTGCTGCGAGAGTCCCGGGACGAAGAGATCACGCGGTATTCTGAAAATATCCGCAGCGCCGGCAAGACTCTGCTTGCGATGATAAGCGACATGATGGACTTCACCGAGATGGAGACAGGCAGCTTCCATATTGAGGAAACGAACTACTCTGCGGCTTCCATGCTTTCTGATATCGCCGCTTTCGCGGGATACCACGCAAACAAAAAGGATATCGAGCTGCGGCTTGATTTCTCCCCGGATATCCCCAGGACGCTCCATGGAGACAGCGTTCGCATAACCAGGATACTGAACGATCTGACCTCCAACGCGGTGAAGTACACAGAGCGCGGATGGGTGGAGATACAAGTCGACTGGGAACCTGACGGCGACAGCGGCTGGCTGTGCGTTAAAGTCAAGGACACGGGCACCGGCATGCGCGGGGAGGACGTCGCGCGGATATCCTCGAGTTTCCTGCGAATGGACAAAAAGCGAAGTCAGAATATTCAGGGGATAGGTCTGGGACTTACCATTGTAACAAGGCTGCTTTCGATGATGGACAGCTTCCTGGAGGTGGAAAGCACCTACGGCAAGGGTACCTGCATGAGCTTCCGGCTGAGGCAGGGCGTTTCGGATCCAAGCCCGGTAGGCGATGCGGCGGCGCTGACGCGTCCCGGAGAGCTTTCGCGCAGCAAGCCGGGATTCACGGCTCCGCAGGCGCGGATACTCATAGCCGACGACAACGAGATGAACCTCGACCTTTACCGCCGCAGCCTGCGCGAGACCCGGGTCACGATAGACGCCGCGGTAAACGGCGTGGAAGCACTTGAGCTTATTGGCAGAAACCGCTACGACCTCATACTACTAGACCATATGATGCCGGTAATGGACGGCATGGAGACCCTGCGGACGATACAAAAGCAGGAGCTGTGTCCGGGCGTTCCGATAATCGTTGTTACAGCGAACGCGGTTTCAGGAGAGCGCAATATGTACCTCAACGCCGGTTTCGACGATTACCTTGCAAAGCCGGTTTCAAGCCGGCAGCTCTGGGATACTGTTATGAAGTACCTTCCCGCCGAGTATGTCCGCATGGGAGACGGCGAGCCGGCGTCCGGGTTCGCTGCGGCTCCGAAAAAAGGCGTAATGGAGCAGCTCGGGGCATTTCTGGACGTCTCGTCGGCGCTGCAATATTGCTGCGACAGCGAGGAGCTTTATCTTGATATAGTCGGCACTTATCTTGAGGAGGACAGGTACGGTCTCATTTCGGAATATTTCGCCGCAAAGGATCTGGAGAACTACCGCATACAGGTTCATGCGCTGAAGAGCGGCTCCCGCACCATAGGGGCGAACGCGCTGTACGAGGAGGCTCTCCGGCTTGAGGAGGCGGCCAAGTCCGGCGATACCGGGTATATCACCGAGAACACGCGGCGCGTTCTTGAGCAGTACCGAATGCTTGCCGGGCGTATACGCGGCATACTTGCCGGCGGCTCTGAAGCCGGTTCCTGCAATGCGGATGGCAGGGTGCTGTATATCGAAAACGACCTGATGTTCCGCTGCCTGACCGAGCGTATGCTCCAGGAATACGGCGTGGCGTCGGTAAGCAGCGGCGGGCAGGCGCTGGAGTATCTTGAGGGACATGTTCCAGAGCTGATACTGCTATCCGCAGGCGCGGACGATGTATCTCTGCTGAAGTCGCTGCGCTCTGACGGGCGGCTGAAGGATATACCGACAGTGGTCTACACGGCGGATCGTTCGCCTGCCGCAGAAGTGATGTTCCTGAATGCCGGCGCGGCAGACGTTATCCGCAAGCCTGCTGACGGAAGCGTGCTTTCAGCAAGGATAGGCAGACTGCTGGCGGCTGAAAAATCCTGCTCGGCATAAATTTGACCCGGCTTTGATCTGTGTGGAATATTCCAGTGCGGCAAATATTCCCGGATTTCCCATGAGAAAAGGGCGCCTTTCATTGAAAGGCGCCCTCTGTCACTGCTCAGGAGCGTGTTAAGGTATGACGCACCGAGCCGTCATCACTCACCGCTCACTGACGCCGGATCAGGCTATACCCGGGAAACGATCAGCAGCCGCAGTTATTACCGCAGTTGTTGCCGCAGCCGCCGCCGCAGCCATTGTCGCAGCCGTTACCGAAGCCATTGCCGCAGCCGCAGAACAGGATAAGAATAAGAATGATGATCCAGCAGCAGTTGCCGCCGCCAACGTTGAAGCATGACATATTCGTGTCCTCCTAATTACTATAGTAGAAATTTCCGCTTCCCTTTGAAGCTTCCGTTTCATAGTACATAGTATGCAGAGTTTGAAAATCTGTTACAGAAATTTTCCTGATGATGAAATAAATTCCTGATTTCTGCTCATACTATGTGTATCAACGAGGAGGTCAACAACATGAATTCAATAAGCGGATTTTCTGATAGTGCGGTGAAGGCGCTCAATTCGGCGCTGGGAGCCGCTATGGGATATGGTCACACCTATGTCGGCAGCGAGCACATGCTTTACGGGCTGGTAAGCGACGACAGCTTTCCGTCCGCGTCGGTGCTGCGGAGGTACGGCGTAGGTCGCAATGAAGTCCTTCGGCGGCTGGAAACGCTGGTCGGCAAGGGGAGACCTACCCGCCTGAGCATGAACGACCTCACGCCGCGTTCGCGCAGGCTGATGGAAAACGCGCTCTCCTTTGCCGCCGCCGAGGACAAGCGCAAGGCCGGGACGGAGCACCTTCTCCGCGCGGTGGTGCTCGACAGGGAGTGCTGCGCCTGGTCGATACTCGCGGAGCTTGGCGTGAATATGGTGAAGCTCGCGGGGGAGGTCTGCGCGCAGCGCTATGTCGAGCCGGACTTCCAGCAGAGCGAAAAAGAGCGCCGCGCGAAATTCCCGGCGCTCACGAAATACGGCAGGGACCTCACCGAGCTTGCAGCCTCCGGGAAGCTCGACCCGGTGATAGGCAGGGAGCAGGAAACCGACCGCCTTATAAGGGTGCTGCTGCGGCGCTGCAAGAATAACCCCTGCCTCATCGGGGACGCCGGAGTCGGCAAGACCGCCGTGGTGGAGGGATTCGCGCAGCGCATAGCGGCGGGGAGCGTCCCGCAGGGGCTTCTCGGGAAGCGGATATATTCCCTTGACCTGACGGCGATGCTCGCCGGGGCGAAGTACCGCGGCGACTTTGAGGAGCGCCTGAAAAGCGTGATAGAGGAAGCCGCCGGCTGTCAGAATGTGATACTGTTTATAGATGAGCTTCACAGCATCGTCGGCACCGGAGCTGCCGAGGGCGCGATAGACGCGGCAAATATTCTGAAACCCCAGCTAGCCCGTGGCGAGATATGTCTTATAGGAGCCACCACCACCGAGGAATATCGCCGTTTTATCGAGAAGGACAGCGCGCTTGAGCGGAGATTCCAGCCAATAACAGTGGAGCAGCCGACGGAAGCGCAGACTCTGGAGATACTCCGTGGAATGCGGCGCAGCTACGAGACCCATCATTGCGTTACGATAACCGACGCGGCGCTTGAGGAGGCCGTAAGGCTGTCGGTGAGGTATATCACCGACCGAAACCTCCCGGACAAAGCTCTTGACCTCGTGGACGAAGCGGCGGCGCGGGTGCGCTCGGGGGCTCTGAATGCTCCGTATGCCCGCAGGCTTTCGGAGGTACGCAGGGGGCTTGCAGTGGTAAAATCCGCTGCGGAGGCGGAGAAGCTCCGCAATGAGGAATACGCGCTGGTGAAGGCGCTGAGCAGCGGCATTGGCGCGGCAGTCGACCGGCAGGACATCGCATGCGCCGCCTCGGCGGTGACTGGTATCCCGGCGCAGAAGCTCTCGCAGGACGAAGCTGCGCGGCTCTCCGGGCTTGAGGAGCAGCTCCGCAGGCGCGTGGTAGGTCAGGATAAGGCGGTAGAGCTGGTCGCGAATGCGGTCCGCCGCGGGAGAACGGGGCTTAAAGAGCCGGAGCGCCCTACCTGCTCGTTTCTGTTCCTCGGGCAGACCGGAGTGGGAAAGACTGAGCTGGCTAAGGCGCTTGCCGAAGCGGTTTTCGGCGATGAGAAGCGCATGATACGCTTTGATATGTCGGAGTTCATGGAAAAGCACTCGGTTTCAAAGCTGATAGGGTCGCCTCCCGGCTACGTGGGATTCGAGGAGGAGGGGCAGCTCATTAAAAGGGTCAGGAGCGCTCCATATTCAGTCGTGCTTTTCGACGAGGTCGAGAAGGCTCACCCGGACGTGCTGAATCTGCTTCTTCAGATACTCGAAGAGGGGACTCTCACCGCCGCTGACGGAAAACGGGCGGATTTCCGGAGCTCCATTGTGATAATGACCGGAAACATCGGCGCGGAGCAGCTCTCTAAAAACACGCTGGGGTTCGGTTCGGGGCAGCAGGACGACGGGGAATCCGAAGTCTTATCGGAGCTGAAAAAGCGGTTCAGCCCGGAGCTTATCAACCGAATAGACAATGTGGTAGTGTTCCGCAAGCTGGGCGAGGAGCAGATGGAATCCATCTGCCGCATACTTCTGCGGAAGCTCACGGCGCGCGCTCAGCTCTGCGGCATAGAGCTGAGCTTCACCAACGACGCCGTGAAGCACCTTTGCCGCGACAGCTCCTCCGGAAGGGAGCGCGGCATGGGAGCGCGTCCGCTCCGCCGGACGATCACCGCGGAAATCGAGAATATGCTCTCCGGAATGATGATCTCCGGCGGGCTGAGAAGCGGCTCCAGAGCGGAGGTCTGCGAGCAGTCCGGACTGCTTTCTGTCAGGGTGCTTTCAACTCAATAATTTTTTTCAGCTTTTTTTGAAAAAACACTTGACAAATCGCATTCAACATGATATAATAGATGAGTACTCAAGAGAAAACCTCCTGAGTACTGATATCGCGGGATGGAGCAGCTCGGTAGCTCGTCGGGCTCATAACCCGAAGGTCGTCAGTTCAAATCTGGCTCCCGCAACCAGGAACAGTTATCTGAAAGATAACTGCGAGCAGGAAAAGCACGTAGTTTCGGTACTTTAT
>ERZ773150.2267-NODE-2267-length-14896-cov-3.250926_pt1 | contig 14896 bp, 10 predicted proteins | sample MGYA00580845_ERZ773150 | MGnify/ENA primary metagenome ERZ773150 (study PRJEB29015, sample SAMEA2737848) | human gut metagenome | biome: human gut; feature: human-associated habitat; material: faeces | place: China | collected 2012 ...
GCCTCGCCGGGAGCGCCATGGGCATCGTCGGCCTTGAGACGGCGTTTCCCGTGCTCTATACCCACCTTGTGCGCACCGGCGTGCTGACGCTCGACAAGCTCGTGGAGCTCATGGCGGTCAACCCCCGAAAGCGCTTCGGCTTCCCGCTGCGCGCGGACGATTATGCCGTCTGGGACCTGAACACGGAGTACCGCATCGACCCGGCGCAGTTTTGCTCCATGGGAAAAAGCACGCCCTTCGCCGGACAGACGGTCTACGGGCGGTGCGTGCGCAACGTCTGCGGCGGCGCCGTCGTCTGGCAGGACGCACAGGTCTGAGCGCCCTTCATTTACATATTAAATATATGACATACAGGACTTTTTACGTACTGAGGAGGAAATCACATGCCCAAGAGAACGGATCTGAAGAAAATTATGATCATCGGCTCCGGCCCGATCGTCATCGGTCAGGCCGCTGAGTTTGACTATGCCGGCACGCAGGCGTGCCTGTCGCTCAAGGAGGAGGGGTACGAGGTCATTCTCGTCAACTCCAACCCTGCCACGATCATGACGGATACCTCCGTCGCGGACAAGGTGTACATGGAGCCGCTGACGCTGGAGTATGTGGCGCGTATCCTGCGCAAGGAGCGCCCGGACGCGATCGTCCCGGGCATCGGCGGCCAGACCGGCCTGAATCTGGCGATGCAGCTCGAGCAGAAGGGCGTGCTTAAGGAGTGCCAGGTCGAGCTTCTCGGCACGGACAGCGACAGCATCCGCCGCGCCGAGGACCGCGAGCAGTTCAAGGAGCTCTGCCAGAGCATCGGCGAGCCGGTCATCCCCTCCGAAATTTCCTACTCCCTGGAGGAGGCCAAGGAGGCCGCCAAGCGCATCGGCTATCCTGTGGTGCTTCGTCCCGCCTTTACTCTCGGCGGCACCGGCGGCGGCTTTGCTTACAATGAAGACGAGCTGGTGGAGATTGGTCTCAACGCCTTCGCCCTCTCCCCTGTCCATCAGGTTCTGGTGGAAAAATCCGTCAAGGGCTACAAGGAGATCGAATTCGAGGTCATGCGGGACTCTAACGACCATGCCATCACCATCTGCGGCATGGAGAACATCGACCCCGTGGGCGTCCACACCGGCGACAGCATGGTGGTCGCCCCCATCATGACCCTCAGCGACCACGACATGAAGATGCTCAACGACTCCGCCATCAAGATCATCCGGGCGCTGAAGGTGGAGGGCGGCTGCAACGTCCAGTTTGCTCTCGACCCCAATTCCTCCAAATACTACCTCATTGAGGTCAACCCCCGGGTCTCCCGTTCCTCCGCGCTGGCCTCCAAGGCCTCCGGCTACCCCATCGCCCGGGTCACCGCGAAGATCGCCGTGGGCATGGCGCTGGAGGACATCAAAATCGCCAACACCAACGCCGCCTTTGAGCCGAAGCTGGACTACGTCATCACCAAGCTGCCCCGGTTCCCCTTCGACAAGTTCACCTCCGCCATCAACATTCTGGGCACCCAGATGATGGCCACCGGCGAGGTCATGGGCATCGGCTCCAATCTGGAGGAATCCCTGCTCAAGGGCATCCGCTCTCTGGAGGTAGGCGCGAACCACATCTACCATCACAAATTCGACGACATGACCACGGAGGAGCTGCTGGACTATATCAGCGTGTTCCGCTCCGACAACATTTTTGCCATCGCGGAAATCATCTACCGGGGCGTCACCGTGGAGCAGATCCATGAGATCACCGCCATTGACGTCTACTTCCTGAACGCCATCAAGCGCATTGTGGATATGGAGGAATACCTGAAACTCCACGTCAAAGAGCCGGAAGCCCTTCTGGACGCCAAGAAGATGGGCTTCAGCGATAAATATGTGAGCAGGCTCTGGAAATGCTCCGAGACGGACGTGTCCGATTTCCGCAGAGAACACGGTATGTTCCCGGCCTTCCGCATGGTGGACACCTGCCACACCGGCGCGTATATCCCCTACTTCTACTCCTCCTACACCGGCGGGAACGTCTCCCGGCTGACGAACAAAAAGAAGATCGTGGTACTGGGCGCAGGCCCCATCCGCATCGGTCAGGGCGTGGAATTCGACTACTCCACCGTCCACGCCGTCATGACCATCAAAAAGGCGGGCTACGAGGCCATCATCATCAACAATAACCCCGAGACCGTCTCCACCGACTACACCACCGCCGACAAGCTGTATTTTGAGCCTTTGACTCCCGAGGATGTCATGAACATCATCGATTTTGAAAAGCCCGACGGCGTGATCGCGTCTCTGGGCGGCCAGACCGCCATCAATCTGGCCCAGCCCCTCCATGACCGGGGCGTGAAGATCATCGGCACCGGCTGCGAGGCCATCGACAGAGCCGAAAACCGGGACGCCTTTGAAAAGCTCCTGAAAGAGCTGGACATCCCCCAGCCCAAGGGAAAGGCCGTCACCAAAATCGAGGACGGTCTCGCGGCGGCGAATGAGATCGGCTACCCCGTGCTGGTACGTCCCAGCTTCGTGCTGGGCGGCCGCGCCATGCAGATCGTGGCAAACGAGACCCAGCTGCGCCATTACCTGAAAAGCGCCGTGGAGATCGACGAGGACAAGCCCGTTCTGGTGGACAAATACATTCAGGGTCGTGAAGTGGAGATCGACGCCATCTGCGACGGCCGGGACGTGTTCGTCCCCGGCATCATGGAACTGGTGGAGCGCACCGGCGTTCACTCCGGCGACTCCATCTCCGTCTACCCCTCCTTCTCCATCTCTGACAAGGTCAAGGGCATCATTCTGCAATACGCCAAGAAGCTGGGTCTGGGCATCGGCATCATCGGCCTGTTCAATGTGCAGTTCATCGTAGACCCCGAGGACAACGTGTCCGTCATCGAGGTCAACCCCCGTTCCTCCCGCACGGTTCCCTTCCTGAGCAAGGCCACAGGCTACAGTCTTGCGGACATCGCCACCGACGTGATTCTGGGGCTGAGCCTGAAGGAGCAGGGCTTCTTCGACATCTACCCCGCCGAAAAGGAGCGCTGGTACGTCAAAGCGCCAGTGTTCTCCTTCAATAAAATTCGCGGTCTGGACGCCTATCTGACTCCCGAAATGAAGTCCACCGGCGAGGCCATCGGCTATGACCGCACCATGACCCGTGCCCTGTACAAGGCGCTGCAGGCCTCCGGCATGAAGCTGCAGAACTACGGCACCGTCCTTGCCACCATCGCCGACCGGGACAAGGAGGAAGCGCTGCCCCTGATCCGCCGGTTCTACCGTCTGGGCTTCAACATCGAGGCCACCGCCGGAACTGCCACATTCCTGAAGGAAAACGGCATCCGCACCCACGTTCTGGGCAAGATCAGCGACGGCAGCGACGAAATCCCCAACGCGCTGCGTCAGGGACACATTGCCTACGTCATCAACACCCGCGACCCCGGCTCCAGCGGCCGGGACGGCACGAAGATCCGCCGGATCGCCACGGAGCACAACGTGACGCTGTTCACGGCGCTGGACACCATCCGGGTTCTGCTGGATGTGCTGGAAGAAACCACGCTGACGATTTCTACGATTGACGCCTGAGCAGGCAACGCCAAAAATTCCCGGAAGGAGCGACCATGAAACAGAGCATTTTCACAATTCTATCCAATACCCCCCTGACGGACTGCGTCTACAAAATGGTGCTTTCCGGCGACACCTCCGCCATTACCGCCCCGGGGCAGTTTGTCAACATTCAAATCACAGAGAAGTTCCTCCGCCGTCCCATTTCCGTGTGCGACTACGATGAGAAAACCCTCACTATCGTCTACAAGGTAGTGGGCAAGGGTACGGAAATTCTCTCCCGGATGGTTCCCGGGGAGAAGCTGGACATCCTGACCGGCCTTGGCAACGGCTACGACCTCGTCCCCGCCGGGGACTGCCCCGTCTTACTGGGCGGCGGCGTGGGTGTCCCGCCGCTGTACCACCTTGCCAAACGGCTGCTTGCCATGGGCAAGCAGGTAACGGTGATTCTGGGCTTCAACACCCAATCGGAAGTGTTCTATGAAGCCGAATTCCGGGCGCTGGGCTGCCGGGTGATCGTCGCCACCGCCGACGGAAGCTATGGCGTCAAGGGCTTCGCCACCACGCCCCTGAACGATCTGAATTATTCCTATTTCTACACCTGCGGCCCGGAGCCGATGCTCAAGGCGGTGTATAAAGCCACCCGCACCTCCGGCCAGATGAGCTTCGAGGAACGGATGGGCTGCGGCTTCGGCGCCTGTATGGGCTGCTCCTGCAAGACCCTCACGGGATACAAACGCATCTGCAAGGACGGCCCCGTCATGAAAAAGGAGGAGATTTTATGGGAAGCCTGAGCGTCAATCTCTGCGGCATCGAGCTGGACAACCCGGTCATCCCCGCCTCCGGCACCTTTGGCTACGGCTATGCGTTTGCCGAACTGTACGACATTAACTGCCTTGGCACCTTCTCCTTCAAGGGAACCACGAAAGAACCCCGCTTCGGAAATCCCACGCCCCGCATCGCCGAGTGTACCGGCGGCATGATCAACGCCGTGGGGCTGCAAAATCCCGGCGTGGACAAAGTCATATCCGAAGAACTCCCGAAGCTGAAAGCCTGCTTCCACAAGCCCGTCATGGCCAACGTCTCCGGCTTTTCCGTGGCGGATTACGCCTACACCTGCGAGCGGCTGGACAAAGAGGAACAGGTGGGCTGGCTGGAGGTCAACGTCAGCTGCCCCAACGTTCACGGCGGCGGCATGAGCTTCGGCACCTGCCCGGAAGCCGCCGCAGAGGTGACGGCAGCGGTGAAAAAGGTCACGAAAAAGCCCGTCATCATCAAGCTTTCCCCCAACGTCACCGATATCGTCTCCATCGCCAGAGCCTGTGAGGACGCGGGGGCGGACGGCATCAGCCTGATCAACACCATGCTTGGTATGCGCATTGATCTGCGCACCCGCAGGCCCATTATTGCCAACAAAATGGGCGGCTTTTCCGGCCCTGCCATCTTCCCGGTGGCGCTGCGCATGGTCTATCAGGTCGCGGGCGCGGTGAAAATTCCCGTGGTGGGCATGGGCGGCGTCAGCAGCGCCGAAGATGTGGTGGAAATGATGCTGGCAGGCGCTTCCGCCGTAGAGGTGGGCGCTGCCAATCTCGTAAACCCCTACGTCTGCCGGGACATCATCCGGGAGCTTCCCGCCGTCATGGAAAAATACAAAGTTGAGAATCTGAAAGACATTATAGGAGGCGCGAAATAATGGGTAAGGACGTCATTGTTGCCTGCGATTTTTCATCCGCCGAGGCGACCTTCGCTTTTCTTGACAAATTCACCGGCCGCAAGCCCTTCGTGAAGATCGGCATGGAGCTGTACTACGCGGAAGGCCCCGCCATCGTCCGGGAGATCAAAGCCCGGGGGCACAAGATTTTTCTGGACTTAAAGCTCCACGACATTCCCAACACCGTGAAAAAAGCCATGTCCGTCCTGCGGAATCTGGACGTGGACATCACCAACCTCCACGCCGCCGGTACCACCGCCATGATGAAGGCCGCGCTGGAAGGTCTGACCCGGGAGGACGGCACCCGTCCCCTGCTGATCGCCGTGACCCAGCTGACCTCCACCGATCAGGCGGCCATGGAGTCCGACCTGCTCATTCATGAACCCATTGACGAAGTGGTCATGCACTACGCCGAGACCGCGAAAAACGCGGGTCTGGACGGCGTGGTCTGCTCTCCTCTGGAAGCGGGGAAGGTGCATGAGCGCTGCGGTCAGCACTTTCTCACCGTGACCCCCGGCGTCCGCTTCGCCGACGGAGACGTAGGCGACCAGAAGCGGGTGATGACCCCAGCCGCCGCCAAGGCCATCGGTTCGGACTACATCGTGGTCGGCCGTCCCATCACGGCCGCCGCCGACCCCGTGGCCGCTTATGAACGCTGCGTGGCGGAATTCTGCGACTGAAATAAGGAGGAAGCATTTTGGAAAGCTACAAAAGAGAATTCATTCAGTTTCTGGAGATGGCCGGTGTGCTGAAATTCGGCGATTTCACCGCCAAATCCGGCCGGAAAATCCCCTATTTCATCAACGCCGGGGAGATCAAAACCGGCAAAGAAATTGCGACCCTGGGCGAATTCTACGCCCGCGCCTACCGGGAAAAGCTGGGGCAGCGCAAGGCCGTCCTCTACGGCCCCGCCTACAAGGGCATTTCCATCGCCGTGTCCGCCGCCGTCGCCCTGAGCCGGGACGGGCTGGACGTTCCCTTCTTCTTCAATCGCAAGGAAGCCAAGGATCACGGCGAGGGCGGCGTGTTCGTGGGCTACGTCCCCAAGGCCGGTGAGGACGTGGTCATCGTAGAGGACGTCATCACCGCCGGGACTGCCATCCGGGAAAGCATGGCTATCTTAAGCCGTCTGGAGGGCGTCAAGGTCGCCGCCACATTTATTATGGTTGACCGCAAGGAGCGGGGCAAGGGCGAAAAGCTGGCCATGGAGGAAGTGGAGGAAGAATTCGGCTTCCCCGTCTACTCCGTGGTGGATGTGTACGACATCATCGCCTATCTGGAAGAAAATCCCGCCAACGCCGAGAACGTGGCGCGGATCAAAAACTACCTTGCCGTGAATGGAGCGAACGCATGAGAAGTCTGAACAGCATTCTGGATTTAGGCGTGGACGAGCTGGATGGGCTGATCGCCACCGCCAAGGACATCATTGCCCACCCGGAAAACTACTGGGACAGGTGCGCCCACAAGAAGCTGGCGACGCTGTTCTTTGAGCCCTCCACCCGCACCCGTCTGAGCTTCGAGGCCGCGATGCTGGAGCTGGGCGGCAGCGTCATCGGCTTCAGCGAGGCCAGCTCTTCCTCCGCCTCCAAGGGTGAAAGCGTGGCGGACACCGCCAAAATTGTCAGCTGCTACGCAGACATCATCGCCATGCGCCACCCCAAAGAGGGCGCACCCTATGTGGCAAGTCAGGCGGCCTCTATCCCCGTCATCAACGCCGGAGACGGCGGCCACAATCACCCCACCCAGACCCTTGCCGACCTGCTGACCATTTCCCGGGAAATGGGGCGGCTGGATAACCTCACCATCGGTCTGTGTGGCGACCTGAAATACGGCCGGACTGTCCACTCCCTGATTGAGGCCATGAGCCGCTACAAAGGCATTCAATTTGTTCTGATTTCCCCGGAGGAATTGAAAATCCCCGGTTTTATTCGGTATAATGTTTTTGAAAATCAGGGAATCCCCTACACGGAAGTGTCCTCTCTGGAGGAAGCCATGCCCAAGCTCGATGTGCTGTACATGACCCGCATCCAGCGGGAACGCTTCGACGACCCCTGGGAATACGAGCGGCTCAAGGACAGCTACGTTCTCGATACCGAGAAAATGAAACTTACAAAAGGAAAAATGTGCGTCCTGCACCCCCTGCCCCGTGTCAATGAGATCAGCGTCAAGGTGGACGACGACCCGAGAGCCGCTTATTTCCGTCAGGCGCTGAACGGCAAATATATGCGCATGGCGCTCATTCTGAAGCTTCTGGGCGAAGCCGCCCGGAATCCCGCAAAAGAAGCCATCGACACGACCGGTTTGGAATACGACCGTGTCTGCCGCAATCCCAAGTGCATCACCCAGACCGAACAGGAGCTGCCCCAGCTGTTCCGCTGCACCGACAAAGCCGCGGACATCCACAGGTGCATCTACTGCGAGCAGAGAGCCTAATCTTTATCCCACAAAAAATGCAGAATGCCGTTGTTTCGGCATTCTGCATTTTTATTTATCCCTTATATCTCGGCTCGCAGGTCAGGTTGACGCCCAGACGCTTGAAGGTCTTTTCGTCCACCGGGGACAAGATCACCGAGGAATGTACCTCGCAGCCCCGCAGCTTGTCCAGCTGCTCCATGGCCAGTTCCGCCATGGGGTTGGTGGCGGCGCAGATGGACAGGGCGATCAGCGTCTCGTCGGTGTGGAGACGGGGATTGCGGTTGCCTAAGTGGTCAACCTTCAGGTGCTGGATGGGGTCAAGCACCACCGGGGAAATCAGGTGCAGGCTGTCCCGCATACCCGCCAGCTTTTTCAGCGCGTTCAGCAGCAGCGCCGAGGACGCACCCAGAAGGTCGGAGGTCTTGCCGGTGACGATGGTACCGTCGGGCAGTTCCATGGCGGCGGCAGGCGCGCCGGTCTGCTCCGCCCGCTGCAGGGCAGGGGCGACCACCTTCCGCTCCGCCGGGGTCACACCGGCCTTTTTCATCAGCAACTCCAACTTGCGCACCGTTTCGTCGCTGCCTTTGCCCTGCTTCTGCTCGCACATGGCCACGTAGTATCTGCGGATGATCTCCTGTCGGGAGGCGAACCGGACGGCTTCGTCATCCACGATGCAGTTGCCCACCATATTCACGCCCATATCCGTGGGGGATTTGTAGGGGCAATGCCCCAGAATCTTCTCAAAAATCGCCACCAGCACAGGGAACGCTTCCACGTCCCGGTTGTAGTTGACGGTGGTGACCCCGTAGGCTTCCAGATGGAAGGGGTCGATCATGTTCACGTCGTTCAAGTCCGCCGTGGCGGCCTCGTAGGCAAGGTTCACCGGGTGGTTCAGCGGCACGTTCCAGATGGGGAAAGTCTCGAATTTGGCGTAGCCCGCCGTGTTGCCCCGGATATGCTCGTGATACAGCTGGCTCAGGCAGGTCGCCAGCTTTCCGCTGCCGGGGCCGGGGGCCGTGACCACCACCAGCGACCGGGTCGTCTCAATGTAGTCATTTTTCCCGAAGCCGTCGGGGCTGACGATGTAGCCGGTGTCGGAGGGGTAGCCCGGAATCTCAAAATGGTGATAGACCCGGATGCCCAGCCCTTCCAAGCGAGACTGGAACGCCTTTGCCAGCGCCTGTTCATGGAAGCGGGTCAGCACCACGCTGGAAACGTACAGGCCGAAGCCCCGGAAAATGTCGATCAGGCGAATGACGTCCCGGTCATAGGTGATGCCAAGATCGCCCCGAACCTTATTCTTTTCGATATCGTCGGCGTTGATGGCAATGACCATCTCCACCTGCTCCTTCAGCTGCAGCAGCATCCGCAGCTTGCTGTCCGGCTGGAAGCCCGGCAGAACGCGGGAAGCATGGTTGTCGTCATAGAGCTTGCCGCCGAATTCCAGATACAGCTTGCCGCCAAACTGGGCAATGCGCTCCCGGATGTGGGCGGACTGCATTTGCAGGTATTTATCGTTATCAAACGCCGCTTTTGTCATTTCCGTTGCCTCTTTCCCAAAAACTTTCCACCATTTTACCCTATCCGACGGGAAATAGCAAGGCCATTTCGCGGGAAAATCTTCTCTTTCGCGGGATTGCTTCTTGTTTCGGGAACGGCGCCGTGCTATAATGAACGCATCTATTTTTTCGGAGGTGTTTCCATGGAATTCAGCGTCAACCATCCGGTGCTTTACCTGCTTGCCGGAATTCTGATTGCCGTGGTTCTGGCTCAGTCGGTTTTCTTTCTTATTAAGGCTCTGCGCCGCAGCAAGGAAATCGGCATGGATCAGGCCAAAATCAAAAAAACCATCAAAACCGCCGCGCTGTTCACCATCGCCCCGGCCGTGTCCATCGTCATCAGCGTCATCACGCTAAGCAAAAGTCTGGGTATTCCCCTGCCCTGGCTGCGGCTTAGCGTAGTCGGCTCATTGAGCTATGAGGCCATCGCGGCATCCAACGCCGTCAGCGCCATGGGCTTAGAGCTTGGCAAAATCAGCGCCCTGACCGCCCAGCAATATGTCAACATCGCGTTGGTGATGACCCTGTCCATCATGGTGGGCATCTGGCTGGTGCCTGTCATCGGCAAGAAGCTGCTGCGGGGCATGACCGTTCTGGAAAACCGGGACGCCAAATGGGCGGATATTTTCCAGAATGCCATGTTTATCGGCATGATCTCCGCGTTTCTGGGCTATGTGTTCTGCGATTTCTCCCGCCTGTGGACGCCGGGGGATTACGCCGCCACCTCCGGACTTGTGCCGGTATGCGTCATGGCGGTATCCGCTGCGATCATGGTGGTCTGCGGGCTGCTCATGAAGAAATTCAAGTGGAGCTGGGTCAACGATTACGCGCTGCCCATTTCTCTGGTGCTGGGCATGGCTTCCGCCATTCCCCTCACCGCGTGGCTGGGTTAAGGAGGTGCCGATATGAAAAAGCAGCTTAGCTACATCGACTCCGTTCACCGCAGCGGCACCATCTGGAACATTTCCGTGATGATTTTGCTGCTGGCCTTCCCCCTGACGGTGGCCGCCCTGTTTGGCGCCGCCCCGGACTGGGGCGCGCTGGTGGTGGGTCTGATCGCCACCGCGCCCATGTATTGGGCGGTGGGCGTCATTGAGACAATTACCTTCGTTCCCATGCTGGGCGCGGGCGGCTCCTACCTCAGCTTTGTCACCGGCAACATCTCCAACCTGAAGCTTCCCTGCGCCATCAACGCTCTGGAGCAGAACAACGTCAGCGCCAATTCCGAGGAGGGCGAGGTCATCTCCACCATCGCCATTGCCACCTCCTCCATCGTCACCACCGTCATTATCATCATCGGCGTCATTCTCATCGTCCCTCTGACCCCCGTTCTGGAAGCGCCGGTGCTGGAACCGGCCTTTGCCCAGATGCTGCCCGCCCTGTTCGGCGGACTGGGCGTAGCCTTCGTCAGCCGGAATTGGAAGATCGCCGTCGCGCCGGTGGTGCTGATGCTGGTTCTGTTCATTTTCGTCCCCGCCCTGAACGCCGGTACCGTGGGCATTATGGTGCCTGTGAGCGTGCTGTTCACCATTGCCGTTTCCCGGCTGCTTTATAAGAGAGGAGTTCTGTAAACATGATCGGATATCTGATTCTCGCCGTTCTGGTTGCATTCATCGCCGTGGTCGCCATCCGCACCATCCGCTTCCGTCCCAAGCCCCAGCCCGAAGTCACCAAGGAAGAAATCGCCTTTGACCGGGACGCCGCCGTGGATTCCCTCGCCCAGCTGGTTCGTTGCAAGACCGTGTCCTACAACGACCATTCTCTGGAGGACGAGGGGGAATTTCAGAAGCTGATCTCTCTGCTGCCGACACTTTACCCCAACGTGTTCGGCACCTGCACCTTCCAGCAGCTTCCCGACCGGGCGCTGCTGCTGCGGTGGCCGGGCAAGCAGGAAGGCGACCCTGCCGTTATGATGGCGCACTATGACGTGGTGCCTGTCAACGAGGAAAAGTGGGACAAGCCTCCCTTCGCCGGGGTCATCGAGGACGGCATTCTCTGGGGCCGCGGCACGCTGGACACCAAGGTCACCTTCAACGGCGTTCTTTCCGCCGCCAATTACCTCATCGGTCAGGGCTTCCAGCCGGAAAAGGACATTTACTTTGCCTTCTCCGGCGGTGAGGAGATCAACGGTCAGGGTGCGCCCAACATCGTGGCGTATTTCACCGAGCACGGCATCCACCCCGCCATTGTGGTGGACGAGGGCGGCGCCGTGGTGGAGAATGTGTTCCCCGGCGTGAAGCAGCCCTGCGGTCTCATCGGCATTGCGGAAAAAGGTATGCTGAACGCCCAGTACCGTACCGTCTCCGCCGGCGGCCACGCCTCCGCCCCCAAGCCTCATACCCCGGTGGGCGTTCTGGCGGCGGCCTGCAAGCGGGTGGAGGATCATCCCTTCAAGGCCCACATCGACGGCCCCGCTGCCCAGATGTTCGACACGCTGGGACGGTATTCAACGCCATTGTACCGGGTGATTTTCGCCAACATGTGGTGCTTCGGCTGGATCATTGACACTCTCGGCAAAAAGAGCGGCGGTGAAATGAACGCGCTGGTGCGCACCACCGTGGCCTTTACCCAGATGGAGGGCAGTTCCGCCCGGAACGTAATTCCTCCCGAAGCAAAAATGGTGTCCAACATCCGCCTGAATCCCGCCGACAGCGTCGCTTCCGCGCTGGCGTATCTGGAAAAGGCCGTCAGCGACCCCGCCGTGGAGATCACGTCTCTGGAATCCTTCGAGCCAAGTCCCGTCTCCGAAACCGGATGCGACGCATGGGAGAAGGTCGCCTCTGCCGTGGCGAATACATGGCCGGGCTGCATCGTCTCGCCTTATCTGATGGTGCAGTGTTCCGATTCCCGGCACTACCGTGACCTGAGCAATCACGTCTACCGCTTCTCCGCCATGGACTTGACCGCCGAAGAACGTTCCACCATTCACGGCAACAATGAGCGCATCCGTCTGGAAACCGCTGCCAAGGCCGTAGAATTCTACATCCGCCTGATGCGTCAGTGCTGAAATCAAAAAAGATGTCCCCCACCCCGGAAAAATCCGGGTTGGGGGATTTGTCTTAGTCCAGCAGATATGCCAGGAAAGCGCCGCCCGTGATGGCGTACACCAGAATGGTGAAAGCCACAACGATCAGCGTCAGGATAAACTGGGCGATCGCCCAATTCTTCCGGGAGCGCTTCTCCGGGGAGCTGCTCACCGCCCAGACGATCAGGCAGATGAAGCCGACAATGGGAATTGCCGAGAGGATCAGGGTGCCGATCCAGGAACCGACAGACATGTCCGTGTCCTGCCGTGCGTAGGTATTGCCGTTGTAGTTGTCCATGTTATATTCCTCCTGCTTTCCAAATTTAGGGGATATAATGATTATAACACATATCTGTGAAAATGGGAATACTTTTTCGGCAAAATCTTTTCTGCAAATCGCCCCGCACACCGCAAAAAATCCCGGCAGCCGAGGCTGCCGGGATTTTTTTAGCTTAGCGTATTCTCGATTACCGGGCGTTGCGCTTCTTGTTGTAGAAGTACACACCGGCAATGGCGGCGCCGGAGACAACCATGAAGATCACGGGAATGAAGATCATATCACCGGTCTTGGGGTTGGTCTTATCGGCCTTCTCGTTGGTGGTGCTCTTGGCGTTGGCGTTGGTGATCATCACGTTGATGTGCACCTCGCTCTCCTTGCGCATCTCGTTGGTGTCCTCAATGGTGGTGTACTTCTGGGTGTCGTTGACAAAGTTGCCGACCCAGTTGCCCTTGGCCAGATACATGCCGTCATACTTGATGCCGTCGCTGGTCTTGGCGGTGTAGTAGTTCTTCACAACGGTCTTGACCTCATCCAGCGTGACCTTGCCGTCCAGAGCAATGCCCTCGGTGATGTTGATGGTCTTGGCGGGATCGTCGACCTTGTTGTCCTTGAAGATGTGCAGGTAAACCTTGTAGGGGAACTTGTTGTTGGTAGTGGTGGTGTCCTTCTCGAGGTAAGCGTAGAATTCTACGTTGCCCTTGATGACGAGCTTGGCAACCTGAGCGCTGGTGTAGAGGTCACCCTTGTTGTCAATCTTCCAGCCCTTGAAGGTGTAGCCGGTCTTGTTATCGGCCTTGCTCTGAGCGTCGGAAACCTTCTTGCTGTCAATGCTGCTGCCGCTGGTCACGTTGTAGGTGGAAACGGCCTTGCCATCAGTGCCGTAGAAGGTTACTCTGACAGTACCGGCCTCGGGGGTGCTGCCGCTCTTGGCCTTGACGGTAACAGTCAGGGTATCGCCGACATTGATCGTGGTGGACAGGGACAGGTTGTTGCCCTTTTCATTGCTCTTGGCGGTAACGAACTCGTAGGAATCCTTCCAAGTGTTCAGCCAGCGGTAGGTCAGAATGTCGCTGATGACAGCGGACTTGCCGTTGACAGGCTGGAAGTTGGTATCGCTGGAAATGGCGTTGCCCTTGTCGTCAACGATATAGGTGGTGATAACCTTGGCAGGCTCTTCAACCTTCTTAGTGTTGACATACAGCTTCAGGGAGTAGCCGTCGTCGATACCGGCATACTTGATGGTGACGTCGGTGGCCTCATTGTCGGAAGCGCCGGTCCACTTGACGAACTCCTTGTCGGAGTTGACCAGGCTCAGACCCAGCTCCTTGGTCAGCTTCACGCTGCCGTCAACAGGAACGGTGATCTCGCCCTTTCTTGCATAAGAACCGTCAACATAAATCTCAACAGGAACCTTCGCGTCAACGCGGGTATCCTCGACCTTCTTGTTGAGGTACAGGTTTACGTAGTAGCCATTCGCATTTGCCTTCTTCAGGTTGTCATAGCTGATGGGGCCGGTGGTCTCTTCGTCCTTCATGTTCGTCCACTTGACGAATTCCTTGTCGCCGTAAATCAGAGTCTCGGCCAGTTCCTTCGTCAGTTCCAGTTTCTGACCGGGCTTCACGGTAACATACTTGTCAGTGACATACTTTCCGTCAACGTAAGTCTTGACGGTCAGGTTTTCGGCATCTTCAGCAGCGGCCGCCTGGAAAGGAACCGCGCAGACCAGCAGCATAGCCACCAATACGAGGCTAAGCAGCTTCTTCATTGTGTTTTTCATAGTTTCTAACCTCCTAGAAAATTGGTTGTTTTAGAAATGCTGCCGGCTCTGGAACCTTTGGTGTCGCCAATCGGGGAGGCTTTCCGCCGCTTCCGCACCCGGCATCTCTTTCATGTCTGCATGATATCACATCCGTTCCCGGATGTCAATAGGAAAATTACAAAATGTAACAGAATTCTTTACACTTTATAACATTCTTAAACATTTGCCCTTATCTTAAGAAATTTACTCCAAATTTTACCATAAAATTCGTTTTTTACCAGCTACGAAAAATGACAATCTCTGATTTCGATATCTTTTTTCTTTCAAAGGTTACAATTTTGTTGCAGCCGCCTGTGGTCTCCCGAAGCGGCCTCCGCCGCCCAGGGGGGTGGAAAACCCCGGTGCCAGCATGGCACCGGGGTTTCCGCGAAAGGGTTTGGAAAGAAGAGAGGTAGAAAAGAGGATCTACGGAGTTGAAAGGGAGCGGCTCACGGCTTCCGCAACCTTTCTGGTATTACCATACCTTTGGGTTTTGAACAGGCAATAACGGAAATGAAAATAAAAAGCGACGAAATTGTGAACAGTTTTTCTTCATGCCGGAATATCTCCCTGTTTTT
>ERZ773150.2271-NODE-2271-length-14890-cov-3.420425_pt1 | contig 14890 bp, 10 predicted proteins | sample MGYA00580845_ERZ773150 | MGnify/ENA primary metagenome ERZ773150 (study PRJEB29015, sample SAMEA2737848) | human gut metagenome | biome: human gut; feature: human-associated habitat; material: faeces | place: China | collected 2012 ...
TTGAAGGATATGGAAAAGGCGTTGCGAACCCGTGGGGTGGCAGGAATGGTGCGTGGACAAAACCGCGCCCATTTATGACAAATGCAAAAAAAGAGATTGTCCGTGAAAACAGTCAGGTTCATGGGCGGATTGTAAAAGCTATAAAAAAGCAATTTCCTGAATAAACGGCAGAGGCTTCGGCCTTTGTCTTGAGTGGTTAGTGATAAATAACCGTTGAAGAGAAAGGCCGAAAGCCATAAGGAGGATGAAATTATGGCAGAAGATTTAAATATTAAGGTAAAGGTAACACCTGATACCAGCGGGGTACAGGGGGAGTTATCTAAATTATCCAATGCATTAAATATTCCCGTTAGCTTTAAGTTGGAAAATCTAGAGAATGTCAAGAATCAGATAGAAGATTTAGCTCGTGACTATGTAAGTGTTGGTGTACACGCATATTTGATTGGCCGACCGGATATTTCTGATATTCAAGAAGGACTACAAGATCAGACAGTAGATATAAGAGCTAAAGTAAATCTGGATATGGATGAATCCGAGATTGCTGAGATTCAAACGAAGCTGAATGAGATTTCTAAGAAACTAAAACTAAACCTAAAGGTTGCCGACAAAAAGAATCTAACCGGTAAACTTGAAGAAACAGCCAATAAGATGGAGACTTCCGCGGATAAAATAGCGAAAGCGCTTGAAGTCAAACTTGGTAAATCGGTTAAGATCACGCAGAAAACTATTTCGGCCATCAGCAAAGATATTGGTGAGCTTGAAAGGAAAATTTCTGGAATTAAAGATACTGACACCAAAAATAAATTAAATGGTGAACTGGATGCGTTAAAAGGAAGCTATAGTGAACTGCTTACCGCTGGCACAGGCAGTGTTATGAGTTTTGATGGGTTGATGAAAGACTTGTCTGGGCTGAAAGCAGAATATGCTGACGCAGCCAGTGTCGAGGATAAGTTTGCTAGTAAGCAAGAGAAGTTACAGAGTGGCGCGGACAAGATAGGCGAGTCGTTCATTGCGCTACAGGCTCGAATTGCCAAGCTGAAAACGGACATGAATACCGTACCAGATGCTTATAAAACAAACGAGCTGAATACCAACTTTGCGGCAGCAACAAATACTGGCGCAGGCAGCGCAATGTCCGCATTTAATGATGCACAGAGCAAGTTTAACAGTGATAAGACAAAGGAAAATTTGTCAGCACTGAAGCAGGCATATCAGAATTTAGTCGAGGTTGTAACGAGTGCTGAAAAATCTGTAACCAGTGCCAATGCCAAAATTGAAAAAGATCTGGCCTCTGTAGAGCAGCGCGGTGCGACGTTGAGTACACAACTTAGCAGACTAACGGCTCGGGCCAATGAAGCAGAAACTGTAAACAATACGATAGGATCTAAGAATTACACTGGGCTGCTTGGAGATTCAACCTATGATAAGGTTGTGGATGCGCTGACGAAGGCTCAACAGGCTAAAGCTGCATTTGAGCAAGATATGACTACGAGCACCCTAGACAACTATACTCAAGCTGTTGAACAGTTGTCAATTGCATTGGGAGATTTTAGTAAATCTGCAACATCAGCGACGAGTCAGGTAGAAAGTGCATTTGACCGGTTGCCGTCTGCAATTTCGAGTGTTGAGAGTACATTAAAAACTCTGAACGATACATATAGGGCACAGCAGAACCGCGGCAAATCTGATGCTGGAGTAGAGCAGACAATCCAAATGTATACAAATGTTCTTACTCGGATGCGGCAAATTGAGGGACAGTCTGGTACACAGGATTATAAACTGTTTACGGATATGTTTAAGGAGTTTACGCCGCAGTTGCAAAAGGCCGGTGTTGAGATCAATACTTTTTCCGACTTCTTGCAGGCCATGACATCTGTAGCCACACAGGCAAAAGTTTCTATTGGTGATCTTGGCAACGAGTTTAAACAGCAACAGAGCATTGAGTCTTTGAATAAGCGCTTGAACAATCTACTGTATACCATGGAGCGCTATATTGAGATCAATAAAAAGATCCAGGGCAATTCTGACGTAATGAACCAGTACAATAGTGTGAAATCTGATATTCAGAGTGCTTTGCGGAGCACAGATGGCGCATTTAAAGAAAGTACATTGTCTAAGGCTGCTGAAGGATTTTCGGCACTGAAAAAACAGGCACAGGATCTTGGGCTTGAGGGCAAGACACTGAGCCAAGTATTCCAGAATCTGTTTGGACAGCATTTTAGTACGATGGTCGCCATGGGTGCGCTGCATTTGATGCAGAATAGCTTACAGCAGGTTTATCAGAATGTCGTGGATATTGATACGGCTATGACGGAACTGAAGAAGGTTACGGATGAGACAAGCTCGACTTATTCTAAGTTTTTGAGTGACGCCGGTAACCAGGCCAAGGAGTTGGGCGCCAGTGTTAGCGATGTGGTTAGCGCGACTGCTGACTTTGCCCGGCTTGGGTATAACTTACAGGATGCCAATGAGATTGCCGAGTCTGCCATTATGTTTAACCGTGTTGGCGACGGCGTTTCTGATGTTAATGAGGCCAGCGAAGATATTATTTCGGCTATGAAGGCTTTTAATATCGAGGCCGAAAACAGTCAGCAAATCGTTGACAAATACAACGAGGTAGGTAATAATTATGCCATCAGTTCGGCAGGTGTCGCGGACGCCTTGACTAGATCGGCCGCTGCACTGCATGCCGCCGGAAACGATATTAACCAATCTATTGGTATGATCGTAGCAGCCAACGATGTCGCCCAATCGCCCGAGCAGGTAGGAAATGCCTTAAAGGTACTTTCTTTACGTATTCGTGGAGCGACTACTGAACTTGAGGCCATGGGCGAAGATGCCGACGGAGCCGCGACCAGCACAGCAAAACTACAGGCTGAAATTAAGGCTTTGTCTGGCGTTAATATCATGAAGGATCGGGATACATTCAAATCTACATACGAAATCTTGGATGAATTGGCTGATAAGTGGAATAGTCTAACTGACGTCTCCAAGGCCAGCATCCTGGAGGACCTTGCTGGCAAAAACCGCGCCAGTGTTGTAGCCGGTATGTTGGAAAACTGGGATGATGCCAAGAAAGCCATGGAGACAGCACAGAAAAGTGCAGGCAGCGCAGAAGCGGAGTTGGAGACAGCATTGGATTCCGTGCAGGGCAAGCTCTCTCAGTTCCAAGCTACATTCCAATCTTTTTCTGAGACCGTCCTCGATTCTGATTTAGTTAAAGGTATAATTGATTTTGGTACAAGCGCACTAGATGCCGCAGATGGATTTACCAAATGGGCCGGAGTAATCCCGACCTTGACCGCAGCATTAAGTGCCTTTTTGTCGTTGTCTGGTACAAAGACTCAGGGCAGTATTCAGATGCTCGCTTACGCAGTAGGAATAGCTGCGTAGGATGCAACCTGAGTCCTATTACAAATACCCAAACTGCTGGGAAAAGCTAAGAGCCGTGTGACCACAATAGGGGAGTAATCCGCTATGATGGTGCCGAAAGGCAGAAAGAACAACACGGATGCGATAGGCTGAGATAAAAGCTGCTATCGCGTAAGTTGACATAAGATATTAAAACAGATCAATGCACATTCACGTACTTATGTGCATAAAATGCCTGTAAAGGTCTTGCAAAATGAGCTTTGATGTGTTATACTCATATCAAGAAAAGAAAGCAAACAAGTCTTTTCTATCTTCGCCAATGATGACGAGTGACGGTTCTGACTCGTCGGTAAAATAAAATCATGACCGAGTGAAGATGATGTGTGACGGCTCTGACACATCGGTAAAATAAAATTGGCCGGGCGAAGAAGATAGAGCGGGGTCAGCGCAAGTTGGCCCCGTTTTTATTTGGAGGATGTAGATGGATGTCGAAGTTCTTATGGATGTATGCAGATTGACGGAAGATTTTATGAAGGATTATCCGTTATCGCAATACCCAGAATTGATGTACAAAATTGGCAGGCCATATAACTGCCTGTTGGTCGATGTTCATTTGGATGATTATTTTATCTTTATACCGTATAGATCCCATATACGCCATAATAATGCGTTCAAATTTAGAGGTACACAAAGATCCAAGGAAAACCAGTCTGGCCTTGATTATTCTAAGATTGTTCTGATCAGTAAGTATGAATACGGAACTGCAAAAAACACTGTAGTAGACCAAGACGAATATAATGAAACACGAAAAAACATCCAAAAGATAGCGACAGAAGCCGTTGCTTACATTGATGGTTATGTGAATCATTGTAACGGAACAAGAGTTTTGCACCCTAAAGAATTTGATCGACGGTATAAATATAGCACGTTGCCTTATTTCCATGATTTACTTAAATTAGACTGATACATTTAATATCTTATGTCAGCTTATGCGGCGGCAGTGCTAAGTCGCGCAAACAATGTTTAATCAGCAGCCGGGATACCGCGCACTGCGCAGATGGAGGGTGTGACCTCTGGTAGCCTGGTTCATCGACTGTATGGGTAGCCCTATTCTACGGCATTTGCCGGATGGGAGGAAAGACAGTCAGAACATCATGGGAAAGCCATGAGAAGGTTATAATTTACAACCGTAGGTATTGACATACAACTAAAGGTGTGGTATTATAGCTATGCTGAAAGGTTAGGAGCTCTCCTTTTTAATGAATGCCGTTCATTATTTTTTGTCCGAGTTTCCTTGTCAGTACCCTTTCTAGTGTAGTCGTCTGGTTGTTCCGCCAGACGGCTTTTTATTTATAGGAATAATTTTGGATTGTCAGACTGTAAATATTCTTCTTGACATGAGGTTCAATTGAACTTATAATATAGAAAAGAGTTCAGATGAACTTATAAGGAGATATTTGCAATGGAAGAATTGAGCCTTGACGGATTTACTTTGGTAAACCTTACGTCCGCTTCGACTTTGCATCAAAAAAGGCTTGTGTTGGAGCTTACACAGCAACAAGTAGCTGACCGTGCGAACATAGACTTGCAGCAGTACCGCAAGTTTGAATCTGGGGCAAGAGACATACGCAGAGCCTCTTTTGATGTTGCCTGCAGGGTGATTAAAGCGCTGGAGATGGATGTTGGGAAATTTTTTGATGGTGATTATAGTTTGGGAGAAGAAATCTACAGCGAAAATGGTGAATTGAAATATAAAAAGACTGGTAGATCAACAAGCGATAATATTGACTAGCAATAAATACTTGATATAAAAGTAAGACCGCCCCTGTGATGGGACGGCCTTTTGTTGTTTATGGAGGTTTTTAAATGAACGAATATAAAGTTAAAGTTGTGCTTAACGGATTAGATGAAGTGCAAGAAAAGGTAGATGCTCTGCGTAAGAGCCTTGACGAACTAAAGCATGAGACTGCCGAGGTGCAACAGCGAATTGATGAATTAGAACTGGTTATTCAAATTCCAGAGTGATATTGGCCCCACAATTTGGACATGAAGTATAATTCGGCTTTATTAAAACTTTTGCATTGCACTTAGGGCAAGCAACAATAAGTCCGTCCTTAGAATATTTCTCTTTGGCCGCTTTGATTGCCGCTTCTTTAAGAAGTTTATTGCCTTGAGGCGTGTTTATTTTGATAACTGGCATGTTTCTTTGTCCTTTCTATGGTAATTACCATTCATGCCCACAATGGTTGCAGTGGAATCACTTGTTTTCTTATGGAATGAAAACGAACAATCTATCGCAGTTCCTGCATTTCCATATTGTCCGTAGTCGTTTTTCTACTGGGTAATGTAGATAAACAAACATTGCTGAATCGCAAACAACACAGTGCTTTGACTTTCTCAGATTAGGAGCGTGTTGGTATCCAAGTGGAACAGCGTGATGGTCGTAGTCGTTATCAAATACCATGCCAGGAACAAATTGGCCACGGTAATGGATACCTGCAAAATGTTGTTCTTGGTGTGACATAGTATTACCTCACCACTCATAACCACAATTATTGCAATGGAACTGCCGTTTTACTTTTTGCGAGAAGATACAATTATTTTATACCGCTTCTTTTATAAAAGGAATATAAGGATTACACCGACAACCAGAATAAAAATACCGCCAAAACTATCTGCGCCACCAGCAGAGCCGGTAAGCAAAAAGCCTAAAAGATATGGTATTCCCATAATCAGCGACATTGCGCCTATCCAGACTAGAACAAGCATAATAATCGTGCAAAACGAAGAGCAGGAACTATCTTTATTGCTTTTGTTTTTATTGGGCTGATTATTCCGCGAGTGCTGCTGTGCGGATGGGTAATAAAAGCACTCAGAATACATCATTGAATCGTCAAGTTTATTACTGTTGACATCATTGTAGCTGTCAATATCGTTGTTACTATCAGCATCAAGAGGATCGTATAGTTCATACGGGTCTGTAAAAGAAGTTGTGTTCAGCGATTTTCCAGCATTTTTGTGTATTCTGTCAAACTCCTCCTTTGAGTGGCAGTCAGAGACGAAGAGATTCTGAGGGCTATCTTTAGGTGCTGAGTGTATAATGGACGATGGCTGTACTGGCTTTGACTGGTTCTGCTTCAGACTGTTGTGCATCGACTTGTTACATGAAAAGTTCCGATCAAACGCTTGCTTGTAGTGGACATAGCCATCAATGCCCTTGCCAAAGTAGCCGTAATCATCTTGCTTACCTGCCATAGTGTTGCACCTCACAATCCAAACATAATTATAACCTTACATCGATTATATCACACTATTATTGATGGAACAAGTGGTCTTGAATCTTTTGAACATGTTTGGAACTGGTAAAGATGTAGATACCGGAAAAGCATATGTTACATTCTTAGGGCAAGAAAGTAAAAAAACTGTAGCGGATATAAAGACTGCGTTTACAGAACTTGAACAAGTTGGTAAATATTCTGGTAATGGTGCAAGCGTTAATGATAAGGGTGGACTTCTTGGTGCCTTTTTATTGGGGAACGCAAATACAGATTATAATATTTCTGGTTCTTTAAAAGCTGATTGCAATGCGCTAACGGAATATTTTAGATTGATAAAATCAGAGGGCTATGATGCGAAGGATGCTCTCGATCTTGTTAAAAACACTGTTCCTGATGTCACGGAATCTTTTGAAAAATTTGCAAAAGGAATTGATGTATCTGGAAAATCCTTAACAGAATGCATTACTGAATTCATCCCATCGTTTATTAAGCAAGTCACTCACGCAACAACAGTAACTAAAATACTTGGAAATGTGATAATTGGTCTTGGGTCAGCTTTAAAAAGTATGGCTGTTACTGCTGGAGTTACTTTGGCAATTATGGGTCTAGGTAAAGCTATTGGTTTTGTTAGTGACCAATTTAGAAGTTTTGTTCGTAACACCAGCATTAAAGTAACCGGGTATGATTATTTTGAATCTTACGCAAAAGCTGCTGAGAAACTTGGTGAAAGTGCAAATGCCACAAAACAGGCAACTTCTGAACTTGATGGTTATATAGACAAAGTCAATGAGCTAAGAGAGTCTCTTGATAGCGGTACACTGAGTGAATCTGAAGCTTATGACGCTCGTAAGGAACTAATTAGTATCCAGGACACACTTGTTGAGAAATACAACATGGAAGGCAGTGCAATTGATCTTGTTAATGGTAAACTTGACGAACAAATTGCCAAGATCAATGCTGTGTCTGATGCAAAAGCAAATCAGTTCCTAGATGACCCGGATAATAAACGAGCATACAAAGAAGCTCAAATGTATATGGGGGCCGATACTCATTATACAACACAGGCGTATAAATTATCCGCTAACGATGATGAGCTTACAAGACTTCAGGAAATTGCAAGTAAGTACGGACTTGATATTAGAACATTAAGCGGCGGGTACAAAGCTGGAACCTCTTTTACTATCGACATTACGGCCGATCCAACAAAGGCTGAGGAAGCATACTCTGGTTTTGTTCAGGAAGTAAGTTCCGATACAAAAATCAGCGACTCTTTAAAGTCCGATATTGATACTTACACACAAGAAGCTAGAGAATCCGCCTCTACGATAATCTCTAATTATCAAGAAGAGTCTGATGCTGCTCGTGATTTTCAGATTCAAACCACTTCTGCATACAAAGAGCTGAATGACCAGCTTATTGATGCTCAAGAAAGCTACGAAGATGCTATTGCTAGTGGTGACGACACCAGAATAGATGCCGCGCTTAAAAAGGTAAAACAGGTTCAAAATAGCATCAATAGCATGAGCTTTAATCAGTCGGGACTTGATGGTAGTGCAAATAAAGTTATTGAAGATTATTTTCAGGCGCAGGCGGATCAGTTGGACAGCGCCACGAAACTACAGGCTGTTCAGACAGGACTTTCTGAAACCTTTAAGGGCGCTACCTCTAACTACAAGTCTCTGAATGATTATCTTGATGTTACGGATCACAAAGCTGAACAGCTTACCGACAGTATCACTTATAATCTAAATGAACTTAAAGGTCTGGATGATATTAACATCCTTAACATTGGCAGCCTCGAAAAAGCAGGATCTGCATCTAAAAATTATACAGACGAACAAATTGCCTCGTATAATCGTTTAAAAGGCGTAGCAGATCAGCTTGGCATTTCCATGGATGACCTGATTGATATTTTTGTTAAGATCGGTCTTGTAACCAGTGACAATATCAAGTATACCAATGACTTTACCAGTTCTGCCTTGACTATGGCAAACAGTGCAACCAAAGCTATTACTGCTGTGACCTCCGCACTGAATGATCAGGCTACCGGTGTTGGCGTATCTACGGATGCTTACAGTGAGCTGATCAAGGATAATGCCGAATATGCAGCTGCCATGGAGTACAGCAATGGCCGGATGCAGTTAAACCGCGAGATGGCCACAAAACTGACCAAAGCGAAATCTGATGAGGCTAAGGCTAATATTGAAGTTGCTTACAGTCAGAACCAGATGAAATACTCTGCAGTAAAGGCCGATATGGCCGCTGTTGATAAACAGTTGAAGGAAAACAATAACCTTACGGATGACCAGCGCGAAAAATTGGAAGATGCTAAGGCCGCCCTTGAAAGCCAGAGCAAGACCCTGCGTGATAATTGTACCAGCCTACGGATGCAATATAGTGCTTTAGTACAGGCAAGCAGTGCTTACCAGGATTGGCTGAACGCGCAGAATGCGGCCGAAGCTGGTGATATGTACAACGACGGCATGGACGCCAAACAGGCTATTGCTGCAGGATTGAAAAACGGCAAGATTGGTACTGAAAAGTACAAGGCTGCTGTTGAGTTCTTAGTGCCGGATGATTTCAAGGGCGATGTACAGACTTACATCAAGAAGCTGAACCGCTATTTTAAAGAAGCATCTGATAGATCGATTGATGCAAGTGGTCTGAATAACTTTATTACCGACTCTATCAAAGCCGGACTGATGAAGGATGAAGGCGACGGCAAGATCCAGATGATTGCCGACACTACGATTGAGGATTTTGCTGATGCTTTGCAGCTGACGCCTGACGCGGTGCAGTCCATTTTCGGCGAACTGCAAGAATACGGCTGGAACTTTGACTGGGATTCCATGCTGGGGAATGAACTTGATAATACCCGCATGAAGCTGGACGACATTAAAGATCAGATGGCTGACCTTGACCCGGATACGGAAGCCTGGAAGATTTTGAATGACCAAGCTGAAAAGCTACAGGAAAAGCTGGACGGTTTGTATGAGAAATCTGGCATTGACCAGATGGTTTCGGACATCAATGATGTGCTGAAAGATACGGGCAGTCTTACCGGTAATCAAAAAGACGATCTGCTTGGTATGGGTCGTGTACAGACTATGGTTGACCTGTATGACGCACAGCAGCGACTGATTGAAGCACAGAAGGCATTTAATGCTAACCCTGGCGACTTGAATATTGCCCAGGAATTGACTGACGCACAAAAGCAGGTTGAAGAGCTTACCCAAAAAAAGGAAAAGCTTGGAGATCCTACTGCGCTTGAGATCCAGGTTTACACGCAAGATGCTATTGATAAGCTTGGTAATGTTGAAGGCGCTGCGGATCAGGTAACGGACAAATTGGAAAAAGCCGGTGTGCTTACCGTTGAGTCTGATGACGACCCTGTAAAGGAGACCGATAAAGAAATTGACAATGTACAGGAAAAGGCCAAAAAGCCGATAACGCTAAAGGTAGACAATGTACAGTGTTTGAGTGGAATCCAGGATGTCGCTACTGCACTTAAAGATATTTCCGGCGAGACTACGGTTACTGTCCGATATAAAACATTTGGTAAACCTGCATCTACCCCGTCTACGAAAAAGACCTATGCTGAACAGCGTTCCTATGCTTATGGTGGTGCTTCTGACGGTGGCCGCACCTTGGTTGGCGAGCTTGGCAACGAACTGGTTGTAAACCCGCATACTGGCAAATGGTACACTGTTGGTGATAATGGTGCTGAATTTGTCGATTTGCCGAAAGATGCTATTGTATTTGACCATAAGAAAACCGAGAAGCTGCTTGGACAAGGATTTGTTGGAGCACGCGGTTTTGCCTACGCTATGGGTAATGCTAAAGCCGATGGTGAAAACAGCAAAATCAATGGCGGCGGCGGATACATGATTGGCAAAAATCCTGCCACAAGCAAGACTTACACCAAGGCGACAAAGGACAACACCAAAGCCGTTGAAGAAAATAAAAAGGCGCTTGAAAAACAAAAAAAGGCCCTTGAAAAACAGAAGGAAGCCTATGAGAAGGAATCCAATCAACTAAAAATCTATGGCCAGGCTGCTGTAAGCGAAATTGAGAAGCGTATTACTGCCTTAAATAAGGAAAAGGATGCGCAGGACAAGGTTTACGAAAGCCAGATCAAGGAACTGGAAAAGCGCAAAGAGGCGCTGCAGAAGGCTAATGATGAGGAAGACCGCGCGATTAAGCTAGCTGAGTTGCAGGATGCTTTGGAAAAAGCCAAGGCCAACCGCACTGTACGTATCTACAATAAAAACGAAGGTTTTGTATGGCGTGCAGACCAGCAGGCTGTAAGTGATGCACAGAATGACCTGGATGATCAGAAGCGACAGTGGAAAAATGATGATATTTTGCAGGCTGTTGATGATGAAATTGAGCGTATTAACAATCTGAAAGATGCTTATGACGAGTCTATCGAAGCCCAAATCGACGACCTTGATAACATGAAGGAGAAGTGGAACGAGGTTATCAGCCTGATTGGTACAAGCTGGGAGGATTATCAGGCACAGCTTGCCGCGGCGGCTGAGTTTAATGGTATGAGCCTTGATGGAATGGCCGGTGCCCTTGATGGATATAAAGAGAGCGTACTTGCCAATATGCAGGAAATTGGTGCAACCTCGGCTGAAATTGATAAGGTAACTGAGGCGATTGAGGCCATGGAGGAAGCATCCAGCGGAAGTTCTGGTGGAGGCGGTTCCGGCGGCGATGATTCCGATGCGCAAGCTATGGGCGAAGATGATGGCAGTGGCATTGGAAAATTAGCCTACACACTAAAGCAGGCTGGCGGTGTAAGCGACGAAACGGCACAAAAAATGCAGGATCTTCGTGACCAGATTGTTACGCTTGGTGATGAGACTAATGCTCTGCGCGACAAAGAAGCGGAACTTGTACTTTCTAGTGCGGACATAAGTGCCAGTGCTGAAGATCGTCGAGACAAAATGATTCAGCTTGGTATTGTACAGGGACAGATTGCCGAGAATGAGGCACAGTTAAATGATCTTTCTGCACAATATGTGGAAACCATTGGCAACGAGACAACGGCGACAGACGAAGCAAGACAAACGGCAGCTGATTCTTTGAATCAATTGGTAGATGCCTATGGTATGAGCTACGAAGAGATCTTTAGCAAGGTTGATGAATATGTTCAAAAATTGATCGATAGCGGAGCTGCATCGGAAGGGCAATTCAGCTCTATGAGTTCGACAATTGGTGTATTCTCCGAGGAAGCTGTGAGTTATCTTGATGCTGCCGGAACTGGTTGTGACGGGTTGGCAAGTAAAGTTCAGAGCATGGCCGATTCTATCGTTAGTTCTTGTAATTCCGCTATTGGTGCCTTAAAGGCATTAAGTGCTGCACAAGGATCTACCAGAAATGCTGGATTGGCTCCATTAGCTCGTTATGCCACTGGCGTTATCGGCGCAGCCACTACTCATATTGCCATTACTGACGAGCAAGGCCCTGAAATTAAGTTGCGCAAACCGGCTGCGGGCAATTACAGTCTTGTCGAGCGTGGCACTAGCATTATTCCGGCAGAACCGAGTGCGAATATCTGGAAAATGGGACTTGACCCGGAGCAGTTTATCAGCCAGCACATGCCGCAGCGCAGCATTAAGAGCGTAGAGATTACGCAGCCGGATGCCGGTGGTGTAAGCGTGAGTGTTGGTGACATCCAGATGTATGGCGTGAACGATGTTGAGAGTTTTGGCCGTGTGATTCATGAGCGTGTTGGTACGATTTTTGCCCAGGAGTTTAGCCGACGCTAAGTTATAAGGTATTTTGAAAGGTAAGGAACGGTGATTTTCGCCGTTGGGTGTGATGAGCACCGGGTTAGAGGTGGGTATAAAATAGTGCCCCAGGGATCGTGTTCCTGGGGCTTTTTGTTTTTTTTATGGAGAAAAACTCATGAATAGTGTTGATGTAGAAGCGCTGCGGGAATTGGCGGCGCAGATCAAGCGGCACTGTGAGCGGCTGATGACGCGGGCAAATTTTGACCGGACATCGGTTGGTCAGGTGACCGCAGTAGGGGAGGGTGGCACTTATACGGTAGCAGCCTTTGGCGGCAGTTATGTTTTACCGTACAAGGAAAAGTTGACCGTTGGTGCCGTTGTGCGTGTGAAGGTGCCCCAGAATAATTGGAAAGAGATTTACATTGAGTCGGTTGCATAACTGGCTTTGTTTTATGCGCTGTTGCCTTTATGGCTGCGGCGCTTTTTTATTTGACGAAAGAGGTGATGGAAAGTGGCACAACCGGTGCTTTATACAATCCCATCGTTTGACGCCGCTGTTGGCGCAGACATTCCATTTGCCTATGATGGCGAGCAGGTATTTGGCAATGAGCTTGTAATCATGGACAACTCAACAGGTGCGCAGGTTTACAGTAAAAAGACAGACTGGATGAAACTGGTGCATACGGTAGCCGGTGGCAGCGGCCTGCAAAATGGCAAATATTATGCCTGCAAGGTGCGTGTTTACAACAAGGCCGGAGAGCCTAGTAGCTGGTCGAGCTTGCGGAGTTTTTACTGTTTTACGACCCCGGTTTTTAGTTTTACCAATATGGTAAATGACCAGATCCTGGAGAACAGTGAATACACCCTGCAGATGAGCTACACCCAGAAAGAGAACGAGCCGCTAAATACTTACAATGTCATTCTTTACAATTCCAGCCGTGTGCAGCTGAGTAAGAGTGCGACTATGTACGGTACTTCGACACTGGAATACGGGCTGCATGACCTGGCAGACGCGACCCAGTATTATGTGCGCTGCCTTGGCGAGACCTTAAATGGCATGGTGGCCGATACAGGGTATATCCCGTTCAGCGTAAAATATATCGTGCCTACGTACTGGACCTATGTTGATTTGACAAATAACAAAGATGACGGCACTGTGCGCATATCCTCGAACATACGAACGATCGAGGGCAAATTTACCGGCAGCGGCGACCCTACTTATATCGACAATGCCAAGGTTGACCTGCGCAAGAATGGAGACCGCGTGATTTTCCATGAGGGTTTTGCTTTGCAGGGAAACTTTACTGTAAAGATGCTGGGCAGTGATTTTGGGCAGAGCGAAACGATCCTTGAAATGGTGGACGGTAATGATACGACATTGACTGTGAAATATATAAAAGGCTGGTTTGCCGAGGGCAGCTATATGGCGAAGGGGCAAAGTGCAACCAATTCACTGTTGGGAATACAAGTACCGTATCTTGATTTGCGTTGTGCTGTAAAGGGGAATGTAATTGCTTATGCGATGCAATCTGAGCCAATGGGAGAACCAGGAAGTGGGCAGGAATACCTGATTAAGGTACAAAAGAACGGTGATGTGTTTAATATTACTACGCAGGTGGTAAATACCGCGGACTATGTGACAACAGCAGAGGAGGTGTGATGACATGTTTTTTATGGGCAAATGTATTGCAGGTTATAAGCATAGCCTGGATAACACCAGCGTGACGATCGATATTATTGAGAACGTATCGATTGGCGGCGGCATTTTTGACCGGCTGTTTATCACACGCGCTGTTGCAGACCAGCCGACAGAGTTCCCTGGTTGGGACTACGATACGGTTATGGACGCACAGTTTAACGGTGACTTGATGGGCGGCAACATTGTTTACCAGATCGAGCAGATCTCGGCCGTGAGAATCAAACGCCGCAGAGCCGGCAAGCATGACTGGCTGACCTTGTTTGAGATCCCGGTGAAAAAAGAGGATGACCTGAAATTTGAAAAATACGATAAATACGCTGCCAGCGGTGTGAAATATGATTATGCCCTTGTGCCTGTGATTGATAATGTGGAAGGCTATATTAACCAGAACAGTATTACACCGAGTTTTAGCGGATGTTTTATTTTTGAGAAAGAAGACGGTTGTTCCTCTGACCTGGATATTACGAAGGGAACGATTACAAGAACAAGGCCGTCCAATGTGGTGACTACGCTGAGCGGCAAATATCCGTATGTGGTGAGCAATGCCAACACTGACTATGAGAGCGGACAGTTCAGCATGATGTTTATGCCGAAAGACTCTGACGGAGAATATACAACTGAGAATGATTATATTTACCGTGAAGATATAAAAGCATTTTTGAACGATGGTAAGCCAAAGATCATGAAACTGAGCGATGGCCGTATCTGGATGATTTCTACTACGGATGGGCTGACTGAGGACAACGGTGAAGTTGAGCATTACGTACACCACAGCTTTAACTGGGTTGAGATCGGCGACC
>ERZ773150.2275-NODE-2275-length-14870-cov-5.003105_pt1 | contig 14870 bp, 6 predicted proteins | sample MGYA00580845_ERZ773150 | MGnify/ENA primary metagenome ERZ773150 (study PRJEB29015, sample SAMEA2737848) | human gut metagenome | biome: human gut; feature: human-associated habitat; material: faeces | place: China | collected 2012 ...
CGAGGCAAAAAACACTTCTATCCCAGCAAGTGTGCGGGTTGGTGGCAAAGCCGCCAAGACGTGCGCGCGGCTGGGATGTTCGGCAGAAAAGTCACTTTAATGACTTTTTAGACGGTCTCAAACCTCCCCCAAGCCTCAGGCTCGGGGGAGGTTATTTGTTATGTGAAATCACAGGGGCGCTGTAGATTTCATACGGGAGGGACCGGAGATCTGGGCGGGCGGGTCATTTGGAGAAACAGTGGCAGATTCCGGGATAGGGAGGGAGACGATGGCGCGGGCTGTTCCATTTTCAGCGGTGAGCAGGAACTTCCCGTCGTACTTCCCGGCGATGTTGCCGACTATCTCCAGACCAAGCCCGTGCTTCTGCGGCTCGGATTTATCCGAGGCGGGCTTCCCCTTTTCGGAGTTCAGCACCTTTGAGGTGCTGTTCCTGACCTCGATGAGAAGCAGCCCCATGCTGCGGCTGGCGCCGACCTCTATGAAGCCTTCCGCAGCGCCGGAGACCTCCCGTATCGCGTTATCCAGCAGGTTCGCGAACACCGAGCAGATATCCGAACGCTCGAACGGGAAGTCCTCGCTCATCGGTATGTTCACCCGGAACTCCGCGCCCAGCTCCTTTGCGGTCTGCTGCTTGTGGTAGAGTATGGCGTTGACGGTGGGGTTGCCGCTGAACACCGGCATTTTCGCGTTGGCGGTCTTTTCCTTCAGCTCCTCCAGGAGCATTCTGCCGTCCTCCGAGGTGGTCTTTCTGCGGAGCAGGGACTCCGTGACCTCGATAAGGTTGTTGATGTCGTGGCGGTATTCGCGTATCTCCCGCATTTTGTCGGCGAGACCGTCGTAGTACTGGAGCTGCATATCCATTTCATGCTGCATGTCGTTGAGCTTCTGGGTCAGCTCCTGTGTTTTGGTGTTCTGCATGAGGGCGCGGTACATCAGGATATCCGCGGCTATCGACAGCACAACCGCAATTATGATGAACGGATTTCTTATAAGGTCGAGGCGTTCGCCCGTCCAGGTCTGGTAGGCGCACGCGCAGAAGAAGAAAAACTGGCTCACCGGGAACATCACGAACAGCCCCAGCGATTTCACATGGGATTTCCTGAAGAAGTGGTTCCACACCGACATGATGAGCAGAAACCCTCCGGTGAAGAAGAAATTCATCGCGATGATCATGATTATTGTATCCCATGTATGGAATGTCTTCAGCGAAACGAGCAGGTTTACGTCTATCAGCATGACGAAGCCTGAAACGCAGACGTCCATGATGATGGATCCAGCCGCGAGAAATCCGGCGGCAAACAGACGGTACATCAGCTTGTCCTTATACAGGAACAGCGCCGGCAGGAAAAACGACAGCGCGATCCCGACGCCGTGCAGCAGCGGAGGACCGTCTAATAAAAGCTGCTCCGAAGCGAAGCTGTACAGAACCGAAGCAGATACGCAGATGGCACGGTGGTACCTGGGCTTCAGCATGAACGACATCGCGAAGAAGGTGATGAATATCTGGTAAAGGTCTCTGGTAAGCAGGTAGCAGGTTTCAAGCAGGTATCGTTCCATATGCCCTCCATCAAGAATTGATAAGCGTTACCGCTGTTTTTATGCCGTCCTTGTATGTGCGGCTTATCGGCAGCACGCTGCCGTCGGACATCTCAATGCTCGCCCAGTTCACTATGCGGTTTATGCGGTTCAGATTCACTATGCAGCTCTTGTGGCACTGGGCGAAGCTGGCAGGCAGCTTCTCGCGGTAATCCGACAGCCTGCCGTATATTTCGACGCACCCGCCCTGGTGTCTGATTATCAGCTTGCGCTTGTCGCTGACGATGGAGATTATCTCCGCAGTGCTGAGGTATGTCACCGTGCCGCCGTTCTTTATCGGGAGGAGCTCCGCCTGCTTTTCGCGCTCGTGTATCTTGCTGAGCGCGTTCCGGAGGTACTTCATCTCTATCGGCTTCGTGAGTATCGCCGCCGGGAGCGCTTTGGAATCAACGCAGTACAGCTCCTGGATATACTCGCTGGCGTAGCCGGTGATGTACACCAGCTTTATCTCCGGGTGGGAGGACAGCAGCCGCGCCGCGCCGGATATCCCGTTTGCATTGCGCAGTTTTATATCCATGAACACGCCGTCTATGCGGTCGGCGAAGTCCTCGATGTTGAACAGCAGCGCCTGGAGCGTTGTGAATATCCTTACCGACGAGTCCGGTTCAAGCTCGGCTATTTTGGCTTTCAGGGATTCGGCAGCCGCCGGCTCGTCATCGCATATCAGATAGTTCATGCTGATCCCTCCGTTTCATGAGATGAGATAATTATATATGAATTTTTCGCTCTTGTCAAGTATCGCATTTCATTACATATTTTCTGCATTTTATTACATCTTCGCATTATTTTTCTGCGGAATATATTATAATCATAGAGAAAAAAGATAAGGCTTTGCGCCTGAAAAAGGAGGAATTTCAATGAACCTGAAACGAGCAATATCCGCTGTATGCGCGGCGGCTGTCCTTGTTTCAACGTCGCTCTCGGACCTGCCGGCGCAGCTCTCCGCGTATTCCCACGCATATGCGGCGCTGACGGAGTTCCGGTATGAGTTCAGTCAGTCGCCTGTAGCGATGGCGGTGCAGAGCGCCGACGACGGCTCGCTCAAGTGCGAGGTAGTGACCCGCTTCCCGGCAGACGGCGTTACCAACGGAGTGACCACTGTCGCGGAACTGCGCAGGCTGTATTCCGGGCTGACGGTGAACGGATTCGAATTCAGTAATTCGAGCCTGGAAGGGCTGACTGCGGAAGATATCCACACCTCGATATCAGTGCTCAGCGGTACGGATTCCAACTCGTATGACGGCTGGTACGCCGTAACGGACAAGGATACCCTCGATTTCGCAGACATGCCCGCAGACAACGACAGCAAGGTCGTACAGAGCCTGTCGTTCCACATCTACATAGACGGCGGCGCTGTGTCCCGCCTGGGAATGAAGCTCGGGGACAGGATATATCTGAACTCCGATGGCAGCGGCTTTTCCTATTACACCCACACCGAGCCGGGCGGTCCTATCACGATGACCGTCACCGAGGCGACATGGGAAAACAACAGCGGAATGTCCTGCGCCTACAACAGCGATTTCGAGATTCCCGGCGTGACCAAGGGAGTTACCACTTTCGGCGAGCTGAAAGCGCTCTACGATGGAATAAAGGTGGAGGGCTACGAATTCAGGGGCTCCACAGTAGAGGGAATGACGGAAACCGACCTCGTTCCCACCATCGGACTCATTACCGGCTCAGACTGGAACTGGAAAGCGGTATACAACACAACGGAGATGAACTTCAGCAGCGACCTTGCGGACGTTGCGGACGACGATATCGTGCAGTCCATCGCGTTCCAGCTTTCCGTGCAGGACGACTCGTTCGCAAAGCTGGGGCTTAAAATCGGCGACAGCTTCGTCGTCAATCCGGACGGCAGAGAGCTTGACTACTACGAATACACCATGCGCGGCGGTCCTCTCCGCGCTGAAGTGGAGGAGATCCAGAACGAGGAAGGCACCAGTCTGGTCTGCACCTTCACGACCTACTTATCGCTCCCCGGAGTTACGATAGGTGAAACTACGGCGGGTCAGCTCAAGAATCTCTACCGCGGCGTCAGGGTCGGCGGATTCGAACTAAGGGAATCCACCGTGGAGGGTCTGACCGCAGACGACCTCGTCCCAACTGTCGCGATCATAACAGGAGACAACTGGGTATGGAACGCCTCTTACTGCTCGAATGAAATGACGTTCAGCGACGTGCTGAAGAACGTCCACGACAGCGATGTCGTCAAGGAGCTGAGTTTCCGGATGACTATAAGTGGCGACTCTGTAGAAAGGCTCGGACTCAAGGCAGGCGACGTCGTCGTCATAAATCAGAACGATATCAGAATATTCCTTGTGGACGATACAATTATGTGGGACGAAGCCGACGGCGCCGACCATTATGAGGTATTCTGCGGCGGCAGCCTGCTTGATAACTGTATTGCCAACAATTCTGTGGGCTTCAAGCTGGCGATGTCGCTGAACGGATATAAGCCGGGCAGATACCAGCTCGACGTCTACGCAGTATACGCCGACGAAACCAGAAAGCTGCTCGGCAGCGTGGATTACGATTACGGCGTCACTGTCAGCGATAAGAACATGTTCGCCTACTCCGAGAATGACGACGGAACCGTCACCATCACCGGCGGTAATATCGTAACCCCCAAGCTGGAGATACCGGCGGAGCTGGAGGGCAAAAAGGTCAGCGCCATCGGAATGAACGCGTTCACCGGAAACAACGTTATAACCGACCTCGTTATCCCCGAGGGAGTGACCACGCTTTACTGGTACAGCTTCAACACCTGCCGGAATCTGGAAACCGTCACCCTGCCGGATTCCCTGGAGTTCATCGACGGCTGGGCGTTCGAGCGCTGCTCCAGGCTTAAGACTATCAGCATTCCTGCGAACGTGACCCGGATAAACGGCGGCGCGTTCGCACAGAACAGCTCTATGACGTCCATAACCTGCGACCCGGCTAACAAGAATTACGTATCCGTGAACGGCGTGCTGTTCACTAAGGATATGAAGGAGCTCGTGGCGTACCCCGGCGGTATCCAGGGCGGATACACCGTCCCCGCTACCGTGAACCACATCGGCGACGCGGCGTTCTACGGCGCGCTGGGGCTGGATTCCGTGACGATACTCGGCAACCTTGACTTCATCGGCTTCGAGGCGTTCGCAGAGTGCAGCAAGCTGACCGACGTTGCTATCCGCGACGGCGTGAACTACGTCGGCTACTGGGCGTTCCGAGGCTGCGACGGCATAAAGACGCTGACTGTTCCGCAGTCCGTGACGAACATCGGCGACCAGGCATTCGGCTTCGCTTACGCCGACCAGAAGATGAACGGCTTCAGCCTGCGCGGCTACAAGGATTCCGCAGTGAACTTCTACGCTATAAGGCACGATATCCCGTTCATCTGCATAGGCGAGGCGAGCGACGACAACAAGCCCTTCGACAAGGACGACGCCAAGGAGAGCGAGGTAGAAACCAACCCCGATACTCCCGAGGACGAAAAGATAACCACGATAATCGCGACCCCCGCATTCAACATGAAGGACAAGAGCGAAGCGGGCGTAGGTCTTGACCTGAGCAAGGTAAAGGTAAAGGCGAAGGAGATATACGACGAGGAGGGCATAAAGCGCGCGGAGGAAGCTCTCGGAACTGAAATTTCCGCTAACAAGAAGTACAGCCTGCTCGACCTCACGCTGATAAACGGCGACAAGGACTACTCCAACGGCTACGACGGGCTTGTCGAGGTAGTTATCCCGATACCGAAGGGGCACCGCGGCAAGACGTTCTACTGCTACCGCCTGCTTGACGACGGCACAAAGGAGCTTATCCCGGGCAAGCAGAGGGAGGACAGCTACGTTGTATACCTCGAGCACTTCAGCGTATATGCGTTCGTAGCCAACGAGGAGCACACCTGCGTATTCAGCGAGAGCTGGGATAACGATAAGTCCGGTCACTGGCACGAGTGCGCCTGCGGAAAGACCACTGAGCCTGAATCACATATCGCCGGCGACTGGATAACCGATGTCGAGGCAGCGGCTGCCGAGGACGGTCACCGCTACAAGGCGTGCACCATCTGCGGCTACATAATGGAAGAGGAAACTTTCAAGGCTGAAAAGACCGCGGCTCCGGTGATCTCCCCGAACGGCGGCACGTTCACAGGCTCGCAGACCGTTACCATCACCTGCGCAGCTCCGGACGCGGTGATCTACTACACCATGGACGGCTCCACACCTACAGCGGATTCCGCGAAGTACTCCGGCAGCTTCACGCTGACCGCTTCCGCGGCAGTAAAGGCGTTCGCGGTAAGCGCTGACGCGGCTGCAAGCGACATCGTAACTGCTGTGTTCACCAAGAAGTCCGGCGGCTCTTCCGGCGGTTCTTCGGGAGGCTCTTCCAGTGGTTCTTCCGGCGGTTCGTCAAGACCGTCCTCCGCTAAGACGGAGGAAACCAAGCCTGCTTTCAACGGCAAGGAAACAAGCTGGGCAGACATCGCAGGTTCAATAGCTAAGCTTGCAGAGGGCGGTACAGTAACCATCAGCCTTAACGGAAACTACACCGTTCCCGCAGAGGTGATGAAGGCTGTCGCTGACAAGAAGATAAAGGCTGTCTTTGTTGTCGACAGCTTAAAGAGCTGGGTTATCAACGGCTCGCAGATAAAGAATGCGGCGGCGGTCGACCTCACGCTTATCCAGACCCAGAAGCTCAAGACCGGCGGACTTGCCGGAACAGAGGGCGTTCAGTTCACGGTAAGCAGCGCGGATATCCCCGCAGGCATTGCAGTAAGCTTCAAGGCTGATTTTGCGGGCAGGTTCGCGAACCTGTACAAGTCGGTGGACGGAAAGCTGGTATTCATGGGCTGTGCAAAGCTCGACAGCACCGGAAAGGCGACAGTCCCCGGCATTGACGGCAAGGGCGACTACGCCGTAATGCTGAGCGAACTCAGCGCGCTTCCCGGCGACATGAACAACGACGGTATCCTGAACGCGCTCGACGCCTCCGAGATACTGAAGTACGCAGTCGGAATTTCCGCAGGCGCAAACCTCGCGGCGGCCGACATCAACGGCGACGGAACGGTCAACGCTTCCGACGCGGCGGCTGTCCTCAGAAGGGCAGTCGGATAATAAACGCTTCCTGGATTTTTTGATATGCGGAAACCGCCCCGGGCTTTTGGCTCTGGGCGGTTTGCTTGTGAATCTGTAATCTGTTCAACGTTTGTTTCCGACCGCACAGCCTGATATCATGCTGTTCATATCAAATAAAAGCCGCTCCCATTGCCTGAACTGGCTCCGGGAGCGGTTTCATTTATGGGAACCTCTAAAAACCGGTGTGAAAAGCAAAAATGGGCAGGGTGTACCAGATTCTAGGAAAGCCGACGAAGTAAGGCTGTATGCCTTACGAGGAGGTTTGACGACGAAGATGGTGCGCACTGCACATTTTCGCTCACATGAGGTTTTTAGAGGTGACCTTATAACTGGTTTTGTGGATACCGTTGGAAATCGGCATTGCCGCGCGGGGGTAGTTCGCCGGAACTGCGCAGCATTCCTCCGTCACGCCATGATATCCAGAACAGACTGGCTGTTCTCCTTCTGCTTTGACATGATGTACCCCTGCGCCTGCATTATGAGCTTCTGCTTGGCGGCGGCTTTTACCTCCTCCGCAATATCCGCGTCGCGAATGCCGGATTCCGCGCTCTCAAGGTTCTCCACCGTGGCAGCGTTGACGCTGTACGCGTGCTCGGAACGGTTGCGCTGCGCGCCGGATACCGCCCGCCACTTCAAGAGGTAGTCGTTGGCGTAATCAAGGCGGTTTATCGCTTTCAGCGCGCGGTCGACCGTAGTCACGCCGGTGGTGTTGATACGCATGAGGTGTTCGTCCGCGCGCGTCTTGTCGTACCAGATGTAGCTGTTCGTGCGCCTGCCGTAATGAATGCCTATCTCGTTGTCGTCGTCGCGCTTGTCCGCGCCGTAGAACAGCTCGTCAGAAGCGCTGCCAGTGAATTTGTCTATGTCGTACGCGCCGTTTTCCGTGGTGTAGAACATCAGATTTCCGTTGTTGTCCACCGCCCGGACAAGACAGGGTATCGCCTCCAGCTCCTTGTTCAGCGCCTCGGATACCGAACGGGAATCGTAAGTCCCCGCGGGTATCTTCACCGTTAGCGGAACGCCGTCCAGCTCGAACGTAAGCTCGTCGTTATGCCCGGAGATTATCGTCACGCCGCCGGAAAGGTCGGATTTTCCGATTATCCTCGACGGCCTCGGCGACTGGGTGGCGTCATAGAAAAGCCTGTACGCCGAGTTTCCGCGCACGCCGTCTATTATCGCGTCCACCTGCTTCACCGTTCCGTTGTCCGGGACGATATAGCTGAGTATCAGCTTGTCGGAATTGTCGATACCCGTTGAATTTTCGCTGACTCCTATCGCGCTCAGACCTATCGTTGCGTGGAAGTTCTTGGCGGGGAGCGGGTCGCCGTTGACATCGGTCATCTTACCCATCGCCTCGCGCCCGGCGGTCTGTATCGCGGCGGCTATCTCGTCGGGATAGTACGACCCTTCCGGGATATTGAACCCGACTTCGTAGGTATGCCCCTGATAGGTGAAATCGAATTTCAGCTCGTCGTTAAGCCCGGCGTATATCAGCACGTTCTTTCCGCTCTTTATCTCGTCCGCCGTTTCCGGCTGGATCGTATTCCTGCCGATGATATAGGACATCGCAGAGCCTGCGGTCGTGCCCGCTTTTTCGGTATGGGGATTCAGCCGGGTATAGTTCACGTCCTGGAACACCCTGTTGAACAGCCTGCCGGAGAAATTCCCCATTCTCTGGTCGCCGCCGACCACTTTTGCGGTTATCGACAGCTTCCCTGATGAAACCCCGACCTCAAGCTGACCTGCGCCTATCTGCCCGTCAATGCTGGCTTGTATGGCGGCGGCGAGAGTGTCGGCGGTGTAGCTTCCCTCGGGGACGGACACGGTGAGGGTCTGGCTGAGTCCGTTGTTGGCGTAGTCGAACGTCATCTCGCTGAAATAGTCCTTTATCTCGATATTGCCGACTGTCGCTCTGCCGATTATATACGCCGGGGTATATTTCCGGTAGGTTGGCCTGGGGGAATTGCAGGTCTCCGCGCGCTTGAAAATCGGCGAGGTATTGTCAGCGTTCAGCGAAACGGAAGCCCCCGCGCCGACATTCGAGGTGGTGAGCTTCAGCTCTGAACCGCTGGCGTCCACCGTCACGCCGGAGCCGTTTAAACCGTCCCTTATCTGGCCGGCAAGTCTGTTCTGCCCGTCGCTGCCGCTGTAAGAGCCGTGCGTGAGCTTGAACTTATAGTCCGTTCCGTTGACGTTTATGGACACGGTATCGTTAAGGTCGTTTATCTCAACGCCGTCGCCGCCGAAAAGCGTGGAGAACTTGCTGTTCCTGATATAAGCCGGGAATTTCAGCTTGTTCTCGCCCGGAAAGGCTGTTCCGCCTGCGGCTGTGTTGGTCTTCTTGTATTTCTCAATGTTTGACGTAGTGGTAAGATTGCTGAAGCTGCAGCCCTTTCCGCGCTGAACGGACGTAAACGTCAGCCCGCCGCTGCCATAGTCCGCGGTTATCTTCCCTTTGAGCGAAGCGTCCATGTCTATCGCGGAGTTTATGGCGCTGGCGAGGTCCGCCCCGCTGGTGTACGTTCCATCGGGGATCATGATCGTGAGTCTGTTGGTGATGATTCCGGATACCGTGCTGTTTTTGGGGTAGGTGTAGTCTATCGTGATGTAGTTATTGCTGCTGCCGGAGCTGTCGATGGTGAGCGGCAGGTGGCTGTCCACCGAGGAAAGCGTTATCTTCGCCGGGGTCTCCGCGTTACCTGTCGCCGGATTATAATAGGGCGAATTTATAACGTCGTGGGTTATTTTCTGCTTGTTCAGCGGGCAGGTGCTGGAGGCTGAGAAGCTGCTTCCGCCTGCGTCCTTCGGCGCGCCGGTGAAAACAAGCGAGTCCCCGCTGACCTTCACCCCGGCTGTTGAACCGCCGTTTGCCGCCGCCATCTTCGCGTTTATCTCAGCGGCGAGGTCGGAAAGGCTGCCGTAAGCGCGGTTTTCCAGCCTGAGGTCATAGCTTTTGCCGCCGAGGGTGAACGCCAGCCGGTCGCTGGTGCTGTCCACGGTGAGCGGGATATGCGAGGAAGCCTTGCTGAGTGTGAGCGTAGACGGAACGTATACAGTATCGCCGTCAATGACCGCGCCGGATCTCCCGGCAAGGCTGCTTTTCTTCGCGTACTGCATCATATTGCCGGAGAAATTGCTGAACTCAACATCTTCGCCCTCATCCTTAGATTTCAGCTTCAGGCTGCTGCCGTCCGCCGAAGCGGAGACAACATCTTTCAGCTCCCTGTTTATTTTCCCGACAGCCTGTTCCGCCGTGGAACCCTTTGGTATCGTGACGGAGTAGGAGTTTTTCCTGCCGTCCTTGTCGGTAAGGTCGAAGCTGAGCGTGGTGTCCCGCAGCGAAGTTCCCGCTTCGGTGAACTGTGTGAGAACGTTGTTCAGCGTGCTGTAGGCGGAGGTGTGATGAGTGTGTTCGCTTCCAAGTTCGCTTTCATAACCGGGATCATTGTAGGTAGTGCCTGGGGTGCTGCTGGGAGAAGCGTTTCCGTATGACAGCAGCTTGTCCGACTGCTGCTGCGTGGAAGAAACGTACCCGTCCTTATACTCCACCGCAGGAATGGATTCGCCCGCCGTGCGGCTTACCGTGCTCTTTCCAGATGGGTCGGTGTTGGTGTAGGATACCAGGGTCTGCTCCTGGTCGGAGGGTCGGGAGCCGTCTATATTGTCGTAGTAATTCGTGCCGTCTACAAGATATCTGTTCGCGGGGCTTTTCGTTATATCCTTATAGGACTGTATGCCGGTTATCTCCCAGCCGTCAGAGCCGTTAGCGCTGACGGAAAGCGTGTCGCCGACAGTGAAATACAGCTTGTCCTTAAGCTGCGGATAATTCGCGGCGAGCAGGTCGTTGAGCTTCGTCTGGAGCTGTGAGCGGGAATAAGTCCCCGCGGGTATGTCGAAAGTCAGGTCGCCGCCGGCAATGGTTCCGGCCGGGTCGGTGGTTATCTTGAACGCGAGGGTGTTCATGTTTTGGGGTATGACTATGCCTGCGTCAAGCTTCTTGCAGCACTTCAGCGAAGCGGGAGTGTATTCCGAGCGCTCCTTTCCGGGTTTCAGCACAGACAGCGCTGCGTTGTCGAAGAGGTCGTACACCATATAGCCGCTCGGTACGTCCGTCTTGTCCAGCTTCACACGGCACTCGCTGCCGTACTGGAGCGTGCTGAGCCTGAGCGCGCCGTTCACCGTTTTGACCTCTATAGGGCAGCCGTACTCCGCGAGCTTTTCGCGTATGCGGTCGGCGATGGCGTCCGCGCTGGAGTAGGTGCGGAGATCCTCGCCCGGGTCGAGCAGGTCAATGCGCAGCTTCTCCTGATGGGGTTTTCCGTCGCTGTCGTACCAGCCTGCGTCAAGTACGAAATAGTCGTTCCTGCCGCGCTCTATCTCCTGCCCCGCCGGAATCTGCCGCGTTCCGGTCAGCACCGCTTCGCTGTTCACAAGGTCGCTGTATTTGCAGATATCGTAGATAGGAGAACTGATGTGGTCTATCATCAGGAAGTTGCCGGAAAGTCCGGTCATGGTCATATCGCTCTTTATTCCGATGACGTTTCTGCCGCTGACCGTTTCCGCGACCGCTTCCATCTTGCAGGGGAGCCCGGCGTTCTGAAATTTCTCGTTCATCTTCGCGACAAGCTCATCGCGGGTATACTTTCCCTGATCTATCTTTATGGAATATTTCGTGTCGTCGGTATTGCCCAGCCGGAACTCGATGACGTCATTCTTGCCCGGCTTTATCTCAAGCTCGCTGTCAGGGGCCTTGAAATTAGTAACGCCAAGCAGGTATCCGTTGGAATTGCCCGTGACCTTATCATAGAACAGCGACGCGCCGTTTCCGGCTATGTAGTTTATCTTCCCGCCCTCGCACTGCATGGTGAGCTGCTTGTCCTCGTTGACGCCGACTATGAGCGAAAGATCCTGCTCCCACAGTTCGTCGTCTATCTTGTCGGCGATCTCCTCGACCGTGTAGGTCCCCGCGGGGATATTGACCGTGCATTCATAGTCCGCGCCGTCCTTGCTGACGCCGATTATAAGCGGGGAGTTTGTGCCGTCTATAGTGACCCAGCCCTCGTGAGAAAGGCTTCCCGCGTCATTTTCGTATTCCGGGAGGTGCTTTTCGAACAGGGGTATGCCGTTGAACTCCGCAGAATCCGTGATCTGATCCATCTCGTCGATGAGCTGCTGATATTCGAGGTCGATCGCCTCGCGGTCGAGGCGGCTCAGGGTGTCGTTTGAAGCCTCCACGGCAAGCTCCTTCATGCGGTGGAGCATATCGTGTAGCTCCTGCGCGCAGCCGTCCACGGTGTCGAGGTAGCTGATTCCATCGTTTATGTTGCGCTGACCCTGCCGCAGACCGCGGTCGATGGCGCGGAGCTTCTCGGAAATCGCAAGCCCTGCCGCGTCGTCGGCGGCGGAGTTCACGCGGTACCCGGAGCTGAGCCGCCTTGAAGCCTGCGCCAGCTTTGACTGCGCTTCGCTCATGCGGTTTGCAGTTATCATTCCATCGTTGTCTATGAATTTCACTTTACGTTCCCCCCGGCAGTTTCAAATATAATTACCATTTTAATTATATTACATTTTGTTCTGGTTGTCAAGCGGTGAATGCAGAAATCCATACAGGCGCAGAGTTGTCACAGAACAACATGCCCCGTATATTCCGGCAGCTATAAAATATGAAACGCCGGTCTTACAGAACAGGCGTTTTTTCCCGACTATGACAGCCTGACCGAAAATGACACTGAGTATTAAAAGCCTGAAAGCCAAAACGTGCGAATCAACATCCCCAGCCGGAAAAAGGATTGTATAATCTTACCGGTTCGAGGACGGCAGAGAATTGTTCTGCGGCGCGGGCAGGATCCTCAGGACGATCGCAGGGACAGCCCGACGGGCGACGAATGCGAGGTCATCTCACCTATGGAGTGTGGCTCTATTTGAAGAACGGCAGTCAGAAGGGCTGGTGGAGCAGCGGCCTGATATCCTTCGATGATATCGCTGTGCTTGTTACGGACGATATAAACACCGACCTCGACGATTTCGTCATTGAAGAGGCAGGACCACAGTATGTCCTAAGATGGTGGAACTCTCCAACGGCAAGGGTCGGGCGGTCAGAGAAACTATCCGCAGGCGGTTTGCCGACCGGCTGCAGCTCGTCGTAGTTCGTCAGCGTTAAAATGCAGAACTGCGGGGGCGCTTCGATCGTTATGTCGTTTGTTGAAACGAGGCGGTTCAGCACCGTGCGGGTCTGTTGGATCGTTCGCTGATTGATTGCAGACAGATCTTTTACAGTCGTGCAGCACTGCCCGCGCTTTATTTCGCAGTTCATGTACATGGCGTCATCCCACGCGGCGAGATACTTGGCAGTATAAGCGGAATAAAGAAAAGGCTGCGTTCCGAAAAAGAAGGGAAGCAGCCTTTTCTGTGGTATAGGAAAAGCTGAAGATGCTGGTAAGAAAATAAACAGTATCCCCGGGGCTAGCGCGCCGGGGATTCACTATAGAATAAAAAGCGGCATGTACGGATACACGCCGCTTTGTTCTGCTGGTTAGCTTTTAACTTCTTTCTGTTACAATATAATTGTCGGTAAATCCACAGCAACAGCCTTTTTATCTTGTGCATGTAAATTCAGGCACATGTGTGTCAAATGCAGCAGAATCTATGACCTCACCGGTCGTATTATCAACGACAACTATATTGAATCCACGCATGTTCTTGGAATACTCTTTCCCGGATACATTTATCGACGATTTATCGCCTGCATGCAAAGTCTGGCTGGTTACGGAAATATTCATGTCATTGAGCATGCCGTGGTATTCAGTATTGCCATCGCCATTGTCGCCGTTTCCAATATTCTGCGCGACAACGGTTTTGCCGTCTATCACGCCGACAAAGCTGTGGTATTCGTGCTCTAAAAGCGTATCGGCATTATCGAATCCGAGAGCTTTCAGCAGATCCGCCTGTTCCTGAGTAAGAGAATATCCCTGGATGTCCCTGACGGATAAAATTGCCGTATATCCGTTCAACTCCTTCAGCTTGAAGAGATATTCATCAAAATTTGTTGTTTTGGAAAGACGAACTTCTTTTGATTTTCTGCTGTATTTCTCAAACATCTCCTCATATACATGGTATTTATTATCACCTTGATGATTAGCAAATCCAAATTGCTGCTGTAACTTATCAGCAACATATTTAGACACCTTTTCGGCTCCACAGTTGTTAGTGTGCATGGGATCGATAAAATCCATTGAATAGTCTAATCCAATAGATTCAGCCTCAAGGTTTAAATCCCACATCTCATATCCACGGTTCGTTATAATGCGCTTGGCATAGTTGTACATAGCGAATTTATCTTCTGAAAGGCAATTCGGGGTACAGGTAAAAATGACCTTTTTTCCCAGAGCGTCGCAAAAGTCCAAAAAATCAGACAAATAATGCTGTGTTTCCTCAGGAATAGGTATTTCGGGGGCGTCAAACCGAGCTTTTATTTCTTTGTAATTAAACGGCGAAACTCCATATTTCACAAAATAACCCAAGAAACTGTTTTTATCTTCAACAAAATCAGCTTCCGATAAATCATTCCATCTGTTATGGTATTTGTAAAATGAGAAATAGAACTCATTAATGGCAATTTCATTTTTATTATAGTATCTTTCCCAGTCGGATGTCATTGTTTGTATTGCTTTGACTTTATTATCAGACCAAGCCATATTATCTGTAACTCTTCTGATTGACTCCTCCCAAATGCAGTTATAGGCAAGCTGCCTGATATCCACAAGGTATACTTCGGGATCTTGAGTTTTTTCAATTTCTGTAATTAGAAATCTTGTGGCATTAAATGGAAGATTACCGAAAGCCATTGGATATAAAGCTATTCCATTTTCTTTATACATTACAGGGGCAATGGCGAATTCTTGGACAGAACTGCTTCCGATCCATACTGCGTCAAGGATATCTGACGGCAGACTATAGAACTGACTAAACTCAGCGCGAGAGTGCACATCGTCTTGATAATTCAACACCGTGTTTATTCTCAATGCAGAAACAGCAAAAAGCGCAAGAAAAATTATCAGACTAATTATTCTTTTTGCTATATTCACTTTTTATCCCTCCATTTATTTAGGTCACCTCTAAAAACCTTGTTTGAGTGAAAATGTGTATAGCACACCGACT
>ERZ773150.2299-NODE-2299-length-14783-cov-6.575706_pt1 | contig 14783 bp, 10 predicted proteins | sample MGYA00580845_ERZ773150 | MGnify/ENA primary metagenome ERZ773150 (study PRJEB29015, sample SAMEA2737848) | human gut metagenome | biome: human gut; feature: human-associated habitat; material: faeces | place: China | collected 2012 ...
TTATCATTTCACTGATAAAATCAGCATCGGCTTGTGGATTCTCCAAACCTACAATCACTCCGTCATCATTCACTCCATAGAACAAGCTGCCACCGTCCGTATTGGCAAATGCCGACACGGACTTAAGCCACGACTTCACTTTCTTACGTTCCAACATTTCCTTGAAATCGTAAGCCGAGCATTCCGCTATCAATGTATTGTTATGTATCTGCATAGTTTCCTTATTGTTGTTTGGGTATAACATCCCAATATCATACACAAAGGTAAGGATAAAACCGAAGAATCTGTTAAAAATATCGCTTTCTTTTGATTTTTATGCGTTTACATCTCGTTGTTTATGAATAAAAATCGTACTTTTGTGAGCAAGAGCGTGTGTTGCTTATGGATGCTTATTTTCGGGTTTGCGTTATATTTGCAACACATGTACGCAAGTCGCTGATAGGTATATCATGTTGATTTTGAGGAAGTGAAGTAAGTCCGATTATCAATAGGTCTACATACAAAAGGCCGTTACAAGACAAGTGCTTGTGACGGCCTTTTTTCGTTTGAACCAATTTTAACTCTTCGTTTGAAACCAAGCTATCTCTTAGTTGTTGTACACTGCAACGGTATAACGGACAGAGATATGTTTGGGAAATCAGATGATTTAAAGGATATGAGGAAATGGCGGGTATGGAAGCTGAAGCTGATAGATGCTCGTCTTTATTTTGTCAGTATATTCGTAGGACTGTTGACAGGACTGGTTGCTGTTCCTTATCATTATCTGCTACAATTGTTTTTCAATACCCGTAGAGATTTTTTTGATTCACATCCACATTGGTATTGGCATATTCCTATTTTCTTGTCCTTATGGGGAATACTTTTGTTTGTTATGTGGCTGGTGAAAAAAATGCCTTTAATCACCGGTGGGGGCATCCCTCAAACCCGTGGGGTTATTAATGGACGTATCTCTTACAAACATCCTTTTATTGAATTGGTGTCTAAATTTGTGGGAGGAGTGCTGGCTTTGAGTGCGGGATTGTCTTTAGGGCGTGAAGGACCTTCCGTTCAGATAGGTTCTTATGTGGGGTGCCTTGTATCGAAGTGGGGAAGAGTATTGGCCGGTGAACGAAAACAACTGCTGGCAGCCGGTGCCGGTGCCGGATTGGCTGCTGCTTTTGCCGCTCCTTTGGCTTCATCTTTACTGGTTATTGAGTCTATCGAACGTTTTGATGCCCCCAAGACTGCTATAACTACTTTGCTTGCGGGAGTGGTGGCCGGCGGTGTGGCAAGTATGATTTTTCCTATCAATCCTTATTTTCAGATTGATGCCATTTCTCCCAGACTGACTTTTTTTTCACAAGTTAAACTGTTCTTATTATTGGCAGCAGTGATTTCCGTATCCGGTAAGATTTATTCGGTTATTACTGTTTGGTTTAAGCGACTTTATCCCGCAATCAAGCATCCGGCCTATGTTAAGATGCTCTATCTCTTGTTTATAGCTTACTTAATATCGCTTACTGAGGTGAATTTAACCGGTGGAGGTGAGCAATTCTTGTTGGGACAGGCGATGCATGCCGATACTCATATTATGTGGATTGTGGGGATGATGATTCTGCACTTTGTTTTTAGCGTACTTTCATTTTCATCCGGATTGCCGGGAGGAAGTTTCATTCCCACTTTAGTTACCGGAGGGTTGGTCGGGCAGATAGTCGCTTTGATTCTGGTACGTCAGGGGATCATCGGATACGAAAATATCAGTTATGTTATGTTGATATGTATGTCTGCCTTTCTAGTTGCTGTGATCAGGACTCCTCTGACAGCCATTGTCTTGATTACGGAAATCACCGGACATTTGGAAGTTTTCTATCCTTCTATCGTCGTGGGTGGACTGACCTATTACTTTACGGAAATGTTGCAGATACAACCGTTTAATGTGACACTTTATGATGATATGATTAATTCTCCTGAATTTCAGGAAGAGAAACGTTATACACTCTCTGTGGAAGTGATGAGTGGTTCGTATTTTGATGGGAAAACAGTCAATGAAATACAGTTGCCGGAACGTTGTGAAATTATCAATATACACCGGGACAGGAAAGATATCCCCCCGGCAAAGCAGAAACTTGTTCCGGGGGATCAGGTGCAGATCGAGATGGATGCACAAGATATTGAAAAATTATATGAGCCTTTGGTAAGTATGGCCAATATTTATTGAGCTTGTTCTCTCAGCCAGGCTATTTCTTCGGGCCACAGTGTTTCGTCGATAGTCTCCAAAATCAACGGCATGTTGTCGAAACGGGGATCTTTCATTAGCTTCTCAAAGAAAGCGAAACCGATTAATCCCTTACCGATGCTGTCGTGACGGTCTACACGACTTCCCAATTCTTTTTTTGAATCATTGAGATGCATTCCCCGCAGATATTCAAATCCGACCACTTCACCGAATTCTCCGAATACGTCATCATAATCATTCAGAAAGTCATAACCGGCTGTAAAGGTGTGGCAGGTGTCCAGGCACACTCCTACACGGCTTTTATCTTCCACGCGGTCGATGATGTATTTCAACTGCCAGAATTCATTTCCCAGGTTACTTCCCTGTCCTGCCGTGTTTTCAATAACAGCGGTTACTCCTTTGGTCTTTTCCAAAGTCAGATTGATACTTTCTGCAATTCGGTCCAGACATTCCTCTACCGATATCTTGTTGAGATGGCTTCCCGGATGGAAGTTCAGTAATTTTAATCCCAGTTGTTCGCAGCGTTGCATTTCGTCAAGGAAAGCAGCCCTACTTTTAGTTAATCCTTCTTCCTCAGGATGTCCCAGATTGATCAGATAACTGTCATGTGGGAGAATGTATTCGGGGGCAAAACCGAACTTCTCACAATTTTCTTTGAATAGACGAATACTATCTTCAGTTAGAGGCTTGCTGACCCACTGGCGTTGATTTTTTGTGAAGAGGGCGAACGCATTGGCCCCGATCTCATGTGCATTAACAGGAGCAAACTCTACTCCTCCCGATGCACTGACATGTGCTCCGATATATTTCATAATTCTTTTCTTTGATTTGTCTGCAAAGATAACATTTCCATAACAATATATGTTTTGCCCCATAACAATATATGTAATCACTCATTACATATATTGTTATGGGGCAAAAGCTCAGATGGTCTTAATGATTAAGCTAAGTTTCCTATTTCGTCCAGATTCTTTTGGATATCATCGTCTGTAAGCGAATAGTTTACCAAGTCGCCGGACAGATATTTGTCATACGAAGCCATATCGATCAGTCCGTGGCCGGACAGATTGAACAGTATTACTTTCTCTTCTCCGCTTTCTTTGCACTTATTGGCTTCACGGATGGTGGCTGCAATGGCGTGACATGATTCCGGAGCAGGGATGATTCCCTCAACTTGTGCGAACAGGCATCCTGCTTCGAATGATTCCAACTGACTGATATCTACTGCTTCCATCAGTTTGTCTTTCAGGAGTTGCGAAACGATTACTCCGGCACCGTGATAACGAAGTCCGCCTGCATGGATATTGGCCGGGGCAAAGTTATGTCCTAATGTGAACATAGGCAACAGTGGAGTATATCCGGCTTCATCACCGAAGTCGTACTGGAACTTGCCTCGGGTAAGTTTCGGGCAAGATGCCGGTTCGGCAGCGATGAAACGTGTCTTTTTACCTTCAAGTATGTTGTGACGCATGAAAGGGAATGCGATACCACCGAAGTTGGAGCCGCCACCAAAGCAGGCAATCACCATATCAGGATATTCGCCAGCCATTGCCATCTGCTTTTCGGCTTCCAGACCGATCACTGTCTGGTGAAGGGTGACATGGCTCAAAACGGAACCTAATGTATATTTGCAGTTAGGAGTGGTTTGTGCCAGTTCGATTGCTTCGGAGATGGCAGTCCCTAATGATCCCTGATGATTGGGGTGTGCAGTCAGGATATCTTTTCCTGCACGGGTTGACATTGAAGGGGATGGGGTCACCTGGGCACCGTAAGTCTGCATGATACTGCGGCGGTAAGGTTTCTGTTCATAGCTGATCTTTACCTGATAGACGGCTGCTTCCAGACCGAAGAGTTTAGCGGCATAGGCCAAAGAGGCTCCCCATTGTCCTGCTCCGGTTTCAGTTGTTACGTTTTGTACGCCTTCTTTTTTGCAATAATAAGCTTGAGGGATGGCGGAATTTAATTTGTGTGAACCCATCGGGCTGACACTTTCATTCTTGAAATAGATATGTGCCGGCGTACCCAATGCTTTTTCCAAACCATAGGCACGAACCAATGGAGTACTACGGTAATATTTATACATTTCACGAACTTCTTCCGGTATTTCGATCCATTGGTCAGTCTGGTTCAGCTCCTGACGGCAAAGTTCTTCTGCGAAGATCGGATACAGGTCTTCTGCCTTTAATGGCTGTTTGGTTCCCGGATGCAACGGAGGCATCGGTTTGTTCACCATGTCGGCTTGTATGTTGTACCAATAGTGTGGAATTTCTTCTTCAGGCAGCATGTACCTTTTTTTCTTGTCGCTCATAATATTGTAGTTATTTGATTATTCTGATGCCAAAAGTAAGTATAATTTTTAAGAATTATATGATTTCAGCAACAAAGAATCGGATATGTTTGTTATTTTAGTTAAGTTTGTGCGACTCAATTAATATGCAATCCGATGAAGATTTATCATAAATTCTTTTTATATCAGAATAAATTATTGCAGCCTTACGTACGACTTTTGTTACGATTAATGGCAATCATCACCTATCTGGCCTCCATTATGCTGATAGTGGGAGTGATCTATGAACATGGCTTTACGCTCTCTGCACATGAAGTTACGAAAATACATCTTCTCTATAAGACGGTCTGGATTATATTCTTGATTGACGTCACCCTGCATATATTACTTGAATACAGGGATACAAAAAAGAATTTCCGGAAACTTGCCTGGATACTGAGTTGGTTGTTATATCTGACTCTGATACCGGTCATTTTTCATCGTCCCGAAGAAGGAGGGGCTATCTTGCATTTGTGGGAGTTCCTACACGGCTACTTTTATCACATTGTCCTGCTGTTACTTTTTTCTCTTTTGAATTTATCGAACGGATTGGTACGCCTTTTAGGAAGGCGGACGAATCCTTCTCTGATTTTGGCTGCCAGCTTTCTGGTGATTATTTTAATCGGAGCGGGATTGTTGATGTTGCCTCGTTGTACAGTAGACGGTGTTACATTATCGTGGGTCGATGCACTGTTTACTTCTACCAGTGCCGTATGTGTAACAGGGCTGGTGCCTGTTGATGTGTCTGCCACCTTTACTCCGGCGGGACTGACAGTGATCATATTGCTGATTCAGATCGGCGGTTTGGGAGTCATGACTCTGACCAGTTTCTTTGCTATGTTCTTCATGGGAAATACTTCTCTGTACAATCAGTTAGTGGTACGTGATATGGTAAGTTCCAATTCGTTGGGGTCATTACTTTCTACCTTATTATATATTTTAGGTTTCACTCTGGTGATTGAGGGAGTCGGTATGCTTTCCATCTGGTTCAGTATTCATGGTACATTGGGGATGGATGTACAGGATGAACTGGCTTTTTCTGCCTTCCACTCTATTTCTGCTTTCTGTAATGCCGGATTTTCTACATTGCCGGGTAATTTGGGTAATCCGATGGTAATGACTAATCATAATTGGCTTTATATAACCGTGTCGCTCCTGATCATTTTTGGGGGAATCGGTTTCCCGATTCTTGTTAATTTCAAAGATATTATTGTTTACCATGCCCGTCGCTTCTGGCGTTTGATTCGTACCCGTCAATGGGACAATCACCGGGTGCACCATTTATTTAACCTGAATACCAAGATTGTTCTGATAATGACTGTCTTATTGCTTGTTTTCGGCACGGTGGCCATTGCAATTTTTGAGTGGAATCATTCGTTTGCCGGTATGTCGATTGCTGATAAGTGGACACAGGCTTTCTTTAATGCCACTTGTCCCCGAACGGCCGGATTCAGCAGTGTCGATTTGACTTCACTCAGTATACAGACCATTATGCTTTATATTGTTCTGATGTGGATTGGTGGTGCGGCACAGTCTACGGCCGGTGGTGTGAAAGTAAATGCGTTTGCCGTGGCCTCACTCAACTTGATTGCGGTTTTGAGAGGAACAGAGAGAGTAGAGGTTTTCGGTCGTGAATTGTCGCACGATTCTATTCGTCGCTCCAATGCGGCTGTGGTTGTTTCATTAGGAATCTTGTTTGTATTTATATTTATTTTAAGTATACTGGAGCCTAAGATGTCTATCATGACTCTGACCTTTGAATGTGTGTCGGCTCTCAGTACGGTTGGTTCCAGTCTGAATGCGACTCCTTTGCTGTGTGATGAAAGTAAATTGCTGGTATCATTGCTTATGTTTATCGGCCGTGTGGGATTTATTACACTGGTACTGGGCATTGTGAAACAGAAAAAGAATACGAAATACCGTTATCCGAGCGATAACATTATCATAAACTAATCAGTTGAATTCATTATGAAATACATTATTATTGGTCTTGGAAATTACGGTCATGTGTTGGCCGAAGAACTTTCTACCTTAGGGCACGAGGTGATAGGGGCTGATTTGGATGAAGGGCGGGTAGATAGCATAAAAGATAAGATTGCCACCGCCTTTGTGATCGATGCGACGGACGAGCAGTCTCTTTCCGTCCTGCCTCTCAACAGTGTTGATATGGTGATTGTCGCTATCGGTGAAAATTTCGGAGCTTCAATTCGTGTGGTGGCTATGTTGAAGCAAAAGCAGGTAAAGCATATTTATGCACGTGCCATTGACGGGGTTCACAAAGCGGTACTTGAGGCTTTTGGGTTGGAGAAGATTTTGACTCCGGAGGAAGATGCGGCTCGAAGTTTGGTGCAGCTATTGGATTTTGGTACAAAGATGGAAACCTTTCGGGTAGACTCGGAATATTATGTGGTTAAGTTCAATGTTCCCGAGAAGTTTGTCGGCTATTTTGTTAACGAGCTGAATTTAGATGAAGAATTCAATTTGAAGTTGATCGGATTGAAGCGTTCCAATACGATCAAGAATTGCCTGGGCATTTCTTTGGTGGAGCACAAGGTTGTAAACGAATTGCCGGAGGATGCCAAGATACGTCCGGATGACGTATTGGTGTGCTATGGTAAATATAGTGATTTTCAGAAATTGTGGAAGGCGTTGTGATAAGGATAAATTATAGTGAGATTGTGTTCTTTCTTTATGTAAATGCGCCTCAAATGTAACGGAATCACATTTGAGGCGCATATCGAAGAAGTTAGATTATTCTTTCAAGGCTTCTTCCAGATCAATACCTAATGCTTGAGCTACTCCTGTGCCATAAGCCGGATCAGCTTTGTAGCAGTTGCGTACATGCCGTTGTTTGATGAACAATTCTGCGTCACCCATGGCGCGTGCGGTATTATCAAACAATAATTGTTGTTCATCCGCAGGCATCAGTCGGAACAAATCACCCGGCTGACTGTAGTAATCGTCATCATATTCACGTTCGTTATAGTTGAATACATCTCCGTGAACTTTTAAAGGCGGTTCTTTTTTCTCAGGCGAGTCTTGCCATTCGCCATAACTATTCGGTTCATAACCTTTGGCTGAACCATAGTTTCCGTCCACTCGCATTGCTCCGTCACGATGGAAGGCGTGGAACGGACAACGTGGCTTGTTTACCGGTATCTGCTCTGAGTTTACACCCAATCGGTAGCGTTGTGCATCACCATAAGAAAATAATCGTCCTTGCAACATCTTGTCGGGAGAGAAGCCGATACCTTCAACAATATTCATCGGATTGAAAGCCGATTGTTCTACTTCTGCAAAATAGTTTTCCGGATTACGGTTCAATTCAAGAATACCTACATCTTGCAATGGGAAATCTTTGTGTGGCCAAACCTTGGTAAGATCGAACGGATTGATACGATAGTTATCTGCTTCTTCTTCAGTCATCAACTGAATCTGGAACTTCCATTTTGGGAAATCACCCCGTTCGATGCTTTCGTATAGGTCACGTTGATGCGATTCACGATCTTTGGCGATGATTGCTTCAGCTTCCTGATCAGTCAGGTTTTTAATGCCCTGCATAGTCTTTAGATGAAACTTAACCCAAATTCGTTTGTTTTCTGCGTTTAGGAAACTGTAAGTATGGCTGCCGAATCCGTGCATGTGGCGATAGGAAGCCGGAATGCCACGCGGACTCATGGTGATAGTTACCTGATGAAGAGCCTCGGGTAACAGGGTCCAGAAATCCCAATTATTGTTAGCGCTACGCATGTTGTTGCGTGGATCGCGTTTTACAGCATGATTTAAATCAGGAAATTTTAGCGGGTCGCGTAAGAAGAAGACGGGAGTATTGTTACCTACCAAATCCCAGTTTCCTTCTTCTGTATAAAACTTCATGGCAAATCCCCGGATATCGCGTTCTGCATCAGCAGCTCCGCGTTCTCCTGCTACAGTGGAGAAACGTACAAAACATTCTGTTTGCTTGCCTACTTGACTGAAAATAGCTGCTCGTGTGTACTTGGTGATATCATGTGTGACGGTAAATGTACCGTAAGCTCCGGAGCCTTTGGCATGCATACGGCGTTCAGGGATAACTTCACGGTCGAAATGAGCAAGTTTTTCAATCAACCATGGGTCTTGTAACATAATAGGCCCGCGAGGTCCTGCTGTCTGGCTGTTTTGGTTGTCGGCGATAGGACGACCATTAGCTGCTGTGAGTTTTTTATTTTCCATATAATTTTGATTTTATCGGAAACAAAGCTTTCAATGATGTGGAGTCTTTTACAGCCCTTCTTCCGTGTTATTACCCGACAAATGTAGAGCTAAATCATTTACCTGTCAAATAGATAATTTCAATCCATAAATAGGTAATATCTATTTCTATCAAAGATATTGATATTACTTGAATATAATAGGTTCTATAAATGTTTTTTTGAAAAGAATTTGATCTTTTATCCGAATTCATCCGGTAAATTAGCCGTTTGGGAAAGAAATAGCCCCAATGTGATTTACCACAGGGGGATGGAGAGTGGAAATAATAGGTAAACTTACCGGAAATTTTGTGTTTCTCTGTGATGAATTGGTTTTAAGGTATACATTATGATGTGAATTATAGGCAGTGCGTAAAGTGCAGTCTGGTGAAACATGTAATTTGTATATATCGTCGACAGAAATACATCCTGCCGACGATATTGGTGATATTATTATTTCTTCCAGCCGATTGCCTTCATAAACCATTGGCTATTGGCTTCGTTCAGTTTCTGTTCTTTGAGCATCTCCGGCATTTGACTGTAGTTTCTTTTAAACGTTTCTATCAGTTCGTTAAAACGTTCCGGCGAGTAGGTTAATGCAATGCTGGTAGCTTCGGTTGCTCCCATAGCAGGCGTCAATACAATTCCGGCGTCCCGGTATTTTAAAGCAGTGATTGCTTTGCTGAATCGTTTGAACTGTGAAACGATACCGTCGTTTAATTCCGGAATGGAGGTCGGGTATTGGATTTCTATTGTTTTTTCCTGATTACATGCTGTTTGAGGGATGGTGATCAATAAGGCTAATTCATCGCCGATGTATTCATATTCAGCTTTATTACCATTAATAGTGATTGTCTCCGGAATGGCAGAACCCAAAACCTTGATTTTAAATTGGCGGTCGGTTGGCATATTGCGATACTTACCTTGGCGAGGACCTACCGTTACAGTTAAGTGGTTCTCTTTCCGTTCAGTGTACATCCGGGTACGAGCATATTCATTGGCATAATATTTATCATTACCATTATCTTCATAAAAGGTAAATGAACCATTATCTCCAGGGAATATGTTTACGATAATCTCTTCGCTATTACTATTAAGATTCTTCACACGGTTGTAAAGTGGCAGTACGGAACCGGCTTTTACGTAAACCGGATATTCGGTTAGGGTAAACGAACGTTCTATTATCTGTCCGCCTTTCAATAGGGTTCCGGTGGTCCATTCAAACCAGTCGTTTCCTTCGGGTAACCATACCTTTACAGTAGAAAGTCTGTTCTGCATGGGGGTGGTGATAGGTGCTACCAGAATTTGATCGCCAAACATGTATTCACTCTTGAAATCGTATGCCTCTTTGGCTTCCGGATAATCATAGTACATTGGACGACAGATAGAAATACCGTTGTCATAAGTTTCACGCGCCATTGTATAGATATAAGGAGCCAGTTGATAACGGAACAGAATGGAGTTGCGTAATGCTTCGAAATAATCCCCCTTGAAATTCCATAATTCTTTATTTAGAACAGAATTCTTTGTAGAGTGTGTGCGCATTACAGGTGTTAAGGCACCATATTGCATCCAACGGGTAAAGAGTTCCGGGTCGAGTATTTCTTTGTCTCCTCCCTTGAACATGTGGCCTCCGATGTCATGACTCCAGTAGCCGTATAGCACATTGGAAGCGCAGTTGGTAAAGTAAGGTTGGAATTCGAGTGATTTCCAAGAGATGACGGCATCTCCCGAGAAGCCAATCTGATAGCGGTGATTGCCCAGTCCTCCCCAGCGGTGGTAGAGCATCGGGCGAGTGTCACGGTTGCGTTTCATGTCTGAGAAGAAAACATAATTGATCCACCAGGTATTGCTGAGGCTGTCTACTTTTTTATCATACATCCATTGTTGCCAATCGAGCCACCAGAAGTCCACTCCCTGTTTTTCCATCGGGCGGAGTACTTTGTTGAACATACCGTTTATAAAGCGTTTGTCCGAAACCACCCAGGGAATACGTTCCTGTTTAGCTGTATCTACTCCCATCCATTGTGCCATTTCCGGATATTTTTCTTCATATGGAGCTACACCATCGGCAGGATGCAGGTTTAGTGTGATTTTCAGGTCATTGCTTTTCAGATAACCCAGAAATTTGGCGGGATCGGGAAATAGCCTGCGGTTCCAAGTCCAGCCTGTCCATCCGCCGAAGCCCGGATCGGTATAATGCCAGTCCATGTCTACTACCAATACATCCAAGGGGATATTATAAGTGTGGAAATTATCTACTAATTGACGCATTTCTTTGTCTGAGTAGCTCCAATACCTTGACCACCAATAACCGAATGCATAACGGGGTGGAAGAGGTACTTTACCGGCAAATACAGTAAAATCTTTTAAGGCAGCTTTGTAATCATGCCCGTAAGCCATAAAATACCAGTCTTGTCCGTCTTTGTGTTCACGTGCTTTTACCCAGGCCCATTCCGAATTGTCAAATAAGAAATTCTTTGAATCATCAATCAAGGTCCATCCGTCTGTCGATAGAAGACCGTCTTCCAGCTTCATATCTTGGTGGCTGTATATATTGTGGTCTCCTTCAAAACCATCCAATGTACGGTCTGTCCCTTTCAAATTTCCTTTTTGTATTGTTCCGGGTGTCCATTGAAAGGGGAACATCCCTTTAGCTGATGTGATCGTTAAATTATCTTTCGTAAAGGGGCCTTGACCTTTCTTATATTTTAGTTTCATTCGGGCGGTACTGATCACTACCGTAGCATTTTTATTTTGTACTGTGTACTTGGGAATAGGTAGATTGCGGTGGATTGCTACAAAAGAGGGATCGTCGGTAAACGAACCCGAAGGACTCCACTCCATACGGATTACCCCATCTGTAAGGACGCTAAAACGCACGTTACCATCATGATAGGCTATTGCATTTTGGGGAGTTGCGGCCGAAAGCGAAAAACTGAACAGAACTCCTTGCAATGCCAATAAAAAATAGACTGTTAAATGTTTCATGTTGTATTTATGTTAGTTTTTCACAAAGATAAGAGTAATATTCATAAATTAGTAATAATGAATTTTAAATCTTTTTATATCTTTGCAACCTGTGTAATAAATATCGCTTCTTTAGCTTACAACAGGATAATAGTATGAAAAAAGACGGTTTCTCTGAAATTTATGATATTTATTTTCCGAAGTTGCTGCGTTTTACCAGGACGTATCTGATTTCGGAAGATGAATCGGAGAATATTGTCCAAGAAATCTTTATTTATTTGTGGGAACACAGAGATATCATTGAGACTCTTCAGAATCTGAATGCCTATCTGTTTACGTTAGCAAAAAATCGTTGTATAGACTATTTTCGTAAGGAGATGGTCCGTGAAGTTCGTAAAGGTTCGCTTTCGGAAATAGAGAACAGAGAACTTCAATTGAAACTGTATTCATTGGAAGCATTTGATAATGATCGTCTTTCGGATGCCGATATTGAAGAAATACTGAATAATGCCATCAATCGTTTACCGGAGAGGTGCCGTGAAATATTTATTATGAGCCGTTTGCAAAATCTCCGTTATAAAGAGATAGCTGAAAAGTTGAATGTTTCTCCAAATACGGTTGAAAATCAGATTGTCATAGCGTTGCGTAAATTAAAAGAAGACTTGAAAGACTACTTTCCCCTCTTTGTTTTCATTATCTGAGAAATATTCCCTATTTTTGTCAAATCATTATTTATTTTTATATTCAAAACACAACAATGAAACACTTAGTTATTTGCATCGCTCTGTTGACAGTCGGTGCTTGCTGCTTTGCTCAGCAAAAGAAAGTGGCTTCTCATAAAGCCACAAGTGGGAACCCTGTATTTCAAGGATGGTATGCTGATCCGGAAGGCATCATTTATGATGATACTTATTGGATTTTTCCAACTTGGAGTGATCTTTACGAAAATCAGACTTTTTTCGATTGTTTCTCTTCCAAAGATCTTGTGAATTGGACGAAACATGCTTCAGTTTTGGACACTACTGCCGTAAAATGGGCTAAGAAAGCGATGTGGGCTCCTTCGGTAATCAGAAAGAATGGGAAATATTATATCTTCTTTGGAGCGAATGACGTTCATGAAGGAGAGATTGGCGGTATTGGCGTAGCGGTTAGCGATCGTCCTGAAGGACCTTATAAAGATTTATTGGGTAAGCCGTTGATTAATGAAATAGTGAATGGAGCGCAACCGATCGATCAGTTTGTATACAATGATAATGGACATTATTATATGTATTATGGTGGTTGGGGGCATTGCAATGTTGTACAGTTGAACGATGATTTTACAGGGCTCGTTCCTTTTGAAGATGGCACTGTCTATAAAGAAGTGACTCCGGAGAACTATGTTGAAGGTCCGTTTATGTTCAAGAAAGACGGTAAATACTATTTTATGTGGAGTGAAGGTGGTTGGGGAGGTCCCGATTACTCTGTAGCTTATGCTATTTCCGATTCTCCGTTCGGACCTTTTAAACGGGTAGCTAAGATTCTGCAACAAGATCCTTCGGTAGCTACCAGTGCCGGTCATCATTCATTACTGCATGCTCCCGGAACAGATGATTATTATATAGTCTATCATCGTCGTCCACTGAATGATAATGCACGCGATCATCGTGTGACATGCATTGATAAAATGACGTTTGATAAGGATGGATTTATTAATCCTGTAAAGATGACTTTCGAAGGAGTGCCTGCACAAAAGATTAAGAAGTCTAAAAAGAAATAGGACCAATGCTTTGAGGATGTGTAGAAACAAAAGGTTGCACAAACAAAGCTGATTTTACAAACTGGCTACAGATACTGGATTTTTCAAGTCACCGATAGTGATAGTGAACGGTTGTATCTGTAGCCGGTTTTGTTATCGGGCATCGATATTGTAAACGGAGGTGTATTCTTTGATATCTTTGCGTTAATCTATCTGTTGCGTTACGTATTCGTAAACGATGCGCGAAATTTCTGCGATAATCTCACTGTTTTCTCTGTTATCTGCTTCGGAATCTTTCACGAAGACGGCTATACTATAGGCATGTCCGTCGGGAAGAAGAATAAACCCGATGTCATTGCAACCGATCTGTTGTCCTTTCGCATTACGGTCGCCTGTTCCGGTTTTATGCCCCATTGTTACTTTTTTATCGAGCAGTGGAGCAATCAGGCGGTCTTGTCCTGTCTGACATTCCACCATTGTTTGATAAATGAAATTCTTGTATTCTTTGTCAAAAAGGTTTTCATTGCGAAATATTTCCAGTAATTTGGCGGCTGCCAATGGAGTAGTCCAGTTTTGGTAACAGAACTCCAGATTCTCATGCATATCGTTTTCTGTATGGATGACAGCACATTCACGAATTCCCAATGAATGAAGATACTTATTCACGGCATCCGGACCACCTTGATAATTAAAAAGAATATCGCAGGCATTATTGTCACTTTGCTGAAGCGTATATTTCAGTAGATCGGCAATGCTCATTTCGATTCCTCCCTGTGGGTATATTTCTCGAAGCGGACTATAGGTGTCCGGCTTTAAATCCGACTTTTTAATCAATAACCGGGTTTCCAAAGGTTGCTTTTGATGATGCATGTAATCGGCCAATGCCAATGCCTGATGAAATTTGAAAACACTCATCATGGGATAATGAATATCATTATTGACTGTTATCGTATCTTGCCCGTCGATAATGACTGCAATTCCTATTTCGGCTTTTTTCCCTTCTATGGCTTTCTTTAGTTGAGTTTCAAGAGGACTGTTCTGCGCAACTACCAGGGCAGGACATAGCAGAAAGAAGATAATGGATAAATGTATAAGTCTTTTTTGCATATATGATTGGGTCCTTTGTAATACGGTCCACAAAGGTATGAATAATAATGTACCGAGCAAATTTACAGGTCCCTTTTTTGTGCAATTTAACAGTACCCACTTTCCTTAGTTCTCTTCTTTACTTTCATTAACCCTTTTTGAGGTGCAGTCCCTATCTGTTGATTGCTAAAAATTGTTTTCCTGTTTTCCATGCGGTAG